>Ga0098074_1001391_pt1 | contig 12421 bp, 12 predicted proteins | sample 32_taG_FD_75064 | JGI IMG/M metagenome (GOLD analysis project Ga0098074, IMG submission 75064) | Marine viral communities from the Gulf of Mexico - 32_GoM_OMZ_CsCl metaG | ecosystem: Environmental > Aquatic > Marine > Oceanic | place: Atlantic Ocean: Gulf of Mexico | collected 2015-07-12
ACTTACGTTAGTTCAAGTCTTCGAAGTCGACCCCACTCTGCGCAACAAAAAAATTACCTTTTCAGAGTTTAGGGAGTATCTCAATCTTTACTATTCGACAATCAGCGGCTCTACCTTTAGCGGGAACGTTATCATCAATGGTGACCTAAACGTCAGCGGAGATCTTTCCGCCGGAACTGTCCGTTGCAACACTGCATTTACCGTGGCCACCCTTCCTGCTGGTGCAGTAGGAGACCTTGCGCGTGTTACCGATGCCAATGCACCGTCTGTTGGCGCAACTGTTACTGGCGGTGGTGCGTCAAACGCACTGTGTTGGTACAACGGCACTAACTGGACAGTGTTGGGCGTATAAGCCTTGTAGTCTTATCTGCTTTTGTTGTTTTTATTTTTCTTGATTTCCGTTTAGAATAAACAAAAAGAGACAAAAAATGGCCTACGGTGAAATCAAAGTTGATACCATTACTTTTACCGATGGCGGTATTGATAAAAGCGTTTCGATTTCTGGATTAGTTCAAAACCCCACTTTTAGTGGCAGCATTACTGTTACTGGTACTATTTCTGGCAATACCCTTCAAGGTCAGACGATTTCTGGTGTAACAGTAACTGGAGCAACTGCGCAATTTACCAGTGGGACATTTATTTCCTTTACTGGAACAACAGCAACAATTACCTCCGGTATCTTTGCTTCTGGTACTGCTGCAGCACCGTCTGTTTCTGTAGGAACTACCGATAATGGTTTATACTCTCCCGGCGCAGACCAATTAGCCATCTCGACTAATGGCACTGGGCGGTTGTTTGTTGATGCGAGTGGGAATATTAATGTCGGCACTACTTTTGCGGGATTTGGCAATGGTAGCGGTATGGAGATTCAGCGCAGCACAACTGCAACATTGCGCCTAACTGGAGATAGCGGGGTTGGTTGCGAGTTTTACAATACAGGCTCTCTGGCTTCTATTCAAACTCGGTCTACTATTCCTTTTACAATTCAAACAAATGAATTAGAACGCCTCCGCATCACATCGGACGGGAAACTGGGTCTGGGGACTAGTAGCCCTAATTCTCGATTGCACCTAGACAGCGGCTCTGCTGGGTTAATGTCTGAATTGAACAGTACAAATGCAAACGGTGGCTATATTTCATTTACAAGTTCTAGCGTAGTATACGGGGATATTGGAACAGCAGCTCAGCTAGTATCCGCAGGTAGCGCATCTGATTTTGCAGTAAATGCACGAGGATCTCGTGGTCTTGCTTTAGGCACAAACAACACTTCTCGCCTTTACATCAACTCCTCAGGCAACGTAGGGATTAATACCACTGTGCCTGCGGCAACATTGCACTCTCGATCAGATAATGCTGGGTCTGGATCAACGCCGCTGCTGATTCAAAATCGCAGTATTTCCGCAAATACTGCTGTTGGGATTAGCTTTGCTCCAAATATATCGGATACAACAGATCGTTCCGCAATTATCTATGGCGTTAATTCTTCAGGCGGGAGTGGTAACGCCACCGACTTGACATTTCATACCAACGCAAACGGTGCGTCGCCAAGCGAAAAAGCCCGCATCACATCAGACGGAAAACTAGGTCTGGGGACCAGTAGCCCTAGCTCTGAGTTTCATGCCGTAGGCGGAAGTCTGTATTCAGCGATTAAGACAGGAAGCACTGTTTATATTGGCAATACTGGGACAGGGATTCACGGGCGACTTGGTGTTGTCGATTCGTCAGGATTTGGCATCCAGACTGCTTGGACGGGAGACAACAATGGATACAACTTACTCTTAAATCCTTACGGAGGCAACGTAGGGATTGGCACTACGAGCCCTAGTACACTTTTGCATCTCAGCCAATCATCTTCGGGTGCCGCTGTTGTATCTCGAATTGAAAACACAAATACAGCAGCAGATTCCGATGCAGCATTAGACCTTAAAACTCCCAATGCCGTTTACACGCTGAAAGCTAAACGAAGCGGTACTAGATGCGACTTTGAAGTAGATGGAAGTCCCAAACTTTCTATCGACACATCAGGCAACGTAGGGATTGGCACTACGAGTCCTGCAACAACTCTAGAAGTCCAGAATTCAACTGATCCGAAAATCAGAATTGGTGATGGAATTAGGCATTTTGAGGTTCATGGTGGAAGCGCAACGCAAAATGCTGGTATTGGCACAGACTACAACAGTGGATTTGATTTTTTTGTTAACGGCGAAACCAATGTTGCTGCAACAATCGACAGCTCCGGCAGGTTGCTAGTTGGCACGTCTACGAGTCGTCAGGTAACCATTGGCGAATCCGCCGGCTGGGATCCCCGTGTTCAAGTAACAAAGACAGGTACTGATGGCGGCAATATCGCAGCGTATAGCTGGTCTACATACAACACCAGCACTGGCGGTGGTCAGGGCATTGGTCCCGACATCGTATTGGCTCGTTCAAACAGCGATACAGAGGGAACTCACGTAGCTCTTACAAGCGCTCAACTTTTGGGCAGAATTACTTTTAATGGTTCAAATGGTTCTGCGTTTGCCGCAGGGGCTTATATTGCTGCTACGGCAGATGATGTATGGGCGTCGGGTGATCATCCAACGCGCCTAGTGTTCTCCACTACTGCCGACGGAGCGAGCAGTCCGACGGAGCGGATGAGGATTCACAGCAATGGAGACATAACAATTGCAAAAACAGCTCAGGATTACACGACCGCCGGTGCCTGGATTCAGTCAACCGGCCTAATTAACAGTGCTGCATCAGGGCTGGATTTTTGGAATGCCTACAACACAGCAGCAGGAGCCTATCGTTTTTGGGTTTCCTCCGCTGGCACTATTAACGCTACGTCTACGACAATCTCTGCCATTTCGGACATCCGATTCAAAGAAAACATCACGGACATTGATCGCGGACTTGCTGAAATCCTTGCACTTAAGCCCAGGAAGTTTGACTGGAAGGACGGCAAGGGAAGAGACATAAAGAATGATCGCGGCTTTATTGCCCAAGAATTTGAAATTGTTTTTCCTGACTTAATTGATGAATGGAAAGATCCCGCGCCAGAAGGCGAGGAGCCTTATAAATCAGTGCGTCAAGATCTGATTCCCATCCTTGTCAAAGCCATCCAAGAGCAACAAGCCATGATCATTGAACTGCAAACCAAAGTCGCAGCCCTTGAGGGCGTGTAGTCCTACTCTCTAATCACTCCACCCAACCACCATGACCCACTACGAGATCAGCGCCCAGGAGAACAACGAAGACGTAACCGAGCTGGTCAAGCACGTCGCTGAGCAGGTTGAAAGCGTCACCGTTGAAACCAAGGAAGGCGGCAGCATCAAGATGACCGGCGATGCCAAGATCCAGATGACTGGTGGCGCGATCAAGTTTGGCTAGGCACAGAAGACACCTTCCCTAGTTGACCCCACGCTTAAACTGTCCACATCACCATTGGCCCAATGCCTGCATCCACACCTGTAACTGAGTTCACTTGGGCGATTGCCAACCTTGAGCGTCATTTGTCTGACGGTATTGTTTACACGGTTCACTGGACCCTGTCCGCAGAACGCACCGTCGGTGATGACATTTACACCACTGGTGCTTACGGTTCTTTAAGCCTTGCTGCACCAGAAGGAAACGTTATTCCTTACGAAGACCTGACCCCTGAAATTGTCATTGGCTGGACGCAAGACGCTCTTGGTGAGGAACAAGTTGAAACTATGGAAGCTGCTTTATCTACCGCCCTGGATCAACAAGAAAACCCCACTGATGCATCTGGTGTGCCTTGGTAATTTTTGTTATACTTTTTGAAGTTATTGCTTCGTTATGGCTTGCACAAAAGTTGAGCTAATCTCCGCTATCAATTCCTTTGGTACTGCACGTGCCACTGGTGATGGCAATCTTGTTGCTTTTGCTGGTAACCTCATCGGCCAACTAATCGAAACCCTGGAGTTTGCTCCTGAAGAAACTCTTGAGGAGCCAGGAGAACCGGCGGAAGAAGCTGCTGAGTGAAAAGTAGACCTGGCCTAGAGTTATTTTATTAGCCTTAGGTCGATATGTCTATTAAACTCACAGACGCTGCAAAGTTTTTCAACGAAGAACCACATCAAATCGAAGCATGGAATTGGCTCCAAGGGATTCTCTCGCCTGAGACTCTGGAGACTTTTGCGTCTAAATACCGCACGAAACCACAGCTAGCCATCAGTGCTGACAACGTTTGGGACGGTGTGTATACAACTGCAAAACAAGCTGGAGCCAAGTTTCCTGAATGTGTTTGCGCACAGTGGGCACTTGAATCAGGCTGGGGAAAACACACATCTGGTAAAAACAATTACTTTGGCCTGAAGGGATCTGGTTCGACAGCCAGCACTCAAGAATTCATCAATGGTCAATGGATCACAATCAAGGCTGGTTTCCTTGATTTCCCCGATCTTGCAACCTGTGTCACCTACCTTGTTGACCGCTGGTATAAAGACTTTGGTAGGTTTAAAGGAGTTAATCGGGCACAATCACGAAATGAATGCGCACAACTTTTGGTCAAGGAGGGGTACGCAACCGACCCTGACTACGCAACCAAGTTGATCCAAATTATGGATCGCCAGTTAAATACCCCTGGCGTCAATGATGGTTTCATCAGCAAAAGGATTCTTACCGTGCCGTATGAATACCAATTGGACAACCAATCTGGCACTGGGTACCGGGAGTGTTTTTCGTCAACTTGCGCCATGATTGCACGTTATTATGGCAAGGTTAAAAGCGATGATGAATACAACAAAATCCGTGCCAAGTACGGTGATACCACCAATAAAGATGCTCAGTTAAAAGCACTGCACTCCCTGGGGCTCAATGCAAAGTTCATTACCAATGGCAATGTTGCATTACTGGAAAATGAAATTCGCAACGGCAGGCCTGTAGCTGTTGGTTGGTTGCATAAAGGAAATGCCTCTTATCCAACCGGTGGTGGGCATTGGACCTGCTGCATTGGCTTTACGCCCGATGCCTTTGTCTTCCATGACCCCAATGGGGAAGCTGATATCGTTAGCGGTGGCTACAGCAGCAATGATCGCAAGCGTGGAACTGCGGTACAGTACAGCCGTAAAAATTGGTTGAGGCGCTGGGAATGCGACGGAAAAAACACGGGATGGGCGATTCTTGTCTCAAAATGAAATGCAAGAAAGATCCACACATCCGTGTCAATATGTGCTGGGAAGTTAAAAATACAAAAAAGTGCGTCACTCTAGGTAAGAATGACGCATTTGCAACTCGTAATTGGGTAGAAGAACAAGGTGGTGTTGTCTTCTGGTTCCAGGCTTTACCTGACTGATCAGCGCTGTTTAGCTTTACCGACCACCAGTGCCAGTGTCTCAATCACTTTATAGAGCTTACCGACGATCTTGTCATCGGAAGGGGTGGGTGTGAGAGAGACAATAATAGAAGCTGCAGCGTGAATAGCAAGCGCTAATTCGATGTACTTGTTGAAGTCCATGGTTATATTCCATTTCTTTCATTCTATTCCTCTTGTTCTATAGAAGAAAAAAGATTTGTACTCATCCGAGATTTCCCATCTGGAATCTTCATGTTTTTTAAACCATTGCTTCCACACGCGGAATTGTTTTTCGGGTAAAGCCGATTCACAGCGCATGCAAATGGAGTCACCACACGGAATTTCAGAAGTCCATTGTCTTACTTGACGGATTGCAATGGCTTGTATCCTTGGCCCAAACCTACCGGTCAAACTCGAATTCAACCGTGACACGGACTTTTTCTTTCTTAGGTTCATCCAGTCGTTTAATTGCCTCTTTGATTTTGCTACCGCTAAGCTCGCAAGCCACACGCACCCGTTCTGCGTACGAATCCAAGGGATCAATCGCATCTTGAGGATCATTCCATCCGGCAAAAAAATCGTCCCAATCTTTTTGCGACGTTGCAATCTCAATGTTCTCACTACCCATCAATCTTCGTAAACACGGCAGCCTGGAGCCCAGGGATACTTTTTACAGTAACTAAGTCTTTTTTCAAGTGTCGATTTAACAGGAAAGAAAAAACGAAAGAAAGCTTTAAGTTTGTTCGTCATGGTCTGTTTGTCAACGCAACAAAGATACTGGGGAACCGATCACTCTCCTGATGTTCATTCTGCCACGAAGCAGTCCACTCGGACAACGAGTGGTCATGAACCGTGTCGAAGTAGTCATCATTTCCAATATCGGCAAGGATTCCAAATTGGCTAAAAACATCAGGAGTAATACTCTGACCCACAGCAAGAATTGAAGTATCCGTTAAGGTCAAGACACCTGTAGAACCAATAATCAAAGGAGACACCGAAGTTACATACACGCCCCCTGGAACGACTACGTTGGTTAAAACAGGACTTATAACACCAGTAGATTCTTGTGCTTCTTCCTGCAAAACGATACTTCCATCGTTGTCTTCCAGTTCAAATAAAACTTGGGTTGCGGGAAACTCGACAACAACACCAACCTCGTAATCAAGGAGTTCGTTACGAGTGGATGAAATACAAATCAGATAGCTGCCCTTTGCAAAAGGATAGTAGCGTTCATCGCCACGATCTAAGCGAACCTGGGAGAACCGGTTGTATAAATCTGATTTTGCAGTCATGACCGTATCAAGGTACGGTATGTAAACTTCACCGTTTTCTTTTAGGCCAGACGTAATAGAATCAGCATCAAAAATTGACTCACCTTGAATAGGTGTTTTGTTTAAATCGTAGGCAGATGTTTGAATATACTGCGGACGCGGCGGCCCTTTTGTAATAATCAGCCAGGCAGGACTTTCGACCGTAACCTGGAACCAATGGTTATAAGTACCACCACCAAAACCACCGTTTGACGTGGTATTAGTATCTGCACGCCCAATGACTTTATTTTGAGGCCCCAGTCTCCCTTTTAAGCAACGCAGTGACGTAGAAGAAAAAGTACCTAGGTTTAAAGGATTGGAAAGACTGCGTGTGGACTGGGCATTAGCCGCGTTCCTAGACATTATTTAACACACTTTTCTCTATTCTAAAACCCAATGTTTTAGCCTTCATCATAATAAGGAGCTTCCGGTGCTAAGGAGGGGTGGAGAATTGTGTTTTTGTAGTAACGCTCGATGAGTTCTTGTTGTCTTCCAGCAGCTTCCGCTTTGCTTAGCATCATTAGGATTTCAGGTTTGAATGAAAGATCAAAGGGAGCCACAGAAGCTGGCGGCATACCATTATTCCAGCTGGAAATTAGATGCAATGGATTGCAGCACCATGGGTTGCCACAGACTTTTGAGACAGTCAACGAACCAATATCTCCCCATGCACATTGGTAAATCAACTTTTGAGGCGTCACATTTTCAGACGCACGCCCCGTGTAATGAGACCGGTATGAAGGAAAGGCAATCCTCCGTGGCCCCCTGGAGCCAGGCAAGTTTGCTTCCCAACATTCGTTCCAATGACCTACCTCAATACTCTTCCAGAGTTTTTCATATTTGTAGTTGTAGTAGGGGTGAATGAAATTTAGGTTGAATCCGCAGATGTTTGATTTGATCTTAATGACGCAGTGGTAGCACCAATGGTGTTCAATATCTCGGATGCGATGACGATGGGGACAAGGGTAACCAACGTAGTAACCAAGAGACTCAAGTTGAGACTCCGAGAGTTGATCAATATTGGCGACGTAACGGAAATTGGTTTTGTCGTGTTTGGCGAGGAGGTTAGCCATTGTCTTGGTTCCAGACTGGTTTGTTAGTTTTTTTACGTTTGGTATAGACGGTAATCAACTCATTCCTATTATCGAGGTCAATGTCTGGTCTGACGTGTTTAACGCAGTAAGGGTCTGGGCACTCTCCTGTACGCATGTAGTACACAATCCGGTGCGCCAGGAAGGGCTCGTTGTCCACTGATACGACGTAGAAGCCGGACTGCTTGTGTTTCCTGGTGACGAATCGACCGTTCTTGCGGATGCGAAGTCCACTGGGATGCTCATCCGTCAACTCCAAGACTTCTTTGAGACGCCAGAGAGGCGGCAACTTCTTGTGATTGTGCGGCAAAACAGAGAATAGATGGGATTCCCAGAGCTTATCACGCCTGTTGGGCAGGTGCTTGCCAGGGGATGAGACAGGTGGAAAAGGTCGTTTTTCATTGAGAATGACGCAAAAACAGAGAATAGACTGTCAAAAACAGAGAATAGGTATATTTTCTTCTAGTTCTAAGAGCGCGTTACAAAATGAACGTTTTGTCGTAAACTATTCTCTGTTTTACACATTTTAGTCTCAAGGTAAGAACGAAGTAAGACAACCGATAAGCTCTTGGGGATGTGACGCACTTCTCCCCCGTACCCCCTGCGCCCGTCAGCGCAGCGCCTTATAACACAAAACAAAATCAACTGCGAGCCAGGCATCCATCCCCCTGGCCCCCTAAAACCGGTCTTATTATGCGTCTCGTGAATAACAGAGAATACGTTACGACAAAATGGCCATTTTGTAACGCGCTCTAGTAATTAAAGCAAATACTACCTATTCGCTGTTTTTGAGGCTCTATTCTCTGTTTTTGACACTTTCACCCCAATTTCTTGCCTCACAAAATTCATTTGAGTCTCACCATGAGATTCTGTTGCCATTAAAAAACCCCATCCTTTGGACGGGGCGGTGGGCTTCTCGATCAAGCTACAGCAGGCTCCCGACCTTTTGAGCGACGCTTCCGCTTCTTTTTATTTTTCGTCTCCACACTCACCTCATCCTTGGCACCTTCAATGCCGTGATCCACTTCGTTCATGACATCCTCGAAGATGCCGCCAAATTGAGACGCAATTGTGTCCCATGAGAACTGCTCGTCCGTAACCCGTGCATAGCAAGCGTCTGCCACCTGGGACCGGGAATCCTTGCTCTCGTACATTTCGCATAGAATCTCCACCAAATGGTCCGTGGAGGGGCAGGGCATCTCACGTCCATAGTTCGTATCCACATCGATGTGATCGCAGCGGATGAGGCGTCCGTAGCCCTCAAACACCTCCTTGGTGCTGGTGTGGTCAGGTACCACCTGTGCGACACGACAGGCAGCGTTCTCAAAATTGACCAGTTCCCAGCCACCCCCCTTGGTGGTATTGACACCAACGTCAGCGCAGTTGTAGATCCAGTTCAGCATCTCCGTTGATACGTTCGGCGGGTTAGGGCTGTTGGAGGTCATAATGATCCGTCCGTTTGGATCAAGACCGTTCTTACCCATCTCCCTGGCAAACAGAGGCATCAGATCCCAGCCCTGGTCCTTCAATCCCATATGCATGTACAACTGTGCATCTGGGCGACCGACTGCAAACTTTGCAAAGGCTGCAACCGTAATGTCCATCCGTTTACGGAACTGGTTTCGATTTCCGTTGAGCACAATGAAGATGTCTTTCTTCAACCCCAGCTTCTCGCGTGCCTCCTCTTGGTCCATGGGATAGAACACGTCACGATCCAAGCCATGAGGAATGACGGCGATCGGAATACGTACACCACCCTTCACAAATTCGTGTGCACCAAATTCCGTAAATGCAATTACACCATCCCAATCGTTGATATGAGGATCAATACCACCCAGCCAGTTGTAGCTATCCATCGTGAGATAACCAACGAACTTAAACTTCTTCTGCTGGTGCAGATCCTGGATACGTCGATACTGTTCACTGACTATCCACGGGTCATTCAAACTAAAGACAATGTCTGGCCGCTCCTTCTCAACAATCTCTCGGATACGGTCTTCGCCAAACGGTGCCTGCTGGAAGCGATTCGATGCGGGATACATCTTGAACAACTTCTGCTCATCCACTGGGTCTCCATGCCAGTTACATGCGAGCACAACAAACTCAAAGCCTTCCCGCAGCCTTGGCAGCACGGCACCAGAGACACGGCCAAATCCAGTCATTGCGGCAAAATCCGCAATCCACAACACCTTCGTCTTTTTGGTCACTGAAAATCAGAAATATCTCGCTGTAGTATACCTAACTTGACGGAGTAACAGATCTAGTCAGTTCTTTTTGCTCTATTGTTTTAGCCTTTAGTTTTTTCTTTAAGAACTCAGCAGCCTTGTGGGTTTGCGTTTTATCGCCACAGGTATAGAGGTCGATAGCGCAATAGCCGATCTCTGGCCATGAATGAATAGATGCGTGTGATTCTGCCAGGAGTGCCAATAGGGTCACACCTTGCGGTTGAAATTTCTCACCAAAGATACGAAGGATGGTAGCGTTTGCCATCTGCAATGCAGTTTCAAGCAAACACTCCAACTCCTCGTAGTCATCCAGCAGCACTGGATCACAGTCATAAAGGTCCAGTATTAGGTGCCGACCGTTTGTCACTCGAAAGTATCGTCTGTTTTAATTGTCTCATCAGTCTTGTTATCTAGTACATCCCCATACTTTTCAATCCACTCAGCTTTATCCAAGCCCACCGAAACAATAGAAGGGTAGGTTTTATATTTTGCGCCGTTTGATGTTCGGCAAGCAACGTTGTAGATTCTCCAGCCTTTATTGGTTTTAGTTTTGTAGACATTAAGACCAAGCTGGTGACGACACACGTCCATCAACAAGGTTTCAAAACGGCTACGCCCAAGGATGTTGTTATTTGATGCTCTGGAAAACTCACAGTAATTTGGGTAGAGATAATTATGGCAGTCTGCGTAGATATTACCTGTTCCCGCTGGAGCATAACGTGCACTACCAACGGCACTTGAAACGTCAGGATCAAAAACAATACAGTGTTCCATCCAATCCATTACCTGATTCGACTTAAGGATCTGCTCTTTGTGGTGTTTAGCAAAAAACTCGACCTTCTTAGTTGTTTCCATCAGGTATTCCCGCATCTCCACCTCGCTCATATCGAGCACCCAGTTCACCAACCCTGGCAGCAAGCAAGCAAAATCACCGAATGGACGACCGTTATCATCCATGTCGATGAGAGTACGTTGCTGAGCCGAGTTACCAGTAAACGGCTTATCAAAAGGAATCGTCAGTCGACGACGAGCAAGACCCGAGGTCGGATCCGTCGTTTGGATAGGTTCATTAGCAGTGATGATGACAAGTCCATTGAACTTGAAAGGCTTCTGGGAACCCGACTGAAACTTGCGTTCTTTTCTGATCAAGTCACGTCCCGTCACTGCTTTCAACACGGATACCGATCCGCCATACTTCTCCACATCATTGAAGAGCAGTAGTTTTTTCTTGTAGAGGTTTGCCGTTTCAAAACGGTTTTTCTCTAGATGTTCTAGTGATGAGATCATGGCGTTCTCGTCACCCACCAACGCATGAGCCAAGTTTGAGTAAGTAGATTTACCCGACTTACCTGGACCCACGATCTCAACAAACTTCTGGATTTCAGAGTGGCTCAGGAGTACGGCACGCAGCCATGCCCGCAACACCTGGACACGCTCCCAGTTACCGTTTTGTGCTTCCTTCAGCCACTTAATGATTGGCTCACAAGTTGCCCCTGGATCGTAGTCGTAAGGCAACTGTTGCGTCATATACATATTCTGGTTGAATGGAAGAAGTTCCCGCGTCTCCACATCCAACACACCATTGGTAAACAAGAGGCATTTGTTATCTTCATACCAGTCTTCATGAATGACAGAGATACGTAATTGCTCCATCACATCATTGATCATGTTCATGCTGTAGCCCTTGGGCAACGCCGAATACTTGATGTGTTCTAGTTGATCTTTAATGGATCCTTTCATCTCAATGTCTGAGAGATGCGACCAAAGGCCAGGGTGCTTGTGTTCATAGATGTAGAAAGAACCTTGCTGCTCGCTGTACTTGACCTTGTCTCCGTATCTTTGCAACACTTTTTCTGCAATGACATTACAAGGTGGATTCGAAGGTTTGTCTTCATCTTTCTTACGAGTCTTCTTTTGTTTTGGTTCCGACCAATCCTTGCTAGCCGTAGTAAATTCAACTTTCTTTTCTTTTGCTGCTGTTGCCATTTTTTGACCAACCTGGAGGTTACCTTCGATTTTTTCAAGTTGTGCTGCCATGTGTTCGAGCATTGCGTCATCTACAGGCATGGCACGGTAGTTCTCGGAAGGAGTCCAACCGTTTTCTTTTGCGGCATGAATGAGGGAACCGAGGCCTCGACCACCGCCCTTATTGAATGAAAGCCACCGCTTATGGCATTCACCGTCTCGATATTTATCCGATTGTTTAGACCATTCATCCCAGACATCGAGCAGGGATTCATCTAATTCGTGCAGCGTTTGACCAACCATAATCCAGAGGTCATAATCATCTGCAGCCTCTGGAGGCATACCCCAAGTTGCTTCAGTCGCCAGTTGGATATCTCGTTCTAGGCTGACGACAGAATTGATGGCAAAACCAGGGCCAATAATACGGGATGTTTCTTGAGCGGGCTTACCTTGTTTTGCGTTTTTAGTAATGATGTCGTTTAAGATCCATTGCGGGAGTTCCGGAAGTTTGTCCGCCCACTCGAATCCAAGACC
>Ga0098074_1001392_pt1 | contig 12421 bp, 11 predicted proteins | sample 32_taG_FD_75064 | JGI IMG/M metagenome (GOLD analysis project Ga0098074, IMG submission 75064) | Marine viral communities from the Gulf of Mexico - 32_GoM_OMZ_CsCl metaG | ecosystem: Environmental > Aquatic > Marine > Oceanic | place: Atlantic Ocean: Gulf of Mexico | collected 2015-07-12
CACCCGGCGGACCGGGCGCTGGCGGACCTGAAGGGGCAAGGATCGCTCCTTGCCCCTCTACTGGTTTAGGCGCAGACGGGTGCCGGTTCTGCGGGACCGAGCTCACCGCCAAAGATCGAGGCGTCGTAGTCGACCGTATCGCGTTGGACTTCCTGGACCACGTTGAGAACGTCGTATTCGCTGGTGGGGGCATCGTTGCCCTGCACGACGAGCACAGACTTCATGCACTGGTGGTCTTCGGCACGGTAGAGTGTGCGGCCATTGCCCATGCCGTCGAACTCGTGGCCTTCCAGCGCCTTAATGACTTCAGGCGGATAGAAGGTGCCAGCGCGTTCAACTGCATCAGCGTATAGCAGGGTCTGCACGTAGCAGGTGTGCGCGGCCTGCGACGGCGGCGAACCATAGGCAGCCCCGAACGACTTGGTGAAGGCGATGGAGCCTGGATCCTGCAGGTTCCAGTGCCAGTTCGAGGTGCCGTAGATGCCCTTGATATTCTCACCGGCACCCTTGGCCATCAGTTCGGAGAACAGCGGAACCACGATCTGGAAGTCCTTGCCGTTCGCTTGGCGGTCACGCATGCCGAACTGAACCGCCTGGGTCAGCGAGTTCACCATGTCGTTGCCGTAGTGGTTGAGGATCAGAACATCGGCACCGGAGTTGAGAACCGGAGTGAGGAACTGCGAGAAGTCGCCGGCACCAAGTGGGGTGCGCACGGCCTCTACTGTCTCCCAACCGAGACCTTCAGTGGTGTTCTTGATCGATTCCTCCTGGGTCCAGCCCCAGGTATAGTCGGCGGTCAGGTGGTAAGCGCGGCGATCATTGCCATAGGCTTCACTCAGCACCGGACCCAGTGCCGTGCCGGACTGGTAGGCGTTGAAGAAATGGCGGAAGCCGTAACGACGCTTGTCCTTGCCAGTGGTGTCGTTGGAGTGGGTCAGGCCGGCCATGAAAATGACGCCCATTTCCTGGCAGAGACCCTGCACGGCAATGGCCTCGCCTGAGGACGAACCGCCGGTGATCATGATGGCACCATCACGCTCGATCATGCGGGTTGCGCCGGCGCGGGCGACATCGGACTTGGTCTGGCTGTCAGATGTGACAAAGCCGACTTTCTTGCCAAGGATGCCGTTGCCTTTCAGGGCAGAAGGGGTCAGCACATTGATCAGACCACCGTCGCCTTCGCCATTGAGGTGGGCAATGGCCAACTCGTAGGCTTTCTGTTCGTCAGCGCCTTCTTCAGCATAGGCGCCGGTCAAGGGCAGGTTGAGGCCAAGAGTGACCGTGTCGCCCGTGGGGTTGTTGCAGAACTCCTGCGCCCACGCCCCCTTGGTGAACATCATGGGAGCAACGCCGGAACCGATTATGCCGGCCATGCCTGTCTGCAGAACCCTGCGGCGGGACATCCCGCTCTTCAAAAATGTCATCGATCTCCTCCTTTTGGCGCGGGGCGACCGATACTTTGCCAGCCACTCACCGCCTGCCTACTATTCGACACATTTGAAAACGCAGGCAATACACCATTGTAATTCCTATCAAAAAGTGTAAATAGTTGTTCTGCTTGGTGACAGTTCCTGTCAATTCGTTGACAGGGCGGCGGTTCTTGGGAGGAATGCCATGCGTGCGCCGATTGGATTTCGGATCAGCAACAGGCGGAAATCGCTCAGGATTTCCCAGGCGGCGCTGGCGCGCCTCGTGGGAATCTCGCCGAGTTATCTCAACCTGATCGAGAACAACAAGCGGGACGTGGGCGGAGCGCTTTTGCAGCGTGTGGCGCTCCATCTGAATATCGACATCGACGATCTGACGGGCCAGTCAGAGCAGAAGCTGCTGCAAGATCTGGAAGAGGCCTATGCCGATCCGATGGTTGAGTCGCTGCCGTTTCAGCCTGACGAGCGGCGGCAGATGGTGGCTCAATATCCCGCAAGTGCGCTCGCAATGACTCGGCTGCACCGTGCCTATACCGAAGCTGTGGCCAGCGCGGACGCTTTCGCGGACCGGCTACGGTCCGATCCGCTGCTCGGTCAATTGTTGCATCAGGTACTTTCCGGCGTAACGGCGGTACGTTCCAGTGCTGAAATCCTGGAGGAGGTGCCGGACTTGCAGGAGGGTGAGCGGGATCGCTTTGTTGCCGCCATTGGACGCGAGACGCGGAATCTGGGCGCGGTGGCCCGCAATCTGATTGGTCACTTCGAAAATGCCAGCGCCGGGCGGCGCAGTGTCTCGGCGGCACGCGAGATCGACGATCTACTCATCGAGAAAACAAACTATTTCCCAGCGTTGGAAGACGCGGCCGGCAGCTTGCGTGGCGCTGTGGAAACTCATGGGGTCTTCGGAGTGCAGAGCCTGATGACGGCGCTTGAGAAACAGTTTGGCGTCCGAATAGTCGTTGGGGGATTGCCGCCGGGGGGACCTGAGGACTTTCCCGGTCAATATCGCTACTTTCCTGAACTTTCGACCATGTGGCTGCAGGGCGCGACCACGCTTGCCACGCGACAATTTCAACTGGCCCGGCTCTATGGGGAGTTGGCAGCGGGTTCGGTCATCGAAGCGGAGCTGGGAAAGGCCGCGCTGGCGTCCCAGGCGGCGTTGCGCCTGGCGCGGCGCGCCCTAGGATCATATCTGGCCGGGGCCATGGTCTTTCCTTACTCCCGCTTTCTCGAGCAGGCCGAAGCAATGACCTACGACATCGACCAACTGCGGCAAACTTTTTACGCGAGCTACGAGCAGGTTGCACACCGGTTGGTTTCGCTAAGGCGGGGTGGGGAGGAGGGGGTGCCGTTCGGCTTTCTGCGCTCCGACCCGGCGGGGCGCCTGACCAAGCACTATCCTTTGCCTGGGCTGCTATTGCCCTATTCAGGGCATGCTTGTCCGCTCTGGGCGATCTACGGCGCATTTCGAACACCTGACATGCCCGTGCGCCAGGTAGTCCGCTTCTCAGATGGGTCGCGCTACCTGTTTGTTGCTCGCACAGTGCAGAGACGAGCGGCGGCCTTCCATGAGCCGCCGGTCATGGCTTCGGTGATGCTGGCGTGCAATGTGTTGCATGCGGACAAGACCGTCTATGCGCAGGGACTGGATTTGGCAGACACGGAAGCGGATGTGGAGGTTGGCCCGACCTGCCGACTTTGTACGCGATCCAACTGTGCCAGCCGGCAGGAAGAGCCGCTGGCGCCCTCGCCGGGACGGGAAAATTTGCGGACGTCGCTCGTGCCAAACGGGATTACCCTTGGCGAAGGCGCATGATTGGGATTAATTAGCATGGCCTGCGGAGGGGAGACCGTAGGCATTTGGGGGGACTATTGGCCGTCGATATCTTGATCGCCGAAGATGAGCCTAGCATTTTGGAGTCGCTGGATTTTATCCTTCGCCGCGCTGGCTGGAGCGTAGAATCAGTGACCGATGGCGAGGCTGTTCTGGAACGGGTGCGTCGTGAGCTGCCGCGCATTTTGGTGCTTGACGTCATGCTGCCCAAGCGCAGTGGCTTTGACGTCCTCAAGCAATTGCGTTCCGAGGCGGCAACCCGGATCCTGCCCGTCCTGATCCTGACGGCCAAGGGCCAGCAGCAGGATCGCCGCATCGCCGAGGAACTCGGCGCCGATGGTTTTGTAACCAAGCCCTATTCCAACGCCGAAGTTGTCGGGGCGGTGCGTCAGTTGCTGGGTGACGATGACGGCGCGGCGTAAGCTCGAAAGCGGCGTTTTCGTTTTCGCGGTGTTTGGTGCCCTGCTGATCATTCCGCCGCTGGTCTATATCTTCAATCACCCGATCCTGTTTTTCGGCGTACCCCAGATCGTCCTCTATCTGTTCGGGGTTTGGGCCCTCCTGGTTCTCGGTGCCGCCATGCTGACGCATTACCTCCCCCGCGCCTCGGACGAGGACATCCACGAAGGGGAGGAGTGATGCTTTCGGCCGATTTCGTCATCATCACGGCCATAGTCTATGTCGGCCTGCTCTTCGTGCTGGCCTATTTCGGGGACCGGCATACCCGGGCCAACAAGTCCTCCTTCCTGCGTTCGCCAGCGGTCTACACGCTCTCCATCTCGGTCTACTGCACGAGCTGGACCTTCTATGGAGCGGTAGGCAATGCGGCCCGCGGCGGGCTGGAATTCCTGACCATTTATCTAGGCCCAACCATCGTCTTTGTCGGCTGGTGGTTCGTGTTGCGCAAACTTGTGCGGATCGGACGCATGCAGGCCATCACCTCGATCGCTGACCTGCTGTCGTCGCGCTATGGCAAGTCGAGCCGGCTGGCCGTGCTCGTGACAGTGATCGCGGTGATCGGCATCACCCCCTATATCGCGCTGCAGCTCAAGGCGATTACGGCGTCCATTCAGGTTGTTGCTGAATCGGCGGAAGGGGCGCGCGGCAGCCTTGTCGGCGTCGACGACGGGGCTTTGGCCTTTGGGATAGCAGCCGGCATGGCGCTGTTCACCATTCTCTTCGGCACCCGCAACGTCGATGCCAAGGAACAGCATCACGGGGTGGTGGCTGCTATTGCCTTTGAAGCGGTGGTGAAGCTGGCCGCCCTGTTGGCAGTCGGGATTTTTGTGACCTTCGGTCTGGGCGGTGGCTTCGAGGGCGTCTATCGCGGCGCGGAGGCGGCCGGGATCGCCATTTACGAGGATGACCCATTTGGGCCGCGCTGGGTGGCCATGACGGTACTGTCTGCAGCCGCGATCATCTGCCTGCCGCGGCAGTTCCAGATCACGGTAGTGGAAAATGCAAACGAGGATCACCTGCGCGTCGCAGGCTGGGCTTTTCCGGCCTATCTGCTGCTGATGAGCGTCTTCACCCTGCCGATCGCGCTTTATGGCATGACCGTGATGCCGGCCGGGGCCAATCCTGACATGTTCGTGCTGACATTGCCCCTGTCCGAGGGCCAGTCAGGCATTGCCCTGTTGGCATTTATCGGCGGTTTCTCATCTGCAACTTCAATGATTATCGTGGCATCAATCGCGTTGTCGATCATGGTGTCGAACCACATTATCATGCCGATCATCCTGCGCTCGTCCAATGTGGGGCAGGGTGATGGGCAGGGCGTGCGCCGATTGCTCCTGCTGAGCCGGCGGGTGTCGATCGGCGTTATTCTCACGCTCGGATTTCTCTACTTCTCGTTGACCGGGGACGATGCGCTGGCGCCCATCGGACTGATCTCTTTTGCTGGCGTGGCGCAGTTTCTCCCTGCGATCCTGGCAGGCCTTTACTGGCGCGAGGCAGCGCAGCGTGGCGCGGCGAGTGGGATCTTCGTGGGGTTTGTGGTCTGGGCATGGACCATGTTCCTCCCCAGCTTTGAAACCGTGCTGCCTTGGGTGTCGGACGTCATGTTGTTCGGACCCTGGGGCATCGGGTTCCTGCGTCCCGAGAACCTGTTTGGCTTAGACGGGCTCGACCCGCTGGTGCACTCGGTCTTCTGGAGCCTGCTGCTCAACTGTGTCTTCCTTGTGCTCGGGTCGCTCTTTTCCAGCCAGTCGGCGTTGGAGCGTATTCAGGCCGCAGCATTTGTCGATGTTTTCCGCAGGCGGCCATTCGCACACCGCGGATTCATACCTGGCTCGGCGACAGCCAACGATCTCTATTTCGTGGCAGAGCGCGTTCTGGGCGAAAGACGCGCGGCATCGCTGTTTGAGGCTGCAGCTGAAGAGCGGGGGGTTGAACCGGCCATGCTGGAGCCAACGCCCGAGTTCATTTCGCGTCTGGAACGGGAACTGGCTGGTTCGATCGGGTCAGCCTCTGCACATGTCATGCTGGCGAAGGTGGTGGCCGGCGGCGACGTGTCGCTGGAAGAGATGATGCAGATGGCCGACGAGACTCAGCAGGTCATCGAGTATTCCCAGGAGCTGGAGAAGACTTCCGCCGAACTGCGGCTAACAGCCCGAAAGCTGGAAGACGCCAATGCGCAATTGCGGGAGCTGGACAGCCAGAAAGACGAATTCCTCAGCCAGGTGAGCCATGAAGTCAGGACGCCAATGACCTCCATCCGGTCATTCTCGGAAATTCTTATGGAGCCGGGAGAACTCAATGAGGGGCAGCGGCAGCGCTTCATCTCGACCATTCACCATGAAAGCCTGCGCCTGACCCGCCTGCTGGACGAGATTCTCGATCTCAGCGCGCTCGAAAGGGGCGAGCGGAACTGGCAGAACATGCCCGTGGATGCAGAGGAAGCACTCGATCGCGCCATCGCTGTCTGCGACGCTCTGTTGCGGCAGAAGGGCATGAGGGTGGAGTTTGGTGAGCGGGCGCATACCACCATAGTGGACGGCGACAGCGACCGTCTGTGCCAAGTGTTCATCAACCTGATTTCCAACGCGGTCAAATACAACGATGCCAACCATCCCATAGTTCGAATAAGCTCGAGCGTACGCGGTGGGCAGTTTTTGGTTGATGTGGCCGACAATGGGCCGGGCATTTCGAAGTCCGACCGAAAGCTGATTTTCGAAAAGTTCTGGCGCGGGGTCGAAGGGGGCGGTGATCAGGGCGGGGCGGGGCTGGGCCTGGCCATCAGCCGTCAGATCATTGCACGGATGAACGGCACTCTGGAACTGGTGCCGGGTTCTCTGCCGGGCGCCTGCTTTCGCGTCCGGCTGCCCGTGGTCAAATAGCGGCTATCATCCCTGGCCTTCGTCCGGGATATTGAGCAGATGACCGCAGGCCTTGCAGTGCACTGCGTCGGGCTCGTGCCGGTGCAATCCGCATTGCGGACACGAGAAGTTCACCTTGGCCGGCCGAAAGATCAATTGGGCAAGCCTGACGAACAGGGAAATGCCTATGATCATCACCACAATCGAAACGAGCTTGCCGAAGGTGCCAGGCAGGACGATGTCGCCAAAGCCCGTTGTGGTCATGGTTGTTACAGTAAAATAGAGGGCATCGATATAGCCCGCGATGCCCGAATCCCGCCGGGCAAAGGCAGTATAGACAAAGCCGGTCACCACGAAGATGAAGACAAGCAGGTTGATGACCGCCTGGATCGTCTCCCGATATTCGCCCAGGCCACGCTTTTCCAGCGGACGCCATACCATGCTGCTGCGCGACAGGGTCCAGAGGCGCAGAATGCGCAGGAAGCCCAGGTTGAATAGCCATGTGGGCGCCAGCAGGGTTATCAGGATGAAGATGTCGATGATGACTGGCAATTGCCGGAGCCAGCGCATGGGGTGGGTTGCGGCAAGGCCGCGGGCGATCAGATCAATGGCCAGGATGGCGGCAATTGAGTAGTCGATCCAGAGGAAAGTCTCGCTCTCCCGCAACAATGGGGTCGCGATAAAGAACGCGATGATCGCCAAATCGACCAGCAAAATGACGGTCTGAAATCGCAGGGCCTTGGCCGATTGCCCGTGATAGAGCAACCGCAGCCTGGAGCGGAGGCGGTTCAGTGCAGAGTCTTCGCTGTCGTCTTTTGAGGTTGACGTATCTGGGGAGGCCACTGTGGCTCGCTTTGTTCGGCGCAGGCTGGGCGCTCAACAGAGGACGATTTGCGGTTTAGTTCAAGGCCCACCCAGCGCGCTTGGATGAGCCTTGGCTCAACAGAGTTGCGGATTTGTGCAAGGCTGGTTCTGGTTCTGGTTTTGCCGTGTACCTGATCCCGGTCCCGAAACCAGGGAACCAGCAGGCGACTGATTGGGTGCCACAAGGCAGGCCTGGGCACCGGAGACGCGGAATTGCGGGAGAAAGCTGGACTGGATGTTGGGCAGTGGAAAATTGGCCGCTGCGCCGCTCCGCTCCGGGTCAGACCAGGTGAAGAGGTTGGCATTTCCGCCCACCCCCGCACCTATGTCGCAGCGATCCGTGAGATCGACACAGGATGCGCCCTGACAGAGGCGCAAGGCGCCGTCGAAGAGCATGACCAAACTCTGTCCACCACCGACCGTCAGGTCAAAGCGTGTGCCGCGCACGGCGATGGAGGCCGTCGGCGTGTCAATGGAATAGACGGGTTTCGGGCTGTTGCCAGAGATGAATCGGAACGTGCCAGCCAGGGCGTTGACTGCGAATTTGTCCGCGCCAGTGCCAGCCAGCAGGTAGGTTTCGATCTGAAGTGAGCTGCGCGGACCGACCACGAGCCGGGTCTGATCGTCGAATAGCAGTTGAACAGTGCCGGATGGGCCCGTGACAATAGTTTCACCGACCGAAACATCTGTTCCCACGACGAGTGTTCGCTCTGCCGAACCAGCCCGTGCAAGCGCGTCGGGGCGTACGCCGACTGCTGTGCCCTCTGCGGCAGCAAGGGCCAGGCCGGGTAGGCTGAGCATAGAAATGGCGAAGAAGGCTGCAAGTCTGTTCATGGCGATATCCATTCAACACTGCCGCTGAACGGGACATGAACCGTCCAGATCCTTCGCTATACTAGCAGTATTCGGGCTTGCGCGTAACGGGGTGTTCGCCGCCCGCTGACCCATACATAGGTTAGAGCGACCGGTTGCCGCCTGGACCGTGGCGCGCTATGTGCAGCACAAACAACAACCGGCGCGAGGCCGGACAAGGGGACCCCATGAAGCTGGCCTTCGTCATTCCCGCCTACAATGAAGAAGCGCTGATCGGCAAATGCCTGGAATCGGTGATGGCGGAAATCAAGCGCTCTGGCGCCGATGCGGACATAATCGTCGTCAATAATGCCTCGACCGACAGGACGGGGGAAATCGCTCGGAGCTTTGCCGGTGTGCGCGTGGTGGATGAGCCCAAGAAGGGCCTCGTCAATGCGCGCGACGCCGGCTTTGCGGCCAGTGAGGGCTATGAACTGGTTGCCAATATCGACAGCGACACGATCGTGCCTGAGGGCTGGCTCGATGTGGTGATGCGCGAATTCGGCCAGGACAACAAGCTGGTCTGCCTCAGTGGTCCCTACGTCTATTACGACATGGCTCCCTTCAATCGCTTCCTGATCAGCCTGTTCTATGGCCTGACCTATCTCATCTATGTGCTCAACCGCTTCGTGCTGCGCGTGGGCTCGGTGGTGCAGGGGGGCAATTTTGTCTTCAAGCGCCAGGCATGGGCCGATGTCGGTGGATATGACCGGAGCATCGAGTTTTTCGGCGAGGACACGGACGTTGCCGTGCGGCTTTCGCGGGTGGGCGGGGTCAAATGGACCTATGCGCTCAAAATGAAGACCTCAGGCCGGCGTCTGGAGAAGGAAGGCGTGTTCCGCACAGCCGGTACGTATACCCTGAACTTCTTCTGGGTGACTTTTCGGGGCAAGCCCAAGACCAAAAACTATACCGACATCCGGCCGCAATAGCTTGCTCACCAATGCCGGCGGCTGTGGGTAGCGTTGCGCGGACAATGCGCTAAACTCCGGCCAGCCACATGTCGTGGCCGGAGTCGCCCGGCCGATGAGCATATCGTCCCAGCTTCCACCGATCCCTTTGGCGCTGGCCAGCGCCAGTCTCCGCGCGCTCGCCCAAGCGGCCGGACAGACCGTGGAAGCCCGCGTTCTGGCCCAGGCCAGTAACGGCGCCACGCATGTGCAGATCGGGCGGCAGGTCGTGTCGCTCAATCTGCCGCAAAGTCAGCCGGTGGGCGCGACGCTCACGTTGTCAGTGCAGCAGGCTGATGGTCAATTGCGCCTGACGCTGGAGGCTGTGCGATTGCCCGCGAGCGGACAGGTACTCGTGTCCGGCCCGACCCAGCATACGCCAGCAACGCAGGTGCAGCTGTCGCCAGCGGCGTTGTCCGGGGGCACACCAGTCCTGAACTCTGCGGCGGGCCCTGCTGTTCAGTCATCCAAACAGACGCAGTTTTCGCAAGCAGGAGGTGTGTCCACAGCGGCATCTGCTCCAGTTTCACGCCCTGGACAGTCGGCTCCATCGCCGGGTCCATATGGGTTAGGCAACCCTCAGTCGCAAAGCGGTGGAGCGGTGCCGGCACCTGTGGTTGGATCTGCCCCGGCGCCGGCCGGCTCCCGGGTCGATGCTGCCGCCTCTTTGCCTCCCAGCGCGGGCACCTCTGCGTCGCCGGCCAGCGGCTCGCCAATCGTGCGTCCTACAGTTGCTACCGGGGCTCAATCCGCTCCTCCGCCGGCAATGGCCGCGGCGGCGGAAGCTCCGGCCGTCAGCAGTGCTGTCACAACGGCATCTGCGGCGTCGGTCAATGTGCGCCAGGCGCCCGCACCGCTGGGACAGATCGGGGTTTCCGCGCCGGCGGCGCAGGTGTCGGCCAGTCCACCAACGATCGCCATGCCAAGGGTCGACATTCACTATGCGGTTGCGGCCCCGGCTGTCGGGCGGCCTGTGCCTGTTGTCAGCGTGGTTGGATCGGCTAGCACAGCTCTCCCGCCCGTTGCAGAGACCGTGCCGGCCAGCGTTGTTGGCCAGCATGCGCCATCGCCCAATCCAGGGGGCGCCTCGACAGCGACCAGTGGGCCGGTGCAGCAGGTTGCGGCGCAGGTGCCGGCGGCCAGCAGCCCCCAGGCCGCGCTGGCGCAGATGGTTCAGCAGGCCTTGCCTCGGCAGGATAGCATGGTTGGGCTCACGACCGCACTTACCGCCGCGGTCAGCACTTTCGTGTTGCCCGAACCTGTGGCCAAGGCAGCACAGCAGGTGCTTGCTGGGCGTGTAGCCCTGGACGGTCAGCAGGTCACTGGCGCAGCCCTCAAATTGGCCGTGCAAAAGTCCGGAATTTTTCAGGAAGCGATGCTGGCTGCCGGACAAGGTGCTCAGGCCGCTGGGGATGCCAAATCGGCCCTGCTGGGATTGCGACAGAGCCTCGGCGCATGGCTCGGGCAGCAGGCGCCGGTTGCCCAGGTTGCAAGCGTTGCACCGCCCTTGCGCGGGCTGTTGCCGCGTGCCAAGGCCGGCGATGGCGGGACACCTTCATTGCCTGACGATGTCCTGGAGGCTGGCAAAATCCTGCTGGAGCGGACCGACGCCGCGTTATCGCGCTTGCGCCTGCACCAAAGCGCATCGATCCCGGAACCGCATGTATCCCGGCAGGATGCCCAATGGAGTCTCGACTTGCCCGTGGTCGTGGCGGGGCAGCAGCATTTACTGCAGATGCAGATACACAAGGATCCCGAAAGCGAAGGGGATCGCCCTGAGGGTCGCGGCTGGCAAATTCGCTTCGCCATCAATTTATCGGATGCGGGCGAAATTGGCGCGCAGATTTCCTTGCGTGCCAACACCGCGGGCGTGCTGCTCTGGGCCGACCGCGCCGAGACGGCGGCGATGCTGGCAGAGGACGCCGAAGGGTTAAAAGAAGCCCTGAGCGGGGTCGGGCTGACGCCGGGCGCGGTGGTGATACGGACCGGAGCGCCCATGCCGGCACCCAAGATGTTACAGGCTCAACCTTACGGGCAGAATCTGGACGCGACGCGATGAGTGAGGATGAGGATGCCAAGGCGCGGTCGCTGGCAGTGGCGTTGCACTATGAGGAGGGTTCCAAACAAGCACCACGGGTGGTGGCCAAAGGGCGAGGCGTGCTGGCTGACAGGATCGTAGCACTGGCAGAAGAAAATGGCGTTGTGATCGAGGCCAATCCGGTTCTGGCAGAGGCCCTGAGCGGGGTCGAATTGGACGAGAGCATACCCATCGAGCTTTATGACGCCATGGCCGTAGTCATTGGGTACGTCTTGCGCCAGACCAGACGTTGACCTTGTGAGAGCTAGGCAGACTTCCCATCTCTGAGCGGGACAGACAGGGAGAGTGCCATGTTGCGAGACGACGACAAACGCGCCATTGAGGATTTGTTTGAGCGGCTGCGCCGGGTGGAGCGCAATAGCGGGCCGCGCGATGTGGATGCGGAAGCGCTGATCCACCAGCGGCTGCGAGAATACCCCGCCGCCGCCTATTACATGGCTCAAACCATCATTGTGCAGGAGGCCGCGCTGCGCGAACAGCAGGCGCGGATAGAGACTCTCGAGCATGAGGCAAAGAGTGGCGGGTCGGGGTTTCTGGGAAGCATCTTTGGAGATGACACCCGAGGCCAGCGCCCGCAACAGCCTCCGGAACAGCGTCAGAGGGGGCCCTGGGATCGACCGCCTGGCGGAGGTTTCCTGGCCGGGGCTGCGCAAACGGCCCTTGGAGTGACCGGGGGACTGCTCCTGGGATCGGCCATTGCTGGTATGTTCAGCGATCCGGCACAAGCTGCGGAAGCGCCGGCAGAACTCGAGGAACCACCGGTCGATGAGGGTTTTGACGGGGGCGATGACTGGGGTGGCTTCGATATCGGCGGCGACTTCTAGCGCTCAGCGAACGCTGCGCTTTTCGTAGAACTCGTTGCCGCCCGCTTCGAGCACATAGAACATATTGTTGTAAGGGAAGCGCAGCCCGGCCGTGTGGAAGTGCTGCGCATTCTGCACCCCGGGGTGACGTGCGCCGGCGAGCACCTGATCAGCGACCTGCGCCGCCAGAACAGCGCCACTATCGGTCATAGGCCGTGTCAGGACGCCTTGGGCGAACTGGTTCTTCTGACCCACCACAGCGCAGACGGATTTTGG
>Ga0098074_1001397_pt1 | contig 12404 bp, 10 predicted proteins | sample 32_taG_FD_75064 | JGI IMG/M metagenome (GOLD analysis project Ga0098074, IMG submission 75064) | Marine viral communities from the Gulf of Mexico - 32_GoM_OMZ_CsCl metaG | ecosystem: Environmental > Aquatic > Marine > Oceanic | place: Atlantic Ocean: Gulf of Mexico | collected 2015-07-12
AACGGTCGTGGTCGTGACCGTCTCTGTTTCCCAATTGGTCCTACATCTTAATTAATTACTATTAATCATCTGTTCATTACATTCCAAGTCTATCAATATTGAGGACTCTTGTCAAGCCCTTGACAGGGTCTTCTTTTTCTATAAATAAAAATAAAAGTTTCTGTTACAATGACACTCCCTAACACCGGTCCCTGGAGCTACAATCGTTTTTCTGATATTGATGAGCTATATCTTCGTGAGAAGCTATATTTTGAAGAGAAAGCGAAAGCCAAGAAACTAGATCCAGTTGGAAAAGAAGACGCTGATATTGATAATGATGGCGATGTAGATAAGTCTGATAGCTACCTCCACAATCGTCGTAAGGCGATCGGAAAGGCCATGGGTAAGAAGGGTAAGGAAGAGGTCAAAGAGGGTGCTTGTGGGTCCGACTGTGACTGTAAGAAGTGTTCTAAAAAGAAAGCCATGTATGAGTGGATTGAGTCACTCGTTTCTGAAGGTTATGACCTCTCTGACTACACCATGGATGAGATGGAAGAAATCTTCAATGAGGAGTATGAGTTAGTAGAAGAGACGGAAGAAGAGGGAACGATTGAAGATGCTATTATTGAATATCTAATTGAAAATGGTTATGCTAACAATTGGGTATCTGCTGAGATTGTTCTTAAGAACATGTCTGAGGGTTGGTTGAATGATGTTGTCAATCAAATTGATGAAGCCACCGCAATGGCAAAACGTGGTTATAATGAAACATCTATCCGTAAAAAGATTGCTGCTAACACTGACGGTGGTGGAGCTGCAGACAGAGCAACTGCCTTAGCAAGCAAAGAAACTTTTGGACGTAGAGATGTTGACCCTAAGGCAAGACAGAGACTTGCTCGAAAACAGAGAGGTGACTTCCGCAACACTACCTCATCAAATCCCGGACTTCACGGTTATGGACATCAATCTAATGACCCTAAAGTGAAAGCAAAACAATCTGCAAGGGGAGCACAAAGATCGCCACTAACACCCAAAGAGAAAAAGTCGTTCGGTTAATAAGGATTGACATCTGACTAAAAGTCATATATAATGACAAGGTCTTCAAATTTGAGATGTCTCCAAAGCAAGCACAAGAAGAAGTTACTCTACTAACTCCTGAAAATATCCGACATATGCCTATTTCTGAAGGTATTGTTGATGACTTCAGGAGTATGTGGGTTAAGTATGGACCACAGGCTGCACGTGATGCAATTATGCCTAAGGTTTTCTATGGAAAGATTCCACTGCCCAGTGAAGTATTGAATGGAACAGAAAGTTGAATTAATGTACCGGCCACCAGGTCGGGAAGCTCATATAAATATAGTTGAAGCACTCAACGAATTATTTGAAAGAATTGAAGTAATTGAGTCTAAACTATCAAAAATTGAGTTAAACAATGAATCGTAATCAACCAATGCGTCAATACGCCAATCGTAACCAATCAGGCACTATTGCTAGTTCAGTGGGTCGTAAAGAACCACTTGACAATGTAATTGACCGAGTTATGGCTATTGCTCAACGTGTTGTTGGAGCTGAATCCCAAATCAAGAACCAAGCTCAAGAAATCGTTGCTCTAAAAGAAACGATTACTAAACTAGAAGGTAAGATTGAAAATCTAACCCTCAAATCAACCGGCAGTGAGTTCAAGAAGCCCACTACCCGTGCAAAGAAAACCACTACTACTGAAACCACTGAATCTTAAATAATGGCTGTTTTCTACAACGCAAAAGGCAAACTAGAAATCGTTCCCCACGAAAAGAACACTTATCAAGGTTGCTCTAAGAATACTAAATATTCCAAGAAGAGTAATTCTTCACGGAAGAAAAAATATCGGGGACAGGGCAGAGGATGATTCATTACGGTCGTGATGAATCTGGTCAAATTCGTTCTAAGAATGTATTAGAACGAATTTGGCTAAATTCTACTGGGGATAGTGACGATGAGTGCTGGGAAACTACGTTCAAAGATACCGGTTCTGGTGGACATGTAAGGATTAGATTAGATGATAAATCTAGAATAATGTTACATCGGCTATCTTATGAAGCACATCATGCAGAACCTATTCCAGCAGGTATGCAAGTAAATCATTATTGTGATAACCCTAAATGCTTCAATCCTCATCATTTGTACCTTGGCAATCAATCTTCTAATATGCAAGATAGAATGTCAAGAGGAAGAGCAAATGTCCCTACAAAATTGACAAATGAGCAAGTAACATTTATTCTAAATAGTAGTAAATCTAATAAAGAATTGTCTGAAATGTTTGGCGTTACCCGCCAAGCCATTGCTTATAGGAAGAAACATGGTCACACCACTTGTAACAGGAATGTAAGCTAATGTCACAACCAGATTTCATTCAAGAAATTATGGAGAAAGATTACGGAACTCGTGTTCTAATTACAGATCCTGAGTCTGATCGTTACCTTGAAGAACATAAGAGACGCAAACTCAAGCAACAGTATCCTAATTTAATTCAGGACGAAGACTAATAAATAAAGGGAGTCAATCAGCTCCCTTTTTTTAATGGCAATAGAACTTAGGAGAGAACAGAAAGAGTTTCGTGATATTTCCCTGACATTTACACCTAACCCTATCACTGGTGACTTGACCATCTTACGTGATGAAAGAGCAATCAATAATGCTGTTAAAAATTGTATTTTAATATCAATTAACGAAGTTCCTTTTCAAAGAGATTTTGGTTCTACTATTCCTGAGTTATTATTTGAAATGTGTGATGAAATTACAGCTGGTCAAGTAGAAGATGAAGTTCGTCGTTCCATTAATTTCAATGAACCAAGAGTTGAGATACAAAGATTAATTGTAGAACCAAGACCAGACGAAAATGCATTTTTCTGTTATATCAAATATAATATCGTAGGATATGATGAGGTATTCATCATTCAAGAGATCTTACGTCCGACCCGATAAATACAAATAAAGTCAGATTAATATGGCGGGGCCAATAAATTTAACTGAAGTAGACTTTCAGGAAATTAAAGATAATTTAATTGGCTACCTTCGTAGTACCAACCAGTTCACCGACTACGACTTCGGTGGGTCAAATCTTAGTATAATTCTTAATTTACTCGCATATCAAGCACAGTTAAATTCATATTCTGCTAATTTAGTTGCCAATGAGTCTTTCCTTTATACCAGTACGATTCGTAAGAATGTAGTTGCTAATGCTAGACAAATTGGTTATGTACCTGGATCTGCCAGATCTGCTGTATCTATTATTGATTTTGATATTCAACTAGACCCTACAGATTATCCATCAGGACTACCAGAAACCCTCCAGATACCTTCTGGTATGGTATTCAGTACAAACGGGGGTAAGTCTAACTTTACATTCAATGTACTCCAACCTCAAGTCGCTGGTGTAGATAATTCTGGTCTTGCTAAATTTAGAAATATAGAAATCTATGAAGGTTCTATGGTTAGAACTCTTTTTGTTGTTGATAAGTCCGATTATAACCAAAGATTTATTTTACAAAATCCAAACACAGATGTTACTACATTACAAGTAGAAGTTACAGAAGATGTCTCATCTGAGGAAACTTTTTATTACAAACCAGCTGATAATTTAGTTGAAACAACCAAAGAAAGTAGAATTTACTGGATCAATGAGATTGATAGAGGATTCTATGAACTTACATTTGGCGATGGGTTGTTTGGTAAGGAACTAGTTGATTCTGCAAAGATCTTTGTGTCGTCTGTTGTTACGAACGGACCAGAAGGTAATGGTATCCAGTTTAACTCTAGTTTTAACTTTGTAGGAACAATATTTGATTCTTTTGGAACAAGAGTAATCAGTCCAGTAGAGGTCTTATCTGTATCTAAAAGTGAAGGTGGATCTTTTCCAGAAGAAGTTAGTTCAATCAAGTTTAGAGCACCAAGAGAGTATGCTGCTCAGAATAGATGTGTAACAACACAAGATTTTGATGTTTTAGTAAGAAAAGTATTCAGTGCCATTGATGATGTATATGTTGTTGGTGGAGAAACTTTAACACCAGCAGAATATGGAAGAGTTTATATTACAATCAAACCATCAAACTCAGATTCTTTATCTAATATCACAAAGAACTATATTAAGAGATCTTTAGATCCATATCGTATTGCTTCTATTGATATTGTAATTAACGATCCAGAAATTCTTAATGTTGAAGTTGATTCTCTTGTTTATTTTGACGAAAAGAAAACTGTCAAGGATCAGGCATCAATTACTGCTACTGTAAATGATGCACTTAATAATTATGTGATATCTACAGTCATCCCTAAATTTGGTGGTGCTTTGAGTTATTCTAAGATCTTATGTGTTATTGATGACGCTGATAAATCAATCACCAGGAACAATACCTCACTAATTATGAGGAAAGACCTCAAGATTGTTCAAAACACTGATGCAACATATGAGGTATGTCTAGAACAACCCGTTCAACAAAATAAAGATAAACCCACTGTCTATTCAACTGGATTTAGACTTGAAGTTGATAATCAAATTGATGAGAGAGTGTTTTACTTTGAAAATGACTACGAGACATTAAGAGAGTATAGTGTTGAAGACCCACAAATCATTTCAGACATTTATTGCTTTTACATTAATGAGTTTAATGAAAAAGTAAAGGTTAATTTCTTTGAGACAAGTTCAAATGTCTTAAAAGTAGTTAATGTTCCATTTGAAGAGAAGAATATTACTCCATTTGGAACTGTTTATCACGAGACAGGTGAGATTGAACTTGGATTTAATTATAAGAGAGGTATAAAGTTCGTATCAACTGAAGTCATATCTAATGTCATTGAAATCAGGTGTATTCCACAAAATGATGACATTATTGCTAAAGAATCTCTATTCTTACAAGTAGATGTTTCCAAGTCAAACATCAGATCTATTATTGACACTCAAATAGCAGGAAGCTGAGATGGATAATCATAAATTAGTCACCCCATCATCTGTAGTTGATACTACACTGCCTGATTGGATTCGTAGTCCTGATAATGTGATTGCTGAGGGGGTTTCAACACTTCTTGAGGGAACACAAGTATTAAGGACAAGATATCGTAGTGAAAATCATAAGAACTTCATCAATTTTATGGAGAAGTCTGCCGAGTCTGAGGAGAGACTCGGATTTGGGCAAGATATACTCCAAAATTTATTGAAGTATCGTGATTTTGATACTTATTCAAAAGAAATTATCCAATACAATTTTCTCAAGGTCAATGGGTTTATTGGAGGTTCTGAGGACTATATTGCTCCACTACTAACCTCCGATTCAACACCAATCCTCGCTGTAGAACCACAAGGGCTCGCTAAGTATATCCTTGCTGGTATTATGCCTGAAGATGACAGTCTCATCCTTTCAGAAGATGAAACTGACGAAATTGAACTCGTCGATGGCTACGGATTTCCAGAGACAAATGGGGTAATCCTCATTGATGATGAAGTTATTCTATACAGAAGAAGAGAGGGTAATAAACTCATTGGGCTAGAAAGGGGAGCATCTGCAACCACAATTCTTCCTACTTTCAGAGATTCTGGTCAATACTTGTACTCCAAACCAGCTAAACACTATGCTGGTTCTGTAGTAGTCAATCTCTCTGTATTGTTCTTAGTATCCATGTTGGATACCATTCATAAGACATATACAGTTGGTATTGACTCTGAGAGAGTCGTTCCAGAGGTCAATAGATCAACAGTTCTTGAAAACATCAAGGATTTCTTTAGGTCTAAAGGATCAAAGCTAGGAATCAAGGCACTATTTAAGTTCCTCTTTGCTGAGAATGATGTTGATGTCTTCTATCCTGGCGATAGAATGATTAAACCATCTGTATCAACATGGAACGAAAGTCTCATCATGAGAACTGTTCCTGTACCTAAAGTATTCTGTGATCCAGAAGAAAACTACACAACCCCAGAAAACAGTATCGGATCTATTGTTCAGTTCAAGTCATATAGAGCCAGAGTCATTGACAGGTATGGCGATGTCACAGACTATGATGGAAGTGAAGTATTTGCTGAAGGTGTTATTGAATATGCATCTGAGTATCAGTATGAAGACGAAACTCAGTATGAATTATATCTCAATAAGGATGAATACGAAGGCAATGTAATATCTAATCCTAATACTAAGCTCACTAGAGATCTGTTTGGTATTGCTACAAATGAAAATCGTAGAGATAGATATACTATCACCGTAGAGTCAACACTAGGATTCCCAGATCAAGGTGTCATCTTTATTGACAATGAAGCTATTTGCTATGATAGAAAAACACCTAATCAGTTCTTAGACTGCACAAGAGGTTATATCGGTGTTGAAGCTCCACATCAGATAGGGACAAGAGTTTATGGACCTTTCTATGTTGAAATTAGAACAGCCGATAAGGAAGGAGTTTAACATGTTAGTCGTTCTTGGCCAAAAGGAATTGTAGAGAAGGTTGATATCTTGGATGGTGGTCTACTTCACTCCAAACAAGAAGTTGTTCTTAATGGATACAGTGGGTTATTGGATCCAAGAGAGCAGATTCTATGTACGATTAAAAATGAGTCTGTGTATGCTACAGTAGGTTTAGATAAACCGATAGAAGCTATTGGATATGGAAGACTTTCTGTAATATCAATGAGTGGGTTTGAAGACTCTTATAAATTTAATCCAACTACAATATCACAAAATTTAGAGTATACATTCATAGAAAATGTTGATGATGTCCTTGCTTCACAAGATGCAAGAGATATCGATAACGGAACGATGCCATATCTGTCATACAAAACATATGGTGTAGATAGTATTTACTTTGACAATGATTATGTGTTTGTGTCAAGTAGTGGATTTCCAAAATACACTATGGGCACATTCAACAAAGAGGGATGTCCAATAGAGTGCAAAATTGGACCTGAAATGAAAGATGATAGTGTTTTTGCTGTAATTCCAAGAAGGCATCTTTTACAAGACAATCTAGATGCTATTACTTACAAAGGGACTGACACTATTGGTGTTTTTGTTGATGGTGTGCGTGCTTTCAGTAATGTATCACCGAAAAGACTCATTCAAGGAACAGTTGGCACATATAAGATTGTTGAAAGAGGATCTGGCTATAAGAATCCTACAGTATTGGTTGATGGAGAAGATGGTGTAGCTGAAGCTGTTGTTAGTGAAGTAGATGGTAGTATTCTTGAAATTAATAGGATTTCTACTCCAAATTACACATATAATCCTCCCGTAAAGATTACATCTGGTCAGGGTGCCAAAGCACGTGCCGAATACGACAGATTTGGAAGAATTCTAAGAGTATACTTAGTTGACTCTGGCGAATATTACATAGATGAACCTACTGTAGTAGCTGTAGATAGAACAGGCAAAGGAAAGGGTGCTTTACTGAAAGCGAACGTTGCCAATGGAAGGGTTACTTCAGTCAGTGTTGTAAATCCAGGAATTGACTATGATGACAAAGCTACTGTATTTGAGTTCTATTCAATTGGATCTGGTGCTCAAGTCAAAGCCACAACCCAATATTATGAAGTCAATAGACCTGTAGAAGTCGATAAGTTCAATTGTGGTCAATACGGAGACGTATGGACGTTTGATAAAGGTAATGGATTCTTGTATGAGAGTCCTGGTTTCAATGGAGACATAACACCAGCATCTAAGACCACATTTGGTTATACAGTATCTCCAAAAGAACTAAGAGAGGAAAAGAATGACACTGGAGAAGCTCACTCTCCAATTCTAGGTTGGGCATTCGACGGAAACCCGATTTATGGTCCATTCGGATATTGGAACGGTGTAGACGATAGAAATGGTGTACGCCAAATGAGAAGTGGTTATGTCTTACGCCAAGGACGTTCAATTATCGTTCCTGGTGGAAGCGACACAATTGCAAGTGATCCTCCATCGGTCGCTGACTATCCTATGGGATATTTCATACAAGACTATGCTTATGAGCCATTTACAGTTGCAGAAGAAGGTGGTGAAGAGAGAGGTGGTGATTATTTGGCCTCAGAGATCCCAGAATTCACAACCACAGAATTAGAAGAACTAATTGAAATTGAAAACTCAGGTGTTGAAGTTAAACCACCTATTTGGGTTCTAGACGAAAATAATGGAAGAACTTGCAATACGCCAGAGTTTCCAAAGGACTTATACCCTGATGGTGTCTATTGTTACTTCATAACTGTAGAAGAGGACAATGAAACCCCAGAGTTCCCATATATTATGGGCAAGACATTCAATAGTCGTCCAATTTCACAAAACATCCAAGCAATCACAAAAAGAACGTTGACACCCTTGCCACGATCTGTGGTTTACAGCTCTGTAATGTATGACGATACGCCATTAGTATTTGACTTTCAGAATGTCGAAAGATTGAGAAACTTGACTATGAACACTACAGATGAGACATATGAACTACGTATTTCTAATGTAACGGAAGGAAGTGTTGAGAGTGTCGTCATTCAAGACGGTAATGTCCCAGATCGTAGAGTGGGAGATTATTTGTACTTTGATAATACTGGAACTTCAGGATCAGGTGCACAAGCTTTAGTGTCAGAAATTAAAGGTAAAGAAATCATTCAAACAGAATGGGACAAGATTACCACAACTGTAGTATCACATAACAATAGATTAGACCTCGGAGTCAATAATGAGATCTTCACTTTCAACAAAGACTCTTTGTATGACACATTCAGTGTAGACAACACATCTAAGGTCAGATGTGTTAGTTATAACACAGAAAAGAACTTATTAGACGTATTTACAATAAGTGACACTATTCCTGAAGTAGGGGATAGAATGAGAGACTCCAAGCGTAGATTATTAGAAATTGGTGGTGTTGAAAACCTCAATATTGGCAAAAACGAGAAAATTCTGTTCTTAGAAGACAATAGGTTCATTGAACCTGGGTTGGAGTTGATTATTAAGAATGGATCACCAGATGGTGAATTTATACCTAACGAAGTCGTCACTGTGCTTGAGGTTTACACAAATGAGTCAGTATTAGTTGCCAGAGCTGAAGAATCCAGAGAAATCTTAGATGGAACTGAAGTTGAAATTAAAGATCGGTATATGTACACGATTACTACAAATGAACCCCATGGTTTACTTGGTGGTGATGAAATAACAATCTATGGCTCTGATGTTGGATTGGATGGTGTGTATACAGTCAATAGGTTATCAATTTATAAATTCTTTATCTATGTTGATAAAGAGTATGAAAGTGATACAAATCTCCGTTATACGACCAAATCAACTAATACCACTGGTGTGATCAGTGATATTAATCTGACATCTGGTGGATATGGATATTCATACTTACCAAAGATCTTGGGTTCTTATAATGAATTTATTGATCGTGCTATTGTGAAACCAATCCTTACAGGAACTACAATCACTGGATTTATAGTAGAAGATGGTGGATTTAGATATAACGAAGATGTGCAAGTTGTAATTGAGGACTTCACTGGTAATGGTAATGGTGCTATTGCAAACGCCACCGTAGTTAATGGTGTAGTCACTTCAGTTGATATTGTTGATGATAGTGTTGGTATTGATTACATAGAACCCATTGTCTATCTGGTTCAACCAGAAGGTAAGTTTATTTGCACTACCAACGATATTGGTAGAATTCAGTCGATGGCAGTTGTTAATCCAGGAAGAGATCTAACAATTGAAGGTGGCAACAGACCAGAAGTCATCACAGATGTCAGATGTGTTGTTAAGTTTGACAATGGAGATGAATTCATTAAAGGCGAGGAAGTCTTTACTGGATCACCTAAATTAATGACTTCGACAGCAAGAGTTAAAGAATATGATGCTGATAGACAGATTGTTACCTTGATTGACGTTACTGGTAATATCCAGAATGGTGAGTATCTATTTTCGACTGGTGACACCAAAGCACAGATCATCACAGAAGGTGATCAACACTCAATCTTACGTATTAACGGAACATCTCTCCCAGATGGTAAATTTATTGATGATACATCTAAGACTAGTGAACTATACCCTGTCATTCAAGACTCCTACAGATATCAATGGTTCTCGTATGTGATTTCTTCAGATCTACAACAAACTGAATATGATACCTTAGTACAGGATATAGTACACCCAACAGGATTCATTAGATTTGGGGATTTAACAGTTCATGACTTCATTGACATTAGGAACACTTACACGACTTCAACTGAATTAGAAATCGTTGATATATAGTATCTTTCAATAAATAAAAGAAATTAAGGCTAAGACTTTGGCAGACTATAATCTTATTCAGGTTGAAGAGTTAGATGACAGCACTGGTTTGCGTGATAATGATTATCTTATTGTCACTGAACTAACTAATCAAGAATACAAAACTACTAAAGTAAGGTTAGGTGATCTAGTTAGTCAGGTTGACACTTCTAATGTGCAGCTACGTCGGGCCGTTGATCTTGTTGAGAAATTAAGAGATATTGATGTCAGTATTCAAGATGCTGTAACTCAGTTAGATTTCAACACCATTGTTGTTAATAATCTTGTAAAGATCCATGAGCAGTCTTTAGTTCAGTCTGATTGGACAGAAAAGGCACCTACTGCACCTACCTTCATTCGTAATAAGCCGTATGTACCAAACTATCTTGGCGAACTATTTGATTTAGATATTGAAGATGCTTCTGAGAATCAATTACTTGTCAAGAGAGGGGACAAGTGGGTAGCAAGAAATATAGTTGATATTCCTGAAGTTATTAGATTCCAAGGATTTGCTGATACTCTCACTGAAGATGCGCCAGCAGCAAGTCCTGGTGACATGTTCATTCAACATAGAGAGGATGGAATTACTGTCATTCCTAATTCATCCTGGACTGGGCTACTAGAGTATGAAGTTTCTGAAGGTCAATATATTGTATATTCAACAAACCAACAATGGAATCTTGGTGGTGGTTCTGTAGATCCACAAAAGCAAGCAGACTTTGCTCAGAGGAATAGTCTGGCAGTAGACTTTATTAAAAATAAACCTTTTATTCCAAAGACTCTCACTGATTTACTTGATGTTAATCAACCAGAACTCGGTAATGACGGGGATGTGCTTGTCAAGACGGGAGAGAACTGGTATCCAGAAAAACGTGTTACACATGAATATGTTGATGATAAAGATAAGCTTTATTATGCACTAACAAAAGACGAATATACATCTCTCATTAATATTAGAGTAACTGAATTAAGACAAGCTGATCAAATTAGTTTCAATTTACTAGAGTCCAAGATTAATACAACAGAAGATGTATTAAGAGAACTTGTAGACTCAGAAGTAGAGAAACTCACTGAGTATATTGATGTAAATGATCAACAGATTCGTGAAACAGTTCAGTTTAATTTCAATTTCTTAGATAATCTAATCAAAGGGGAGATTGATGAAAGAGAGCGTAATGTTGATGCTTTAGAGCAAGCAGATCAAAACTTATCAACAAGTTTAGAGAACGAAAAAATATTCAGAATTGAAGGTGATCAGAATTTACTAAACTCATTAGAAACCGAAAGACAAGCTAGAATTGGTGAAGATCTAAGTATCCGTGAAGATCTTGAAGCTCTCAACAAATATGTTGATATACAAGATGTAAAGATTTCACAACGATTAATCACTGAAATCAATGATAGACGTGATGAAGTCAACGAACTCAGACTTTATACAAGAGCAGAAGTTAAGAGACTTGACGCTAAGATTGACACCGAAGTTACACATCTAACAAACTATATTGATACAAAAGACGCAAGCCTTAATAAAAAAATTGAAGAGGAAAAGTCATTCAGAATTTTAGAAGATGCAAGAGTTCAGACAGAAGTTACAACATACGTAGATGAACAAGATACTGCAATTTCAACAAGACTACTGCAAGAAATTATTGATAGACGTGATGAAACTGCTGCGCTAAGAACATCAGTTAAGGAACTTACAGAACACACTGATAGTGAGATTGTAAGACTAGAAACTTTAATTGACGACACAGCAACTGATGTAACAGATAATCTTATTGACTATGTCGATAGAAAAGATACGATTGTCAATAGTAAGATAGAAGCAGAAGCTATATTAAGAGCTAGTGAAGACGAAAGAATTACAGAGGAACTCACACACTATATTGATACACAAGATAATGCACTAGCCGGAGAATTAATCAGTATAACAACTGAACTTAAAGGAGCAGATAAGGATAATAGAGATTATACAATTGAAGAGATTGAAAGACTTGAAGAAAAAGTAGATCAACAAGTTACCGAACTTTCTGAAGAACTTACCTCTGTCACGACGGAACTTGAATCAGCAGATAAGGACAATAGAGATTATACAGATGAAGAGGTTGCAAGGTTAGAAAACTTAATTGCTGCTGAAACCGGTGGTCTTAAATTCAAAGGGCTGTTCAA
>Ga0098074_1001399_pt1 | contig 12393 bp, 18 predicted proteins | sample 32_taG_FD_75064 | JGI IMG/M metagenome (GOLD analysis project Ga0098074, IMG submission 75064) | Marine viral communities from the Gulf of Mexico - 32_GoM_OMZ_CsCl metaG | ecosystem: Environmental > Aquatic > Marine > Oceanic | place: Atlantic Ocean: Gulf of Mexico | collected 2015-07-12
CAGCAATAAAATACACTAAAAGGAAATAAGAACAATGAATACACTAAAAGCCGTTATGGCTAGCTTGGCTATTGGTTCCATTTTGGGCGGTTCACTGGGTGCATATGGAGCTGTTCAGTACATGATGACTCGTTATGAGTGGGTTGATTATTTAAAACCTTTACAAGTGGAAGAGGCGTATCATAAACAACTTGATTGCAAACGGTTTGATAAATGTTCCGCGCCTGTGGTTAAGGTCTCTTCTGTAAAAAAGTAACAAAGGGTGGTGATGTTAAATCACTCATCACCCACTATTCAAATCAGATAGGTGTTGATCCTCTCTTAATGCTTGCACTGGCCAAGCAAGAGAGCGGATATAATCAATCGGCTGTGTCTCCAGATGGTGCGCTTGGTGTCATGCAATTGATGCCCGCAACGGCTAAAGGCTTAGGCGTTAATCCTCATGACTTGCATCAGAACATAATCGGCGGGTGTAAGTACCTTAAACAGCAATTAAAGACGTTTAAAACGGTTGAACTTGCTTTATCTGGTTACAACGCTGGCCCGACGAATACACGACGATATGGTAAACGTGTGTATACAGGACAGACGGGTATTAAAGATATAGATAACCAAACGCCTAGGTATGTAGCAAACATATTGTCCACTTATAAACAGTTAAAGGGTAGTTAGTGGCACAAGGTGCTTGCCGCCACGTGTGCGGGCGTGCCGCCCTACACAGTGGCCACATTTGAATTCCTGTTATACAATCAAAAGGTTTTAAAAGTGAATGAGATACAATTACAATTGCCAAATCTTGGCGGTCACAGAGACGGGGCAGGTCGCAAACCTGTTTACGGCGAGACGAAGAAGAAAGTCACGCTGTTACTTACTCCTACCGTGGCCGAGTTTATTGAGGCTAAGGCCCAAGCTGATGGCCGTTCTCGTTCCGACTGGCTCGAGCGTCATATACGCCAATTGATTGAGAGAGAAGCGGAATAGCTTCGCGACAATCACATAACATCCTTGTGTCACTAAGTGTCATCACTTAACGTGGCTTAGATTCTCTGTACTTTGACAATTTAATAATCTTAGTAGAGCCGGAAGGGGGGCGGAATACGCTTGTATCTCCCCCCTCTTCAATCTCTTCATCGGCAACCTCTGTATCCAAGTGAAAGCCTACACCACCGGCACCCTCTTCCGCTTCGGCCTGTTCTGGTGGGGCTGTGCCTGATTCAATAATGAAACCGCCTTCAGGGCTTACGTTTATATTTATAACTATGTTCATACGTCTATGCACTCTCTATTTCCGCTAGTTTGTTTCTGTAATGCCCTGTTTATGGGAAAGTCCGCTTAAACCGTTTTTTCGTTGTTTTTCCACTTTTCTTGTATCGTTATTCAACGTCGTGAATCCATTCGAAAACTCGAACGATGGCAAAATCTCGAACGATGCTTCACATTCTATCCAAACGTGTGCTAAACTCACCCTGTAGTGTATCTGGTCTTAACGTAGTGCCACGTTGGTGTGGCGTTTACCGCATAAAGAGCTTTGCTCTGTTAATTGTGGAGACGCTAAAATGGATGACTCAAAATCGAGTGTAGCAATACGTGTCAGTTCGAGTCTGACCACCGGCACCATTTATTCTCCAGATACACTTAACGTAGTAAGACTATAGTGAGACTGTATCAATGACTGAGAATAAAAAACCGTGGGAAATTCTGGGGATTAGCCGAGCGACATACTTTCGCTGGAAGAAGGAGAGAACACACGAGAGTCTCATGCCTGAGTTTAAAAACTGGGTAATGGGCGGTGTGGGCGAGAAACCAAAGTCTCACAACTACTTTAATACGACTGTGTCACAGCTTAACATATATTTTGAGCTGTATCCTCTTGTCTCTGTAGCGTCTATCCGACATTACCTGTCCGATGGTTCCTTCCACCAACGGCGTGACCGTCATGCGGCTCTGTCCATGTTCTGTCGTTTCATGGTCTTTAAAGGTCTCATGAGCGGGGACGAGTTAGAGAATGTTAAAAAATATTACCCTAAGAAATCACCCTATTATCGACCCAAGCAACGGATTCTAACTACCGAGCAGGTTAGCCGTTTGGCTAGTTTGGATGATGTGTGTTTGTTCCTATCTGAGACAGGTCTTAGAATCTCTGAGTATTGTCAATTGAAAGAACATGATTTAAACTATTCACACGATCCAACTAAAGCAATAGTCACAGTTCGATGTGGTAAAGGTGGGAAGGGGCGAGTTGTTCCATTTAGTAAACGGGCACAAGAGGCACGCTTAACATTCGATTGGACACGACACACTCTTCATAAATATTTAAAGGCTATTGCTCGATTCTCTGGGATTGATTTCACAGCTCACTCATTCCGTCATTATCGTATCACCCAATGGGCGAACGATGCTCGAATTCCTGTCGAAACAGGGATGCTTTGGGCTGGTCATGAAAGCTATGAGGTATACAGAAACTACATTCACCTAACCAATGAGGAAGCAATGAAAGCCGCATACTATTAAAGTTTAGCTCGAACGTCCCGTACGTTCCGAACAGCCTTATGGGTTACCAAGCTCACAAAAGGGTGACCGCCCCAACGGGTAACTTTATAAGGTTAAAATACACTGCGTACTGTAGGAGGCCGGTGAGTCAGGTGTCCTACTTTCTTTCTAAAGAAAAAGAGCACTGCACCGAAGCACAGCGCTCACTTTTATTAGCTCAGTGTTCCGAAGAAACCAAACAATAAAATACACTGATTACAGATTAACTCTTTTTATACATGTTGTCAACCATAAGGATATAAATGATGAAAGGTTGTAAAGCACTCAGTCCAAAAGAAATAAAACAAATATGTGCCAACTTCTCGAACGATCGTGACAAGACACTATTCCTGCTCGGCTGTTATACCGGCTTTCGTATATCTGAGCTACTCAGTCTTCAATGGAATAACGTTGTGTCCAATGGTAAGGTGGTTGATGTCCTATATGTCCCCCGTCGTAATCGTAAAGGCAAACGAGAGGGACACCAAGTACCACTTAACAACGTAATTAAAAAGCAGTTAGAGAAGTGGCACAAGGTGTGTGTCGGGCCGGTGCTCTTCCCTAGTCGGGAAGGTGCACGCCCCATATCATACCGACAAGCTAACCGTATTATTAAAGATGCTGCTTTGGCGGCGGGTGTTACAGGGCCCGTTGCAACTCACTCGATGCGTAAGACGTTCGGCGACCGTGTGTATAACAAGTCCGGCCAAGACTTACACACAACACAAGTCCTGCTTGGTCATAAGAACATTAGCTCAACGGTGCATTATTTAAGTGAGAATAAGAAAAAGGCGGCTCGCGTCGTTAACTCCATAAAGATATAATTAATTCGGTGAGTATTGACGTAACCGTTCTCTCTCGGATTCTCTTATAGATGGCCCGCGACTAATGCGCTTGGTGTAATCTCCAGCGAATACGCCGACAAACGTCTTGCTGTAATTCGGTGAGGCTGTTAAGTATTCTTCTTCATCGACATACGTGTCTCCGTCCCAGTCATCAGTAGAACCGATACGAGACTGTCTAACCCAGTAGTCTGCTTTGCATGTCTTACACGTTCGGCCTAAGAACCTAAAATAAATGACTATCTGTCCTGCCTTATCGTGCTTCTCATCAAAGCGTGCTGGTTGACTTCTACTCTGTCGAGTATTTGTACCGTTGCATAACGGACAAGTGTGCATCCAACTCTCTCTTTTATAAACGGTGCCTCGCGCTACAGCCGCATGCTCGCCGGAACGATTGAACGTTCTCTGTCCTCCATTCTGACCCGACGGGGTGCGCTTCGTTGATAGGCGTGTCGGGTGCAATATAAACATATTAGCATAGCTTTTGTTTAAACCGGTTTATTTGTCTCCGATGTTAGCAGGTGTACACTTAAAGTAGTGAAGACCGACGGCGATTGCATCAGCCTCGTGATCGTTAATCTTTGATTTAATACTCAGTTCTTCCCTGACCTTACGGATTACGAGCGGCTTGGTTGCACGACCGTTGCCTGTAACACTCTTCTTAATTTTAGTCGGGGGGTACTCGATAACCGGTACACCTTTCGTACTAGCTAGTGACACAATGGTGCCCCAAGTCGCAGCGCGCCATCGACTAGCGTCTCGGCTACGCATGCGAACTACATTCACGTCTTCCACAACAACTGTGGACGGCGTACCCATATCTTTATCCATAAATAACCGTTTAATCTGGTTCGCCATTTCACCAATGCGCTCGTAGATGGTTGACTGTTTCGCAGACGACACCGTTAATGTACCGTATTCCACCAGTTCACCATCCAGTGTCCAATACGCGTATCCAAAGTTAACGCCGGTGTCAACGGTTAGGATCATCTACTTAGCCTCCAGATAAATCTGCATACTACTTAGCCTCCGCCCAGCTCATAATTACCTTCGGCTCGGCTACCACGGGCACGCTATGCATGTACTTCTGGCAGCCTTTAACGAGTGCGTGCTCTAGCATGTCTTTAGCAAGCTCCACGTATTCAAACGGACACTCAACCATCAACTCGTCATGCAACGTCATCACCGGCTTAATAGGAGTGCCTTCTGCGGCATCTGAGAGGATCAGCATGCTCTCTTTCATCATGTCTGCACTACTGCCTTGAATGATGGTATTAATGACCTGTCTCTCGGCTCTCTCTCTAGCCCGTTTGTCTGTTGAGTTGATATCCGGTAAGTAACGTATCCAGCCGGACACCGTTTGAACAAAGCCGAGTGTACGTGCTTGTTCCAGCATCCGATCCATCCAACGTTTAACATCCGGTAGTGCACGGTAGTACGTTTTAATCAGGTGCTCCGCGTAATCAACGGTGATGCCAAGCTCGTCGGCGAGAGCCCACTTTGTCCGTCCGTACATGGTTGCCAGTTTTAGTACCTTGGCTTGCTTACGTACGGGTTTGGCTTCGGCCGTCATGTTACCGTCTGCATCAAAGTACGATGCGTATGGGACGTTATACATGAGGGCAGCCGTCTTTAGGTAACAGTCCTCATTGTTTATAAAGCTCGATATCAATCCTTGGTCTTGTGACAGTTCACCCAGTACACGCGGTTCGATACTGGATAAATCGGCGTTGACGAGTACACAGTTTGGCTTCGGTACGATGACTTGTCTAAACTCATCAGCCGGTAAGTTCTGTAGGTTCGGACTATCCCCACTTAACCGACTTGTCTCGGTCTTAACGGGGTTGAAGTTACCGTGTATACGGTAGTGGTTGTCCGTTAGAACCAGCTTCTTCTGGAACGGCTTTAAATACGTGCTCAACATCTTCTGTTGTTGTTTATCTTCAAGCACGTATTCCAAAGCTGGCATCTGTTTTGTTAGACGTTGTAGGGTCTTCTTCTGTGTGTCCTTAATGTCGGGGAAGAACTCTTCTAAGAACGTTTTTAATTGAGTGTTACTTCTCCAACTGATGGGCCAGTGAGGGGACATTGCTTCATATAATGCGTCGTTAGATGCTTGATACTTGTTCACCAAGTCATCCAGTTTGTCACGGTCAACACATAATCCGTTCCGTTCGATTTCGACACACGCCATCATGGCCTTGACCTGTAGGCGGTAACAATCGACCAGACCCAATGACTCCAGTTCGGCCTTCTGGGCTAGGTATAAATCGTGTAAGTTCTTAACGTCGTAATACGCGTACAACACTTGTTCATCGGTCAACGGCCACCGCCAGTCACTGACTTGTTGGCCCTTGTCCATCTCGGTGCCAAAGTAACGATGCATGGTGTCCTTAAGGTTAAAGCCCTTAAAGAGCTTGCCGTTCTGGATCATCCGCTCGGCAATATAGCAATCGAATAACTGTTCGGGGCGTATATTCCAGCCAAGGTGGTGTTGCCAATGACGTATGTCAAACTGTAGGTTAAAGCCGATGATGAGTTCTTTGTTCTCGACAATTGTTTGAACTTGCTTAGCGTTGTATGGTGTCGGTTTAATCAGGTAAACGTGGTTATCGGTGGCGGCTTGTACAACCTGTAGGGTGTTTTCCCAAAAATGTAATCCACTCTTAGAGTCTTGTGCGGCTTTGTCAAAACGAGCAACAGCGGCTTCGGCTGCTTTTAGACGTCGTTGGTAGTGGCGTAGAGTCTCACGCGCTGGTGTCATACGGGCGTGAGCTGGTTTGAAGTGTTGACGGCGTAGACGTTGGGAGAACGGTGTTTGTTTACCGTCTTCTTTCCAATCACGTAAGATGCACAAGAGTTGGCGACGCCGCCACTTGCCTGCGGCAGTGTCAGGCGCGTATGTACGGCCACGTCTACCACGGTGCACACGGTTGTAAACGTCCTCGACGGTTTCAAGCCGTTTACGAGCGGTTACCACGCCTTCCGCAGCGAGCGCCATCAAGTCCCAGTAACGTGCGCTCTCATGGCCTACGGTTTCCGAGTCCATCGACAAGTAGGCCGACTGGCGTAAGTCGTCTAACACGCCTGCCCCAATAGCATCACTGACCACCACGGCATCAGATGGGATGCACGGGGGGCAGGCGTCGGGGGACGTGGTAGACGGCAATGGTTGCACGTCTGTATTCATAGTTCCTCAAGTTCCTGACCATCGAGAACGGCTAGTGCGATAACCAACCGTTCTGTCCGGTGAGGAGGTAGTGTATTTTATGTCCAGTCGGGAATGACTGTAGCTGTTTTTATAATAGCAAACGTCGTACACGTTTTGTCCGTAATGTGTCCGTTGTTATCACGTCGATAACCGGCGTATTTTGGACACACGTCTCCTTAACTGTGTAGACGGTTGTAGACGTGTATGACGTTGTTGACGGTTGTAGACGTTGTAGACGTTGTTACCGTTTCACTCCGTAGTGTAGCAAAGAGTAGCTTCGCTACTCTTGCACACGGTACACACGTTGTTGTGTCACTACGTGAACAGTTCGCATAACGTCTCGACTATGTCTCGACGTGCTCACTACGCTTCACTCCGTTCCCCTCCTTAAATGGTTCCAATACCATAGCATTTTTTGCCAAAAATGTCTTAATTCTGTGGACGATGTTATCAGGTCTGATAATATATTTGACAAAAAACGGTTAATTCGGTAGATTTTTATTAACAAACCGGAACCCAAAAATACACTAAATCCGAACAAGAAATACACTAACTTTTAACAGAAAGCTCACCGAAGAATGACTCAACGTGATCGTACCTACGGGTATGGTGATGGCGTATTGTCCATGTCCATGCTCACCACATCAACTAAATGCGGTTATCAATACCGGATGAAGTACGTCGAGAAGAAATCCTCTTCCAAAACGTTTTCATATTTCATCGCTGGCAACCTCGTTCACTACAGCATTGATGATGTTCTATCTGGTGATGTTCCTAACGATTACAAGTCCTTACACACAGCCCTTACAGAACGCCTACACCACCACTTTCGTGAGAAGTTTGACCAAGAACTACTCTCCGAAGTTTTGTACGCTGTGGACGCTGTGAACGCGCTTAAATTGAAGGCAATCGGTGAGTATGGTAAACACACCAAGGCCATTGAACGCACAAACGTTTGGAAAAATAATTACCAACAAAAGGCCGATGCCATTCGGAAGAAACTTGAAAAAGAACAGGAACGCTTTGAGCATTTTTATATCTTCAAAAAACCGATTGATGTAATTTTTGATCAAGCTTCACGGTGTATTAAAAACTTTGCTAAATTACACAGCATCTACATGCACGAGAACCCCGCTCATCAAGTCATCAGTGAGTACCGTATACCTGAAGGCGTAACCCTCTACGACGAGCCGTTTAGTGGCTCCATAGACCGTCTCGTCATTGATGAGGACGGTAACTATCATGTTGCGGATTATAAAACTGGTTTCGGCCAGTGGTCGGTAAACAGTGTTGCGAACAGTGACCAATTTAACTGGTATGCGTATGCGATTAATAAAGTGTTTGGCGTCGAGCCGAAAAGCATTGCCGTTTGGGACTTGAACAAAGGCGAGATCACTCAGCACCAATTAACCAAACGTGATACTGAGACATTCCTACGTCGTACATTTGAGTACATCAAAGAGCATCGTTTTAGACAACAAGCGGTGGATAACACGATTGACGTTATCCCAAAAGACATGGGCTTTAATTCACCGTGTAACTACTGTGAGTTTTTAAATGACCCCGACCCACAAGTTCGGTGTCCATATCGTACAAATTATGAGGAAGTAGCGTAACTAAATAAGGAGGAGTAGTAGATGAAAAAATTGATGTCATCCCTTGTACGTATTAACGGGACAATTAAACAAAGCAAAGAAGTGAGTGATTTGTCACTTTCTAAAAAACAGTTGATAGACTTGTACGCCGTTGCGCCGTATGAATCCGATGTACAGTGTCCCCCGCGTAAGGAAGATGATAAACAGTTAAGCCTAGAAGATGACTTGTTAGGTACGTTGTCTTCTTTGGACGTACGTCTTGAAAAACAGAGTTTAGGTGATGTATCTAAGCCGTATTATTTCCGGTTAAGTGTGATGAATGGGGATCCGTTTGTAGAGGTTGTTTGTATAGGGCCGTATAATTGCCAAGCACTGTTTTGGTTCCACTCGACAAGTATGTTTGTAACTGACTTGCCTATATATGCGGACGATGACTGTTTTGCTTATTTAGAGTCTTTGGGCGCAACTTTTTCAGGAAACAGAATCGACTTATTGAGGGATGAGTACGACCCACGGGGAAAGACTTTACAAGAGATATTATATGACGTAGTGGGAATTAGTTTATAGGAGAACACGATTATGAATCGAGAAGTACGTATTAAGGGACAGGATGATAAAGCAGACAAGACAGTACCGTTGGAGTGGGAGCTTGTATTAGCTGACGGCTATCCCCAGCTATATGCCAACGTAGGCGCTGAACGGATGAAGATTCTTTTTATTGATTCCGACGGTGTTAATACCTGCTCGTGTAGCGTTGGTGCGCTACACGACATCTTGGAGGACGAATTCAGTATTCCATTTACTAGCGTTTACCACATTGATCTTAAACGTATTACTGTATACAGCTAGCCCACAATAGGTAACCAACTAACAGTAAAATACACTACAAAACATGGAGAAACCCAAACAAATGAATACACAACAATTCAACAACGGCTTACAGCAAACACCTGTAGCCGCTCAACAATTTGTACCAACAACACCTCCTCAACAACAACAATATGCCCCACAAGTAGCACAAGCCGCTCCCGTTGTGGTGCAACCAGCGCCAGCGCAGTTGCCCACACAACAACAACCTGTGCAACTAACAGCACCTACCGTCCCTTGTGTTCAGGCCGGTAATTATGACTTTGTCGTTTCCAAAGTGTCTTTATTTAAAGACGTTCCTGACAAGTTTAACGAAGGCCGCACAAAAGATGAATTACGCTTAGAGGTTTTATTGCTCGGTACACAAGACCCCGCTAACCAAAACCAACCCGTTAAGGCATACATTAGCAACATTAACGCAAAGGTTCGCTCACTGGTTGTAGACATTCCCAATAAGGGACGTGTTGAGACGGGTTTGAGTAAAGTGTTTACTGCTTTCGGTTTATCACTTCCACCAGACACCAACCCAGATAACTTGAACTTCAATGGTTTAGAAGGAATGTATGGCCACGGTAAGGTTGAGATCGGTGAGAAAAAAGGAACTCCCTATATCCGCCGTACAAACATGTTCCCGTCACAGAACATGGAATACATCGCACAGAATCAGTCCTTAGCAGGACAGCTATTCATTAGCTAAACCGTATTCGTAAGGGGATTAATAACTGGACTACCGTTGCTTGGCCGCGGCGGTGGTCTGGTTGCCCCGTGACTTTTGAGGAACGAGTGTTGTGAGTGAACAGTTATTAAACATTATTAGAGACTTAGCAAAAACAGTAAAAGACCTAGAAGCTCGTCTAACATCTATTGAAAAAACAGTAGAACTACCCCCATTAGATGCGGCCCAAAAAGCGCGTCTCATAAAAGGACTTCGTGAAATGGGCTGTAGTGCCACATATATTTGCGAGATTTTTGAGCTCTCTAGGAGTGCGGTCTATAAGACGTTTAGCGGCGTCCATCACGGGCACGTTGAGGCTGCATCCAAAAGTGAGTGTTTACATTATCTGAAGGCGCGTGGCTTGTATGAACAATAAATTTTACAACTTATTGTTTGGCAAGTTGCCGGACGGGTGTTTTATTGAACTCCGTTTTGTAGCTGCGTCTTGGAAAGATATAAATCCTCGCGCGTATAGTCAATTCGTTACGTCTAAACAAGAGTTCTCTGACGCCTTGAAGAATGCCAATGAATACTACCACGTGTTTGTTGGTGTGTTGCCTAGACGCCGTACGCGGGGCCTAACACCTCTTACAAAGGACGACATTGTAGGTGGGCGGGTTGTTTGGATAGACCTAGATTTAAAGGATACAAAAGATGCACGACAACGCCTTGATAGTGCCCCTATTCCTCCTAACCTTATCGTTAATTCTGGCCACGGTTTCCACGCTTATTGGTTACTGGACGATTACACCGAAACCGATGAAATCGAAATCATCAATCGTGGACTTATTACTTATTTTGACGCAGACAATTGTGCTGATTGCTCTCGTGTCCTTCGAGTGCCGAGCACATTAAATATTAAACGTCGTGCACAGCCTCTTGAAGTTTTTGTAGAGCACTATCACAAAGTACCCGTGACCGCGTCTGTTTTAAAAACAGTTTACCCTCTCCCGCTAGCGCCGTCATCCCTGCCCTTCCACACCGAGACCCAATCCGGCGCTAGCTTTTCCTTCACGGTAGAGGATTTTGCTAAAAAACATGGCCCGTTGTGGATGGATTATTTAAAGCACGGTATTGCGGCCGACATTAACGGCTATTACGACGGAGACCGATCCAAACTTGATTTTGCCATCATAAAGCGAATGGCGGCATCAGGCTTTAGCCTAGAGGCCGTTCGCTCCATCTATACAGACCCAACGTTATGTGCCACTGAAAAAGCACGTGAACATCGTAATCCAGATTATTACATTCAACATACGTATAACAAAGCAAAGGAGGTCATTAATGATTCCGTCTAACGCAATGGAACGAAAAGGAAAGTTTAAGGATACCCTTCGGTATCTGTATGCACATGAATACGCTTCGTCTGGAGATATTGTAGAGAACCTTCGTAGATGTCGTTCTGATAATTACGCACACTGGATTCTTCTTGAATTACAAGGTCTGTTTTTTGGCCTAGAGCGTCGAAAATATATACGAAAACTAAGCAAAGAAGAAAGAAAAGATTTGCCGGTTTATACACAAAATTCAATTTATAAAATTACACCTCTAGGAGAGAAATATGTTGAAACCTATCTCTTACCCGATTCAAAGCAAGACTTTCCAACCGCACTCCCAAGACTGGCCTAAAGATTCGTTTTGGGGACCACCAAACTGTCCACACAGTTTAACCGGTGGCCAACGTTATCGACCGGCACCGAGTCTTATTGAGTGGCAACGAGGTGAGTTTGATCATTTTGTTAAACGGAGTTCTGACTAGTTAAACCGAAGTGCCTCGAAGGATAGGTACGTTTTAGTTACTTAAACCCAGTTAGTCACTGGTCAAGTCGACTGATTCTCTGACGAGGCGCTTCACCCATTAATTCATACTTATAAGGACTTAATCAAACAGGTGTAGGAAAAGATATCCTGTCTAAGATTACTGAACCTACAGAGTAAGGAACAACGACCGAGGCGGTGCTGATAGAAGCACACAGCAACTACCCAAGGGCTGCTCTGTAGGATTTGGTAGTTTTCCAGAGACTTAGCCGGTAATCAATCCGGCCCTCGGTCACTATTTTTACAGTTTATAAACGGAGATCTAAACAAAATGACAATTGAACCCATACATGTATACGCATTAACGGTTGCTCAAAATCTATGTTGGCCGATCGGATTTCTTTCAATGGGATTTTTCGTTGCTAGTGGTGGCACTTATTTATTCGCCATATTTAGCGCTTCTCCTGCGGTTAAAAAAGATTTTCCCGACCTAAACCCCAAAAGGGTAGCGGGACTTGCTAACAAACTGTTAACGTGCGCGATCGTACTTTCTCTATACGGAACGGTCGTCCCCTCTTGGAAAGATCTTGCCTTAATTTACGGTGTCCCAACCGCAGTGAATGGCGGTGAAGTGGTGCTCCATGATATTGGCGAACAGTACCCAAAAGTGAAGGCATTGATTGAAAGTAAGCTAGATGAGGCGTTAGGAGATCTAAACAATGACTAAACACACATCAAAAGAATTACTGGGTAGTTATGTTAACGGAGCACCACTATGGGGGCCAGAAGGAAGGTTGTTTTCTTTCTCTGTTACTACCAATCAAGGCCTTTGCTCCAATGTTAGAAAAATGCTATCCAACCCAGAACAATTCACCC
>Ga0098074_1001404_pt1 | contig 12346 bp, 10 predicted proteins | sample 32_taG_FD_75064 | JGI IMG/M metagenome (GOLD analysis project Ga0098074, IMG submission 75064) | Marine viral communities from the Gulf of Mexico - 32_GoM_OMZ_CsCl metaG | ecosystem: Environmental > Aquatic > Marine > Oceanic | place: Atlantic Ocean: Gulf of Mexico | collected 2015-07-12
CAAAGGGCGAACATTGGGAGATGGCCGTAACATGGTGGAAGAGCCTGGCCACCGATGAGGGCGCAACCTTTGACCGTGAAGTAAGCCTAAAGGCCGAAGACATCGCCCCGATAGTCACTTGGGGCACCACACCCGAAGATGTCGTGCCGATCACCGGCGAAGTACCCGACCCGCTCAGCTTCGAAGACGCGCATAAGCAAAAATCGGCGCAGCGTATGCTGGATTATATGGGCTTAAAAGCCGGAACAAAAATGACGGATATACCTGTCGATAAAATCTTTATCGGCTCCTGCACCAATGGCCGCATTGAAGATATGCGCGCAATTGCAGAAATCGTAAAGGGTAAGAAAGTGGCTGATGGCGTCTCTGCAATGGTTGTCCCCGGCTCTGGCCTTGTAAAAATCATGGCCGAGGAAGAAGGCATTGCCGACATCTTAAAAGAGGCCGGATTTGACTGGCGCGAGCCGGGTTGTTCCATGTGCCTTGGCATGAACCCCGACCAACTGGAACCCGGCGAGCGATGCGCCTCCACTTCCAACCGCAATTTCGAAGGTCGCCAAGGAAAAGGCGGGCGTACGCATTTGATGTCCCCCGCTATGGCTGCCGCCGCCGCTATTACAGGCAAGCTGACCGATATACGCGATCTGCTGTCTTAAGATACCATGACAGATTGGCCAGACACATTTGACTTTGACACCGATCCGGTATGTCAAAAGCAGTTCAAGCCTTTTATTAAGGAAGAGCTGGCGTCTTTGCGCGCCTATGATGATGAGCGGCCTGACGAGAAAACCTATATCTTCCATCAGCATGCCGCGCGCGTGGCCAAGGACGTAAAGAAAACCTGCCTTCATATGGGGCTGTCGGAGATTATTGCCAACAATATGTACTGGGCCACCCTGCCCCATGATATCGGCAAGCGCCTTTTGCCCGTGGGTATGTGGGACAGCGAGGAAAAGCCGTCCGGCGTTATCAAGAAAGTACGGCGTACGCATACACTTCTAGGCGTACAGATCGTCAGCGAGCTGTTCGGCGATGTTCCCCACCCCTTCAAAGCCTTGATGGTGGATATTATGGCGCATCACCATGAGCAACTGAACGGCGAAGGCACGCTTGGTCTTAGCGGCGATAAACTTTCAAAGCCTGTCCGCGTCGCCGCGATTGTCGAGGCTTATGACGGATACCGCATCTGGCGCCCGCATTTCGGTGAGCGCGATATCAGCCCTCCGGCGGTAATCGCGCGCATGCGCGAGGAAAAAGGCGCCGATATCTATGATCTGGATTTGCTGGAAGCCTTTGCGCAAATGAAGATAAACGAGTATAAAACTATAAAAAACTTTGAGGAAAAGCCAAAATGAAGCCTTTTACCAAGCTCAGCGCCAAAGCCGCCCCCCTGCCGATGATGAATGTCGATACCGATATTATTATCCCGAAGCAGTTCTTGAAAACGGTCAAGCGTACAGGGCTGGGCGTGAGTGCGTTTTACGACATCCGCTATAATGATGACGGCAGTCTCCGCGAAGATTTTGCCCCAGGCCGGCAGGAATACAAGGGCGCAGAGATATTAATCACCGGCGAGAATTTTGGGTGTGGCTCGTCCCGCGAGCATGCACCGTGGGCTATACTTGATATGGGCTTTCGCTGCATCATCGCGCCATCATTTGCCGATATTTTTTACAATAACAGCTTTAAAAACGGCATTTTGCCCATCGCCCTCCCTAAAGAACAGGTCAATGAGCTGATGGCCGAAATTCAGGAAAACCCCAATGCGGCGCTCGAGATTGATCTGGAAAAACAGTTGGTTACGCGCGGCAATAAATTCTCTTTTTCTTTCGACATTGACCCATTCCGCAAGCATTGCCTGCTGAATGGTCTGGACGATATCGGTCTAACACTGGAAAAATCAGGATCCATCAAAACCTACGAGAAACAACGCCACGCTGAAAAGCCGTGGTTATAGGGCTATGAAATCAGGCTACCTTCCCGTCATTAAAGCCCATAGCGGCATTATATCCGCTGCCTTTTTGCTCATGGTCTTTTCAGGGTTCGGGCAATCGGTTTTTATCGGCGTCTTTTTACCCGATATCCAGCAGCATTTCGGCATCGACAAAACCACGCTGGGCAGTATCTACGCCGCCGCGACCGTTTGTAGCGCCGCACTCATGGCTTGGAGTGCAAAGCTTCTGGATCAGGTACAATTGCGCAAATTTATCTTGTTCATATTGCTCGGACTTGCCTTGGGCTGCGCACTTATGGCCACCGCATTCCATCCGCTCATGCTATTCGTGGCGTTTTTATGTCTGCGACAATTCGGCCAAGGCCTGATGACATTGTCCGGAACGACCATGATCAACCGCTATATTGAGGAAGGCAACGGGCGCGCACAATCCATCACCCAGAACGGCCTACCGCTACACGGTGCCCTCTTCCCCTTTGCGGCCACCATAATTCTGGGCACGTTTGGATTTACGGCTAGCTGGCTCGGCTACGCGGGATTTATCTTATTTGCGCTCGTTCCTTTCTTCTGGTTTTTCCTGCGTGCGCATGAGGAAAAAACCCACAAGGCATGGAGCGCCCGCATGGACGCAAAAGAGGCAGCCAATCCGCTTGGCGCCCTTAGCGATGAATGGACGCGCAGGCGGGTGCTCGGCGATTGGCGATTTTACATGATTATGGCGGTTATGGTGATCGGCCCGTGTTTCGGCACGGCCATTTTCTTCTATCAGACCACGATTGCCGAGAGCTTGGAGCTATCGCCAACTCTCTTCACCACAGGCTTTATCGCCCTGACTATTGCCTCTGTTATCGCGGCGTTGATTGCAGGCGCAGTGATGGACAATTACGGCGAGAAATTCCTGCTCACGTCCTTCCCACTCATCTACGCCATCGGCCTTGTCCTGCTGGCCAGTGCGAGCGGGTTGATCGGCCTCTACATTGCGCTTGCCATGATCGGTGTTGGCGGAGGGATCATGAGCATTACGGGCGGGCCGCTCTTTGCAAAAATGTACGGCACCAAACATTTCGGCAGCATAAAATCCCTGCATTTCATCACAATCATTCTGGCCTCGGCGGTATCTCCGCCTTTATGCGGATGGTTGCTGGATTCAGGCTTTGAAATCAGCGAGATTTTATATTATTTTGCCATCTACAGCGCTTTGGCATGGGTATTTATCCTGTTTTGCATCAAGACAATCACAACGAAGAAAGAGATCGCCGCATGAGCACACAGAAAACACACAAGCTCCTCCTCCTGCCCGGTGACGGCATTGGCCATGAAGTCATGGCGGAAGTTAAGAAGTTGATCGGCTGGCTGGAAAACAACAGCAACCTATCGTTTGAGTGTCAGGACGATCACATCGGCGGCGCGGCCTATGATGCCTATGGGCACCCTTTTGCCGATGCCACGTTGGAAAAGGCGCGCAAGGTCGATGCCATCATTATGGGCTCGGTCGGCGGGCCCAAGTGGGACGGCGTGGAGTATAATTTGCGCCCCGAAGCCGGGCTTTTGCGCCTGCGTAAGGAATTGGATTTATTTGCAAATTTGCGCCCTGCGATTGTTTTTGATGCGCTGGTGGATGCCTCTTCCCTTAAGCCGGAAATTGTGCGCGGGCTGGACATCCTGATCGTGCGTGAGCTAACGGGCGGGGTATATTTCGGCGAGCCGCGCGGCATTGAGGATATCGGCGGCGGCAAGCGCCGCGGCTTTAACACCCAAACCTATACCACGGATGAAATCACCCGTATCGGCGCTGTGGCCTTTGACCTGGCCCGCAAGCGCAGCAATAAAGTGACATCTTGCGAAAAGGCCAATGTGATGGAAAGCGGCAAGCTTTGGCGCGAGGAAATCACCACCCTACACGCGGCGGAATTTAACGACGTAGACTTAGAGCATATGTATGCCGATAATTGCGCGATGCAGCTGCTCCGTAATCCATCTCAATTCGATGTGATTGTCACCGATAATCTGTTCGGCGATATTTTGTCGGATGAAGCGGCAATGCTGACAGGCTCGCTCGGCATGTTACCGTCTGCCTCGCTCGGCGCGCCGGGGGTTCCGGGGCTTTACGAGCCCGTCCACGGCTCCGCGCCCGATATTGCAGGACAAGGCAAGGCCAACCCGTTGGCCACGCTGCTGAGCTTCTCTATGGCGCTGCGCTACTCTTTAGATGCAGGCGATTGGGCGGATAAGATCGAGGCCGCCGCGCAAGCCGTACTGAATAGCGGCACCCGCACCGCAGATGTTATGGCGGCCGGATGCACGGAAGTAACTACGGGCGAGATGGGTGATGCGTTGATTAAAGAACTCGGTCACGCGCTGGCTAAAGCGGCTTAATCCTTCGCGTGATTGTGAGAAGGCAAAAGCTGACGAAGCAATCCACGACCTAAACTGGATTGCCACGCTCCCTTCGGTCGCTCGCGATGACGGAGAAACATAAAAAAAGCCCGGCAAACGCGCCGGGCTTTTCTTTAATTCTAAGTGCTAAACGAATTAGCCTTGGATACGGATATATAGATTACAACCGGCTGGATTAGTGGCTGTATTATAAATACCGGCAGCTACACAGTTCGTAGCACTATCAGCAAAGACAGATCCTGTTGCAGGGTTACCATCGTCCATTTTTGCATCAATACGGTCAGCTTGTGAAGCCGTCAAAGCACCAACACCATTCGTTGGACCTGCTGGAGCATCACGTAGGGATAGATAGTGACCACCAGTCGCGGGAGTTGCGGCTACGGCAAGGCCCATTGCCCCGCCAGGGTGATAACCTACATAATAACCACCGCCGATGGCAGCTGCAGGAAGTCCTGAACCAAAAGTAACGTTCGCAGCATTTTCAACACCGGACAGCAAATCAGCTGCAGACAGGTGCACAAAGAAAATTTGAGCTTCAGTACTTGCTGCTGCGGCTGCACCAGGAGCAGTAGCAATACGCCCGTCCCCTGTACCGTTTGTAGCACATGGTGCTGCCGTACAATTCGGCAGACGTGCTATTGCACTTGCCATATCGCCCGGTAATGCACGGTATGAATCACGGAAAGTCGATACCGCGGCGTCAATACCTTTAGACTGCGTGATCGTATTGGCCACCTGAGCATTAGTGATCAGTTCCTGGCCTTTTAGAATACCGCCGATCAATAGACCGACGATGATCATAACAACCGCAAGTTCAACAAGGGTGAAACCCTTTTGTCCCTGACGGTTTTTCAAGTTTAGTTTTTTCATTAAGATTTCTCCTCTACAAGTTTTGAATCAATGAAGCATAAGTATACATTCATCCCGATGTAAAATATACCCCGATACCGCATCGTTGCCTCTTGATTGAAACAACGCGAAAATGCGGCCTACCCCTTTACTATCGCGGGTATTTTGTAAACAGAGTATTAAGATTGCGCGTGGCGGTGGGGCAATTCACCGAACTGATTGGTCAAAACAACAAATTGAGAAGAACCGGGTGTGATTTACATCATTTTTTAACGAAATTTTTACGATATGCGCTCGGCGTATGGCCGGTCATTTCACGAAAAACACGGTTAAAAGTCGCGATAGAATTAAATCCGGTTTCCTCTGCAATAACTTTTATATCCGCCGCCGTTTCAACCAATAATCTTTGGGCATCTTCGATACGGTATTCATTGAGCAATTGCGGCAGCGATTTGCCGAAATGGGCGTTAATTACATTTGATGCCTGAAATTCGGATACGCCTAATTCCCGTGCCAGATCGCTCCGGCTATACCCTGATTCGTGATAGATTTTTTCGTATTCCAAAAGCCCTGTAATCTTATCCGCAAGCGCCTGATCGCTCTCGGTTAAAATCGATACACCTGCGGCGTCTTTGAAAAGCGATTGAGGATAGACCCGAAATAAACTCGTGGTGATAAGATAGATAAACACCAAGCCCAAGAGCGTCCGAATGCGGGTGATGTCCCCATCTGTTATATCGGTGTTGAAATAGGAAAACATTAACGCCAGAAAGAAAATATTATTAATAAGAATTGTCAGGATAAGCCAATACCTCTCACGCCCGTATTTCTGGCTGCGGACATGCCGAAACAGATCTTTTTTAAACCACAATACCAACAGGCTGGCGCCCCCGGTCAGGATATTACAAAGCACAAGCCATATCTTGAAATCGCCGCATTCCACAATCATATCTTCGGCACGGCAATCTGCTGAAATAAAGGCAAGACAATATGCGCCGATGAATGCAAACGCAGGGAGACATAAAACCCAATAATAATGTCTCAAACTTTCACGACCACTTTTTACCATCTGCATAATAACCAATACGCTGAGCGGCGGCCCTGCAAACCACAGCACAAAGCCCCAGATTTCGTAATAGGGTGATATTTCGTTCAAAAAACGCCATGAAAAATCAAGAAAGAATGCTGCGCCTAATGTAAAAAAGTATAAAAACGGGACACCCGCATTGTTTAACTTATCCGCCCGAAAGAGCATGTAAACAATTATATAAAGACATTGCGTGACACCGATGAACGAAAAGATTTCGGGGATGGTGAATTGCAATTTTTCCATGATTCTATGCTATTGGTTTTTAAGCTGGATGCATAGGGGGGTAACGGCCGCTCTTGTTGGGGGCAACAGGTCGTTACAAATGTGATCGGCGAGGAATAATATCTCGGCGGGCTCCATTTTATCACGTTCACTTTCCAAAGTTTGCATCATAATTTCGAGCGCGGCCTCCTTTTCGCCGCTCGCGCTCATAACCATAACATGCATATTTCTGGCCCAAACCGGAAGGTCATCAATCTTCGTTTGTAAAGCGGTCAATTGCGCGGCCATTCGTAAAGCCCAATCCATATCCTCAAGGCGATAGCGCGCCAAATAAATAGCCTGTGCCAGCCAGCGCCATTTCTCATCAACACCGACAGAGCCGACATTCTCGAGATATTGAATGACGGGCACTAGTTTCTGCGGGCTTTGTACCGCGCCGAAATAATAGGCCGCGAGGTATGGCATAACCTTAGAGCGGCCATCCAGATCATTTTGCAATTCCAGCCATTTACCGAGTTCTTCATAATTATAATCATCAAGGGATCTGACTTGCCCCCCGCTGTCCCCAAGGTTTTGTATCATAAGCGCTATATTCCTATACGCAAACTGCTTATCCCCTAATCCGAAAGCAACAGCAATGCGTTCCGATGGGACGGGGGGGACATTAAGCCACTCGGCCTGAGTACTGCGGAAATATGACCAGAAAATCAAATTCACCAGCAAGCATAGGCCAAAAACTATTTTAATTTGAATATGTTGGGGCACATCTACCGTCTAAAATTGTCGTCTTATTAAATCCAGCAGACAGGCACAAAGAACAAAAACACTAAAGATTAAGGCTTGTGCAATCAGCATAAAAACCTCGGCTCCATTTTCTATACCATAAACCAGCCAGGATGTTTGAGCCATCAAATCAAGGCGCGGTAAAAATACGGATATTATCTGGAACAGACCATTCATAAAAGATGAACTCAACGAATTGTCCAAAATCGCTGAATCTGCAATTCCCAGGAATTGTCCGCTCATACGGCATAGTAAATAAAAACCGAACGTTGCCATTGCACATGCAGAAGCGCTAGAGAGAACCATTGCGATGAACAAGGCTACATTGGCAATTACGATATATTCTGCCATGACTGTTAAGCACCAATATAGCTGTCCTGCCCCGAAATCCTGCCCTGCCAAAAGCGTGACCACGACTCCGCAGACGGCTCCCAGCAGGATGGCGATGACTGAAAATGCGGCGGAATAAGAGAGTATGAATTTTATGCGGCCAATCGGACGAGACAGCATAAATTCAACATCTTTCGTATCAAAGGAACGCCGGATAAAAAATACTATAAATAAAACAATGCCAAGCACGCCGACTAAGCGTAACCCTGCGGCCATAAAGACACGCGTAAATTCACTTTGTTCAATTATTGCAGCAGAGCCAAGAAACATCGAGAGGCCGGCAACAACCGCCATAGATAGAATAACAGTGAGGAGCAAGCGATCTCTCACTGCTCCCCACAATACATATAGTATCAATTGATATCCCATAGTACTTAGCTATATTTTTATAATTTGAATGGTCGGCGGTCTTCAGAGAATCTTCTGTAAAGATCCTTATCTGTGTCATGTACGTTATCTCCGCCCTCAACAATTGTAGCCTTCAGCAATATAACAAGCTCTGTTTTTTGAATGCTGTCACCACGCTTCTTGAAAAGATTACCGACGACAGGCAATTCGCCAACAATCGGAACCGCCTCAGTTGTTGTTTGCGTACGATCTTGTAACAATCCGCCCAGAACAATCGCTTGCCCTGAATTCACTTTAATAACGGAATCTATCTCCTGTACGTTCAACTCAGGTATCAAAGAAACAATTTCGCTAGAGATGAAAGCGACAGCAGGATCCTGCTCCTGATTAACAATGCGTGTAATGGTCGGACGCAAGGCCATAGAAACCGTGCCTTCATCCAGGTTGATAGATGGTATGACATTGACAAGAACACCTTCCGGTACGTTACGGATTTCCGAGTCAATATCGATCGTATCGCCCTGACCGATGGTGCCTTGTGTTCTATTAATATCGATATCGAAAAACACAGCATTTGTTGCCACATTCATAACCGCAGATTGATTATTCAAAACTGTTAATCTCGGGCTAGCGAGCGCCTTGACTGTTCCAAATCCTTGGATAGCCTGAAGTATGGCTTCTATATCATTACCAAGGACACCTGCTACAAAATTAGAATTTGTTGCCGCGGAAGATGAAGAGATATCGATCACAGGCCTTACTGTTGACAACTCTCCTGTTCCGTTAAGTGGCCCTGTAAAACGAAGAATACCTTCACCACCAAGTGCATTCAATACGTTCCAGTCAATACCGGCTGCAAACTGATCATCAAGGCTAACTTCAAGAATTTTGGCTTCGATAAGAACCTGTGCGGTCACAGATTTACGCACCAAATCAAGATACTCTTTAAGCTCTTTGTGCGCACGATCGCTTGCAAAAACAGTAATCATGCCGGCCTGCTTGTTGATCGCAAAAGAAAAGCCGGAGCCTTCATCGGTAGCATTAGCACCACCAGACACAGCGGCATCATCCTGATCTATCGGCAAAGAATCAACACGCAAGACAGCTTCCGGCGGTGAGACATTACCGCTTCCGTCTGGTGAAACCGCAACGACATCTGGGTTTGTTTCTACGGCAGTAATGCGAGGATCACGTGCGGTACGTAGTGAACGATTCGCTGCATTGCCGAGAATTTGTCCGACATTGGCACCCAACTCGCCCCAAAAATCTGCTTCGCTTTCCATGCCAGCTTCAAATGTAGACCCCGTATCGGCGCCATCACCCGATACAACTGCAACATTATTACGAACAGAGCCTGTGTTAGTGCGTATGTAATTCAAATAATCAATTTTATAGGTCTTGTTATAAGGCTCGTCCATTTCAATGCGAAGAACATCATCATTGAAATTGTAGCGTAAGCCGGACATTTCAGCGATACGATCAATAACCTGATCGAACGGACGCTCACGGGCTGTAAAAATAATGGCGCCTCTGATATTCGGGTCAAGCTCAAGGTCATAATCAGCCTGCTCAGCCAACTCATATAGAACATCACGCAATGGAACGGTCTGATTGACAGATATTGAGACCAGTGGTGCCGGTTTCACATTCGCAATATCATCTGATACGTATGGTTGAAATGCGGGAATGGAACCGCCTGCTCTATCTGATTCGTCAATATCAGGTGTTCTTCCGGCCAAAGCATCTCTGTAATCCTGAATTTCCATCCCTCCACTGCGGTCGGTCTTGGTGGTATTCATTGCAAGGTCGCAAGCCCCTAGCGATAGCAGAGCCACGCAGCATAGGGCTGTCTTGCGCATATTCATAGAAAGAGCGTTATGAAAGAAAGGTCGGTTTATCATTGCTTTGTGTTCCCCGGGGGAGGTTGGTGGGCATAAAAATTTTAACTGCTACTATTAGATCATAGCGAATCCGTGCATGCAATAGGCTAATACAGCCTTATAAACAGGTACGTGTAAACTTATTCGCTAAATGAAAGGCGCGATGTATCAAGAGAGGACAGCGTATCTTTATCACCGTCACCGATATCGCCCGATAATTTTGCTTGCTGTACTTTAATCTTCATATCGGACGGTTTATCCGAATTGCTGATGACCATATCTTCCGAGATAAACCCGTTACGATATAAGTCCAACAGGGATTGATCAAATGTACACATTCCAGTTGTATTATTCTGCTCCATAACCTCGCGGATTTTGTTGATTTCGCCCTTCATAATCAACTCGCGCACCAATCCTTGATTGATCATAACCTCGATAGCCGGCACAAGCCCGCCTTTGATCGATGGCAATAAACGCTGGGAAATAATGGCTTTCAAATTGGTCGAAAGGTTGAGACGTACCTGATTGTGATAATCCTCGGGGAATAAGTTCACGATGCGCTCAATAGCTTGATAAGAATTATTGGTATGGATTGTGGATAAACATAAATGCCCTGTCTCGGAGACCATCAAGGCTTGCTCCATCACTTCACGATCACGAATCTCACCGACCAAAATAACATCGGGGCGCTGGCGCAGAGAGTTTTTCATCGCAATAGCAAACGAATCGGTATCAACACCAACCTCACGCTGGGTCACAACGCAGCGCTTATGCTCGTGGAAATATTCAATCGGGTCTTCAATTGTTATAATATGCCCTGGCTCATTCGAGTTTCTGTAATCAACCATAGAGGCCAGAGTGGTTGTCTTACCCGATCCTGTCATACCTGTCAGCAGAACAAGCCCCCTCTTCTCGAGAGCGAGCTTCTCCATAATTTTGGGAAGACGCAAATCTCCGAAACTGGGTATTGTTGTTATAATGCGGCGAATGACGAGAGCCGGAAACTGTCTTTGCCTGAGCACATTGACACGGAAGCGCCCATGCGCGCCCATATCCAGCGCCGTATTCAGCTCCATATTCGTCTCGAACTCGCGTTTTTGGCGACCGGTTAGCATCGAATTCAAAATCTCGCTGATGTCCTCAGGCGTTAAAAGGGTTTCGCCGAGCTTTATCAGATCTTTTTCTCCGCGCAACGTCGGGGGAAAACCAACCGTCAAATAAAGGTCGGTCGCCGTATGATCCTTCATAGAGTTCAAATATTGAAATATTACGGGTGCGCTCAAAACGAATAATCCCCGTCAGCCTTTTCGCCTCCATTGGCGGCCTTTTTAGGGGCTTTACCGCTAGAACCCTGCGGCGTAGATTGAGCGCCTTCACCAACTCTACCGCCGCCGAGAGACGCAGCAGCGTAGCCCTCCTCAGGCTCTTCATCTTGATCAGATGCCTTAAGCATGGCGCGGCGCGCCTCGTCTTTGCTGATAATCTCGGCATCATAAAGATCCTTAACCGCATCTTCCATGGTAATCATTCCGTAGCGCGAGCCGGTTTGCATCATAGAGAACAGCTGCGGCACCTGATTTTCACGGATAAGGTTACGCACCGCGTTTGTTCCGACAAGAATCTCAAAAGCACCGACACGGCCGCCGCCTTCTTTTTTCAAAAGGGTCTGGGCAACAACGCCTTGCAGCGAGCTGGCAAGCATGGCGCGGATCATCTCCTTGTCCCCTGTCGGGAAGACGTCGATAATACGGTCAATAGTTTTGGGCGCGGAATTCGAGTGCAAAGTACCAAATACAAGGTGCCCTGTTTCCGCGGCAGTCAAGGCAAGCGAGATCGTTTCATAATCGCGCATCTCCCCCACCAGAATAACATCGGGGTCTTCGCGGAGCGCACTTTTCAAAGCGCGGGCGAAAGAATTTGTATCTGTGCCAACCTCACGGTGATTGATAAGGCTTCTGGCAGATGTATGAAAGAATTCAACCGGGTCTTCGATAGTAAGAATATGTTTGGCATGGTGCTGGTTGATGTGATTGACCATGGACGCCAACGTCGTTGATTTACCGGAACCTGTCGGCCCTGTAACAAGAACAATTCCGCGCTCAAGATCGGCAAAACGTTTCATAACAGGTGGCAACCCCAAATCTTCCATCGTCGGAATATCTGTCGGGATGGTACGGAAAACGGCGCAGCTTCCAAGGCGGCTGGTAAAGCCGTTCACACGAAAACGGGCTTTTTCGCCCAGCGCAATCGCAAAATCTAGCTCCATATTCTTCTCATAGTCCGCGCGCTGGTCTTCTGTCATGACAGAATAGAGCATCGTACGTATGTCATCGCTGGACAGAGCATCGGATTTCACCCGTTTCATTGTACCGCTGGTACGGATGATAGGCGGGCTCCCTGCACTTAAATGTAAGTCAGATGCATCGTTTTGCA
>Ga0098074_1001406_pt1 | contig 12330 bp, 8 predicted proteins | sample 32_taG_FD_75064 | JGI IMG/M metagenome (GOLD analysis project Ga0098074, IMG submission 75064) | Marine viral communities from the Gulf of Mexico - 32_GoM_OMZ_CsCl metaG | ecosystem: Environmental > Aquatic > Marine > Oceanic | place: Atlantic Ocean: Gulf of Mexico | collected 2015-07-12
CCGGTTCTGGGCGTGCTGCAAGAGGGAACGCCCGTCACCGTGGAATATTGCACCGTCGCCTCGGACGGCGTCTGGTGCCGCGCGGTTTTCGGGACGGAACCGGGCTGGCTGGCCAAAACCGCGCTGCGCCAGAACGAATGGCCCATCGTGACCTTCCGCCTCGCCTCTGAATAATCCGCAGCGCCGACATGAAAAGACCCGGATCACCGCAGGGTGATCCGGGTCTTTCCTTTGGGACACCCCTCCCGGCGCGGAACCGGGAAGGGTCTGGCAGTATTACTGCGAAATGGCGGCGTTGTTGCCGTTGCCGTTCTGGCTGAAGCTGGCGATGTTGCTATTGCCAACCTGCGCCACGGCGGCCTGGTTCATGTCGCCGGTGATGCTGCCGGTGATCGTGTTGCTGTTACCTTTCTGGTTATAGGCAAAAGCGTTCTTGTCGCCGACGATCGACAGCGAGGCTACGTTGAACGCACCGGTTTGCAGGATGTCGCCCGAATACAAGTTCAAAGACGCGGCAACGCCCGAGAAACCGCTGACCTCACCATTGCGGTCGCCAAGGATGTTCAGCGTGGCGCTGTTGTCATCGCCATACTGCTTCATCTGGGCAATGTTCTCATTGCCGGTCTTGTCAGCGCTGATCGTGTTGCGATCACCTGCCTGCACACCTGTCAACGCGTTGCCATTGCCAATCTGGTTAAGAATGATGCTGTTGCGAGTCGAGGCTTCGTTGATGCCTTGGGTCAGATCAAAATTGTTCTCGTTACCGTTCTGGAGCACCTGAATGGTGTTCCCGTTCGAGCCAAGCGTGACAGCGCGCGATGCGATCTGACCGTTATCATTGCCATATTGCAGGATGCTGTGGACATTGACGTTCAGCGGGCCATTCCCGGCTGTCGGGTTGTTGTTGGACCCGCGCACAGTGGATTCCGTGATCATGTTGTTGTTGCCTGATTGGATGATCCGGGTGCCTACATTGTTTGCGTTGACAGTGCCTGCGCCGTTACGGTCGCCGATCATCTGGATCAGGGCCACGGTGTTGCCGGTGCCCGATTGCTGCGTAACGGTCATGATGTTGCGGTCGCCATCCTGCAACACGGTCCCCACAGTGCCATCGATCGAGGCATTGCGGCCGATGGCGATCACGTTACGATCACCGTCCTGCAAGGCGTCCTGAATCTTGTTGCCGCCCGCGTTGTTCGAGTAGCCGGACGAAAAGGAGTTGTTGTCGCCGCGCTGGGTGGCCGCGTCGATCACGTTGTTGCCGCGGCTGAAGCCGCCGCCGGTCGCCTGTGTCTCGCGGAAGCTGTTGTTGTCGCCGTCCTGAAGGATCGGGTTCAGTTCTGTGCCGACGCGGTTGCTGCCGGGGCCAGCGGCCTGTTGAACCAGCGCACTGTTTCCGGCGCCATCCTGCTTCAGATAGGCTTCGTTGCCATTGGCCATGGCCATGCTCATCGACAGGGTCAGTGCGGTGCCGCCTGCGAGTGCGATTTTAGCGAAATTCATGTCAAATTCTCCTTCTAACGAGTGTCGAGGTAATGAGGCCGCGCCCCGGTGATCGGGGCGCGGCTGATGGCTTTACTGCGAAATGGCGGCGTTGTTGCCATTGCCGTTCTGGCTGAAGCTGGCGATGTTGTTGTTGCCAACCTGCGCCACGGCGACCTGGTTCATATCGCCTTTCTGAGATCCGGTGATCGTGTTGTCATTGCCAAGCTGCGACAGGCCAAAGGCGTTCTTGTCGCCCATCGAGTCAAAGGTCAGCGCGTTGTCAGTGCCCATCTGGGACACGACACCCGAGCTGAGGCCCAGCGTGGCAGCCAGTCCGTCAAAGGCGTTGGCTTGACCGTTATCGTTGCCGGTCACGGTCACGGTTGCTTCGTTCGACACACCATTTTGCGAGACATAGAAGGCGTTGCGGTCGCCTGCGGCGGTCACGCTTGCCATGTTGCTATTGCCCACCTGCGCCACACCGACGTTGTTGTCGTCACCGGTGATGGCCGCCACGGCCATGACGTTCGTATCGCCAGCCTGACGCACGCCCAACTGGTTGCCATTGCCGCCCACGTCCAGCGTGCCGACAGTGTTTGTCTTGCCAGACTGCTTGGAACCGACAAGGTTGTTGGTGCCCGAGATCACGATATTCGCCGTCGTGCTGGTCGCGAGTGCCTGCACGTAGTTGGCCGCAGTCGCGCCCGACAAAGCTGCCGCACCGCCTGCCGCAAAATCGCCGTTCCCGTTGTCCGAGCCCGTCATGGTGATGGTCAACCGATTGTCACCGCTGCCATTGTTCGAAACCCGCTGCTGCACCAGGTCGATATTGCTGTTGGTGCCCGACATCGTCACGGTCGCGGTATTGCGGTCGTTGCGTTTACCTTCCTGGTCGATCTTGGCGATGGTGTTGTTGCCGCCATCCTGAAGGACCGTCAGGATGTTCGAGTTGCCACCCGACCCCGGACCGCCATTAGCGAACTGTGTTACGCCGCCGATGACGTTGCCGCCGGTGCCCGATTGCGTCAGCGTGGCGATGTTTTGCGAGATGACGCCGGATTTCGCCAGCTGGTCCACGCCACCATTGCTCAGGCCGATGGTGTTGTTGTCGCTGGATTGCAGGATATTCAGCGTGTTGTAGCCAGAGGAGGCCACGTCGCCGCGCTGCACCATGGCATCAACGGCGGAACCCGCCTGGTTGGAATTGCCCGACTGCGTGATCAGGGCACTGTTGCCGGCATCCTGTTGAGCAATGAAAGCTTTGTTGTCATTGGCCATGGCCATGGTCATCGACAGGGTGAGGGCGGTGCCGCCTGCGAGTGCGATTTTAGCGAAATTCATCTAAGACGTCCTTGTTGGGGGGCAAATTGTATGAGACCGCGCCCCAGCTGTTCGGGACGCGGTCTTGGGATGTTACTGAGAGATGCCCAGAGAGTTGCCGTTGCCGATCTGGGTGAAGTTGGCCGTGTTGCCATTGCCCACCTGCGCCACGGCAGCCTGGTTGTAGTTGCCGTTCTGCATCCCGGTAATCGCGTTGCTGTCACCGTCTTGCAGCAGGCCGAAGGCGTTGTTGTTGCCGGTCACGATCAGCGAGGCCGTGTTGAATTCGCCCATCTGATTGACCATGCCGCGATCCAGCATCGGGTTCGCGCTGGCCACGGTCAGGGCCGCGCCAGACCAGTTGGTCGAACCCCAGAGCGAGGGTGCCAGGCCGTTGTTCAGACCCGACACAGTGACGGTGGCATTGTTGCTGGCACCTTCTTGCGAGACGCCCATTTGGTTGAACGACCCGCTGACAGAAACAGTCGCCAGGTTCATATCTCCCAATTGCTTGACGCCAATGACGTTCAATGTGCCGCTGACCGAAGCCATGGCGACGGTGTTGCCGTTGCCTTCCTGCGTGATGCCCAGGTCGTTATACAGTCCTCCCAGGTTCAGGGTGCCAACATTGTTGTCATTGCCATTCTGGGTCACGCCGAAGTCGTTGCCGGTGCCCGTCACTCTCAGGAATATGGAGTTGCCCTGGCTGGCCGCGTTGAGGTTGCCCTGACGCAAGGTAGACGTTTCGGCGCCGGTCTCGGATGCAAAGCCGGCAAGGCTGCCAGAGCCGTTGCGAACACCGTCCATCCTTACGGTGATCAGGTTCGGTGCTCCGGCATCAACGCTTGAGTTCTGCGTCACCGTCTCGAGCCGATCGAGCCAGCCTGACTGCCTCACATCCAGCGTGTTGACGCCGGTGCCGGATTGCGTCTGCTTGACGTAACCAACCCTGTTGCTGCCCCACCCGGCTTGGGTGATCTCCGTGCTGTTTCCGCTGCCGGCCACATTCTGATCGGTCGTTGACTGCAAGACCGAACCCACGACGTTGTTGCTGGACGATTGCGTGATGTCGATCTGCATCTGCGAACCGTTGTTGTAGGGATTGTCCTGAAACACGCCGCCGCCTTCCAGGCCGATGTCGTTGCGGTTGCCCGACTGCAGGATCGTCAGCTGGTTGTTTGCACCTTCCTGCGTCATCGTCGGGGTGGCGGCGCCCGCTTCGTTGCGATTGCCCGACTGGGTCACGAGGGCTGCGTTGTTGGTGCCGTCCTGCGTCAGGAAGGCCTTGTTGTCATTGGCCATGGCCGTTGTCATGGACAGGGTCAGTGCGGTGGTTCCGACGAGTGCGAGTTTTGTAAATTTCACGTTTCAACTTCCTCTGGTTGTATTTAAATTCGATGGCCGCGAAAGAGGCCCGTTCCGCAAAAGGAATCCTTGGTGGATTGCAATTGCCACAGTCTTGACATGTTTATGCCCAGTGCTTTTTCCGCGTCTCTCCCCCTGTGATGCCAATACTGCATCTTGTGTCGGTCCAGCTTCTGTCACGCGGCCGTCAACAACCGATTGTGGCAGAATGTGGCAGTCCTGAACCCTATGACACCTTTGTGCCCTTACCTAAAGGCATAGCGCTTCTCGGATCAAACTTCTTTTAACGACAGGGCCAATTTTTTGCCATATAGGCCTGAATTGATCTTTTGAGCCGCCATAATCCTGCCTGAATCTGTGAATTGTTCGCAAGAACTCACCAAAAGGTTGTTTTCTGCGCTGTCTTTCGAGAGTCGCTCTCTCGAAGGTGCGCGGCGGGCCGGAGCGCACCAGCCACGGCGCTGCCGCCCGTGCCGTGGAACCCGGGCTTACGTTGGTTCGCGCGGGCGTGTAGCATCCGGGCAGAACCCACCCATGACCGCAGAGGCCGCGATGCCAAAGGTCACAGATGCAAAGGGACTTGCATGATCGTCGAGGCCGGACCGTCCACCTGCCATTGGGGCTTTTTCGATGCGGGGCTTGCCCCGGTTGTCACCATCGCCAGCGGGGATGAGGTGACGATCAACACCGTCTCGGGCGGGCCGCAGGTCTTGCCGGGGCCGGATTTCCATGTGCCCCCCGAATTGCGCGCCATCCATGCCGCAGGTCTGCCGGGAATGCCGGGGCATATCCTGACCGGGCCCGTCGCGGTTGCGGGCGCGAAACCCGGTGATGTGTTGCAGGTCGATATTCTGGATGTGCAACTGCGACAGGACTGGGGCTATACGTTCATCCGCCCGCTGGCAGGGACGCTGCCGCTGGAGTTTCAGCACTACCACCACATCACGATCCCGCTGGATGCCGCGCGGAGCGAGGCGAGGCTGCCATGGGGGCTGGACCTGCCGCTTGCGCCCTTTTTCGGGGTAATGGGGGTTGCGCCGCCGCCGGCATGGGGGCGCATCTCGACGATCGAGCCGCGCGCTCATGGCGGCAATCTGGACAACAAGGAACTGGTGGCGGGCACCACGCTCTATCTGCCGGTGATGACCGAGGGGGCGCTTTTCTCTTGCGGCGATGGGCATGGCGCGCAGGGGGATGGCGAGGTCTGCGTGACCGCCATCGAAACCGCATTGCAGGGGCGCTTCCGCCTGACGATCCGCCGCGACATGGACCTAACCTACCCGGAGGCCGAGACGGCCACCCATGTCATCACGATGGGGATGCATCCCGATCTGGATGTCTGCGTCGAGATTGCCCTGCGCCGGATGATCGCGCTGGTCTCACACCGCGCGGGGATCACACGGGAAGAGGCATATATGCTGTGTTCGCTGGCGGGTGATCTGCGCATCACCCAGACGGTCAACCGCGAAAAGGGCGTGCATATGATAATGCGCAAATCGCTGCTTGATAAAGGAAGGGCTGTCTGATCCGGCGCGGCCCGCAAGCCGCGCCAGACATCTTGCGGCGCCCGTCAGCCCCAGGTGCCGATGAACGCGGCTGTAGCGGCATTCACCGCCTCAGGGTGCGAGGCCGAGAGGAAATGCTGCCCGCCCTCGACCACCTCAAGCCGCGCCTCGCGCGCGGCGGTGAAACCTGTGATATTGTCCTGCGCATTGGCCACGGAATAGACCTGATCCGCGGTGCCATGCATCCACAGCACCGGACAGGTCACATAGCCCAGCCGCCCCAGAAGGCCGTCCCGGTCGCGCAGGTTGATCGCCGCCATCAGCAGTCTGCGCCGCCCGGCGTCACCGGCGTAATTGGCGCGGTGCACCCGGTGCCAATGCTGGCGCTGTTCCTCGGACGTCGGCCCGCCGATCCCAGCCGAGAGGATGAAATCCGTGAAACCGCCATCCACGGTCCAATCCTCGCCCACCGGCGTTGACAGTTGCGCGATGACGGGCGAGCAGACCTCGTCTCCATTCCAGCAGCCCATCTCGTGACTGCGCGCGCTTTCGCGGTCCATCGACGTGCCCAGCGGGATGATGCCCGCGATCCGTTCCGGTTGCAGCATCGCCATCCGCGCGGCCACCCAACCGCCCTGTGATGTGCCCATGACGAAAGCCTTGTCGATGCCAAGCGCATCCATCAGTTGCAGGTTCGCGATGGCCGTATCCCAATAGGTGAACTGTTCGGACGGGCTGCGGGTGTCGCCATGGCCATAAAGCTCGATCGCCAGCAGGTTGGCCATGCCGGACAGGCTCTCATCCTCGAATTGCGGTGTGAACAGATCGGCCGAGGTGCTGAAGGAATTCACCATCACCAATGTGGGCCGTGACGGGTCGAAAGGGGCGGGCATCCGATAGCCGATCTGTGATCCGCCCAGATGCGGGACGGTCTTGGTCTGCGTAGGTGTCATGGTCGCGCTCTCCTCCTGATTGCCGGGCAAGCCTGTTGATTGCCCGGTATCAAGTCAATCACTTCCGGTGACATGGAGGCGCAGACCCGAAGATCGCGCCTCAGCGCCCCTTCCAGACAGGATCGCGCTTTTCGGCGAACGCCTTCGCGCCCTCAAGCTGATCCTCGCTGGAGTAAAGCTTGTCCACCGTCGGCATCTGCCGCTTTGAGACCCGGTTCAGCGCGTCTTGAAAGCGCATGTTTTCCGCCTCGCGCACCACTTCCTTGATCGCGGCGTAAACCAGCGGCGGCCCCGATTCCAGCACACGCGCCAGATCCCAGGTTTTCGGCAGCAGATCCTGCGGCGTCGTGATCTCGCGCAGAAGCCCCCAGTGCCGCGCCTCCTCGGCGTCAAACCACCGCCCCGTCAGCAACAGGTCCATCGCCACATGATAGGGGATGCGCTTGGGCAGCTTGATCGAGGCCGCATCCGCCACCGTGCCCGACCGGATTTCCGGCAGCGCGAATGTGGCATTGTCCGAGGCCAGGATCAGATCGCAGCTCAAGGCCAGTTCCAGCCCGCCACCGCAGCAGATCCCATTCACCGCCGCGATGACGGGCTTGTTCAGATGCGGCAATTCCTGCAAGCCGCCAAAGCCGCCGACGCCGTAATCACCGTCCACCGCATCGCCATTCGCCGCGCCTTTCAGATCCCAGCCGGGGCAAAAGAACTTCTCGCCCTCGGCCCGCAGGATCGCCACGCGCAGGCTATCGTCGTCGCGGAAATCGCAGAAGACCTCGCCCATGATCCGGCTGGTCGCCAGATCAATCGCATTGGCCTTGGGCCGGTCCAGCGTCACCTCGAGGATCGCGCCCTCGCGCCTTGTGCGGATTGGCCCGCTGTATCGCATCTGCATCATCGTTCCTCCTTCCAGATCACGGCATCCACCGCGACGGCCCCTGTCGTCTTCACCATCAGGGGGTTGATCTCGATCTCCTCCAGCAACCTGTCAGCCGCCAGCATGTCCTGCAAGGCCAGCGCGACCCTGACCACCGCCGCCACATCCGCCCGTGGCCGCCCGCGATAGCCATCCAGCAGCGGCCACAGACGCAAGGACCGCAGCGCCGCGTCGATCTCGCCCTCGGTCGCAGGCAACACCAGCGTCGCAGTATCGGCCAGCAGCTCCGCCGTCACCCCGCCAAACCCCAGCGTGAGGGTGGCCCCATAGACCGGATCGCGCCGCGCACCGATCAGCAGTTCTGCCACGGCCCCTGTCACCATCTCTTCGGCCAGATAGCCCGTTGCCCCCGAAATCTCCTCCTGCCCGGCAAGCGAGGGCAGCTTCAGGCGCACTGCGCCGGCCTCGGTCTTATGGGCAAAGCCCAACCCTTTCAGCGCCAGTGGCGGGGTCAGACCTGCGGCCTGCCGCTCCAGAGTGGGCAGATCGCCCGCACTTACCCCGCGCGGCACCGCGATAGCCTGCGCCGCCAGCAAGGCCTTGGCCGCCGGTTCCGGCATCAGAGCAGATGGCGCTTGCTGCGCCGTGACAGGCCAGGGCCGCCACCCGTCACGCCCCGCCGTCACCTGCGCCGCCCGGATTGCGGTCAATGCCGTTTTCAGCCCCATCAGGGGCACGATCCCCTGCTCCATCAGGGTGATTGCGCGGTCCTCGTCAAAATTCTCGGGCAGAGAGGCGACAGGAAAGGCCGGCTTGTCCGTCGCCTTGCCCGCTGCCACGATGGCCTCCAACGCGGGCTCGAAACTTGATGGATCGCAGCGGTCCGGGCGCGGAGGGTCGATGATGAAGATGCCCGCGTCATAGCCCTCCAGCATGGTGGTGAAGACATCCGTGGTGCGCGGCCCGTCGCCCCAGATGAATGTGTGATAGTCCAGAGGGTTGGCAATGGTGACGATGGGGCCGAGGATCTGTGACAGACGTGCCCGCTGTGCTTCGGACGGGGCGGGGAAGTCCAGTCCCGTGGGGGCGGCCAGATCCGCCACCAGGCCCGCCTCGCCCCCTGAACAGGAGAGCGAACACAGACGCTGGCCCAGACCGGGGCCGTGGATGTGCAGGATTTTCAGCGTCTCGATCAAGGCGGCTGGCGTGTCCACTTCGGCCACCCCGATCTGGCGCAGATAGGCGGACGACGCCGCCCCGCCTCCCGCCAGTGACGCGGTATGAGAGGCCGCCGCCGTGCGCGCGGCTTCGGTCTTGCCCGATTTGATCGCGACAATGCCTTTGCCCGCCGCCCGTGCTGCCTGTGCCAGCGCGGCGAACTCCGCCGCATCGCCCAGACCTTCGATGTATAGCCCCAGCGCCGTTACCCGCGGATCGTCCAGCAAGGCCCCCGCCAGCGCCGCCAGTCCCACCTTGGCGGCATTGCCCAGGCAGGCGACATAGGCAACAGGCAGTCCGCGCGCCTGCATTGTCAGATTGATCACGATGTTCGAGGATTGGCTGAGCAGCGCCACGCCGCGCTCCACCCGCCGCCCGCCATGCTGGTCCGGCCAGAGGAGTGCGCCGTCCAGATAGTTGATCACCCCATAGCAATTGGGGCCGAGTATCGGCATGTCCCCGGACCGCGCCACAAGCTGATCTTGCAAATCCGCCTCGCCCGCCTCGCGCCAGCCCGAGGCGAAACAGATCGCGCCACCCGCACCTAACGTGGCGAGTTCGTCCACCACATCCAGCGTGGCATGGCGGTTCACGCCGATGAAGGTGGCATCGGGTGCTGCGGGCAGGTCGGCCAGGCTGCGATAGCAGCGGACCCCCGCAATCTGATCCCGCGTCGGATGCACCGACCAGACCGGCCCGTCAAAGCCCATCCGCGCGCATTGTTCGACCACATTGGCCGCCCAGCCAGACCCCAGCACCGCGATCGTGCGGGGCCGCAGCAGGCGCGACAGATCCGTCATGACCGTCGCCCCGCGCCCGCCGGCGAGGCGGGGAGGGCGCTGCCCTCCCCACACCCCACCCGGGATATTTGGGGACGAAAAATGGAAACACCCCGCCGACCATCGGCCAGCGGGGTGCCATTTCCCGTCACGGTCATCGGCGTCCCCGCCTGTACCGTCACTCCACCATGGCGGTGCGAGGTTAACATCTGTTGAAGATCAAGGAGCTTTGCGCGCATTTTCTGTCCTCAAATATCCTCGGGGGGACGTCGAACTCTGTTCGACGTTGGGGGCGGAAGCCCCCCGCCTTCATTCATGTGGGCGCAGCAATTCGCGGCTGATGATATGGCGCTGGATTTCCGAGGTGCCTTCCCAGATCCGTTCCACCCGGGCATCACGCCAGATCCGCTCAAGAGGCAACTCGTCCATCAAACCCATGCCGCCATGGATCTGGATCGCCTCATCCGCCACCATGGCCAACACCTCGGTCGCCTTGAGTTTGGCCATGGCCATGTCCGCATCGGTGACGCTGCCCTGATCGAATTTCCACCCCGCCTCCCATGTCAGAAGTTCGGCGGCTTTCATCTCCATCGCCATATCGGCCAGTTTGAAACTGACGCCCTGAAACTTGCCGATGGCCTGTCCGAACTGGCGGCGCTCGGCGGCATAGCGGATGGCGTGCCCCAGTGCCCTGTCGGCGCGGCCCAGACAGGTGGCGGCCACTTGCAGCCGTGTCGCCCCCAGCCAGTCATTCGCGACTTCGAACCCGCGATGCACCTCGCCCAGCACATTCTCCGACGGCACGCGGCAGTCGTCGAATTCCAGCACGGCATTGCTGTATCCGCGATGGCTGACGTTCCGGTATCCATCGCGGACGGTGAAGCCCTTGGTGCCCTTGTCCACGAAGAACGCCGTGATCCTTTTCTTTCTGCCGCGCGGCGTGTCCTCTTCTCCGGTGGCCATGAAGGCGATGGTGAAACCGGCGATATCGGCATGGCTGATGAAATGCTTGGTGCCGTTCAGCACCCAGTCGCCGCCGTCCTGCCGCGCGCTGGCCTGCATCCCACGCAGGTCCGATCCGGCCCCCGGTTCGGTCATGGCCAGACAATCCCATGTCTCGCCCCGGATGCAGGGCATCAGATAGCGTTCGCGCTGCGCCGCCGTGCCTGCCAGCAGGATGTTTGACGGCCGCGCCACGCAGGTCCAGTGAAGCGCATAATTGGCGCGCCCCAATTCCCGCTCATAGAGCAGCCATGACAGCGTATCGAGGCCCGCCCCGCCCACATCTTCAGGCATGTTGGCGGCATAAAGCCCCGCAGCCATCGCCTTGGCCTGCACCTCGCGGATGACCTCCATCGGCAGATGGCCCGTGCGTTCCACCAACGCCTCGTGCGGATACAACTCCGCCGCGACAAAGGCGCGGGTGGTGTCCACGATCATGCGCTGTTCATCGGTCAGGGCGAAATGCATCAGCCTTTCCTTTCCCCGACGTGACGCCCCACGCTGTCCGGGCGGGGCAGGGCGGCCTGGGCGTCGCGGATCGCAAACAGGCTGTCGCGCACGTCGGGCGCCGCCGGGCAGGCCCGTCCGGCCTTCATGTCCACATGCAGCAGCATCTGCTCCAGCGTCGCCACAGGCGCGCCGTCTTTTTCGATGCGGATGAAGACATGCAGCCTTTTTTCATCCGCCGCCAGAACCTGCAACGATCCGGTCAAACGGTCGCCCAGCCTGGCCTCGCCCAGATGCAGGATATGCGTCTCGGCGGTGTAATAGCTGTGCCCGCCTGCCACATAGTCCATCCCCGCCCCGATCAGCCGCAGGAAGGCGTCGGAGGTTTCGGAACCGGCAAACAGATAGCGGCTTTCGGTCATATGGCCGTTATAGTCGATCCATCCCGGCAGCACCTGCATCTGCGACAGAACCAGCGGCGCGTCGGTGGGGGTGGCCGTCACGGCATCCTGCCGCCGTCCGGCGTCATGGGCGTTCAGCACGCGCCCCGCGCCCCAGTCGCGGTCCTTCAAGACCCGCAGAAAGCCGACAAGGTTGCTATCGCGGATCCGCTCCAGCTCGCGGATCGAATGTTGCCCTGATTGCGCATCCGATTGCCCGGCGATCAGATCGACCAGCTCATCGTTGAATTCGGGCACGTCCATCAGCTTGGTCCAGGGCCATGTCAGGCAGGGGCCGAACTGCTCCAGAAAATGCTTCATCCCCGCCTCGCCGCCCGCGATGCGATAGGTTTCGAACAGACCCATCTGGCCCCAGCGCAGGCCAAAGCCCATGCGGATCGCCTCGTCGATCTCCTCGGTCGTGGCGATGCCGTCTTTCACCAGCCAGAGCGCCTCGCGCCACACCGCCTCAAGAAAGCGGTCGGCGATATGGGCGTCGATTTCCTTGCGCACATGCAGGGGAAACATGCCGATGGCGCGCAGCGTGTCCTTGACCCGTTCGATCAGCGCAGGGTCAGAGGCGGCACTGGGCACCACCTCGGCCAAGGGCAGCAGATAGACGGGGTTGAAGGGATGGGCGACAAAGATCGTGGCCGGGTTCACCGCCCCCTCTTGCAGTTGCGAGGGTTTGTAGCCCGATGTCGATGATCCCAGCGGCGCATCCGGGGCCACGGCCTGTATCTGCGCATAGACGCGATGTTTCAGGGCCAGTTGTTCGGACACCGACTCCTGGATGTAATCCGCATCCGTCACCGCCTCGGCCAGCGTCGTGGCGAAACTCAACTGCCCCGGTGCGGGCATCGGCACATCCGACAGCGCCGGCAAGGCGGCGCGGGCGTTGGCCATCACCGCCTCGATCTTGCGCGGCGCTTCGGGGTC
>Ga0098074_1001408_pt1 | contig 12321 bp, 10 predicted proteins | sample 32_taG_FD_75064 | JGI IMG/M metagenome (GOLD analysis project Ga0098074, IMG submission 75064) | Marine viral communities from the Gulf of Mexico - 32_GoM_OMZ_CsCl metaG | ecosystem: Environmental > Aquatic > Marine > Oceanic | place: Atlantic Ocean: Gulf of Mexico | collected 2015-07-12
CGTCGGCGGCGACGACTACGTCGAGGTCCAGGACCAGCTCTGGCTCTTCGCCGTCCTCGGCACCCTGCTGTCGATGATCCAGCTGCTCGTCTACGCGCTGATCGCCCAGCTCGGTAGTCGAGCGGCCCTGCTGATCTGGTTCGCCCTCGCGGTGATCATCGCCGGCGCCCAGCTCACCGACTCGGTGATGTCGTTGCTCGTGCTCGTCACGAGCGTCGACCTGGCGCTGTTCCTCGCGCTGCTCGTGCCCGTGATGTTGCTCAAGCCACGGGACGTCGTCACCTAGATCCGACCCATGGCGGCCGCCTCTCGGCTCACCAGGTTTCGTCAGTGCGCGGCGTCGTGCCAGGAGTGACCGGTGCCGACGCTGACGTCGAGCGGCACGAGGAGGTCGGCCGCGGCGCCCATCTGCGCGCGCACCACTGCCTCGAGCGCCTCACGCTCGCCGGGCGCCACCTCGAACACGAGCTCGTCGTGCACCTGCAGGAGCATCCGGGAGGCGAGCCCCTCGGTCTCGATGGCCCGCTGGGTGGTCAGCATCGCCACCTTGATGAGGTCGGCGGCCGACCCCTGGATCGGCGCGTTCAGCGCCATCCGCTCGGCCATCTCGCGACGCTGACGGTTGTCGCTGGTGAGGTCGGGCAGGTAGCGGCGCCGACCCATGATCGTCTCGGTGAACCCGGTGCGACGGGCCTCGTCGACCACGCCCGCCAGGTAGTCGCGGATGCCGCCGAAGGTCTCGAAGTACTCGTCCATCAGGCCGCGCGCCTCGCCCGGCTCGATGCCGAGTTGCTGCGACAGGCCGAACGCAGACAGCCCGTAGGCCAGGCCGTAGTTCATCGCCTTGATCTTGGCCCGCATCTCGACGTTGACCTCATCAGCCGGCACGTCGAAGACGCGGGCTGCGGTGATCGAGTGGAAGTCGCTGCCGGACTTGAACGCCTCGATGAGCAGCTTGTCCTCGGACAGGTGCGCCATGATCCGCATCTCGATCTGGCTGTAGTCGGCGGTCATCAGGCACTCCTGGCCCGGCCCGACCACGAACCCCTCACGGATGCGGCGTCCCTCCTCGGTGCGGATCGGGATGTTCTGCAGGTTCGGCTCGGTGCTCGACAGGCGTCCGGTGGCGGCGATCGTCTGGTTGAAGGTGGTGTGGATGCGTCCGTCGCCGGCCACGGTCTTGAGGAGTCCGTCGATGGTCTGCCGCAGCCGGATGACGTCGCGGTGGCGGAGCAGGTGCTCGAGGAACGGGTGCGGGCTCTTCAGGTTCAACGCCTGGAGGGCGTCGGCGTCGGTGGTGTACCCGGTCTTGGTGCGCTTGGTCTTCGGCATGTTCAGCTCGTCGAAGAGCACCACCTGCAACTGCTTGGGCGAGCCGAGGTTGATCTCACGACCGATGGCGGCATACGCGTCCTCGGCCGCGCGGCGCACCTCGGCGTCGAACTCGCCCTGCAGCGTCTCGAGGTAGTCGACGTCGACCGCGATGCCGGTCTGCTCCATGTGGGTGAGCAGCTCGACCAGCGGCAGCTCGACCTCGGCCAGCAGCCGGACGCCGCCGTGCTCCTCGACCGCCGCGTCGAGCGCCTCGGCCAGATCGAGGACGGCGCGCGCGTGCAGCATCGCCGTGGCCGCGACGTCCTCACCGCCGGCCTCGGCCCCCTCGAAGAGGGAGTCCTGCTCGACCTCCTGCTCCTGGCGCAGCTCGCGCTTGAGGTAGCGCAAAGTGAGGTCGGCGAGGTCGTAGGAGCGCTGGTCTGGGCGCACGAGGTAGGCGGCGAGCGCGGTGTCGGACGCGACACCGTGCAGGCTCCAGCCGTGAGCGGCCAACGCCAGGGCGGGCCCTTTGGCCTCGTGCAGCACCTTGGGCCGCTCGGCGTCGGCGAGCCAGGCCGCGAGCGCGGCGTCGTCGTCGGGGCTCAGCTCGGCGGCGTCGAGGTAGGCGGCACGACCGGCCGAGGTCGCCAGGGCCAGGCCGTCGACGTGCCCGGTGCCGGCGCCCCAACCGCCGCGCACGTGCAGGCCCACGCGGCCCTCATCGGCGGCGAGCTCGGCGAGCCAGCCCGCCACCTCGCCGGGGCCAAGCCGGACACCGTCGAGGTCGAAGCCGCTGCCGTCGACCTCCTCCTCCGACTCGAGCTCCTCGAAGAGCCGCTCGCGCAGCACCCGGAACTCGAGTCCGTCGAAGAGCGTGTGCACCTCGTGGCGATCCCACGGCTGCTTGGCCAGCTGCGCCGGCACCAGGTCGAGCTCGAGGTCGCGCACGAGCGCATTGAGCCGCCGGTTGCGCAGCACGTCGCCCAGGTGCTCGCGCAGCGCCTCACCCTTCTTTCCGGTGATCTCGTCGGCGTGCGTGATGACGTTGTCGAGGCCGTCGTACTGGTTGATCCAGCGCGCGGCGAAGCCGGGCCCGACGCCGGGGACGCCGGGCAGGTTGTCAGAGGTCTCACCCACGATCGCCGCGAGCTCGGGGTACCGCTCCGGCGGCACGCCGTACTTCTCCTCCACCGCCGCCGGCGTCATCCGGGCCAGGTCGGAGACCCCGCGCATCGGGTAGAGCACGGTGGAGCGCTCGGTGACCAGCTGCAGCGAGTCGCGGTCGCCGGTGAGGATCAGCACGTCCATGTCGTCGGCGAGCGCCTGGGTGACCAGGGTGGCGATGATGTCGTCGGCCTCGTAGCCCGGCTTCTTCAGGAACGGGATGCGCAGCGCGTCGAGCACCTCCTCGATCAGCGGCAGCTGGCTGCTGAACTCACCCGGTGTCTTGTTGCGCTTGGCCTTGTACTCGGCGTACTCCTCCATCCGGAAGGTCTGCCGCGACACGTCGAACGCGACCGCGACGTGCGTGGGCTGCTCGTCGCGGAGCACGTTGATCAGCATGGAGGTGAATCCGTAGACCGCGTTCGTGAACTGCCCGGTGGTCGTGGAGAAGTTCTCGACCGGGAGCGCGAAGAACGCCCGGTAGGCCAGGGAGTGGCCGTCGAGCAGGAGCAGGCGGGGCCTCGAGGTCGTCGCGGTCACGCCCACACCCTAGGGCGTTGCTCCGACATCGGCCGGGGCGGACACAATGGCCCCATGACCACAGAGAAGCCGTCCCCCGAGGTCACCCCGGACGTAGCCGAGTTCCTCGCAGCGATGCCGATGGGCAACCTCAACGAGAAGATGGGCATCGAGCTGCTCGAGGTCTCCGTCGAGCGGATCGTGGCGACCATGCCGGTCGCCGGCAACGAGCAGCCCTACGGCCTCCTGCACGGCGGCGCCTCGGTGGTGCTCGCCGAGAGCATGGGCTCGATCGGGTCAGCCCTGCACGCGATGCCGCTCGGCAAGGTCTCGGTCGGCGTCGACATCAACGCGACCCACCACCGGTCGGCCACCGAGGGCCTCGTTACCGGCGTGGCGACGCCGATCCACCTCGGCCGCACGATGGCCGCCTACGAGATCGTGATCTCCAACGAGCAGGGCAAGCGGGTCTGCACCTCGCGCATCACCTGCGCGCTCATCCCGAAGGAGAACGTCGGGCTCTAGTGATCGCCTAGGACGTCGGGGTCTGGCTGCGGCGCATCGAGCGCCGCGCGGCCAGCACCCGGGTGAGCTGACGGCTGCCCGTGGTCGAGGCCACCGGCACCGGGCGCTGCGCCTCCAGCCGGCCACGGATGACGGCCGTGGGGGCGGATCGGAACATCGCGTGCGGACCGAGGCCGAGGCGGGCCATGAAGCGGTTGGCCTCGCGGGTGCCGGGTGCCACGCCGGTGGAGACCTGCGCGGCGCCGACCTCCTCGGCGAAGGCGACGGCGGCTTCCATGAGGCTGCGGCCGATGCCGTGGCGGCGGAACTCGGCGAGCACGTGCGGAGAGACGGCCTGCACGGTGTGGTCGAGGTTGAGCGCGGTGACGGTGGTGACGCGCAGGAGCACCGCGCCGGCCCGCACACCGTCGTACTCGGCGAGCACCAGGCGTTGCTCCGGGGAGTTCGCAGCAGCCTTCACGAGGAGCTGGACGTCGGCCATCTGCTCTCGTCGATCGGCCCGGCGCAACGCGTCGGACCACAGGTCGGTGAGGAACTCGACGTCGGCGACCGTCGCCGCGCGCAAGCAGACGGAGTTGCGACTCACACGACCACCCGCCTCGCCTCGATCCGGACCTATGCGTGAGCGAACACTACGCTGCAGCCGACGGGTTGGGCAGAGGAGTCGTCGAATCTTCAATCGGAGGCAGCGGTGATCGGGATCGGCACCCTCGTCAACGTCGTCGCGGTGCTCGCAGGCGCCGTGATCGGGGTGCTGGCAGGCAACCGGCTGCCCACCCGAACGCGCGACCTCGTGACCGACGGCCTGGGCCTGGTGACGCTCCTCATCGCCGCGACCTCGGCCATGGCGGTGCTCGATCCCGACCTCGCCGACGAGGTGGGCGACAGCGCGCCGATGCTGATCGTGCTCGGTGCCGTGCTGGTCGGCGGGATCGTCGGCTCGTTGCTGCGGCTGGAGAGCCGGGTCGAGGGGCTCGGGGGCTGGCTGCAGCGCAGACTCGCCGGTGAGACCGACAACCTCGAGCGGCAACGGTTCATCGAGGGGTTCGTGATCTCCTCCCTCATCTTCTGCACCGGCCCGCTGACGATCCTGGGCAGCCTGAACGACGGCCTGGGCAACGGGGCCGACCAGCTGTTCTTGAAGTCCAGCCTCGACTTCTTCGCAGCGATCGCCTTCGCCGCCTCCTTCGGGTGGGGCGTGGCCGCGAGTGCGCTCACCGTCATCGCGTTCCAGGGAACCCTCACCCTGGTGGGCGTCGGGCTGGGCGACGTCCTTCCCGACGCCCACCTGGCCGCGGTCACCGCCACCGGAGGACTGCTGCTCGTGGGCGTGGCCCTGCGGCTGCTGAAGATCCGGGAGATCCCGGTCGCCGACCTCCTCCCCGCTCTGCTGGTCGCACCCGGGCTCGTGGTGCTGGTCTCGGCCTTCCAGTAGACCGGCCCCGCGGCGGGCGAAACCCGACTGTGCTCATGTCGTAACGCGCGAACCTCCCCTGTTGCCGCCACGAGGCCGTAACGTGTCCGTCGGTCCCGAGACGAGACGCGTACCAGCACGGCGACAGGAGCTTCATGCACATCGGCCACACCCCCACGGATCACGGCGGGCGCAGACTCCCGTGGATCCTCGCGTTGCTGATCGTTCCCGTGCTGGCGCTGCTGGCCCTGGCCGGGCCGCTCTCCGGGGTCGCCCAGGCAGCCGGCCCCAGCACCTCGGAGTCGGTGGCCGCCTGCGACGGCACCCCGATCGACAAGGTCGTGCGCGGCGCCCTCAAGAACAGCGCCGACGACGGGTCGCCGGTCGCCGGCGTCCAGATCACGGTGGTGAACTGCGACGGCGAGGAGTTCCCCGGCGAGACCGCCGAGGACGGCTCGTTCGAGATCGAGTTCCAGTCCGGCGTGGGCCCGGTCGAGGTCAGCATCGACCCCGACACGCTGCCCGATGGCGTCGAGCTGCGCGCCGGCGCCAAGACCACCAACGTGCTGACCGGGTCGCTCTCGACCCTCAACACGACGTTCCTCATCGGTCCTGACAACCGCAACATCGAGACCAAGTGGGACCGTGTCCCCGGTCTGATCTACAGCGGTCTGCTGTTCGGCCTGATCATCGCGATGGCGGCCCTCGGCCTGAACATGATCTTCGGCACCACCGGGCTGACGAACTTCGCGCACGGCGAGCTCGTGAGCTTCGGCGCGCTGATGGCGTTCTTCCTCAGCACCGGGATAGCCCTGCCGTTCACCGACGCGGAGATCAACCTGCCACTCCTGGTGGCCGTGCCCGTCACCGTGTTGCTGGCCATGGGCTTCGGGTGGCTGCAGGACAGCTGGCTGTGGCGGCCGCTGCGCAAGCGGGGCGTGGGCCTGATCGCGATGATGATCGTGACGATCGGTCTGCAGTTCTTCCTGCGCAACGTCTACGCCTACATCACGGGGTCGCGCTTCAACACTTACGACAAGTACTTCACCCCCGACGGCAAGGACTTCCACGGCCTGTTCACCTACACCAACCGCGACCTCCTGATCGCGGTCATCTGCATCGTGGTGCTGCTCGTGGTGATCCTCGCGCTCTCCTACACCCGGCTCGGCCGAGCCACCCGGGCCGTGGCCGACAACCCGGCGCTCGCGGCGTCCACCGGCATCAACGTCGACCGCGTCATCTCGCTGGTCTGGATCGTCGGCACCGGTCTCGCCGCCCTCTCGGGGGTCTTCCTCGGGTTCCAGCTCGGCGTCACCTACCAGATCGGGCAGCTCGTCCTGCTCCTGCTCTTCTCGGCGATCTGCGTCGGCGGCCTCGGCTCGATCTGGGGCGCGGTGATCGGAGCGCTGATCATCGGCGTCCTCATCGACCTGTCCACGCTGGTGATCCCGTCGGACCTCAAGAACGCCGGGGCGCTGCTCCTGCTCATCGTCATCCTCCTCGTCCGACCCCAGGGCCTCCTCGGCCGCCGGGAACGGATCGGCTGAGGCGAAAGGACAGAACATGCCGGACTTCCTCTCCACCCCGTTCCACGACGCGCTGTCGCCGATCGCCATCTCCTACGTGCTGGCGGCGATGGGTCTCAACATCCACTTCGGCTACACCGGGCTGCTCAACTTCGGCCAGGCCGCGTTCGCTGCTGCCGGTGGCTACGCCATGGCCGTCACGATCGTGTCGTTCGAGGTCCCGTTCATCCCCGCGGTGATCCTGGGCCTCCTGGCCGCCGTCGCGCTGTCGCTGATCATGGGTATCCCCACGCTGCGACTACGCGCCGACTACCTGGCGATCGTGACCATCGCCGTCGCCGAGATCCTGCGGCTCTTCTTCACCACCTCCTACAAGGAGTACTTCAACGCCCGCGACGGGGTCAGCGGCTTCACCGGCACCTTCCGCTCGTGGAACCCCTATCCCGACCTGAACGACGGGTTCCTGACGTTCAGCCGCGGCGACCTGTGGGTGATGACGGTCGGCTGGGCGCTGGTACTCCTGCTCTGCCTGCTCGTCTACCTGCTGATGCGCAGCCCTTGGGGCCGCGTGCTGAAGTCGATCCGGGAGGACGAGGACGCCGTCCGCTCGCTCGGCAAGAACGTCTACGCCTACAAGATGCAGGCGCTGATCCTCGGTGGTGTGATCGGCGCGTTCGGCGGCTTCGTCGGGGCGCTCGGCCTGGCCTCGGTGCAACCGGACACCTTCAACACCGACTTCACCTTCATCGCCTTCACCATGCTGATCCTCGGTGGTGCGGCGCGGGTGATGTCGCCGGTGGTCGGCGCCATGCTCTTCTGGGCGCTGCTCTCCCTCCTCGCGGTCATCCTCAGCGAGATGTCGGACCTGTCCTGGATCCCGGGCGACCTGCTCGACAACACCCGCATCGGCAACATCCGCTTCGCCGCCGTCGGCCTGGCCCTGATGCTGCTGATGATCTACCGCCCGCAAGGAATCTTCGGCGACAAGAAGGAGATCGCGATCGATGCCCGCTGATCTGAGCAAGGGAACGTCCACGGCGGACGCCGGTCGCGCGGCTCTGGTGGGTCTCGCGACCGAACCGGGTGTGTCCAAGCCGGACCCGATCCTGGTCGCGACCGGGATCACCCGACAGTTCGGCGGCCTGAAGGCCGTCGACGTGAAGCACCTGGAGATCCAGCGTGGCGTCATCACCGCACTGATCGGGCCCAACGGTGCGGGCAAGACGACCTTCTTCAACCTGCTGACCGGCTTCGACCAGGCCGACTCGGGCGAGCGCAGCTTCAACGGCAAGTCGCTCAAGCGCGTCTCCGCGTCGAAGGTCGCACGGCTGGGGATGGTCCGCACCTTCCAGCTGACGAAGGTGCTCTCGAAGCTCACGGTCATCGAGAACATGCGGCTGGGGGCCACCGGACAGCGCGGCGAGAGCTTCTGGGCAGCACCGTTCCGGGCCCTGTGGGCCGACCAGGAATCCGCCAACACCGACCGCGCCATGGAGCTGCTCAAGCGCTTCAAGCTCGACGCCAAGAAGGACGACTTCGCCGGCTCGCTCTCGGGCGGCCAGCGCAAGCTGCTGGAGATGGCTCGCTCGCTCATGGTGAACCCCGAGCTGGTGATGCTCGACGAGCCGATGGCCGGGGTGAACCCGGCCCTGAAGCAGTCGCTGCTCGGCCACGTGAAGTCGCTGCGCGAGGAGGGCATGACCGTGCTCTTCGTCGAGCACGACATGGACATGGTGCGCGACATCTCCGACTGGGTCGTCGTGATGGCCCAGGGCCAGGTGATCGCCGAGGGCCCGCCCGACTCGGTGATGGGCGACCAGCGCGTCATCGACGCCTACCTGGGTGTCCACCACGACGTCGACACCACCGAGATCGACCCCTCGATGCTCGAGGCCGAGGTCAGTGCCGAGCTCGGCGGCACGCAGGATGGAGGAGACCACTCATGAGCGACTCGACCGAGCTCGACGACCTCGAGGCGGCGGCCATCGTCCCGACCGACGCCGCCTCCGAGGAGCGCGCCGCCGCGGCCCGCAAGGCCCACCTGGCGGCCGCCGACGGCGCCGTCCTGCGGGCCGACGACCTGCTGGCCGGCTACGTGCCGGGCGTCAACATCCTCAACGGGGCCGACCTCTACTGCCAGCCCGGCGAGCTGGTCGGCATCATCGGCCCCAATGGCGCCGGCAAGTCGACCCTGCTCAAGGCCCTGTTCGGCCTGGTCAAGATCCACACCGGCACGGTGACGCTGCGTGGTGAGGAGATCACCAACATGCGGGCCGACGCCCTGGTCACCAAGGGCATCGGCTTCGTGCCGCAGACCAACAACGTCTTCCCGAGCCTCACGATCGCCGAGAACCTGCAGATGGGCTGCTACCAGGCGCCCTCGAAGTTCTCCCAGCGCTTCGACTTCGTGACGTCGATCTTCCCGGCTCTCGGCACCCGCCGCGGCCAGCGGGCCGGATCGTTGTCCGGTGGCGAGCGCCAGATGGTGGCCATGGGCCGCGCGTTGATGATGGAGCCGTCGGTGCTGCTGCTCGACGAGCCGTCTGCCGGCCTCTCCCCCGCCCTGCAGGACGAGGTCTTCGTGCAGACCCGGGAGATCAACAAGGCCGGCGTCAGCGTCGTCATGGTCGAGCAGAACGCAGCCCGCTGCCTGCAGATCTGCGACCGCGGCTACGTGCTCGACCAGGGCCGCAACGCGTACACGGCCACCGGCCGCGAGCTCGCCTCCGACCCCAAGGTCATCGAGCTCTACCTCGGCACCCTCGCCAAGAAGGACTGACACCTTTATTTCGCGCCCGCAGTCCGTCCCGACGAAGGAGGGACGGGCGTCGCGGGCGAAGGTTGAGCGAGCCCGCGACCGAGGAACGAGGTCGCGCATGGCGAGCCGCAACCCGGTACCAACCGAGGCAACACCAGCCACCACCTCCGAAATGCAAACGGGCCCCGGGTGCCGAAGCACCCGGGGCCTGCTGCGTGATCGCTAGATCAGGTCACTGACCCTGACCGATACCGGCCTGGATGAGCGCCGGGACGATCTTCTTGGTCTCGTCGAAGGCGATGAGCACGATCGCGTCGGGGTCCTCCGCAGCGATCGCCTGCACCTCGGCGTTGTAGTTGGCCGCTTCCGGCGAGTACAGCTGGAACGACACCACGGTGCCGCCGGCCTCCTCGTAGAACTTCTTCACGTTGTCGGCCAGCGCCTCACCGTAGGAGTCCTGGCGAGCCAGGATCGCGATGTTCTGCTTGCCGTCACCGATGACCGTGGAGGCCATGACCTGTCCCTGCAGCACGTCCGAGGGCGCGGTGCGGAAGTACAGGCCGTTGTCGGCGTAGGTGTCGAAGGCGGTCGAGGTGTTGGCGGGCGAGATCTGCGCGACGCCGGCCTGGGTGATCTTGTCGATCACCGAGAGCGACACCGAGGACGACGCCGCACCGATGATGACGTCGGCGCCAGCGGCCAGCAGCTTGTCGGTCTCCGACGGCGCGATGTTCGGCGTACCGTCGCCCGAGTCACCCTTGACCTGCTTCACCGGCTTGCCGAGCACGCCACCGGCGGCGTTGATCTCGTCGACAGCGAGCTGCACCCCGGCGAACTCCGGGGGGCCGAGGAAGGCGAGGTCACCCGAGGCCGGCAGCAAGGTGCCGAAGACGAGCGCCCCGTCACCCTTCTTGGGCTCACCCTGGATCTGCTGGTTGGGCTTGATGTCGGTCTGGTCCGGGATCTGACCGGTCACGTAGTCCTGCGGCGTGTAGTTGTTGTCCGCGCCGTACTGGAAGATGCCGATCGTGGCTGCCGAGGGGCTACCGGTCGAGTTCAGGTCGATGGGACCGGAGATGCCGTCGTAGTCGATGTCGGTGCCGTCAGCGAGGAGCCCGGCACACGTCTCGAAGTCGGTGCACTTCTCTCCCTCGGCCGTGACAGCCTGCATCTGACTTCCCACGGCGGTGCCCGAGTCGGACCCAGCCGCGATCGCGGCCAGCGCGGCCACGATGGTCGCGTCGTAGGACTCCTGCGCGTAGGTGAAGTCCTTCAGCTTCTTGTCCACGCCCATCAGGCGCTCCTTGAAGTCACCCGCGATCTCGCCGCCGGGGTAGGTCGCCTTGACGCCCTCCAGCGTGCCGGGGTCGAAGTCTTCGCCGTAGTTCGAGGTGTTGCCGTCGACGAAGTAGAGCTGCATGCCGCTCGCCTCTTCGGGTGCGGACGTCTCCTCCGCCGGTGCGCTCGAGTCCGACGGCGTGGGCTCGTCGTCCGACTCGCTGCCACAGCCAGCGAGGATCAGGGCGCTGGTGACGGCGACGATCCCGAGTCGCGCCTTCTTGCTGAGGGGGTTCATAGGGCCTCCGGATAGATCTGGGTCGACGGCAGCTGCCGAGGACCAAGGGTCAACCTAGTCGGAAGAGGCCCCGCTGGGCAGCGTCTTCGGCCTCGTTGTCAATTCGTGACCTTGACCTGACCAATCCGTGTCAGGACTGGCCGGGGACCCCGTGGGTGACGACGCCCTCGGCCACCTCGCGCATCGAGAGGCGCAGGTCCATCGCGGTCTTCTGGATCCAGCGGAACGCGTCCGGCTCGGTGAGCTGAAGCTTCTCCTGCAGGATGCCCTTGGCCCGGTCGACCGCCTTGCGGGTCTCGAGGCGCTCCTGCAGGTCGTGCACCTCCGACTCGAGCTGCGCGAGCTCGGCGAACCGGCTCAGCGCCATCTCGATCGCGGGCACCAGGTCGCTCTGGGTGAACGGCTTGACCAGGTAGGCCATCGCCCCGGCGTCACGGGCCCTCTCGACCAGCTCGCGCTGCGAGAACGCGGTCAGGATCACCACCGGCGCGATCCGCTTCGACGCGATGGCCTCGGCGGCGGCGATGCCGTCGAGTACCGGCATCTTGACGTCGAGGATCACCAGGTCGGGCCTGAGTGTCTCGGCGAGCTCGATCGCCTTGGCGCCGTCGCCGGCCTGGCCGACGACGTCGTACCCCTCCTCCACCAGCATCTCGGCGAGGTCCATGCGGATCAACGTCTCGTCTTCGGCGATCACGACCGTGCGGCGAGCACCGGTCGGAACGCCGGCAGGAACGGCGGTCTGGGACATGGCGGCGGCGGCGTCGGTCACGCGCGCAATCTAGCCGCTGGTCCGGGTCGGGGAAGCCGTGGGCTAGGGTTTCGGCGCGCAAGCCCCGGTAGCCCAACGGCAGAGGCCGTGGTCTCAAACACCATCCAGTGTGGGTTCGAATCCCACCCGGGGCACCCGAGATTGTCGGTGCCACGCCGCACCATGTCACCGTGCACTCCGAACGCGTACGACGCGAGGCCGGCCGCCTCCGTGGGCAAGGTGCGAGCTGGCAAGCGATCAGTCAGCGACTCGGGGTCGACAGATCAACGCTGCGCGCGTGGGCTGCGACCGGCGGCTCAGCGAGCACAGCGCAGACCTGCCCGTTGTGCGACGACCATGCCCTTGACGAGGATGCCTACGCGGCACTCCTGGGCTACTACCTCGGCGACGGGTGCATCTCGCGGGCCGCGAGGTACTACTCGCTGCGAGTCTCGTGCGACGAGAAGTGGCCGGGAATCATCGAGGACGTCGCGCAGGTGATGCGCCGGGTGCACCCGGGCCGCGTGTCCTTGGTGCGGGCGCCTGGCTGCGTCGTCGTCCAGTCACACTGGGTTCACTGGCGATGCGCCATCCCGCAGCACGGTCCGGGGCGCAAGCACGAGCGTCCGATCGTGCTCGAGCCGTGGCAGCGTTCGATCGTGGCGACGCACCCGGAAGCCTTCCTTCGTGGGCTCTTCCATTCCGACGGATGCCGCTTCACCAACACCACCGCGGCTGCCACGTCGCTCGGTGAAGTCCGCCGATACGAGTACC
>Ga0098074_1001410_pt1 | contig 12306 bp, 3 predicted proteins | sample 32_taG_FD_75064 | JGI IMG/M metagenome (GOLD analysis project Ga0098074, IMG submission 75064) | Marine viral communities from the Gulf of Mexico - 32_GoM_OMZ_CsCl metaG | ecosystem: Environmental > Aquatic > Marine > Oceanic | place: Atlantic Ocean: Gulf of Mexico | collected 2015-07-12
GTTTGATTCATTAAAATATGCATCACCGTCATTAGGGTTAACGATAGCGGATAGACCACCTTCATCTACCACAGTACCTTGTAGGTTGATCCCAATACCCGCTGGACCTTGTGGTCCAGGTACGCCTTGAAGACCGCGGACACCAGGTACACCTTGTTCTCCAGCTGGACCTTCGGGTCCGATCTCGCCCTGGAGGCCGTCTTGGCCTTGGATGCCTTGCTGACCTTGCTGGCCCTGAACACCTTGCTGGCCCTGAACACCTGATGCACCAACAGGACCAGGTTGGCCCATTGGTCCGACAACTCTACCAATGTCTACAAATGCGTTATCTGCATCAGACCAGACATAGGTATGTGTGTCTTGTTCATTGTAGTATGCATCACCATTTGTTCCAGAAGAAGGTAGAGCTCCAACATTAGGTACAGAACCGATGAAGTTGATACCCATACCTGCAGGACCCTGAGGACCACTGGCACCTACTGTACCCTGAGGACCAGTGGCACCTTGAGGTCCAGGACTACCCTGAACACCAGGATTACCCTGAACGCCCTGAATACCTTGAGAACCCTGGCCGCCTGGGACACCAGGAGCACCCTGAATACCATTAATACCAGGATTACCTTGTACACCAGGGCCACCCTGCATACCAGGATTACCTTGCAAACCTTGCTGACCGGGAGCTCCCTGTAAACCAGTAGCACCATCGGGACCAGTAGGTCCAATAGGTCCAGCTAGAGGTCCAACATCAACCCATTGTCCCTCTTCTGAGTAGACCCAAGTTCTATCAGTCTGATTGTCATAGAAAGCGTCGCCGACTTCATTACCAATAGTAGGTAGATCTAGTTCACTATCTACGCTACCCTTGAAGTTGATACCTAGACCAGCAGGACCTTGTGCACCAGGCGCACCAGGAGCTCCAGCAGGACCGGGGCCACCTGCGGGACCGGGAACACCCTGCAAACCAGGAGTACCTTGTAAACCAGAAGGACCAGGAGAGCCTTCTAAGCCAGGACCACCCTGAACACCAGGAATACCCTGAATACCAGTTGCACCATCTCCACCAGTAGGACCAGGTGAACCAGTAAGACCAGTGGCACCTTGAGGGCCTTGTTGTGCTGGACCTAGATCGGTCCAGGTTCCAGCACCATCACAATAGTAGATATTACCAGTATCCTTATCTAGATAGATGTCACCTTGATTAGTACAAGATGCAGAATCGGGAACACCATTACCATCATTACTTACATCAAAGCCACTACCGGGAGCACCTTGTAGGCCTGTAGCTCCAGGTTCACCTTGATACCCTTCGCGACCAGGGGAACCTTGTGGGCCAGTTGGACCAACAGGACCAGCGTTTCCTTGTCTACCAGGATTACCCTGAGTACCCTGAGGACCAGGGGCTCCGCTTAAACCAGTAGGACCAGGTGAACCAGTAGAACCAGGAAGACCAGAGGGGCCAGTGGCTCCCATGATTCCTTCAGGACCAGGAGAACCTTGAGCTCCCTCTAATGTTCCAATGTTTACCCAGTTATTGCCATCCCAGAACCAAACTGTTGCTGGAGTTGTACCAATGTCACTATATGCATCACCAGGATTAGTACCATCTGCTACAGGCTTTCCAATAGTAGAACCTAGGAAGTTTAAGCCTAAACCAGCGGGGCCTTGTATACCAGTGGCACCAGCAGGGCCTTGTGCACCGGAGGGACCATATGGACCGACTGGACCAACAGGACCATATCCACCTGTAGGACCTGGAGCACCTTCTGCTCCAGCAGAACCAGGAGCTCCAACGGGACCAGGTGCACCTTGAGGACCAGGAACACCCTGGGGACCCATGAGGAAGGAAACTTCTAACCACTCAGTGGTACCAGCACCGTCGTCTGCCCAAACATAGAGAAGCTGGGGATCTGTGTCATCTAGATAGGCATCACCAGCAGCAGTTCCATCAAATCCAGGAACTCCATCAGATGTACCTTTAATAGTGATACCTAAACCAGCTGGACCTTGGATACCTGAGGCACCTTGGATACCTTGAGGACCAGTTGCACCCTGTTCACCAGGATCGCCTTGACCACCAGGAGCACCAGCACCACCAGGTGCACCACCCTGACCAGGAATACCTTGAGGACCAGTGGCACCAGTTGCACCAGTTTGACCAGTTGGACCGGTTGCACCTTCACTTCCAGGACCACCAGTTCCCCCACTAGGTAATAGGTTAGGATCTACCACCAAATTACCGTTACCGTCGTCAACAAGCTGAGCCTTGTTGGTATCAAGATAAATTAGTGAATCTACAGTCCACTGGTTAAAACCAGACTGGTTTGTAATACCACCACTATCTGGTAGATCTGCAGGAACTACACCGTATGCTTCTTCTGCAGTACGAGTTGGACTCTCTAGGGGTAAATTTACTGAAGTTACTGCTTCTAAATCAGTTCTTGTGGCAATATCAGCAGCGTTGACCTGTAGGTATCCAGTGGATTCGTCATAAGAAATGACAGAATTTCCGATATGGAGTGAACCATTAGAGACATAGATCTCTTTCCAGGCTTTAGTGGGTGAACCTAAGTTATAGGCTGAATCAGTATCAGGAACGATGTCACGAGTGAACTGATCAAATAGGTCTGCAGAAAAATCACCAATATAACCTAGTTGATCCCATTCATCTTTGGCCTCATTACCAACTTTAAGTTTTCCGGTGTCGGATTCAAAGCCGAATTCACCTGGATCCAATCTGGGATTGTTGGTTGTCCAATTGGCGGCAAAGTCCCTTCTTACCTGAATTTTTGTTATTTTTGTCATGAACTGGGGGTGGGCTTATTCTTTTATTATTTATGTGTAAGCTCCACCGCCATCTAGTACATTTCCGTCGTCTGCCATGAATGCACCACCACCATCTAAAATTACTTGTCCGGGCAGTTCTGGTGTTGCAACATTAACGAAACATAGGCCAGATACTGCAGTTGAACTATGTCCATTTGTGTCCTTCATTGTCACTGTATAAACATACTTCCCCTCTGCCATTCTTGACGTATATTCCTTAGGCATAGAGATACTCACGATACCCTTCTGGCCATCCACCACTCTGGTAGTAAATGGAAGCATCTTATATACAGGACCACCTGATCTTGCCTGTGTCGCATCAATAGACGTAGGGTGCTTAGAGGCGGAACCTAAGAACTTGAATCCTGTAATATTTCTAGGAGATCTATCAGGATTGGTGATGTAATATTCTTGGGTGAAAGGAAGTCCGGCGTCAATGTGGATATTGACTTGATATGCTGCGGTCATGATTTCTTTGAGATGAGTAAATGTAATAGTTGTTTGATCTCTCCAATTTCATCCTTTAGATTTTGGATTTCCTCTTGAGATTCTAAATTTTGTAGGGCCTGGCGTTTGGCTATACGATACCTTTCTCTATCACTGGAGGATCTGTTATTGATCACTCCAGTATCGACATCTTTATAAAGGTCATCATGACCTTCAACTTTCAAGTTCTTCATTCTGTACAGATAAGTCGTAGGTCATCAATAATAGGTGTCTTCGCAGGGTTTTCTGCTGTCATCACAATCTTAATAGCAATAGAGTCAAACCTACTTATGTCTTGAACACTCCATACAATTGTTTGCCATTCATCTGCATTGACCTGTCTAGGATCTACATTAGTAGTAGATCTAGGAGAAATAGTTTCAACGTTGTCTGGATGTCCTTGATTGAGATCATTTTCATTAAATGGTGTCCAAGAAATTGTAGGATTGTCTTGAGAACCAACGGCTTTGGTAGAATAATATGCTGTAATATCCTTACGATCATATATGACAGCACTGACTTTTAGTTCAATACCATCACATGGATTTTCTAGCATAAACTGTTTAGAAATCCATTTTGCATATGTTGTACCCTCTGGTGATGTTTCAGGGAGACTTGGGAAAGAAGATACCTGAATAGCTGTTGAAGCAGTTGTATTTCTAGTCAATATGTCATTAGATTTCAAAAATTCCTCAATAGCTTGTCTAGTGCCAGTAAATTCAAAGTCATTTCCTTGTAAGTACTCTGAAACCCGAATAAACATATTATTACCTACATCAATAATTTCACCTACAGATAAAGTTGACGCAAGTGATGAGGTCACAGTAAGAGGAATAGTAATGAATCCGGAGATTAAATTATTCTTAACTTCAGGGTCATCTACTTGATTCCTCACAATGTTCATATTTGTTCTGGTTATATCTAAAACAGGAGACAACTTAGAATCGGCAGTCTTCATATCAAATCTAGTTCTCATACTCTTATCTTTATTCAAGTAATTTGCTGAACTATACTTTATTTCATTTACATCACATGCGACCTGTTTTGCACCATCATAATAATACGTATCCATGATAGGAATAATATTTTCACTGCCGATCACATATGCATTATCCTCATTATATAATGAGATACCTGCGTGATTAGTTGGTCTATTGTATGCAATAACAGAAGTGTTCTTATATGTGATTACGCCGGAGTATAGGTTTACTGTTTCATAAGGTTTATTGAGACAAGACATCACATTATCACCTCCACCTCTCACACTAGTTACATCAGAATTGCTAACTGAAGTATTCAGTAGAATAGTGATGTAATTAAAGTCAGATTCAACAACCTGATGCAATCCGTTGATATCACTAACTGGAATACCACCGACATTTTCTACATTAGAAGAATCGAGTTGACCCTCTACACCTGAAATGTGAACCAAGTCTTCTGGAGATAGACCGTTATTAGGAATGAATACCCTAACAACCTTGTGGTTATAACCAAATATTGCCTTGTCAGAAGCACCAGTGCCCTGTGCCTTAGAAACATGAATAGGATTATTAGGTAGAATAGCCATTGGAAGTGGTGCATTACGTAGTACAACATTACCTTCTTTAGAGGTATCAAATTTACATCTTCTTAGATTGAACTTAATATCTTCTGTCTGATCCTCAGTCCAAACATCATTGTTTGATGATCTGAATATACAACCTAGATTAGGTTGTTGAGAAACTCTCTTACTAGTACCAACAACATTTTCTCCTAGTTTAGAAATCCATACGGTATAGTTAAGTGATGTTGGACACTTAACGACAAAAGCATAGGACTGATTAGATAGAAGATAAACAGGAGCATCAAATCTAAATCTGGTTGCAGCTGTTGCATCATCAGATGTTGCAACACCCATGTCTACAGCGGATCTACCATGATTCACTCTAACACTAAATTCTGCACCAGAACCAGTAGCAGAACTAGACTTGTCTACAGTAACAGAGGGTTTCTTGGTGTAACCACTTCCAGGATTGGTTAATTGGACTTTATAAATTTGTCCTAATCTACCTTCTGGATAAGGATCAGTTCCACCTGGATCAGAAACAACATCAGCAACTGTAATAACACCCTCTGCTCTCACACCACCAGGTAGATCTGGTGCAGAGAATTCAATTTTAGCACCTTGTGCATAATTAGTTCCCATATTCTTGAGATCGATTCTCTTAATTTGGAGTTCATCCTCAACAATTTCAAAATTAGCCTGAGATGGGGGAGATACCTGAGGGACAATAGACTCACCAGGAATAAATTCATTTAGGTAGTTAGATAGAACAACCTCATATACAGTGTTATTAATATTTGGTGTTGCATCTGTTGCATTACCAGATTCAAACTTAACATCATTTGAAATCACACCAACAGCACCAGAGGTCGTACCAACTACTGTTGAACCTTGTTCTAGTGTTGCAGTGTTGAGGCCATTTAGGTCACATTTAACACGGATGATAGAATTGGGCTTCTTAACTACCTTAGAATGGGGAATAATTTTAGATGATGGTGTACCTTGTTCAGTTGCAACTAGATAGACTTCAACACCTTGTACAGAATCCTTTGATCTAAAGAATACATCCAAATGAGAGACAAACACACCCTCATCATTGGTATTATCAACGTAGAATGTTTGTGCAATAGGATCTCTTCTTTGAGGTCTCTGTGGTGGAGGTGGGTTAGGAATAAATCTTCCTGTTATAACAGTGTCCGTATTGACACGGATATCCTCAGTAATCTGAACAGATGTGGTTACTTCAGGTTGACGAGTAGAAACAATAGTTTCTTGTTTATCAAGTAAAACCCCAGATGAAATAAATTCAGATTGTGCAAATCCTTCTAACTGAGTAATATCATTAGTATTTTCAGGACTTGATGTGAGCCTGAAACTTCTCTGACCTGTATTGAAAGATCTAGTAGGACCAGATGTATTATAACTTACATTCAATAAGTTACCATCGAACTTACTACCCTTTACAGGTGATCTACCATTAGGAATCAGGAATACTCCGGAAATACTACCAAAAGCATCACTGATAATAGGAAGACCAAATCCTCCAGCATCACTATTAGGAACACCATTATATCTTTGATTCCCGTCTGGATAAGTGTTAGAAGAACCCATAGTATCTACAGACACCCAATCTGATACATCGATATTATCGAAGAATGCATAGTATCTTGTATTTGGTTTCAATCTTTCAGCCATGAAGAAGACAGGAATTGTCCTCATGGTTGAAGCTAGTTGTAGATCTGTTACTCTGTCACCATAAGATGTATTAGTGATTGAAGAAGTAGAAACACTCTGTATATTTCTAGTAATAGTACGAGACTGTGATACAGATTCACTAGTTTCTGTCAATTGAATTGTAGATGAGTTTGCAGAGTTACCCTCAAAAGTGATAGGTCCAGTAAGTGCAAGTTCAGTTCTATTTTGAGTTGTATTGGCAACACGACCTAGATTTCTAGTATTTCTTGAAGATTCAGTGGTCTCCCATTCACTCCAAACGGTACCAATATTCAACTCATTAATTTCATTCGTCTGATTCACAAGTGCATCGAAGATACTGTTATCTTCAATTACCAATTGTGGAAGAGTCTTGATGTCTCTAAAAGTGTCAATTGGTGGATCTAAGGTCAACTTACCTTCATAAGTGAATACACTATAAGGTTGAAGATTTACAAATCTAGTAGCATAATCTTGAGATACAAAATCAGTTTCTTGATATGGTAAAGTCACAATACCATTGTGATTGACATATCCACCAAGATCAAGTCTAGCATCATCAGTATCATACTTTTCTTCTAGTTCAACTTGATCTAGATTATAAGGAGGTCTTAAATGTGTCTCTTTTGGATCAATACTTGCACGATACTGACTACTGCCAACATTACCTTTGAAATGATTTCTGAAAGGGTCAACAATAACACCGTTCTTAAATCTACCAAGACCAGTTACAGAGTCTCTAACTTCAGTTGTTAATGCAGAAGATTCAAGTAATGTTAGAGTAACAAGATCCTCTACCTGGTCTACACGTTTATCGAGTTCGAAGATATCCTTCATCGTATATCTTCTATAATTATATTTCTTGATACTAAGTTGACTAATGTCAAATGTATACGCAGGTAATGTAATGTCATACAAGCGAATACCAGTTGATAGATCAGAAGGAGGAACAGGATTATCACTGGCCTCGCCACTGATTAGAACAACCTTACCAGACTTATCCAAGAACAAGCTATCAACCTTCGGTAGGTATTTCTGAATATCACACTTGAATTGTGATCCTGGAACTGGAATTTGAGGTACAAATGCGTTACCAGATACCTTTGGTGTCAAGTAATTAGTTAATTTATCAGTAGTTTTTGTATTATCAAGTAGAGGAATCGTTGATCCAGTTGTTGGATCAGTGTTCATGATTGGTCTGAAATCAACACAATCTCTTAATTCAATCCTTCTGGGTGGGTTCTTGGAACTATTTGTTCTCTTAATGGTAGTTTTTCTTGGTGTAAACGAAGGAATTTTATCATATGGTACACCGTCTGAGTGAGTATATGAATCAACTGAGAAGAATCCACCGACCAATGAATCGTGTTTGAAGTAATCAAATACTACTTTGACATCATTTGTAGGGATAGGAGAGTCTGGCTTCCTTCTAAGCAGTGAAATTTTATAGATATCTTCTGTTTGACCGTCATCAAAGATATAGTTATCAATGATGTCAATCTCATTTCCATTAGAATCCTCGGTGGTTACAGACTTGATTCTATATACGTCCGCCTTGCCTAAGGATAAAGCATTCTGTGATGCAGGTGATTTCGAGGGGTCGAAAACCATAGTTGCATCATAGTTTAAGGTGATTGTCTCATCTTCGACTAATTCCTTCTTCCGAGCCTTTGCATTTGTTACTTCAACAGCAAAAACAATCTTAACTTTAAAATCATATTGTGCTGGTTCCTTCAACACCAATGTTAACTGTCCGCCACCAGGTACAAGAGAATTTGGTTTGATAGTAAACTCAAGTGGTCTACCGATCAATGATTTTTGAGTTTTATCTAGTGAAGTTGTAGTAGCAATGCCCCCAATAAAGATAGATATCTTCTTAGCATCAGTAACAATAGTTTCGTTAGATGCAGTTGTTTTAATAACAATTTCTTGATCGCCTTGATCAATTTCACCTACAAACTGACGATATACTTCATAATCAATATTTGTAATATTTTGATCAGTTTCTAAGGATTTAACTACATCTTCTTGTAATTGAATCAAATTGCCTTCGGACATAGGTCCTTCAGACTGAATTCTAACTCTCTGTAATTGTTTTGATGTTACCTTTGCAAGTAGTGATGTTGTGAAGAAGATAACACTCTTGGTCTTAGTTGTACCATAACCATAAGGTTCGGTTGCACTATAGACAATCTTATTCTCTACAATACCATTATCATTCGTAAGTGTGACTAGGTCACCTGCAACTAATTCTCTTGATGCATCACCATCAAAATTATCACAGGTAATATAGTTACGCCCAGCTGTACCAGTGAAGGTAGATTTATTTGCAATAGTAAAGATCTCTGTAGATTTTCTAGCTTGTGTTGAAATATCTGCCGTAAAGTCTTGTGCATCAGTATCTACAGTCTCACTAAAGAATGACTTAACATTCTTAAAGTTATTTTGTACAACTGCAGGGAAAGTCAATGCATATCCAAAGAGTGATCTGCTAGTACCATTTGTGTCAGCAATTGGATTTGTTACTAGTCTGTAAGTAATCCTAGGAACTTCATTGGAGAATGTTTCGGACTCAAAGAATGGGAACTTATATATCTTGTCCCTACCTTGTTCGGTAAGTTCAATAGAATTAGTTTTACTATCATAGTAAATATCAGGACTGATTTGATTATCAGGACCTAAATCTGCGGATGAGCTGTCAATCGTATGGAGTCTTACACTAGATCCTACTGCCCTTACGTCTACATACGTAACTTTATCTAAACTGTAATTAGAAGGTACTGCTCTAGGATCTGGACGTTCAAAATCACTGACTCGTGAAAGTAATGCCTGTTTTGCTGCAAGTCTTAGTTTATCTGTATCAATTTTATCTTGTAGATACTCAGAGACTACTGCAGTCGTATCAGAATTACTTGGGTCTGCATTATATTCATCGTTCTCAGAACCTGCAACAATATCAATCCAATACAATCCATCCCAGACTGACATACTGTAGAAACGAGGGTCAATCCACAAATCCCCAAAATCTTTCTCAGCTGGTTCATTTTCGTCAATGAAAACTTGACTAGAACCTTCTCCAGCAAGAAGACTCTTGATTGAGTAGTAGAACCATTCGTTAGCATCTGCCTGTGTTGTTAAACCTGACTCAGGAGGAAGCCTCATTGAGCGGTTCATAGGATTGAGGAGGTTAACATCAGCAGTGAAAATATCTGCTCCTGATCCACCACCTGGTGCCTGACCAGGAGGATTAGTGTTACCAATAAAGTCATCGAAGTAGAATTTGGCTACCTCACCCTTCCTTACAACTTTCCCTCTCTTAATATCTGGTCTATTTCCAGTAGAAGTTGCCCTAAAGATCATTTCAGATAGATATATTTCATCTCCTGCAGCTAGTGATAAGTCGCGATCAATAGTAATTGTAAGTTCAAATTTGGTGTTATCATATGATGCATCAGTAATCAGGGCATTGGTAACAGTACTACCAGACCGTTTTGATGCATACCCACCTTTAATATATTGAGATAGATCTTCCTGTGAGTTATAAGTTACAACAAATTTATATACCCCATTAACATCTGTTGGAGTAGCTACTGTAAATTTTGATCCGGATAGACCACTACCAGTGTTCACTGAAGGAACATATGTGTAGTAAGTATTATTAGGTGTGCTTCCTTGAAGAACTTGTCTAACATTTTCACCATTTTTGAACTTACCTAGGATATTAGATAAGACTAAGTTACTTTCAAAAATATCTTCTAATTTAGCACCAGCCCTAGAAGTTTCTCCTAGAACAAAATTACCAAGTTCCCAATCTACGTCTTGAGTGAGTGGATCTTCAATGAGTAGTAGATCATCAAAGAAATAAGTATCCAAAATCCCCATTTTGAAGGTTGAATTGAATCCATATATTCCTGATTCACTTTCAACTAGATTTTCGTTTTCTAAGTATTTTGGAAAAACTAAACCGCTTTTCAGTGGCTGGAAAGGTACAGATATCAATGCCTTAGCATTGTAAGTGGGAGTACCACCACTAGTTGTTACAATACCAATTTCATCTCCACGAACAACTAGTTCATCGTTTTCATTTCCACTTGAATCTGGTTCCAAACGAACAACAACTGAATTACCAATATCGATAGTAGAAATATCAGCAGTAGAATCTAATGAGATAGAAGAAGGATCTGGGTAGACTAAGATAGCTTGACTTGTCTTATCACTTACATTATGCTTGATAGTTACTTTGTAGAAACCATCAGCTGATTTCATATCATCATCAAATTTACCTATACTAGTATCAGTAATAATATGATATGTCTTCCATGGGGAATTACCATGATTCAGGGGTCTCCTCTCAGTATCAGGAGTTGTTGTTGTGTCCCCAATGGTCAAAGAACTGCCAGTGTAACCATCGTTGAAGCTTCTATAACATATAACAGGACTAAATGCGTTGGTGTCTATTGTTCCTCTATTGTTTGCAAAATCTGGTGTTGAAGATACGTTAGTAATATCAATTCTATTTCCTGGGTTGATTTGAGTGAATGTTTCAGGAATGAATTGAATATCTCTTGCTTTCTCACCGTAAATATTAAAAGGATTGATAAATTGAACATTATATCCCTGTACATATGCATTACCAGGAGATATATTAATAGCATATAGAGCATTTGCTTCATCAAACGTTAATGTGGTTTCACTTCCAAAGGTTGGCGCGGGATATGATCCATCACCATTTGGATCCTTAACACCATCTAGATACTCACTATTGACGTATTCTAGAGGTTTGATTGGAAAATCTGTTACAATATAATCACCAGATTCGTCAAATGTTCTCTTAGCTAATAAATCATTAACCCAGTCATACCTATTGTTACGTAGAGGATCACCACTAATAGACCCATCAACAATCGTGACGAGAGTAATGAAATCAGGATCGAATGATTTAATGTCACGTTTGGCAAGAATCAAACTAATCTTGAGTCTATCTGCACCAGGAGCAGCAAAATTACTGGTTCCTTGTGAATTATCAAGGAGACTAGGGTCTTCATTAGAGTTGATAAAGTCTTCATCAACTAAAAATCCAACTTTTACGGTTGGTTTGATTGAATACTTGTCTACAGCAATTGTTTGTGCATCGTTACGGACCATAAATCCGTTAACATAGTAATACCCTTCCTCAATAGAGAAAATAGAACCGAAACCTAGAGGGGGTGTAATAATTGGCTTACTGACCTCATTTGCACCTACGGTTGCAGTATAATTATTAGGTGTATCAGATTCTAAGATTTCACCTTCCAAGAATGTCTGTTCTGTAGTGCTATCACCAGAACTTAGGTATGTTACGTAGAAAGTTACGTCATCTTCATCAGTTAGTTCTGTTGCAAAATCTACCGTTGCTTCTACACCGGAACTGACACCACGAAGTTTAAATCCTACAAATTCTTCAGCAGTGGCACCCTGTGTAATAGATGAACACCTTACATAAGGTGTAATATTGCTAAACGTAAAACTGCCGGGAACAACGTTGTCCCCATCCTTTAGAAAGGCACTAGAAAGCCTTTCAATTTGATCCTGTAAAATCGTCTGACTTTGAGTCAGTTCTCTAGCTTGTACTGGATAACCCGGTTTGAATAATACCCTATGAAAATTTGACTCCGGATCGAAGTCGTCATAATATGGAGATACGTTTGTATTCGTTTGGGCAGGCATCTTACAACACTTTTTATGTATTTAGTAGGTAATTA
>Ga0098074_1001412_pt1 | contig 12285 bp, 7 predicted proteins | sample 32_taG_FD_75064 | JGI IMG/M metagenome (GOLD analysis project Ga0098074, IMG submission 75064) | Marine viral communities from the Gulf of Mexico - 32_GoM_OMZ_CsCl metaG | ecosystem: Environmental > Aquatic > Marine > Oceanic | place: Atlantic Ocean: Gulf of Mexico | collected 2015-07-12
AAGCAGATGACATCAATTTACCGATTCATGAAAAAGAAGAAGTCTACGAGCAAATTGACCGTATGACAAAAACGATTGATGACAAAATTGAAGAAGTTTTAAAAGAAATTTTACCTGAAGCATTTGCCGTTGTAAAAGAAACTGCACGTCGCTGGACAGAAAATGGTCAGTTGAAAGTTAAAGTTCAAGATTTCGACAAAGAGTTAGCTTCTAAAAAAGATGGAATTACAATCGATGGTGAACATGCAATTTGGCATAACACATGGACGGCAGCTGGTGCAACTGTTACTTGGGGAATGGTTCATTACGACGTTCAATTAATGGGTGGTGCTGTATTAAATGACGGTAACATTGCTGAGATGCAAACGGGAGAAGGTAAAACTTTGGTTGCCACATTGCCTGTTTACTTAAATGCATTATCAGGAAAAGGTGTTCACGTGGTAACAGTCAATGACTACTTAGCAAAGCGTGACTCTGAATGGATGGGACCATTGTACCAATTCCATGGATTAACGGTTGATTGTATCGACAAGCATCAGCCGAACTCTCCAGCTCGTCGTGCGGCCTATAAAGCGGACATTACGTTTGGAACGAACAATGAATTTGGGTTCGATTACTTGCGTGACAATATGGCAGGAAGCACAGAGGACTTAGTACAACAAAAACATCATTATGCGATCATCGATGAGGTCGATTCAGTCTTGATTGATGACGCACGTACTCCATTGATTATTTCTGGACCAACTCCAAAAGGAGATGAGCATGAATTTCATCAATTAAAACCACGTGTAGAAAACATCGTTGCTGCACAACGCAAATTTGTTGCCGACTGCTTAGCAGAAGCAAAAGAATGTTTGACGGTCATTACAACTGGTGTTGACGACAAGAAAGATGGAAAAGACTTACTTGAAAAAGGAGGAATCGCATTATTGCGTGCTCACAGAGGTTTGCCTAGAAACAAAGCATTGATTAAATATTTATCTGAACCAGGAATTAAAGCTCATTTGCAGAAAACAGAGAATTTCTACATGCAAGAGCAAGGTAAAAAGATGAAGCAAATCGACAAGGAATTATTCTTTGTTATCGATGAGAAAAATAACACGATTGAGTTAACAGATAAAGGAATTGACTTGATTTCTGGAAAAGATGACAGAGATTTCTTTGTATTGCCAGACATCGGTTCACAAATTGCTATTGCACAGAAAGAAAATTTAAGTCCGGAACAATTTGTTGAACGCAAAGATGCAATCATTCGTGATTACAGCATTAAATCTGAGCGCATTCACTCTGTTAGTCAACTATTGAAAGCCTATACACTTTTTGAAAAAGAAGTGGAATATGTGATTCTTGACGGAAAAGTGAAAATCGTGGATGAGCAAACTGGTCGTATCATGGAAGGTCGTCGTTATTCTGACGGATTACACCAAGCCATTGAAGCAAAAGAGGATGTTACGGTTGAAGCTGCGACACAAACTTATGCAACAATTACTTTACAGAATTATTTCAGAATGTACCACAAGTTATCTGGTATGACTGGAACAGCAGAAACAGAAGCGAAAGAATTCTGGGACATCTACAAATTAGATGTAGTGGTTATTCCTACAAACCGTCCGATTCAAAGAAACGACATGAATGATTTAGTGTTCAAAACAGCACGTGAAAAATTCAATGCCGTTATTGAAAAAACGAAAGAATTGGTTGAATTAGGAAGACCTGTTTTGGTGGGAACGACAACCGTTGAAATTTCTGAATACTTGAGTCATTTACTAACGCAAGCTGGAATTAAACATGAAGTATTGAATGCGAAACAGCATCAACGTGAGGCAGAAATTGTAGCAAACGCTGGTCAAGCTGGAGCTGTAACAATTGCGACAAATATGGCTGGACGTGGTACTGACATTAAATTAGGTGCAGGCGTTAAAGAAGCTGGTGGTTTGGCAATTATTGCAACAGAACGTCATGATTCACGTCGCGTTGACCGTCAGTTAAGAGGTCGTTCTGGTCGTCAAGGAGATCCAGGTTCTTCTCAATTCTTTGTGTCATTGGAAGATGATTTGATGCGTAAATTTGGTTCTGATCGAATTGCAAAATTGATGGACAGAATGGGATTGAAAGAAGGAGAAGTCATTACTCATTCTATGGTTTCAAAATCAATTGAAAGAGCGCAGAAAAAAGTAGAAGAAAACAACTTCGGAATGCGTAAACGTTTGTTGGAATATGATGATGTAATGAATGCTCAACGTAAAGCAATTTACCGCAAGAGAAAGAATGCATTGTTTGGAGATCGTTTAGACATTGATGTTGACAATATGTTCTATGACACATGTGAAAGCATCGTGTTGGCTCACAATAAAACGGATTTTGAAAACTTCGAATTGGAGTTGTTACGTGTCATCGGAATTCAATCACCAGTTACGAAAGAAGAATTTGCTTCAACTGACACTTTGATGTTGACTGAAAAAGTGTATCAAGCAATGTTGGCGGCATACAAGCGTAAAAACGATAAGATTGCAGAGCGAGTTTGGCCGCAAATCAAACATGTTCAAGAAACAATGGCAGATCGTTATAAAACAATTGTTGTTCCATTGACAGATGGTAAAAAAGAAGTGAAAATTGGATTGGACTTAGAAAAATCTTACGCTGTAAACGGAAGCAATGTTCCTCATGAATTGGAAAAAAACATCGTTCTTGGAATGATTGACAATGAATGGAAAGAGCATTTGCGTGAAATGGATGATTTACGTTCAGCTGTTCACAACGCACAATACGAGCAAAAAGATCCATTATTGGTGTATAAATTGGAGTCGTTTGAATTGTTCAAAGGAATGTTGAATCGCTTGAATCAAGAAAGTGTTGAGTTGTTGATGAAAATGGACATAGAGGTGGAACAAGAAATCCAAAACTCTACCAAACAAGTTGAAACGGAAAATCACTATGCGAAAGCACAGGAATCCAATTCGTCTTCTTCATCTTCAGGAGGACAACAATTCCAAGGAAGTCAAGGATATGCACAAGCTGTTCAAAACTCAAACATGCAAAGCCAACAACAAGTGAAACAACAACCTGTTGTCGCTGAGAAAAAAGTTGGAAGAAATGATGAGTGTCCTTGTGGAAGCGGTAAAAAGTACAAACAATGTCACGGTAAATAAAAAATTATGTCGTCGGGTGCTATTCAACATATCGGAATCATTGGTTCAGGCAATGTTGCATGGCACTTGGCCCATCATTTAAAAAGTGAAGGATTAACAATCGATTGGATTTTTAGTCGCAATGAGCAAACTGGTACTGAATTAGCGAGTTCATTGTCGACAAAATACATTTCATCTTTGGACGAGGTGCAGCCAGATTTGGCATTGATCTGTGTGAATGATGACGCCATTCAATCCATCATTTCTCAATTACCGGATAGCATTCCAATGGCTTATACTTCCGGTACTAAACCCTTGAAGGATTTACTCTTAGAGCAACAAGAAATTGGTGTATTTTATCCACTTCAAACATTTTCGAAAGAAAAAGCAATTAATCTATTTGAAGTCCCATTTTTTATTGAAGCAGAAAACCCAGTATTTGCTCAGCAACTATTTGATTTAGCTTGGAAGTTAAGTAGATCCGTACAATTTGCAAGTTCAGAAGCAAGAAAGCATTTGCATTTATCAGCGGTAATGGTCAATAACTTCACCAATCATTTGTTTTATTTAGCCAATGAATATTTAAGTCAACATGATTTAGATTGGCAAAATTTAAAACCCTTGATCCAAGAAACAGTTTCAAAATTGGATAGCTTATCCCCTTTTGAAGCTCAAACTGGTCCTGCAAGAAGAAAAGATCAAGCCACAATTGAAACTCAACTTGCTTTATTAGAAGGGCAACAAAAAGAATTGTACCAATTGTTCACCGATAGCATATTAAAAACCTATTCCAACAAATGATTTCGTATAAAGAACGCTTAAATCCAATCACGACATTTATTTTCGACGTAGATGGAGTTTTAACAAACGGACAAGTACTTTTGTACAACAATGAGTTCATTCGATCAATGAATTCCAAAGATGCCTATGCCTTGCAAAATGCGGTGAAACACGGTTATAAAATTTTCGTGATTACTGGTGGAAATTCTGAAGAAGTGAAAAATCGATTGTTGGATTTAGGTGTAACCGAAGTCCATTTGAAATCTGCCAATAAATTAACTGTATATTCTGCCATTAAAGCAGCTCACAATCTTAATGATGAAGAAATTCTTTACATGGGAGATGACATTCCGGATTATCCAGTACTAGAAAAAGTAGGAATGGCATGTTGTCCACAAGACGCAGCAGTTGAAATCAAACAAATCTCACATTATCAATCACCTTTTTACGGTGGAAAAGGATGTGTGCGCGACGTGATTGAGCAAACCATGCGCTTGCACGGACATTGGTTTACGACAGAAGGATTTAGTTGGTAAACTAATTTTACTTCTGATGTGTAATTGTTTTCTTACTTTCGTAGTGAAGCAATTAATTATTTCCATTGAAGGCAGGAATCTATACTTTCATCAATTCAAAAACATTCATTCGAATCTGCTTAGGTATTGTATGTCTTCTTCTGTTCATTCAATCTGACCGACGATTTGGATATACTTCTAAGGCTCCGAAAAACAACTATGCCGTCGTTTCTGATGGAACTGGTTATTTTGCTTACTTGCCACAGTACATCGTTTATCCAGGCTCAAAGAATTTCTCTTTTCAAAAAAATATCACCGCAAAGTATCCAGAGGCTGATTTTTTTTCCATGCTTTATTTGGATACAACATCCAATACATTCTACAATAAATTTTACGTTGGAACGGCATTGTTGCAATCACCATTTTATGCCATTGCTCATGCTTATCACGTCGTATCAGGCGGAGAAGCAGATGGTTACTCGCTCGGATATCGTTTTTCCATTCAACTTGCAGCATTGTTTTATTGGTTAGTAGGTGTTGTTGCGTTGTTCTCATTGTTCACTCGATTAAATTATTCAAGGTTCACGATTTTTATAGGTGTAATTTGCATCACACTTGGCACTAATCTCAGTTACTACTTGGTGTACAATCCAAGCTATTCGCACATTTATTCATTTTGTTTCGTGGCATTATTTCTCAATTACGTTCATCTATGGTCGCAAACTCGGTCGCTGAAACATCTTATCTATCTCTCAATTTGCATTTCAATCATTGCCATTGTTCGACCAGTTAATGTTCTTATCATTTTGATTGTTCCTTTCTTTTTCAGTAATTGGAATTCCTTTCTTGAAGAAGTGAAGCATATGCTTCAACATCGATTGAAATGGATTCTCGCATGTTTGATCATTGGTATTGGCTTTATTTTCATACAACTTCTTTCTCAGTATCATCAATCAGGAGAATGGAATTTATATTCATACAAATCTGAAGGTTTTAGCAACATTCTACATCCTCAATTTTGGAATGTGTTTTTCAGTTATCAAAAGGGATACTTCATCTATTCTCCATTCATGTTCTTACTCATTCCTGCATGTTATTGTTTATGGAAGCAATCGTCTAGGTACTTTTTTTGGGGATGGATCATTGTCAACTTCATCATCCTATACATCATTGTAAGTTGGTGGGATTGGACATATGGTGGTGGATTAGGAAATCGACCTTTCATCGATTTTTTACCTCTTTATTTATTTGCCATTTTAGCTTTATTCAAGATGAGTAAACCTTATGGGAAGATTGTACTGGCATTCTTCATCATAGGATCAATTGCAATCTATCAACTCTTTCAAATTCAATTCAATCAGAATATCATTCTCTATTCGGGAATGGATCAAGCGAAATTTTGGAAAGTATTTATGAAAACAGATGCACGTTATTCTTGGATGTTGCAATATCACTATGAACGTTTACCGAAAACCAAACTGGTGAACATTCAAACCATTGAATACAACCAAGGAAGTTGGCAAATGAAAGAAACGAATGATTCTTGTCTTACATTTGTTCCTTCTGGCGATGATTTTTTACTTCTTCCAAACAAGAAAAAGCTGTCACAATTTGCACAACTAGAAGGGAACGTAAAAATCTATGACCAAGCAAATAATCCTACACTTGAAGCGATTTATTATTCAAACGGCAATGTTGTTCATAAAAGTGAACAACCGCTTGGAAATAAAATTGATCGCGTAAATTCATTTGAACCTGTGGACTTAGAATTCAATCCAAAAATTGACTGTGCATTTGACAGCATAAGATTCAAATTACTTCACTACGGAAAACAAAATGACTACTCGAATTTCATTATTTCAATACTAGAAAAACCTAGTGAGTAACGATGAACCTTTTAGCGCCAAGTCGTCGATTCTGCTCGTCGAATAATTCTAATTGATAGAGGCCATTTCTTAAGTGATTGACATCAATAGAATTTGACATGTAAAGTAGTTGCGTAATGCTAACACGACCAGTATTGTCGCGAATTACTGCTTTGATTTTAGCTGAATTATCTGTTTCAATTCTAAGTATTGAATGAACTGGATTCGGATAAATTGAAATTTCAGTCTCTTGTTCAATTGTTTGAATGGAAACGATTGATTGGATATCTAAACTATCATCTACATTGAAAAACGGCTTATTTTCGAGCAATTTGATGACAAAAACAGTGCTTCCACCATTGTCTAACTTATCGGAAGATCCTACAGCTATTACGCCTAAATCAGAACAAGCAATCAACTGTCCCAGAGTTTCATTGCCCGCATAGTTGATTGCCGCTAAAGAATTTTCATAGCCTATGTAGTTGTAGCATTGATTAAACGTTAAATCTTCCTGTCCGTAAGAATACTGATTGTCAAAATTATTTACAACACAAAATTTCCCTGCATTTCCTAATGGAGCAATACCTGTGTTGTATTGAATACTTAAAGGGCTTGCATAATTTTCAAAATACAAAACTCCATCCTTCGTACATTTATTTTCAATAATTCCAATTTCTCCATTTGGAAAAGTCACTGCTCCAACCATTGCTAAATTGTTTGTCACAGGATCGAATGACATATCATTGATAATGTAGTTTCCATTTGGACCAATAGTATCCATCCATAAGATGTCATTGTTCTCACGAATACTAAACACAAGTGCTTTAAATTGCAAGGAATCCTCGACATAGGTCTTTCCTCCTACTGCAAATGTTGAATCGTCCATTTGTTCAATAGACATAGCCATATCTTCTCCAACTCCTCCTAATTGCTGCGACCACAATTCATTTCCATCTTTGTCTGTCCGAACTATCAAAATATCCGATTCACCATCTATAGAATTCAACGTAGAACCAACCATTATGACACCTGAATCTCTCGTTAGAGCTGCATCATTCACTTTATCCCAGCTCGCAGTTCCGAAGGACTTTTGCCACATTTGGTTTCCATCAGTATCTGTCTTTGTCAAATAGAAATCATAAGCACCATTTCCAAAAGAATTGGTGAATCCTGCGATTAAAATTCCATCACCTTCAATGTACATCACTCTTTTTCCACCATCGCTTTCATCACCGCCATAATTGCGCGACCATAAAAAATTGCCAAGGCTATCTATTTTAAGTAAATAAGCTTGAGCTGGTCCATCTCCAAAACTGGACGAAGACCCTGTTATCAAATAGGACGAATCTTCAGTTTGAGCGATTCCTTCTCCGAAATCGTAACCACTATTTGAAAACTGTTTGTAAAAACTAATTTGTCCTTGTGCTACAACAGAAAAACAACAAACAATTATGTATAAAATCCCTCTCATATTCTATAATTAATTCTGAATGAATATGCTTGACCAAAACCTTTTTTCGACACCATTCCAACAATATTTGTTGTCGCGATACCTAAATTTATTTTTTTCATCACAGCTTGTACATACAGTCCTCCGCGAAACTTTGCAAATCCTCCATAAGAGACGCTTGCTCCGAAACGAAACCATTCGATTGGTTTAACTTGTAAGCCGGCGTAAACCATTGGAATTGCACCTTTTTGATAATAAGCTTGTATTCCATAATACGATTGCAATAAATTACTTGAATGTTCATCGATAATTTTCGCAACTTGAATTGAAAAAGGCAAAGCAATCGGGTCAGCAGTTATGGTGTCGTTTTTCAAACCAATTGCATCGAAAACTGAAGTTCCATTGTTGACAATTGCTCCATCCCCAACAAAATCGTTTATTTCAAAGCCATTGAACTGAATTGTTGTGTCCATGGAATAGCGCACTACTTTGTGGCTTAAAAAAGCAACACCTAAGTTTTGTACTTGAAACTGAATATAGGAACGTTTCGAAAAAGCATCAATAGGTAGAATAAAATTGGCGTCCACTCCAACTCCCAATCCTTTAAAATAGGTAGATCTCGAAGTTTTTTCAAATTGACCATTTAAAATTACTTCAGCATTGTATCCTTGAGCATCTTGTGTTAATGATGAATTATTCAAATAGCCATGATTGTAATTCGTAATTCCATAAACATTCAAATTGACGCTAGATTTTGATTTCAAATCAATGAAACCGAAGCCCAATTTATGCGCACCAATGTAGGTTGCTGTTGAGTTAGATAAATCAATTGTTGTCCCTAAAAATGGCTCATTACCTAGAAACGCTAGTCCAAACAATCCACTTCTGTAGCGAGAAGAAACAGTTGTTAATGTTCCTGCTTTGACCAAGATTCCCCAATTTTTCTTTTCAAAAGGTCGAACTGTATAATTAATATAACTCAACTCCCCTTGCGCAATGACTCCTACGCGATTGAGATCGTTGTGTTGATTGTAATTATCTGAGCGAACATTCTCTGGAATTTCACCACCTTTAATGAAGAAATTAAACAAAGAATTTGATACTGCCGTAGAACTCAATTGTCCTGCTCCGTCCAATACAACTTCTTGTTTTCGTGTTTCTAGGGTATCATAAATCATTGGCATTGACTGACCAAAAGCGCTCGTTACAAAAACCATCGCAAATAAAAGTGCTCCTATTTTCATCATATTACAGCTTTCAGATTAAAGTTTGCTTTTAATTTAATTCCTAGAAAGGCATTTGCTGGAATCCCAACCATTTGATTCGTTTGAGTAGTTGGATTTGGCGTATTTAACTCAAAATCTACTACGATGAACTTAACTTTATCAAGATTTTCGACCATTGCTTCTGAAATAACAAATTCTGAATTCGACAATTGATGTTGTATTCCAGCCGAGTTCAATGCTCCATATAGTGATGATACAATAGGATGAGACGATTGAACAACGTGTAATTCTTGTTTGTTCTTATTCAACAGATGCAGTTTTACATTTCCATTGAATGGGAAAGCATTGTCTGTATCCAGCACAAATGTACCGTTGGTAATTCTCGATTTATCTTTTGTTTGCTGCAGATTTACATCAAATGTATCTCTGATTGTTAAGTTATCCGCTTGAATCGACAATGGTAAATTTGCTTCAACGGTCATTTTCAATTTACTATGCTCATAAATTTCATTCCATCCTGCTGAAGTGTTTCCCCAGGGATTGATTTGAATTTGATACGCCAAAGTATGTTTGTACCCTAAATTTTCAAAGTAATTTTCGATGTTGCTATTCCCCGAATTATAAAGAAGTTCGATATAGGTAGGCTGCAAAGAATTAAAAGATCCTGTTGGTTGATCCAATAAAAACGTATTTCCAATTCCATCCCCATTCAAAGAAACAACAGTTCCGGAATGATTCACATTTTTCAGAAAATTTATCTGTGCTCTTGCATCAAATTTAATGCTGTTCTCAATTTTCAGTTTAACAGAAGTTGCAGGCAAATCAATAGAACCTCCAGCAATATTCTCGAAAAAATCAATATTGAAATCTGATGTATCTGAAATAATTCTATTTCCAAAATAACCACGAGCATATTTTAAAACAACATTTTTAAACTTTGCTTTAACTATGGTATGATCTTGATTTGTAACAACAACAGGGTTTGCCGTCGACAAAGTAGAAACTGATACTTTGGATTGCAAAATATTGAATGAGCTTCCATTTTCTCCAGTCAGATCAATCGAATAATTCGACATATCAATTGTTCTTTTCAAAACTCCTGGAGTTGTCCCAACGGCTGCCGGAACAATATAAGACTTACTTAGGGTTACATTATTTAAGGTTACTCCAGGCAATTCTAAATCGAGTTTAACTTGTTCATGTATTGGATTCTCAATTTCCAAGTCTATCACACCAGCTTTTAGAATAATTTTCTTTAACTCAAGGTCTTGCAAATCAAAGGTATTTTCTTCTATTGCATTCACAAATTGTGCTCCAGGGGGAACTGTGATAGAAGCAAATGACAAAGTTAAATCCTGTTCAATTGTCGTATCTGGTATGGCAACAAAATCTCCCACACCAACATCTAACAGCGTTCGCTTTAAATTCACATTGTAAAAACCTCCAGCAACATCGAGCGTTGAATCGTTCACTAGATTCGATAAATCCAATGTATCATTTATCAGTGGAGCAACCCAGTTAGTATCCCACGAAGTAGTTTTCCGACAAGAAGAGGCAACGACGATGAGAAGACAAAAACTTACAATTAATTTCACAAGCATTTAGTTTTAAAGAAATAACGCATTTGTAGAGCCTTAGGTTGGTTAAACTCGCTCTAATATAGTTGAATAACCTTGTCCAACTCCAATACACATAGAAACTAAAGCATACTTTTTATTACTTCTATGCAATTCTCTTGAAGCTGCTAATAATATTCTGGCTCCTGTCATTCCAAGTGGATGACCTAAAGCAATGGCACCTCCATTTGGATTAATACGCGGATCATTGTCTTCCACTCCCATTTTACGTGTACAAGCTAGAACTTGTGCCGCAAATGCTTCGTTTAATTCCAAAATATCCATTTGATCCAAAGTCAAACCAGTTCTTTTCAATAATTTCTCTGTCGCATAAAACGGTCCGATTCCCATAATTTTAGGTTCAACTCCTGCAATGGCACCACCAACGATGCGCGTTAAAGGTTTTAAATTATATGTTTTAACAGCATCTTCAGACGCAATTAACAATGCACATGCTCCGTCATTCAAACCAGAGGCATTTCCTGCTGTTACTGTTCCATCTTTTTTAAATGCTGGACGTAATCCTGCTAAACCTTCTACAGTTGTTGATGAGCGAATGAATTCATCTTTATCAAAAACAATTGGTTCTTTTTTACGTTGAGGGATAATCACAGGAGTAATTTCTTCTGCTAATATTCCATTAGATTGTGCTCTGAATGCCTTTTCTTGCGACCATGCAGAAAACAAATCCTGATCTTCGCGAGAAATTGAATACATTTCTGCCAGATTTTCTGCTGTATTTCCCATTCCATCCGTTCCATACAATTCTTGCATCTTAGGATTGATAAATCGCCAACCAAAAGACGAATCATGCATTTCAGAATCACGACCAAAAGCTGAAGAAGCTTTCGACATGACCCAAGGTCCGCGTGTCATATTTTCAACTCCACCAGATATGTACAAGTCGCCTGCATTGTCTTTGATTGAACGCATTGCATTGATTGTTGAAGCCATTCCAGAAGCACACAAACGATTGACAGTTTCGCCACCCAATTGCCAAGGCAAACCTGCCAACAGAGATGACATTCTAGCAACGTTTCTATTGTCTTCACCAGCTTGATTTGCACATCCGAACAAGACATCTTCAATCAGCATTGGATCAATTGAAGTATTTCTTTCCATTAAGGCTTTCATCACAATTGCACCTAAATCATCGGTTCTAACTGGTGCTAAACTTCCTCCAAAATTTCCTATCGCTGTGCGAATTCCATCTACAATAAATACTTCTTTTGACATAACATTTTTAATATAAAGTATAAAAATAACATTTTAAAATAGTGTTGAAAACTTATTGCTTGTAGAACTTCCGAAACTTTGTATATTGGATTCCCAAAAACAAATGATAAAACTATGAAACATCGGTTATTATTGAGCGTAATATCCTTTTCGCTACTATTTACATCTTGGTCGCAAGTGGATGATTTAACCCCAGAAGAACAAGCATATCGCGATTCCATCAAGGCTTTGAATCTTGAGAATGCCGCAATTGCTAACAGTCAAACAGCCTACAATGAAGGAATTCAATTCTTTAAGGACCAAGACTTTGCAAAAGCTGTTGCTTCGTTTAAAAAATCGGTTTCATTTGACGCCAATTTTACTGCTGCATATTACAATCAAGGAGTGGCTGAAAACGAATTATCGAACTATGCAGATGCCAATAAAACATTGACAACATTGATTGCCAAAGACCCAAGTTATTCCAAAG
>Ga0098074_1001413_pt1 | contig 12280 bp, 13 predicted proteins | sample 32_taG_FD_75064 | JGI IMG/M metagenome (GOLD analysis project Ga0098074, IMG submission 75064) | Marine viral communities from the Gulf of Mexico - 32_GoM_OMZ_CsCl metaG | ecosystem: Environmental > Aquatic > Marine > Oceanic | place: Atlantic Ocean: Gulf of Mexico | collected 2015-07-12
GCGGCGACGGCGACGACGTGCCCGCCGGAGTACGAGCTGCCCCAGAGCACCACACGCGTCGGGTCGATGCCGTCCATCGAACGCACGTGCGCGACCACCTCGGCGTAGTCCTCGCGATGGCGTCGGTGGTCGACGCTCTGCCGGGGCGCCCCGTCGGAGGTGCCGAACCCGCGGTAGTCGAAGACCACCACGTCGGCTCCCGCCGCGGCGAAGCGCTCGGCGAAGGGGGTCAGCCCGGCGTCCTTGGTGGCGCCGAAGCCGTGCGCCATGACCACGCAGGGTCGCCCGGCCGGCGTCGTCCAGTCGTCGACCTCGGCGCGGTAGTGCCAGGCGGCAAGACGGACGCCGTGGCTGGTGATCGACAGGTCGGAGCGTGAGAGAGGCACCCTACGATCACAACATGACTGTCAATGACATGTTCCGACTCGACGGCAAGGTCGCCGTGGTCACCGGCGCGAGCAGCGGTCTGGGGGTCGCGTTCGCGCAGAGCCTGGCCGAGGCCGGCGCCGACGTGGCGCTGGGCGCACGCCGCGTCGAGAGGCTCGCCGACACCGCGGCCCTGGTCGAGGCCGCGGGTCGCCGCGCGCTCACCGTGGCCACCGACGTCGCCGATCCCGACTCGTGCACCAACCTCGTCGCGCTGGCGATGGAGGAGTTCGGCCGCGTCGACGTGCTGGTCAACAACGCCGGCATCGGCACCGCCGTGCCCGCCACCCGGGAGACGCCCGAGCAGTTCCGCGAGGTGATCGACGTCAACCTCAACGGCTGCTACTGGATGGCGCAGGCATGCGGGCGGGTCATGCAGCCGGGTTCGAGCATCATCAACATCTCCTCGGTGCTCGGTCTCACCACCGCCGGGCTCCCCCAGGCGGCCTACGCGGCGTCCAAGGCCGGCCTCATCGGGATGACCCGCGACCTGGCGCAGCAGTGGACCGGGCGCAAGGGCATCCGCGTCAACGCGATCGCCCCGGGCTTCTTCGTCTCCGAGATGACCGACCAGTATCCCGACGGCTACCTCGACTCCATGGGCGCCCGCATCCCGATGGGCCGCAAGGGCGACCCGGCCGAGCTGGCCGCCACCATCGTGTGGCTGGCCTCCGACGCCGCCGGCTACGTCACCGGCCAGACCCTCGCCGTCGACGGCGGGATGACCATCACCTGACCGATTTCTCGCTGACCCGTCCCCTATAGAGGACGGGTCAGCGGAAAATCAGCGGGACCGGTAGGCGACGCAGACCGACGGCCGGGGGAAGTCGTCGGTGTGGGGCCAGGTGCTGGCCTGCTTCTCGAACGTGGCGCCGTCGATCTCACCGGGGTGCTGCACGGCGAAGAACAGCGACCGGTTCTTGTCGGCGATGAGTGGCCCACAGGCCTCCGCGCCCCGCGGCATGGTGACGAACTGGAGCACCTGACCGCGGTTCGGCCCGGACGTCGGCACCCGGAAGATGCCGTCGTTCGAGCCGAGCACGTTGCCGTCGGTGGAGATCCAGAGGTTGCCCGCGGTGTCGAACGAGACGTTGTCCGGGCAGCTGATCGGGCTGACCCGCGACTTGTCGAAGCCTCCGAACCAGGTCTCGGCCGCCGCCGGGTCGCCGCAGACGAGGAGGAGGTCCCAGGTGAACTCCGACGCAGCGTGGTTGCCGTTGCGTGGCGTCATCTCGAGCACGTACCCGTTGCGGTTGCCCGACGCCTCGGTCAGCGGCGCGCCGAGCGTGGCACGCACCATCGACTTTCCGACGGGGTTCGCCTCGTCCACCGGCAGCGCAGCGCCGCCCCGGTTGGAGTTGTTCGTCAGGGCCGCGTAGACCTTGCCGTTGGCGAGGTTGGGCTCGACGTCCTCGGGTCGGTCCATCTTCGTCGGGGCCACCAGGTCGGCCGCGAGCCGGGTGAAGATGAGGACGTCGGCCACGGACATGCCGTCGACGTAGGAGGTCGTGTCGCTGCACAGCGGGATCCACTGGCCGGCGCCGTCGTACTCGTTGTCGGCCGCACCGTCACCAGTGAGCTTGGCGACGTAGAGGGTTCCCTTGGTGAGCAGCGACATGTTGTGCCGGCGGGCCCTGTCGGTCTGCTTCGGATCGAACTTCTCGGCCGACACGAACTTGTAAAGGTAGTCGCCTCGCTCGTCGTCACCCATGTAGGCCACGGCGCGACCGGACGTCGCGATCACGATGTTCGCGCCCTCGTGCTTGAAGCGCCCGAGCATCGTGTGCTTCTTCGGCGTCGACGTTGGGTTGTAGGGGTCCACCTCCACGATCCAGCCGAACCGGTGCGGCTCGTGCGGGTCGGTGGTCAGGTCGAAGCGCGGGTCGACCTCGCTCCAGCCCTTGCCGCTGCCGGTGATCCCGTAGCGGGCGTACTGCGCCGTGTAGCGGGCGTCGAGCGCGCCCGACTTGTCGAAGTACTGGTTGAAGTTCTCCTCACCCGACAACACCGTGCCCCACGGGGTGCTGCCACCCGCGCAGTTGTTGAGCGTGCCGCGGGCACGCTTGCCGGTCGGGTCGGCGACGGTACGGAGCCGCTCGTCCCCCGCGGCCGGGCCGGTGAGCGCGAACTCGGTCTCGATGTGGATCCGTCGGTTCTCGGGGCAGTTGCGCAGGTTGGTGTTCTGGTGCCACGACCCGGGCACCAGGCCGCGCTTGATGCGAACCACCGACATGCCGTGGTTGCTCATCGCGATCGCCTTGATCTCGGCGTCGGTGTGGGCGCCGGTCGGGAACATGATGTTCTCGTCGGTGTACTCGTGGTTGACCACGAGGAGGGCGTGGTCACCGCGCAGCGGCAGGACCCCGACGTAGTCGCAGTTGTAGCCGAACTGCATCCGCGCGGCGGCGACGCTCTGCCGGTGGGCGTCGAAGGTGGGCGCGCCGGCCAGCACCTTGTCGCCCCAGCGGATCACCACCGAGCTGTCGAAGCCGGGAGCCGTGGTCACGGCGTCGCGCTTGTTCGGCGCCACTGCCGCGAAGGCCGCCTTGGCGAGGTTGTCGGTCGTGGTCGGTGACGGCTTGGCGCCGGAGGGGGCGGCCGCGGCGACCGGCGACGTGAGGCCGCCGAGCACGAGGGCACCAGTGCCGAGGGCGGCACCGCCGAGCACGCTGCGCCGGCGCACCAGGGTCGCGATCTCGTCTCGGATGTGGGTGTGCTGGGTGGGGTTGGGCTCGGGGTGGTCGCACGCGTTTCCACACCGGAAGAAGCAGGTCATCGCGCTGCGCGAACCGTGGGGGCCGCTGTTCACGGCGGCAAGAGGGAGGAGTCGACGCTCGGGCTGGAGAGAAGTCATGGCCGGAACCTAGGGACGAGCGGGGGTGGCCGAGCGGATCCCAGGTGAACGTCAGTCGACGCGCTGTCGACCGGATCCAGACGTCCATCGCCGTCTGGCGTGCAGGTACGCCGCCGCACTGCTGTAGCCCAGCCGAGTCGCCAATTCGGCGACGAGCATGGTGGCCCGGCCGCCCGCGAGCGCCGCGGCCATCGAGGCCCGCACCTCGTCGAGCAGCTCCTGGTAGCCGGTGCCCTCCTCCCGCAGCCGACGCCGCAGCGTGCGCTCGGTGTAGCCCAGGGCGGCGGCGACGTCCGGCATCGGAGCACCATCCCTCAGCCGCTGGGTGATGAGCACCCGCACGTCCTGGGCGAACCCGACCCTCGAGCGACGCACGTCGACGACGTCGCGACACATCGCCACCGCCACGGCCAGCGCCTGGTCGCTGCGCTCGGGCAGTGGCCGGCCGAGCTCGGTGGCGTCGAACCGGAGCTCGGCGCGCGCGCCAGTGTTGGTGAGGGTGCTGCCCACGCCTCCCGGCACGAGTCCCTCGAGGACGGCGCGCACCGCGGCGGCATCCCGCTCGACCAGGAAGCGGCGCACGTCGGTGGGCAGCTCGGTGCCGTCGAGGCTGACCACCACCACTTCGCCGTCCAGGTCGGCCCGCGGGATCGCGAACGCGTAGCTCAGGTCGATGAACCGCAATGCGGTCTCGATCGCCTCGAGCACCGTGCGGCTGGCGACCATCGCGTAGCCGAACGCGCCGAAGGTCTCGGGGCGGTAGGTCTCCCCCACGCTGAGCCCGACCTCTCCGAGCACCGACCGCAGGTTGCGCACCACCCGCAGCTCCTGGGCAGCGGTCACCTCGCGATGCGGCCCGACCATCTCGGGGGCGGCGAGCCCGGTGCCGCTCAGCACGAGCCGCTGGTCAAGGCCACGCAGCCGGCCGTAGCGCACCAGGACCGCGATCCCGGCTGCGGACCGGGAGAAACCCCAGTCGCGCGCAGCGGGATCCGGCAGGCTCATGTCCGGAATTATCAACCAGCCCTGGCGCGGGCCCTGCCCCCGCTGCCGTCGGAGTCCTAGATTCCACGTCATGAGCAACCCACGCGTCGTCGTCATCGGTGCCGGCTTCGGAGGACTCGGCGCCGTGCGCGCCCTCAAGCAGGCCGGCATCACCGACATCACGGTCCTGGAACGAGCCGCCGAGATCGGCGGGGTCTGGCGTGACAACACCTACCCGAACGCCGCGTGCGACGTGCCCTCGCCGCTCTACTCGTGGTCGTGGGCGATCAACCCGGCGTGGGGACGCCGCTACGCAGAGCAGCCGGAGATCCTCGGCTACCTGCGCGACGCGGCCGAGCGGGAGGGCCTGACCCGGCACGTGGTCACCGGCGAGAGCGTCACCTCGGTCGTGCTCGACGAGGTGGCAGCCACCTGGACCGTCACCACCGCGACCGGTCGCACCTTCGAGGCCGAGCTGGTGGTCTCTGCCGTCGGCCAGCTGTCCAACCCGGTGATCCCGGCGCTGCCGGGCAGGGACTCGTTCGCCGGCCCCACCTTCCACTCCGCGCACTGGCGCCACGACGTCGACCTCACCGGCAAGCGGGTGGCGGTGGTCGGCACCGGCGCCAGCGCCATCCAGTTCGTGCCCGGCATCGTCGACGACGTGGCCGCGATGACGGTCTTCCAGCGCTCGGCGCCCTACGTCGTCCCGAAGCCCGACCAGGAGTACCGGCCGCGCCACCACCGGCTGTTCCGGCGGTGGCCGCGCCTGCTGGACGTCGAGCGTCGGTCGATCTTCCGGCTCAGCGAGCTGCTCAACGCTGCCCTGGGCGGGCAGGTGCGGTGGTCGAAACCCTTCCTCGGTGTCCTGCGGCAGGCCTGGCGGTTCCACTTGCGGCGCCAGGTGCCCGACGCCGCCCTGCGCGCCAAGCTCGTGCCCGACTACGACATCGGCTGCAAGCGCATCCTGTTCTCGAACCAGTGGTACCCCGCGCTGGCGCAGCCTCACGTCGACGTCGTGACCGACGCGGTGGCCGGCGTCGAGCCGGGCGGAGTCCGCAGCAGCGACGGGACCCTCCACGAGGCCGACGTGCTGATCTGGGGCACCGGCTTTGCCGCGACCGCGTTCCTGGCCGACGTGACCGTCACCGGCCGCGGCGGCGCCGACCTGCACGAGCGTTGGGCTGACGGGGCTCGGGCACACCTCGGCATCGCCATGCCCGACTTCCCGAACCTGTTCGTCATCTACGGCCCGAACACCAACCTGGGCGGCAGCTCGATCATCGGGATGATGGAGGCCCAGGCCTCCTACATCGCCCAGGTCGCGGCGCGCATCGCCGAGACCGGGTCGCCGTTCGCCGAGGTGCTGCCGGAGGTCGCCGAAGCCTACGACCGGGAGATGCAGTCGCGCCTGCGGACGTCGTCCTGGAACGGCTGCGACAGCTGGTACGTCGACGGCCCACGCATCACGACCAACTGGCCGGGCACGGTCGCGGAGTACCAGGACCGCACCTCACGGGTCGACTGGGACGAGCTGGCCCTCCAGCGCCAGGGGTAGGCCAGAACGGGTGAAGAGCACCCGGTGCGACTCTCCGGGTCGGCGCCCCGAGGGCCACGCCCTAGGGGTGAGGAGCAGCGCACCGATCCGGCCTACGGTCGGGGCACGCCGGAACCGGTCCGCGGCCGGGGGGTGACAACGACACCACCCGGCCGTACCGCCGGCTCACCGCAGGACGAGACCCAGCCCGAGCCAGGTCGCCAGTCCGCGGATCTCGTCGTTGACGGCTGCACCCATCTCGCGGGTGAACGGCACGTCCTCGTGGACGTCGATGACCGCGAACGTGCCGGACTTCCGGTCGGCGCTGGCGTCCAGCTTCCCGACCAGCCGGTCGCCGTAGAGGATCGGCAGCGCGTAGTAGCCCCAACGCCGCTGGGCGACGGGCTTGTACATCTCCAGGTAGTACTCGAACTCGAACAGCTCGCCCATCCGCTTGCGGTCGTAGACCAGCCGGTCGAAGGGCGAGAGCAGCGCCGCGCGACCCTCGAACGGCTCGTCGAGGTAGCGGGGGTCGACCCGCCACTCCCCCCGCACGCCCTCGACCACCGCAGGCTCGCCGGCGTCCCCGACGTGGTTGGGCTCACCCGGCACCGAGGCGGACGTCGCGCGCGCCAGGCCCAGCGAGGTGAGCCGACGCTCGTTGCGGGCCCGTAGGGATGCTTCCGGGTCGAGCACCGGGTCCTCCGGGTAGACCCGGTCGGCGAGGTCGTAGAGCCGGTGCCGGCCCTCCCGGCCGGCGATCGCCACCTCCCCGCGCGCCTGCATCATCGCCAGCATGCGATCGACGTTCCGGTTGTTGTTCCAGCCCGAGGAGCGCCAGGGGCGCACGCACGTGTCGGGCAGCTCCGAGGCCACGAGCGGCCCCTCGGCCTCCAGCCGGGAGAGGATGTCGACGCGGCAGGCGTCGTTGTCGGCGACCCACCCGCGCATCTCGACCTGCCAGTCCTTCCACTCGCCCTCACCGGTTCGCCACTGCCGCATCTCGGCCTGGTGAAGAGCGACGTCCTCGCGCAGCCTCACCGCACCCTCGAGCTCGACGAGGGTGTGGTCGGCGAGCGCCTGCTGCAGGGTGTCGGGTCTGTAGCCCGCACCCAGACGGCTCCAGGCCACCAGGTCGGCGCTCGGTGCGATCGCGGCCGTCGGATCGGTCTGCAGCAGCGCCAGACCACCGACCACCTCGTGCAGATCAGTGGGCCGGTGCGCCTGCAGCAGCTGGGCACTCACGGCGATCCGGCGCGCCTGCGCGCGGCTCAGCTGGTGGGGCGTGCTCACCGGCTCAGGGTAGGACCCGGCTGCACCTGCCCGGTGTAGCGTGGAGACACGATCGTGATCGGCAGGTCACCGCGCGGTGGGCCACTCCTGGCACCGACGGTCCGACGACTCTGACGACGACGGCTAGTAGAGCGGTGGACCGTCATGGCCACGCACACGCCCAGTCCATCTCAGCCCACGAGCAAGGCGCAGCCTCAGCCCGACGGCCCTCGCCTCGCGCTGCGCCCGAGCTTCGGCTCCGCCCAGCCCGACGGCGCGTGGTGGCCCTCCAGCCGGGTCCTGGCCGACGCGCTGGGCGAGCTCTTCGCCCAGTGGCCGGCCGAGCGCGGTCACATCCGGCGACTCGTCTACTCGCCGCCCGACTGGGACGACCGCCCGCGCGTGGTGGCCGTTCCCGGACGCGCGGTGAAGACCGGGTGGTTCCCCCGCGACGACACCCGGCTCATCATCCTGACCATGGCGAGCGGGGACCGCCGCGCGATCGAGGTCATCGCGCCCGGCACCGAGCCCGACGCGGCTCGCGCGACGCTCGCCGCGGTGGCGGACGGCACGGCGCACGGCTCCTGAAAAACAGCGGAAGCCCGACGCTCTGCGTCGGGCTCCCGGTCGGTGGAGGTGAGGGGACTCGAACCCCTGACCCCCTGCATGCCATGCAGGTGCGCTACCAGCTGCGCCACACCCCCGAACCTGCTGCCCGGCGTGGTACCTGCCGGACAACTCGCAGAATGTTAGCCAACGCCGAACGTGAAGCGAAATCCGGGGGTCAGCAGGTGCGGTTGTAGGCGCCCAGGCGCAGATCGGCCACCTCGGGGTGCTCCTCGAGCACGACCCAGCCGCAGTTCTCGAGGCCCCGGAGGGTGTGGAACTGGTCGTCGGGCCAGCCCAGGAGGGCACCGGTGGCCACGCGGATGGCGGCTCCGTGGCTGACCGCGATCGCGGTCCCTCCCGGCTCCGTGGCGTCGAGCAGCTCGCGCAGCGCCGCCACCATCCGGGCCCGCACGTCGACGGTCTGCTCGGCCCCGGGCGCCGAGTCGTAGTAGCCGCGGCGGAACCGCTCGAACTCCTCGGCGTCGGCGGCGGCGTACTCGTCGTGAGTGAGCCCCTCCCGCTCCCCGAGACCGAACTCGCGCAGACGCTCGTCGTGCACCACGTCGAGCGCGGTGGCCTCGGAGACCGCTGCCGCTGTCTGCCGCGCTCGCCGCAGGTCGGAGCTCCACAGCAGCGTCGGCGCGAGCTTGGCCAGCTCGACGGCCACCCGCGCGGCCTGGGCGAGCCCTTCGTCGTCCAGGTCGACGTCGGTCTGACCCTGAACCCTCCGGGAGTGGTTCCACTCGGTGCGCCCGTGGCGCACGAGCACGAGGGTGCGCGTCACCGCTCGTGGGAGACGACGTCGTCCGGCAGCGCGATGGTCGGGCAGTCGCGCCAGAGCCGCTCGAGGGCGTAGAACTGCCGCTCCTCCTCGTGCTGCACGTGGACGACGATCTCGCCGTAGTCGATGAGCACCCAGCGGCCGTCGCGCTCGCCCTCGCGCCGGATCGGCTTGGCGCCGACCTCTCGGAGCTTGTGCTCGATCTCCTCCACGATCGACTTCACCTGACGATCGTTGCTGGCCGAGGCCAGCAGGAAGGCGTCGGTGATGGCCAGCTCGTCGCTGACGTCGATCGCGAGGATCTGCTGGGCCAGCTTGTCGCTGGCCGCGCGAGCGGCGACGACGATCAGCTCCAGGGCGTGGTCGGTGGCAGTCATGAGGGGCTCTCTTCTGGTCCCGAGTAGAGACGGTGCTTGGTGATGTATTGGACGACGCCGTCAGGCACGAGGTACCAGACCGGTCGGCCCTGACGCTGCCGCTCGCGACAGTCGGTGGAGCTGATGGCGAGGGCGGGCACCTCGAGCAGGGTGACACGTTCGTGCGGAATCGCGGCAACCGTGGCCGGGTCGAGCTCGGCGCCCGGGCGGGTGCAGCCGACGAAGTGAGCGAGCTCGAAGAGTCGCTCGGCGTCGCGCCAGCCGAAGATCTCGGTCAGGGCGTCGGCGCCGGTGATGAAGTAGAGGTCGGCGTCGGGCAGCTCCGCCGCCAGGTCGCGCAGGGTGTCGATCGTGTAGGTCGGCCCGGCCCGGTCGATGTTGACCCGCGAGACGCGGAAGCGCGGGTTGGCCGCGGTCGCGACCACCGACATCAGGTAGCGGTGCTCGGGGGCCGACACCTGACGGTGCTGCTTCTGCCAGGGCCGGCCGGTGGGCACGAACACGACCTCGTCGAGGTCGAAGAACGACTGGGCCTCCGAGGCCGCCACGAGGTGACCGTGGTGGATGGGGTCGAACGTGCCACCCATGACGCCGATGCGGCGTCGTCCGGCGGCGGGTGAGCTCATGCTCAGCTGTGCTCGCGTCCTCCGCCGAAGGCGACCAGGGCGAGGAGCATCGCGAGCAGGATGCCGAGCGCGATCCCACCGACGGCCCAGGGCGAGATGGCGGGGTCTCCGTGCTCTGCGCCTTCCTCGGCGGCACGCAGGACGGCAAGGGTGACCAGGCTGAGCGACATGGCGGTCAGACTAGTGGAGCGTTCAGTGCACGGCGAAGTCGACGCCGAGGAAGAGCAGGGAGAACCGGATCGTGCGGCCCACGAGCACCGTGGGCACGAAGATCCACAACGGCATCTTGAGCAGCCCGGCGACCGCGGCCATCACCAGCAGGGGCGGCACGCCGACCGACGCCGCGATGAAGATGATCACCGCGGCGTAGATCGGTCGACCCTCCATCCTGGCCATCCAGCGCTCGTAGCCGGCCTTGACCTTCGGAGCGGCGAGCTTCTTCTGCGCCCAGGCCGACTCGACGCCTCGCCGAGCGGCCTCGTACCAGATGATCTTGCCGACGGTGGCGCCGGCACCCGCAGCGATGCCCAGCGAGATCCCCGTGGCCGTGCCCGACTCGGTGGCGCCCGCACCCAGGATGTAGACCTCGATCGGGAGGAACGGGACGAGCGCGGAGACGATGCTCAGCGCGAACGTCGTGAGCCAGAGGATCACCGGAGGTTCACCGGACTGTTCACGGGACGGGGGCCCGCTCCGGAACCGGCAGGCCGAGCTGCAGGAGCCACCGCAGCGAGACGCACTTCAGGATCGTCAGGCCGATCGCGATCCCCAGGCCCAGCCACCACCACCCGGTCACGAGCAGCAGGACCGCGAAGAGCGAGGAGTTCACCGCCTTGGCGGGCTTCGACCAGTTCCAGCGGTAGATCCGCTCGTCGACCTCGTAGAAGTAGTTGGGGCTGCGGATCGGCCAGGCCAGGAACGCCAGGGACAGGAAGAAGTCGATGACGAGGAACTCGAAGAGGTAGACCGAGACCGGCAGGATCATCTCGTGCTGCAGAGCGGCGAACCCGAGGTAGAACGCCGCGCAGTTGAGCCGGTCGCACAGCATGTCGACGACCGCGCCGGTACGGGTCTCGCAGTCGAAGACCCGGGCGTAGGCACCGTCGGCCATGTCGCCCACCCAGTAGACCCCGAGGCCGACGACGAGCCAGACGAGCTCCTCCTGCCACACGCCGACCAGGCACAGGGCCAGGGCGGCCAGGGTGCGGACGAAGGTGATGACGGTGGCCCCGGTGAAGAGCCGCTCCATGGCCGCGTCGGCGTGCGTCGCACGGTTCTGGTCGGGCACGCGGCGACCCTACCCGTGGCCCCTGAGGTCAGCGCACGTGGCCGTCGCCGGTGACGACGTACTTGGTCGAGGTCATCTCCGGCAGGCCCATCGGGCCCCGCGCGTGCAGCTTCTGGGTGCTGATCCCGATCTCGGCGCCGAACCCGAACTCGCCACCATCGGTGAACCGGGTGCTCGCGTTCACGAGCACCGCAGCCGAGTCGACAGCCGCGGTGAAGCGCCGCGCGGCGGCGAGGTCGCGCGTCACGATGGCCTCGGTGTGGCCGCTGGAGAACCGACGGATGTGAGCGATGGCCCCGTCCAGGTCGGGCACCACGGCCGCGGAGATGTCGAGCGAGAGGTACTCGCACCTGTGGTCGTCGTCGCTGGCGGCCACGACGCCGTCGAGGCGCTGCACGGTGGCATCGCCGTGCACCGTCACGCCGGCCTCCTGCAGCGCCGTCACCACGCGCGGCAGGAACGTCTCGACGAGGTCGGCGTGCACCAGCAGCGACTCGGCCGAGTTGCACACGCTGGTGCGGTGCGTCTTGGCGTTGAGCACGATCGCGAGTGCCTGGTCGAGATCGGCGGCCGCGTCGACGTACACGTGGCAGTTGCCCACGCCCGTCTCGATCACCGGGACCGTCGACTCCTCGACCACGCTCTGGATCAGCCCGGCCCCGCCGCGCGGGATCAGCACGTCGACCAGCCCGCGGGCCCGCATCAGGGCCTTCACGGTGTCGTGACTGTCGGCCGGCACCAGCTGCACCACGTCGGCAGGCAGCCCCGCCGTCGTCACCGCGTCCCGCAGCACCTCGACCACCGCACGGTTGGACGCCGCAGCGCTGCTGCTGCCCCTGAGCAGCACGGCGTTGCCCGACTTCAGGCAGATCCCGGCGGCGTCGGCGGTGACGTTGGGGCGGGCCTCGTAGATCATCCCGACCACACCGAACGGCACCCGCACCTGGCGCAGCTCGAGGCCGTTGGCCAAGGTGCTGCCGCGCACCACCTCCCCCACCGGGTCGGGCAGCCCCGCGACGTCCCGCAGGCCCTGGGCCATGCCTGCCAGCCGGTCGTCGGTCAAGCGGAGCCGGTCGACCACGTTCGGCTGCGTGCCGTTCGTCTCGGCCCGCGCCACGTCGTCGGCATTCGCGGCCAGGATCTCGGGGGCCATGGCGAGGAGGGCGTCCGCCATCGCGTGCAGGGCGGCGTCCTTGGTGGCGCGGGTGGCCAGGGCCAGGTCGAGGCTGGCCTCGCGAGCGCGCGCGGCCAGGGCCCGCACGTCGTCGTTCGTGGTGGTCACATGTCGAGGATATGGGTCGCACAGACCACGAGGCCCCGCCGTCCGGACTCGGACGACGGGGCCTCGACTGGGGTGTCAGCCGCGCGCCGTGCCTGCGCGAGCAAGCTCGCGCAGGCACGGGCTCAGGACTTGCGCTTCTCGATCTGCTCGGTGGCTGCCGGCAGGACGGCGTGCAGGTCGCCGACGACGCCGAAGTCGACGAGCTCGAAGATCGGCGCCTCCTCGTCCTTGTTGACCGCGACGA
>Ga0098074_1001416_pt1 | contig 12260 bp, 10 predicted proteins | sample 32_taG_FD_75064 | JGI IMG/M metagenome (GOLD analysis project Ga0098074, IMG submission 75064) | Marine viral communities from the Gulf of Mexico - 32_GoM_OMZ_CsCl metaG | ecosystem: Environmental > Aquatic > Marine > Oceanic | place: Atlantic Ocean: Gulf of Mexico | collected 2015-07-12
TCAAAGAGATGTAAATCAAATTATAAAAGCTATCACTGATGTTTATGGTCCGGGTTCCGTGGTCGATTATTATGGATTAACACCACAAGAAGATAGACAAAATAATATTCAAAGATTTCAAAACGATCCTGAGTGTAGATTTATATTAGGCACACCACAAACTGGTGGTTATGGTATTACACTCACTGCAGCTAATACTGTTATCTATTATTCTAATGGTTATGATCTAGAGAAAAGATTACAATCAGAAGATAGAGCACATCGTATTGGTCAAAAGAAAGCTGTCACTTATGTAGATTTGATGGCTGAAAAAACTGTAGATGAAAAGATAGTTAAAGCTTTAAGGAAGAAAATAAATATAGCTTCAGAAGTTTTAGGAGAGGAATTAAGAGATTGGATATAGGTTTTTCCGAACGGGATAGAGATTGTACTCCAGGGGCAAGTGGTAGTGTCCCGCTCTCACGGGCGACGTTGGTTCGATATTCTCGAGTCCCAGGTTTGAACATTGTCGTTAAACCAACAACTACCACTTTAAACTAAATCTACTGCTTTACCGATTATAGGTTTATATTTTGTTTTTCCTTCTGATTTATACGCGTGTAAAAATTGTTTTCTTGGTTGATCAGGTGTGTAGCTGCAGTGTATCCAGCCACTGTTAGGTTCACCTGGTGTGTAGAATTCTAAAATTAATTGATCATAGTCTAGGTTCTTGTTGATCCAGTCAGCTAGTTCAGCGTTGTCTGTGCCCATTACTTCGAAGTCTGCGGCCTCGGCCTTGGCATGCTGTGAATTTACAGAGCTACCTATCTTAATACAAAGTTGTTCGCTACGGAAACCGCTCGTCACCTTGACTCTACCAAAGTGATCACGTACCGGCTGTAAAATATTTTCACAAAGTGCTTTTAGTTTTTCTATCTGACCTGAGTTAGGATTGTTATTGATGTCCAACCTGATCGCAGTGTCTGATTTGATTAATTCTTGAAGAGTAAAATTACGTGATAGGTTCATTTTTATTTCATCATATTCATGACAAGAGCTAATACTATAGCACCTCCGCCACCAATAATCATCCTCTCAATTCTAGTTATTCGTTCCTTTACTTCTTTTATTTGTTCGAACGTTTGCTTCTGCATTATTCTACAAAGCTTTTCATGGTCTTCTATTTTTTGTAGTGCAGATTTCTTAGCCATTATATTGTAACCCCCGCTACAATAGAAACCCGATAGGACACGCCTATCAAACCGCCCAAACTGTTAATACTATTAATCATCCTCTAAAAAACTCCTCTATAATTTTTGATCGTTCAGCGGTGGGTAGACTAGCAAAATTAGCAGGCAATGTCGAGCTAACATTTTGACTTTCATTAGTTACTATTGTGCCTGATGGTACGTTTAAATTAGGAGTCGTGATCCGTGGTTGTCTTGAAGTGCTAAATACAAAGTCTGACATACCTAAATTTTCACCTAATAAATCTTTTCTTCTATTTTTATTTATTATTCTATTCAAAGTAGGTAGTGCTTTAATATATGGATTAGGCACAGCAGCACCTTCTTTTCTATTTAAATCTCTATTAATTTCACCTGTTCTTTGAATAAAGAAATCAGAAGGTCTTTTAGGTGTATAAACACCTAACATTAAATCATTTACAACTTTTTTAGATATACCTTTTCTTTTTTTAAGTTCTCTTTTAATTTTATAATCAGGCATCCCAAGTTCTCTCATAGCATCTATGTCTTTTGCCATCTTCTTTAATACATGAAATCTTGCTTGTTCTGAATATTGATAACCATTAATAATATCTTCAGGACTAACTCTACCACCTCTTAATAATGGCACAGTAAATAAGTTTTCACTCTTCTTTAAATTAGATCCAAACTCAGAAGTTTTATAAACTAATGATCTTTCTGGATCTGATTGTTTTATACCAAAACCTGCTAGTCCTGGTAACTCATCAAATAAATTATATTCTCTTCCATACTTAGGATCTGTTTTACCAAGTAAACTATTTCCTAGTCTTTCAAGTTGTTTATAAGAACCAGGTTCAAAAGATTTAGCTACATGACCAAAACCTTTTGCTATCTTAACAAATGGATCATCTGCTTCTGACCATACTCTTCTACCATCTCTACCAATACCTCTTCTTATAGTTGAGTCTACTAAAGCCTCTGTAAAGATAGATTCTTCTGTAAATGGTTTTAATAATTCAACAGCAGACTCTTGTAGTCCTTTTCCTAAAGCTTGTTTTAAAGATGTCTCATCATTGTTACCATCTGCTATTGCATTAAATACAGTATTGAAAGGCCTCATCAATGTATCGTATGCATTTGAATAACTAAAGTCTACATATTTTAAGTAACCGTTTTTGTCTCTACCCATAGGTAATAGTGTAGAGTTTTTAGACCATTCAGGAACTATTCTTCTTAATGCTTCCATCTCCTCGTTGTCTACATCATGCATAGCTTTAAATGATTCTTGTGCAATCTTTGGAATACCACCTACAGTTAAACCAAAACTTAATAATCTTTTATTACCTAGTGATACAAGTTCAGGTATACCTGTTGCTCTTTCTTTAATACCTTGTTCTATAATATTAGATCCTGTTCTTAATATCTCTAGTGGAAACGCAATAAAATTACCAAATGGTGATAAACGTAAAGCTTTACCAGCTCTTCCAATATATGCATAGTTAGGTACTAAATTACGAGAAAGATTAGCTGCAAACTCATCTAAGAAATCATCAAAGCTTCCAAGATATGTGCCAGCTACAGGATCAAAATTTCTTTTAACACCTTGTTTTACATAATCACTTAATTGTCTTGATATACCTTCTTCTGTTCCATCTAATATTTTTTTAAAGTTTGTAGAGTTAACTCCTAATTTACTAAATATATCTTCGTAACGATTACGTTCTAAACCCCATGTAATTGTTTTCCAAAAATCATCTTCTGCAACATATGCATCTTGAACTTTACCGTAAAACTTTTTACCTTTTTGAGCAAGATTAGCAAAACCTCTAAACGCTTTTGATTGTGTTGTAGCAGGATCTACAAAAGAACTTTTGTAAAAATCTTGACTTAATCTGTCCAACTCTCCTGTTATTGGGTTAGTTTTTACTAATCCAACTTTTAATAATCTTTCGTATAAATCTCTGTCTTGACGAGTCATGGTTCCTCTTATTCTGCCATACGTAATTCTTTTTGCAGTTTCAAATAAACCAACACCTTGTTTTGTTTTAGGATCTATAAGTCTTCCAGCTTCAAAAATATCACCACCTAAAGATTTAGGAAGTAGTGATGTAAAATCTGTTCCCGTTGGAACAATTGCACCATTAGCTGCAGCAAATGCACCAGCACTAATTAAGTTTCTAGCGTGAGTTATAGGTGATAAAATTGTTTTAGTTATTTGTGATATTGCTTTTGGAGCTAATACTCCATATTTATATATTGCACCAATCTTATTAGTATTTAAAAATTGAGCTGTTGTTTCAAATATATCATCATAAAAAGGTGCTCTTACATATTTACCTTCTAAAGGTAATAAACCTATTAAATTTTTATTTTTTATTGCTTCTACTTTTTTAAATTGTTTAGGATCATTTAACATAGCTAATCCTTGAGACTTTTGTTCTGTTGTAAGTGGAACAATATCTCCGTTTGCTTTTCTAACTTCAGGTATATTTAATAAATCTCTAATAGCTCCATCTTCAGTTCCATCACCAAATACATATCTACCAGGGTTTAAAGTTTTTCCATCTTTTAAAAATTTTCTAGAACCTATTCTACCTACATCCTCCATAAGTTCTAACGTAGAATTTAATGTTGCCATTTTAGTTATACTAGAAAGATAAGTATGTTTAGGATCTAATATTCTTCCATAAATTATTTCTTCAAATTCATTTAATCTTTTACCTTTTAAAATTTCAGGATTAACTTTAATTACTTGATCTTCTAGTTTAGCTGCTTCTTTTGCAGCAGGTGATTTTAAACCAGTCTCTGCATCCTCAGCCTTACCTACTAAAAGTTCTTGTATATTTTTTTTATCTTGTCTTAAAAGATCTATCGCTGGATCATCTATGTTTTTAGCTGTTAAATATTTTGCTATTAGTTCCTCTCCATCTTTTATAATTTGATTCATAACTTCAGGATTTGATTTTAACTTAGCTATTGGAATTCTTTTAATGGCAGATAACTCTGATAATTTTGCAGCTGTATAGTATTTCATAGCTTCTTGTTTAGAAGACGCCGCTGCTTCACTACTTCTAAAAAATGGAAATGCTGATTTATTAAAATGATTATAGTCTGCAGTTAAATAGTTACCTAATTCACTTTGAATTTTTAAGGACATATCTTTTTGTAAGTTTTTATTTAAAATTTTACCTGTCATATTATCCACACCGTTTCTCATTTTAATAACTAAATTTTTTAATTCTTCTGAAACCTTTCTTCCTTTGTTACCACCGACTGTGTTTTCAACATCTTTTAAAAGTTTATCAAATTTACCGCCCTGCACTATTTCATAATCACCTGCTGTAAATAATCCATCAGGTCCTTCTTTAGTTAATAATCTTCTGTATCCCTCTGGTGTTTCACTAAACTCTAAAAGTTTTCTAGCATTATTTTTTAAACCAGATTTAGTTTCTATTAAGTCAGGTAATTTATCAGCTGTAATATTTGCTGCTTTCTTACCAGGTATGGGTTGCATTATTTCTTGAATTCTTTTTAATACTTCTTCTTCATTTTTAATCACACTATCTTTTGTAATATTAGGAACTATTTCTTTAACAGTATCAAATAAATCAGTAACATCTTGACCTGCATCAAATTTAATTGCTTCTCCTACATCAATAGCTCTTCGTTTTGTTTCAGCAGTCACTTCATCTAACATACCTGCTTGGTTAAAACCAAACTTAATGTATCTCTCATACAACTCTTTTAAACCACCACTAAAACCTGTGCCCTCTGCATATCTTTGATAACCTAATTTAGTAGGTCTTCTTAATGCACTAATACCTTTACCAGCACCAGCTATACCTAAATTAAATATCGAACCATCTATTCCAAACTTAACTCTATTAGTTAATCTACGAAAAGCTTCTTCTCTACCTTCTTTTTTATCTCTATCCATCATGGTAAATGCAACAGGTTCTAATGATGTGCCTTGTAACATATCACCTAGTGTGCCTATGTCTTCATCTGAAACAATAGCCTCACCAACTGCAGCACCACCAACACCACCTGCAAGTGTAGAGTTTTTAACATTATTAATTATTTTTCCAAACCTACTTAACTCAGCATAGTTACCAACTTTTCTAGCATCAACAGCTCTTTTAGCTAAATTCATTCCTATCTTTGCACCTTGAAATGCAGGTATGCCTATTTGTGTTAGTGCTGTTGTAATCTTACCAATGGTTCGTGCTTCGGCCTCATCGTCGAATGGATTAAGATCATCGAAAAATTTTTCAACATCTGTTGCTAAATCAGTGTCACCTATTAAATCAATTAACTCTGCACCTAAAGATACAAAACCTTTTGGTATATTAATTAATCCAGTTGCAACACCAGCTAATGCTGATTCAATAAATCCTGTCTCTTCTGATTTTTTTCTTTTTGCTGATAGTGTAGGTCCAAAAGCTTCTGCTTCAGAAATAGGCATTAGTACCTCCTACGTTTTTTTAGTTGCTTTTATTTCTGCGGTAAATTGTGGTTCATCGGCAGCGTATAATTTTCCATTAACAACTCTTACTGCTTTACCGTTTGGTCTAACATAATATTCACCATTAACTCTATCATCAGGATCTTCTGGTAATGCAGCATCTGCTCTTGTAAATTCACCTATAAGATCTCCAAGTCCCATGCTATCAAGTTTATTCATCTCTCTTCTAAAACCTTCGGTACTGACTCCCATGTTTTCCGCTGTTGATCTATAGAATGTATTTTCAGCATTTATTTCTGCAGAACTTTTTTTAGATTTTGTAACCATATCATATGCTTCTGCAAAGGTATCAAATCCATATTCTTTTTGAATAGCTTTAATAAATTTAACTTGTTCTGGCTCTTTCATATCATCAAATGATTTTTGTAAAGCTAACATCTTAATATCTTTTTCTGTTTTCTTCTTATCAGCTAATACTTGACCAACACCTTCTATTGGATCTATTGCAGCTCTCCCTATCGCTCCAACTAAATCACCACCTGGTTGTGCAGCAAGACCTGCACCAAATCTAGCTAATTGTAAATACAATTCTCTTTTTGTAGAATCATCTGAACTACCCATAACTTGATCTAGAATTCCTTTATTTTCTTTATAAATATCTAATAATTCTTTTTCAGGATCTTGAGGAACTTTTTCTTTTTTTGTTTTTACAGGTAATCTATTTACAGGTTCTTCATCCTCTTTCTTTTGCATTGATGGTAAAGTAAATCCTTCTACAGCAGATGTTGGAACTCCAAAGAAATATGCTTTGTCAGGATCATATCCTGTAAACTCACTAAATCTACCTCCAGTTAAAGCATCTAATTGTTTAGTTCCCGAAAATCCAGGATTGTATCCAAACATTCTAGCTAAAGTATTTATTGGAACATTAGCAAAATCTAATATACCAGCTAAAGCTGCATTAGGCCCGTAAGCTACAAGTCCTTCTCCTGCTTTTGCAATAGGTGTTTCACTAAATTTATATTCTGGACTAGTTTCTTTTTTAACCTGATCGCCTTCTTGATACCCACGTCTAACAGACAGAATACCATCATCGCTTCGACCTCCCATTCTAAACATAGGTCTTTTTAAAATACGATCCATCATGTTATTTCAATGCTCCGAATATTCCTGCTAATCCTGTTCCTAATCCTAATGCAGTTTGTAAAGGATCTGCTTTAGGTGTTTGACCAAATTGAAATTGTCCTGGGTATCCACCCATTAATCCTGTTACACCTGAACCAAAGAATCCTAATCTCTCTAATGGTTCGTAGGCTGCTGTTTTTGCTGCTTGTCTTTGTGCATCTAGTACAGCTTGTCTTTGAGCTTGTTGTGCTGCACCTACTTGACCAAGTGTAGATATATCAGCTCTCTGTAATCCTGGAACCTGACTTGCTAAACCAGTTTGAAACTGTCCTCTACCCATTTCAAATTGTCCTAAACCTAGTTGCTGTTGTCCTAAACCAGATTGTGCTTGTCCTAAATTAAATCTATTTGCAATGTCTTGTTGTCTAGCTTGCATTGCTTGTCCAAAACCTTGTTGTCTTAATTGTGCTTCTAATGCAGCTCTGTCTCTTCCTGACTGTGCTTGATACTCTGATAATTGTACACCTGCTCTACCTGAACCTAACGCACCTAAAGCTGTTTGTTGATCTCTAATGTTTTGTTCATTGATTGCTCTTTGTCTATCAAATTCTGCTAATGTTGTATCTATAACTTGTTGTTGATATGGAGATGTAAAAGCATCTACTTGTTGTTGTGTTGGTGCACCAGTTAAACCTGCTATACCACTTAAAGTTGTTGCAGCATCACCTAATCTTTGTTGTGCAGCCGCTGCTTGTTGTCCTGCTGCTACATCTCTTTGTTGTGCTGCTTGTATGAAAGGTGCAAAAGATCCTACACCCGTTCCTGCTAATGTTGCAGCTCTTGTTTGTAGTGCATCTTGTGCTGCTACTTGCGGTGCAAATTTAGAAGTATCAACAGGTATAGCTGTAGTAGCTGTTAACTGTTTTGCATAATCTTTACCAAGATCTTCTATAAACTTTGCGGGTAACGTTCTTGTTTCTTGTACTGCCATTATACTTGAGCCTCCAAACCTTTCATAAGCTTATACATCTTATCTGCCCCTTTATCAACACTTCCTCCACCCGCTGCTCTGACCGCATCTGCTGTCATTACAAATTCGTTTTTAGAGAGTCTTGCTGGCACATCATCAGCTTTTTCTTTAGCACCTAGTGGTACAAATCCACCACCTCTAAGATCCATTTCCATACCTCCAAGGTTCATGATCCCACCTTCGGCTTTCTTGTTATCTTTGCTCTTTAGATAGTTTTCAAATTCTGTGTGCTTAGGATGAGACTCGGCCGCATCAGGACTCATCATATATATTTTCTTCCAACCTTTGTATTCAGGGTCTTTTTCTAAATTAACTTCACCACCCTCTGCATAAGCACCTGTAAACTCTGCACCAGGTAGGAATCTAAACTGTGGATCATTTTGTCTTGCAAGTCTAACTATTCTGTCAATATCTAAACCCTCACCTCTATCAAAAATATTTTGGTCATCATCTTCTTCCTCTTGTCCTCTAGCAGCCATTAATCCAGCAAGACCTGAAGCTCCTCCAATTAAACCTAATTTTCCTAATGTGCTCATACCTGAAATTTTACTTCCTAATCCACCCAATAAAGAACCTAGTCCTTTAGCTTTTCCAAATAAACCACTTGCTGCAGCCATGGGTCCACCAAAAGGAATAGTTGCTGCAGCTAATAACCCTAATTTTCCAACAGGGCTTTTAACAATTTTTTTTACAGCACGTTTAGCTTTTTTAAAAACTTTTTTAAAAAAATATGATTTAATACCAGTGCCATTTACATCTTCTCCTGCTCCACCTAATGACTTTAAAAGTGCAGCCTCCTCTGGATTAATATATGCTAAAGACTCTCCAGGAGGAGCCATTCTCTTAGCATCCTCTAGTGTTAAAACTCCGCCGTCTTTTCTAAGTTGTCTTTCCATATCTAATCTTGAAATTGCCATAGTTTATCTATCTTATTTGGTTTCTCCGAATAAATCAAGACTTGGCATGATGACTCTAACATCTTTTCTTATGTCAGATTCTGGCACTCCTTTAGCTTTCCACTCAGAATCATCTTTATATTCCTCGCCTGTTTTAAGGTTAGTTATTGTTGTTATAATCTCTTTTGGTTCTATTGTTGGGATATCTTTCATTACGTTGTTACCTCTCGCGGCTGTATTTCTAATATTGAAGCTATGACGTGCAGCTCGTTCGCGTCAGCAGCTTGTACCTTTAATACTTCACTCTCCTCCATTACAAGAGGATTAGTTAAAAGTTCTGTTGTAGCTTTTGATCCTATAGCCTTATCTTTAAATAGATTAAATATAGTACCACTAGAATTTACTAAAGTTATAGTTATTGTGCTCCCTGATCCAGCGTCCTCGGATACTAATAATGATTTTACAACAGCAGCTTTGAAACTAGGCACTGTATATAGTGTTGTTAGATCTGTTGTCGTTAAATCTATTTTTTTATTTATAAAACTATTTGCCATTAATTTAAAAAGAAGTTTTGTGCTTCTACTTCATCTTTTAATTCTTCTTGAAACGTAGTATTTAATTTTTCAACAATAGCATCAAGATCTCTAACCTGCGCTTCTGCTGTAGGTAGATCATATTCTCTACTTGGTCTTGTCAATACTTGTACTATTTTAGCCATCGTAAATTCCTAATCCATCAGAAGATGTAAACTGATCCGTATTAATTTCACCTGTGGGATCAGGAATACCAAAACTATAACTAGGTCGAAATCTATCAATAGCCATAGTATTCACTATACCTGTGGGTTTAGCTAATGGTGTTGTAATATTTGGTTGTAAACTTTGTATATAAGATTTTGCAAAAGGCAAATCAGGACTTACTTGATCTAATAAAGTTGTATCATCTTCATCAGTAGGCACACCTTTAGGTCCTCGTACTTTATTAAAAAAATCTACTAAAGTGTCTGATGATTTAAACTTATCTACTACACCAGGTATTGAAGATATTCCTCTATAAGCTAATCCTAAAAAAGGATTTATAAATCCTAAAACACTTCCTAATAAACTTCCTATGCCAAACGGACCTTTCTTAGCTTTAAAGTCAGATATGTTTCTACGTTCTCTATAACCTAATCTTTCAGCTTGTCGTTGTTCAGCTTTTTGTAAAATTTCTCTTTGATTTCTTTTTCTTGCATCAAATGCAGATTGTGTTTCACTTGGTCCTCGACCAGAAAAACCTCTACCCTCCATAGCTCCACCAGTTGCCTCTGTATCTCCACCAGCTGCTCCAGCCCCACCTATATCACCAAAACTATCTAAAGACATAATTCCAGATGGACCCATGTTAGGACCTTTAGATAATGACCCGTGTATATCTTTTTTAAGTATTAAATCTTTTTCTGCTTTTGTAATGTATGCAAGTTCTGTTGGTGGTGCGTCTGGACTAGATTGCCATTTTCTAGGAGCAACAACTTGTGGTTGTTTACCTAAGTAGTTTTCTACTCCTCCTTGTACTACTGGTTTTTTAGCCATTATCGTCTTCCATCTGGTTGCGTATCTAATCTAAAAGTTCCTAGCTTCCAACTTTGACTAGATCCTGTGTTTTCTACTTTTAAAGCAATTGCCCTAGCTCTTGCTCTAGTGTCTACCTTTTGAGTAGATGAACTTATATCAAATGGTCCAAGAGACGAACTCGCGGACGTATCATTTGGAAAGTTTCTTAAATTCAATGTTATCCTAGTATTACCCGTTTGTGAAACAAAATCTGGTATAAATCTTCTAATTTTCATTAGATGTTCACCATCTCCTCTAAAATCAGCTATACCTGTCATTTGATTACCCACTATTCTTTGTGTAATATCAAAGTCTCCAGATGTAATATTAGCAGTAATAGCAGTTACAGTCCCACCCTTAACTTGATCAGTTCCTGTTTCATGCTGATAATATGTTGTTCTACCTTCAGTATTACCTACAACATCAAACGATGTATCTGTGGCTGCATCGTATTCTAATGCATGTGGATTACCAAATATAGCAGAGTCCTCCCACATTGTTCTAGCTAGTGTGCCTACAGTCCACACAGGTCTTTGTGGTGAAGAATCAAAATAATTATAACAAACCATTCTGTTTACAACAGAAGATGTAGATGTTGGATAGAACCACATAACTTCCCCAAATAAATTATTTAATCCTGCTGATACCATTTGATTACCTGAGTCTAAGTTTATATCGTCATAAACATGATCTTCTACTAAACAAGGTAATGATTCTAGTTTACCAGCATACCTAAAGAAACCATTCTCTGACATCCAATACGCAGAACCATCAACTTCAACACAAGCATTTTGTCCAACCAATCCACAGTTAGTTCCAACTTGTGCAAACGCAAAGGTAAATGGTTGACCAACAAAACGTTGTGTAAATAAAGCTGTATCAGTCCAAACATAGATTGCATCTCTACCTCTAATTGCTCCTCTGATCTGTGATCCATCGGCTAGTCTTTGTGTACCAGCTGTATTAGTTGCTGTAGGTGTATATGTGTTTATATCCTCTTGATCCGAGAATCTTACAAACATATCATCTTGAGTAGATGTATCACCAATAGTTGTTTCTGTTCCAAAAAATACTAAGTGTCTATCAGGTGTAGATACCAACATGTGTCTTGATGCTGTTGGTGCACCAGATATAATTGTTGCTCTTGTTTCTGTTGCATTTGATAAACTTGAGTCCCATTCAAATACCGCACTATCATGAATTAAACAAATTGCTTTATCACCAAAGTTATCTAATGACCACATACCTGGTTCAATAACTAAGTCTCCTGATGCCGCTTCACCCCATGCAACATAGTCTGATGAATTAGTTACTGTTGCACCTGAACTATGTATTGCAGCTGTTGTTCCTCTTACTTCTCTTGTAACTCCCGTTAATTCTTTTGTTGCACTAATACCTGTGTAAGATATTTCTTCACTTCCTATTTGTATAAAGTTTGTACCTGCTGTTGGAAACAGAGCATCATTAACTAATATAATACCTGTAGTTTGTGAAGCATTGATACCTGCTGATAAAGTAGTTGTTGCAGCACCCACATCTTCACCACCCCATGATCCAAGAGACCAACCAAAACCTTTTGCTTGCACCGCTGGACCTACAGGATAATAGTGTTGTACTCTAACACCACCTGATGTTGTTGCACCAGAGCCGGACTCATTTGATGGCATTGTAATTGTTATTGTTGTAGAAGTTGGTACACTTGTTACCATAAATTTTTTATCATTAAAATCAGATGCACCAAAATTAGAATTAGTTATAGCACTAAAATTATCCAATAATACAATGTCGGATGCACTAATACCATGATCACCACTAAATGTTATTGTAACAATCGCTGATCCATTAGTCGTGCTAAATGCACTTGTAAGCGTATTTGTAGATTTAATTGGATGAATGTCATAGAAAGCACCACCAGAATATGCATATAAAATTCTGTTTGTACCAATGATTGCATATTTTCTAGCA
>Ga0098074_1001424_pt1 | contig 12227 bp, 10 predicted proteins | sample 32_taG_FD_75064 | JGI IMG/M metagenome (GOLD analysis project Ga0098074, IMG submission 75064) | Marine viral communities from the Gulf of Mexico - 32_GoM_OMZ_CsCl metaG | ecosystem: Environmental > Aquatic > Marine > Oceanic | place: Atlantic Ocean: Gulf of Mexico | collected 2015-07-12
ATCAGCTTGAGCGGATTGCTGCCCGAGGGCGTCGCCGCCGGCACGATATGGATGCGCCGGGCCGGAAAGTCGGCGCCATAGCTCTCCACCCGATGGTCGGTCATCAATTCGACCGCGTGGCCGCGCCGGATCAACTCCTGCGCCAGCGCCATGGCCGGAAACAGATGGCCACCCGTGCCACCGGCAATAAGAACAAATGTTTTCATTCGGCGGGGGCTACCACGGCACTGCGGTAACTGGGAAGGCCGGTCACCATGCGTTCCTCAGGCTTGGTACGCGTCAGCGCCAGCATCAGCCCCATGCCAAAGGCGACCGCGATCATCGAGGTGCCGCCATAGGACACGAACGGCAGCGTCATGCCCTTGGCCGGCATCAAATTGAGGTTCACCGCCAGATTGATGCCCGACTGCATGGCAAATTGCGCCGCCAGCGTCGAGGCGGCAAGCCGGGCAAACAGGCTCGACTGGCGCTGCGCGGCGATCATCGCCCGAATGGCGATAAAGCCGATCAACACCACCAGCCCCATGCAGAACACGATGCCGAATTCCCCGGCGGCGGCCGAAAACACGAAGTCGGCATGGGCGTCCGGAATAAGCCGGTTGGCAACGGATTCGCCCGGGCCCCGGCCGAACCAGCCGCCTTCCATCAGCGACTGCAGCGCACGGTCCACCTGATATGTATTGCCGTCTTCCGGATTGACGAAGGAGTCGATACGGCGCGCAAAATGCGGGAAGAACAAATAGCCGCCAATCAGCAGCCCGCCCGCTGCCCCACCAAGCCCGATAATCACCCACCAGGAAATGCCCGAGAAAAAAAGCAGCACGGCCCAGGTCGCCATCACCAGCGCCGTCTGACCGAGGTCCGGCTGCAGCAACAACGCACCGACCAGCAGCAACATGATTGCGGTTGCAATGGCGCGCCCCGGCACATTGCGATGGATCATGAATTCGGAGAACAACCAGGCGCCGATTACGGCAAAGGCCGGTTTGACGAATTCGGTCGGCTGGATGGTCTGCCCGCCCAGCGATATCCAGCGCCGGGCACCCTTCACCTCGGTTCCAAAATACAGCGTCGCCCAGAGCAAGATGGTCATGACCACCAGCGTACCCAGCGCCACGAAACGGGCCTGCCGGTGACTAAGCAGCGATGTCGCCATCATTACCGGCACGGCGACGATGCAGAACATGGCGTGGCGGATCACGAAGTGCCACTCATCCAGCCCGATACGCTCGGCCACCGCCGGACTGGCCCCGAAACTGAGCACCATGCCAACCGCCAGCAGCATGACCAGTGCTCCGAGCAGTTCGCGGTCAATCGACCACCACCACTCGGCCAAGGGCGTTTTTTCGGCGCGAGAAAACATCATCGGGAGAAAACCGGGCTACGCAATACAAACTGTATCGAGTGTATCAACCACTTGGTTACCGATTTGCCAAAGCCTTCGCGTTTTGCGAATCCCGCTCAAAAAGAAAGGCCACGGCACTGCCGCTACCTTCCATTCTTCACCTGCAATACGCCCGAACCTTGAACGAGATCGGGCACAACGCGACCGGTGTCACTGCAGGATGGCGAGATCTGTGATCATGCCATCAATGCCTTCGATCGGACCCAAGGCCTCGGCGGCGCCGCTTTCGAGGTCGACCGTGTGCAGGACATTGTCGACGACCAGGAAAGCCGTGTTGGTTAAGTCCTCAGTCGTGGCAATGTCGAAGGCATAGGCAGAGCCTTCCACGCCGAGCTTGCCGATGGCCGCCAGCGTACCGTCATTGGGCGAAACCTGCTGGATAAGCCCGTGAATGGTCGCGTCGATGTCATACATCGCGGTCGAGTCAGGCTTGCCATAGGAGTTTATATAGGCGGCCTCGACAATGTTTGGCGCCTCTCCGGCATGCATGTCAGCGTCTTCGAAGGCCAGCGAGCCATCCACGGTCACCATGCCATCATCCACGTTGACGCGATGATTGGTGCCGTCCGTACTCATCAGGCGCAGGCGGTCTGCCACGGGGTTGAAATCGACAATGGCGCCCTCATAGCTGGGCAGCATTTCCGACAGGGTCGACTTCACTGTTGCAGCGCCCGACGCGGTATCGATGATGACGACCTCGCCAGACAGCGTCACACCATAAAGCATCTTGTCTGCCGGGCGGACATCGATGCCGGCAAGGCCATCGATGCCGCTGATCTCCATCGTGCCAGACACCTCCCGGCTTTCGGTATCGAACATCACAAGGGTGCTGTCACCAACAAGCCCAACGGCGGGCATGGCAAGTGCGGCACCGGATAGAGCGGTAGAGGCGGCCAGAAATGCGGCGGTGAGTGAAAGGCGGTTCAAAATAATCACGTCAATATTCCTCGGATTGCCGCCGCGAAACGCAGCGGTCGCTGTCTCACGACAAACTGGTGTTGTCGCCTGCAGCTACGAAGAGGAATCGTTGAAAGTTTCAGATGCCGCCGGGATTTAGCGCAGTTTCAGACTCGACAGCCCGATCAGCGCCAGCACGAAGGAGATGATCCAGAACCGGATCACCACCTGGCTCTCGGTCCAGCCCAGATGCTCGAAATGGTGGTGGATCGGCGCCATGCGGAACACGCGCTTGCCGGTCAGCCGGAACGAAGTCACCTGCACGATCACCGACACCGTTTCGAGCACGAACAGTCCGCCGATGATCGCCAGCACGATCTCGTGCTTGGTGGCCACGGCAATGGTGCCGAGCGCACCGCCCAGGGCCAGCGATCCGGTATCGCCCATGAAGATCTGCGCCGGCGGCGCATTGAACCACAAAAAGCCCAAGCCCGCCCCGATCAGCGCGCCGCAGACCACCGCCAGTTCCGCCGTGCCCGGCACCGCGTTGAGCAGCAGATAATCGGCATAGTTTTGCGAACCGACGAGGTACGCGATCAGCCCGAAACACGCCGCCGCCACCATCACCGGCACAATTGCCAGGCCATCCAGCCCGTCCGTCAGGTTCACCGAATTGCCCGCCGCAACCACCACGAAGCCGCCGAACAATATGTAAAAATACCCCAGGTTCAGCGCCAGATCCTTGACGAAGGGAAACAGCAGCGAGGTGCCATAGGACCCCGAAGCCAGCTGCGAAATGAAGAAGGCCGCAATGCCGCCGATCAGCGCTTCCAGAATGAGCCGCTGCTTCGAGCCGAAGCCGGTATGGCTCATCCGCTTGACCTTGAGGTAGTCGTCGTAAAACCCGATAGCGCCAAACCCGATTGTGACGAAAAGCACCACCCAGACATAGCCATTGGTCAGGTTCGACCACAAAAGGGTCGAGATCACCGCGCCCGACAGGATCATCAGCCCGCCCATCGTTGGCGTGCCCTTCTTGGTCAGCAGGTGCCCCGCCGGTCCATCCTCGCGGATTGGCTGTCCCCGCCCCTGCTTGACGCGCAGGAGCGCAATCATCCCCGGCCCGAACAGGAACACGAAGAACAGCGCTGTCACCACCGCTCCGGCTGTGCGGAAGGTTATGTAGCGAAACACATTGAAGGCGGCGAGCTGCTCACCCAATTGGCCAAGGAAATAGAGCATTCTTGTCTACTACACTTTCGGGTGTGTCAGCTTTGTGCAAATCGCGATTTGATTTCTGTAACGACGCGCGACAGGCCCACACCGTTGGACCCTTTGACCATAATTGCGTCGCCATAGGCAAGGTCGCCCATGATGGCGTCCAGACCTTCTCCAATGGAGTTGTAGTGGCCAGCAAGCAGATCTTTGGGCAAGACGTCCGCCAGCGCCACCATGTTCTTGCCGACCAGATATACGCGCTCGGCGCCACCGTTCCTGACAGCATCGGCAAGCCCGGCATGCATCGCCGCGCCCGCCTCGCCCAGCTCCAGCATGTCCCCCAGCACCACGATCTTGCGTCCGCCCGGCGCCTCCAGCGTCGAAAACACCTCCAGCGCCGCCTCCATGGAGGCGCTGTTGGCATTGTAGCTTTCATCGATCAGCAATAGCGGCCGGTCTTCCGGACCTAGGCTCAGGCGCTGCCCACGCCCCGGCTGCGCCCCGAACCCCGCCAGCGCCCTCAGCGCCGTCTCGGGCTCAATCCCCGCCAGATGCCCCACTGCCAGCGCCGCCGTGGCATTGGACAGCATATGCCGCCCCGCCACACCCAGCGTCAGCGCATGGCTCTCCTCGCCATGCACAATCGTCGCGAAGCTCCGGTCGGCCGCCATCTCAGGCGCGGTGATCTGCCAGTCGACGCCCCGCGCGAAGCCATAGGTTACCACGCGCGCCACGCCGGCCGCCGCCGCCAGCTCCAGCAGCAGATTGACCTGCGGGTGATCGGCATTGAGTACCGCCGTGCCGCCCGGCTCCAGCCCCTCGAAGATCTCGGCCTTGGCCCGTGCAATATTGTCGAGGCTTCCCAGCTTCTCCAGATGTGCCGGCGCGATGGTGGTAATCACCGCCACATGCGGCCGCACCAGCCGGCTCAGCGGCCGGATTTCATCGGGCGCATTCATGCCCATTTCGAACACGCCGAACTGCGCCGTCTCCGGCATCCGCGCCAGCATCAGCGGCACGCCCCAATGATTGTTGAAGCTCTTGATCGAAGCATGAGTTTCGCCCGCCGCCTCGAACACCAGCCGCAGCGCTTCCTTGGTCGTGGTCTTGCCCACGCTACCCGTCACACCGGCGATAAACGCCCGGCTCCGCTCCCGCGCAGCCTCCGCAAGGTCGCGCAACCCGCCCAGCGCATCGGGCACGACAATCCGGCCTGGTCCCTCGTCCCGGCTGACCAGAGCCGCAACAGCCCCAGTCTCCAGCGCGGTATCAACAAAATCATGCCCATCGAACCGGTCGCCCTTGATGGCAACAAACAGCGCGTCGGGCCCCAACTCACGACTATCGATGGAGATCGAATTGATTTCGCTCGCGGAGACACCGGACGCCTTGCCACCAGTAGCGGCCAGGATAGCGTCCAGGGTGAACAGAGGAGGTGTCATCAGGGGTTTCCACGCACTGGATGTAATACCTCCCCCTTGATGGGGGAGGCTGGGATAGGGTGGCGGCCGAACACGGTTTCAGGAACATGAAAGCCCCTCTCCCCGGCCCTTCCCCCAACGGGGAGGGTGGGGAGCAGTGCAGGTGGCAGCGTCTGCTCCCTATCCCTTAACCGCCGCCAGGACCACTTCATGGTCCGAGAAGTGCGATTTGGTGGTGCCGATGATCTGATAGGTCTCATGGCCCTTGCCGGCGACCAGCAGCACATCACCCGGCTTGAGCGATTTGACCGCCTCCTCGATGGCCTGCTTGCGATCGGCAATTTCCTTCGCCCCCCTGGCACCGGCCAGCACCTCGGCGCGAATTGCGGCAGGGTCCTCGGTGCGCGGATTGTCGTCGGTGACAATCACCATATCGGCAAGCTCGCTGGCAATTTCGCCCATTTGAGGGCGCTTGCCCTTGTCGCGGTCCCCGCCACAGCCGAACACCACCGACAGCTTGTTCTTGGCATAGGGCCTGAGCGTCTGCAGCGCCACGCGCAACGCCTCGGGCTTGTGCGAATAATCCACGAAGATCGCCGCCCCATTATGCTCGGCCACCAGCTCCAACCGGCCGCGGGCGCCCACCAGCTCCGGCAACGCGGCAAAGGCGTCCGCCTTGTCCACACCCGCCGACATGGCCAGAGCCGCCGCGATCAGCGCATTGGACACCTGGAACTCGCCCGGGATCTTGAGATGGAAACTGACTTTCTCTCCAACATGGCGCACGACCACGCGCTGCCCATAGCCTTCCGGCTCGATCGAGAGAATTTCCATATATGCGCCTTCGCGCCCCACCGTCAGCAGTGTCGCACTAGCCGAGAGCGCCGCGAACATGAACTGCTCATGCTCTGGGTCATCGACATTGACGATCGCCGCGCCGCCATCAACCAGAAGGTCCGTGAACAGCCGCAACTTGGCATTGCGATATTCGTCCATGTCCTTGTGATAGTCGAGATGGTCGCGGCTGAGATTGGTGAAGGCCACCGCCTCGAAATGCACGCCATCGAGCCTGTGCTGATCCAGCCCGTGGCTGGAGGCTTCCAGCGCCACGTGGTCGATGCCTTGCGCTTTGAGCGCGCGCATCGCCTGATGCAGCGTCCGCGAGTCCGGCGTGGTCAGCGCGCCCTCGATGACACGCGTGGACGTCTCGATACCAAGCGTACCGATGCTCGCGCCGGGCACCCCGGCATGAGTCCAGATCTGGCGCACAAAAGACGCCACCGACGTCTTGCCATTGGTGCCGGTCACGGCCACCAGGATTTCGGGCTGCGGTTCGAACACCCGGCTTGCCGCACGGGCATAGGCAGCACGCACATCCTTGACGATGATCACGGGCACACCCGGATCACCCACCGGCGCCGTGTCCGTCACCACGGCCAGCGCCCCGCGCTCCACAGCGTCGCTGACGAACTGATTGCCATGCACCTTGGCGCCCGGCAGCGCAAAGAAGATATCGCCCGGTTCAATCCGGCGGCTATCCGAATTCAGCCCGAAGACCGCGCCGAGACCCTTCTTGGGGCGGGCGCCGGACCCTTCGAGCAACTGGGTTACACTGATAGACACGGATCAGAATCCTTCTGGATAGAGTTGTCGGACTTCCGCGGGCACGATTTGCTGATCGACGGCTTCGCTGAAGTCCGGGGCAATTCCAAGCATCGGGGCCACGCGCTGCACTACCCGGCCTGTCAGCGTGCCGGCATTCCAGCCCGCCGTCGTGCCCGATTGCGCATTTTCCGCCTTGGGTTCGTCCACCATGATCACCATGGCATAGCGCGGATTGTCGAGCGGGAAGGCCGAGGCGAAGAAGTTGGTGACCTTGCTGGATGAATAGCGCCCATCCACCACCTTTTCTGCCGTGCCGGTCTTGCCGCCCACGCGATAACCCTGCGCGGCCTTGTTCATCTGCGAGCCCGACCCGCCAGTCGATATCGCATTTAGCCGCATCAAATATCGCAGATAGCCGCTGGTCTCTGGCCGCAACACGCGCTCATAAAGCACCTCGGCCTCGGCCACATCGCGCTTGTATAGCGTCGGTGCGATGTAGTTGCCGCCATTCACAAAGGCCGCATAGGCCGTCACCATGTGTAGCGGCGACACCGACAGACCATGACCAAACGAGGCTGTCGCGGCCCCCACTTCCGAAAAGCTTTTCGGCACGGTCGGCACACGCATTTCAGGCAGCTCGAACTCCACGCGTTCATCGAATTTCATGCGGCTCAAAAAGGCACGGTAATTGTCCTTGCCCATCGCCTGCATGATGCGGATTGTGCCGATATTGGAGGAGTATTTATAGACCTCGGGCAGCGCCAGAATGCGATGCTTGCCATGGAAATCGTCAATCGTATAGCGCCCGAAACGGATGCCATAGCGCGCATCGAACTGATCAGTGATACGCACCGCGCCACTGTCCAGCGCCCCGGCCATGGTCACGGTCTTGAAGATCGAGCCAGGCTCGAAAATGCCCGAGGTAATGCGGTTGAATGTATCCTTGACCAGCGCTGTCGCCGGCTCGTTCGGATTGAAGTCGGGCACCGATGCCAGGGCGATGACTTCACCGGTGTAGATGTCCATCATCACGCCCGCCGCCGCGATGGCCTGGTATCGCGTCATGGCGTCCATCAACTGCTCGTGCAGCACATGTTGCACGCGCATATCGACCGAGAGCTCCACCGGCGTCAGCGCATTGCCGCGCGCCAACCCAAGTTCCTGCAGCAGCGCCACGGACTCGCTGTCCATATGCCGCTCGATACCGGCAATGCCCTGATTGTCCACATTGGTGGAACCCAGAATATGCGCCGCCTCGTTCATGCCGGGATAGAAGCGCTTGGATTCGGTGATGAAGTCGATGCCTGGAATACCCAGCCGCATCACCGCGTCCTGGATCGCCGGGGTCAGCTCCCGCTTGACCCAGACAAAGCCCTGGTCGCCGGTCAGCCTGTTACGCAGCCAATCCTCCTCGAGATCGGGCAGCACCGTGCGCAACTCGCGAACCGCCTCTTCCACATCGATGATCCGCCTTGGCTCCGCATAGAGCGATGGCACACGGATATCGACCGCCATTTCCAGCCCGTTGCGATCCAGGATTGGCGGCCGCGTCGCGGTAATCGCGTCGCGGGTCTGCCCCTCGATCGTCTGGTCGGTTTCAGCCATGCCCAGCTGCACCAGCCGGCCACTGACCAGTCCCAGTCCCAGCACCACGGCCAGAACCATCCAGCGGATGCGCGCTTGGGTCAGGTTTCCGCGCCGCTTGCGCGCGCCGTCGATAGCGATGGGCGGGGTAAACCCTTCATTGATGGCGGCCATTACTCGATACCCTCCATCTCAAGAATGGCATCGATCGGATCAATGCCTTCGGAAATGGCGGCAAAAAGGGCGTCCATCGCCGCCGTATCGGGCTTGGCCGGGCGCATGGGCAGCGCGGCGAAAGAACCGAACTGTTCCTGCTGCACCGGTCCGATGCCCAGCTCTTCCTGATGACGCCGAACAATCGGGTCGATATGACCGGGCTGGTTCAGCACCGCCCAGTCAGCCTTGAGCAGGGACAATTGCCCTTCTTGGTCTTCGATCTGCGCCGCCAGCGCAGTGCGCTCGGAAGCCGTTCCTTCGATGGAAAATTTGAGCGCATAGACACCCGCCAGCATCACCAGCGACAGGACCAGCAGGAAGATATTGAGGGTCCGGATCATGCGGCGCCCCTCACCTGCGGCACACCCAGACCGGTAAAATCCACTGGGCGAGCCACCTCACCCGTGCGCACTGCACTGCGCAAAACCGCGGAGCGCGCACGTGGATTGCGCGCCAATTCCGCCTTGCCCGACTTCACCGCCTTGGCAACAGGCTGCCAGCGCCGCGGGGCCGCCTCGACCTGAGGCAGATGGCGCGATGCCGTCGGCCCGCCCTTGTCGGGATCAAAGAACCGCTTCACGATGCGATCTTCCAGCGAATGAAAGCTGACGACGGCCAGACGCCCGCCTTGCGTCAGCAGCCGCTCGGCCGCAAGCAGGCCCTCGACCAACTGGTCAAACTCGCCATTCACGGCAATACGCAAAGCTTGGAATGTGCGGGTCGCGGGGTGGGCGTCTCCCGGCTTTCTGCCGATGGCCTTTTCAACGATGCGCGCCAGCTCCAGCGTCGTCGTAATCGGTGCTTCCTGCCGGGCCGCCACGATGAACTGGGCAATCCGGCGCGACTTGCGCTCCTCGCCATAGGCGTAAATCAGATTGGCCAGCGGCTCGGCATCCAGTTCATTCACCAGATCGGCGGCGCTGGTCCCGTCCCGGCTCATGCGCATGTCGAGCGGCCCTTCGCGCATGAAGGAAAAGCCGCGCTCGGCCTGGTCGAGTTGCATCGAGGAGACACCGATATCGAGCACCACCGCATCGACCGTGCCGAGGTTTGCGACCAGATTGTCCAGCTCAGAGAATGTGCCAGCCACAAACGAGAAGCGATCGGGGAAATCGGCTTTAAGGGCGTCAACATGCGGCGCCACCGAGGGATCGCGGTCGATACCGATCACCTCGGCACCAGCCTCCAGCATGGCCCGCGAATAGCCCCCTGCCCCGAAGGTGCCATCGACAACGCGACGACCGGCCATCGGCGCCAGGGCCGCCAGCACTTCTTCAAGCAGTACGGGCACATGCGGACCGCCCGGCTCATCGGTTTCGGGCAGGGAAGGCTTGCCCATATCCGCTAACACTCCACTCCGGCCGCAGGCGGACCGGTTACTTAAACTGACGACCGATCTTGCACAGCGACGCTTAAGATTCTGTTTCCCGTTTTGCTTTGCCCAATAGCACCGTGGCCCATCATTTTTCCCGAGGCACTTAATCTATGCATATTGCCCTGTCGCGCCGTTCGGGCGATGTAAGGGGATAGCGAACCAGGAACACCATGCCGATCACCAGCAAGACATTCGTGCGGTCCACCGCCTTGCTGCTGCTCGTCGGCCTGCTGGCCCTCATGGGTATCGTGGGCACCACGCTCTGGCTGGTCGAGCGGACCCAAGTCTATTTCAATGAAGTCGTAGAAGCCCGTGAAGCCCGCGGCGCAACCGTGGACCTGCGTACCCTTCTACAGGACGCCGAGACCAGCCAGCGCGGCTATGTCATCACCAGCGACCCGATTTATCTCGATCCATACAACGACGCGCTGCCCCTCATCGCCGAAGCACTGGCGCGTCTCGACGCCGTTCTGGCACCTTATCCACAAGCTGCCGATCCACTGGCCCAGCTTCACGCTGATATCGACTTCAAACTGTCCGAAATGAACCGGACCATCGATTTGGTCGCGGCAGGCCAGCGCAACCAGGCTATCGAAATTGTCAGCACGGACGCCGGCAACGAAGCCATGGAACGAGCCCGATCTTTTTTCGAGGCCCTGATCCGTGCCGCGGACGTCAGGATCGATAGCGGTGTCCGGGATCAGCGCGATACGGCCAACCTGCTGCGCATCGTTTCCATTGTCGGCGCACTGGCCATATTCGCGGTGATCGCCGGCGCCATTTGGGCAGTCCTGAGCTACACCCAGGAACTGGCCAATGCCCGCAAGGCAGTCGAGCAAGCCAATGCCGGGCTCGAAGAACGCGTGCGCGAGCGCACCGCCGACCTGGGCAAGGCCAATGAGGAAATCCAGCGTTTCGCCTATATCGTGACGCACGATCTGCGCGCGCCCCTCGTCAATATCATGGGCTTTACCGCCGAACTCGAAACCAGCGTCGACGAGGTCAAGACCTATATGGAGGCCCAACCGGCGGCCGAGGACGACCCCCTCGCCGCCCAGGCCCGTCTCGCCGCCACCGAAGACCTGCCCGAGGCCATCAGCTTCATCCGCGCCGCCACCCGCAAGATGGACGGGCTGATCAACGCCATCTTGAAAATTTCGCGCGAGGGCCGCCGCCAGCTCAATCCCGAGCCCGTCGAACTGTCCGAGATTGCTGAAACCAGCGCCGCCGCTGTGCACCACCAGATTGCCGAGAGCGATGGCAGCATCGAGACCGATATTCGCGTCGGTCAGCTCATTACCGACCGCCTCTCGCTTGAACAGATCCTGGGCAACATGCTGGACAACGCCGTCAAGTATCAGGAACCCGGCCGCCCCTTGCGCGTTGCCATTCGTGCCCGGCATGTGCCCGGCAATCGCGTCCATATTGAAATCGAGGACAATGGCCGGGGCATCGCCGACACCGACCACGAACGCGTGTTCGAGCTGTTCCGCCGCTCCGGCTCGCAGACCAGCGCCGGCGAGGGCATTGGCCTGGCCCATGTCCGCACCATGGTGCGCAGCCTTGGCGGCGACGTCACATTGACCTCCAAACTCGGCGAAGGCACCACCTTCATCATCAATCTGCCGCGCGATTCCCGCGCTTTTATAGGGAGACTTGGCGCATGAACAATGCACGGCCCGTCACAATAATAATGGTCGAGGACGATGAGGGTCACGCCCGCCTGATCGAAAAGAACATCCGCCGTGCCGGCGTCGCCAATGAGATCGTCCCCTTCACCAATGGCACCGATGCTCTGGCCTATCTGCTCGGCCCCGACGGCACCGGCCTCGTCAACAAGGGCCGGCAATTGCTCGTCCTGCTCGACCTCAACCTGCCCGACATGACCGGCATCGACATCCTCGAGAAGGTCAAGAACAACGAGCACACCAAGCGTTCACCCGTCGTTGTGCTCACCACTACCGACGACCAGCGCGAAATCCAGCGCTGCTACGACCTGGGCGCCAATGTCTACATCACCAAGCCGGTGGATTATGAGGGCTTCGCCAACGCCATCAAGCAGCTTGGCCTGTTCTTCTCTGTGATGCAGGTCCCCGAAGCAGAATAGATGCCCAACCGAACACCGCACGTGCTCTACATCGATGACGATCCAGGCCTGATCCGTCTGGTCGAAAAGGCCATGCAGCGGCGCGGCTACATCTTTTCGCATGCTCAGTCAGGCGAAGAGGGGCTCGATCTGATCCGCCAGGGCGGCATCGACGTCGTCGCGCTCGACCACTACTTGCCCACCGGCACCGGGCTCGATGTGCTCGCTGGCATGGAAGGCCTGGAGGATCATCCGGCCACCGTCTATGTCACCGGCTCCTCGGAAATGTCGATTGCCGTCAACGCACTCAAGGCTGGCGCGACCGACTTCGTGCCCAAGTCCGGCTCCGAAGACTTCATGCCCCTGCTGCTCTCGGCCATCGACCATGCCATTGACCATGTGCGCCTGTCCCGCGCCAAG
>Ga0098074_1001425_pt1 | contig 12226 bp, 18 predicted proteins | sample 32_taG_FD_75064 | JGI IMG/M metagenome (GOLD analysis project Ga0098074, IMG submission 75064) | Marine viral communities from the Gulf of Mexico - 32_GoM_OMZ_CsCl metaG | ecosystem: Environmental > Aquatic > Marine > Oceanic | place: Atlantic Ocean: Gulf of Mexico | collected 2015-07-12
CGGCGTCCTTGGCCTCACGATCAGGCCATCCAGCCCACATCAGCTTGGCACGACCAGATCGCACCATCGCGGGATGAATATCCTTGATGCTGTTAGCACCAGCGATGATGAACAAGCTGTCCTGGTCATTCAAGAATGTCTTGATCTGACCACTCAGCCGTCGCTCAACACCAGAACCGTTACCTTCGGCAGAAGACTGATTTGCAGGAATGACCTGCTCAATCTCATCGATTGCCAGGAATCCGCCAATGGCCACAGCCGCCTTGAATGCTTGCAGCTGATACTGCTCGCTGTTACCGACGTACTGATCCATGACTTCTTCCATTTTCAGGCTGGCCATCGGAAGTTGCATCTCCCCGGAAATGCACTTGTGAGCAAGCGATTTGCCGGTACCCGGAGGGCCGACAAGGGTGAGCATCTTCCGAGGACAACGATCGGGAAGGTCAGGACGATACAGCTGCTGTACCGTGTGCTTCAGGTGACCGTGTCCGACAATGTTGTCGAAGCTGAAAGGGTTCTTGTCCGGGCGGAACATGTGCTCGAAGTCTGCCAAGGGCATGCTTTCCAGCCATTCAGTGTGCTTCACATCGTCAAGCACGTAACTGACACGGCACCTGACTTCACCTTCTTTGATGAGATCAGGGTTCTGGAAATGATGCTCTTGCTTCAGCAGCGTAAAGCCAACAGCCTGGGCGTACTTGCCCGACTCGGGGCGAGGGAAGCAAGCGAACTTCTCAACAAACGCCGGATGAAAAATCTCCAAGCGATTGTCGTGAGCCATGTGAACAGCTTTCTTTTTGAAAACCGTACCAGGATCCGCCACGCTTACTTCGCTGACAGACTCTGCGAGATACTGTGCTGCCTTTGCTCGGGACAAGCCCGCGGTCGCTTGCAGCAAGTCTTCGCTGATGTCCTTCTCAGGGATGCCCAACTCCTGGGCGATCCTTGAAACTTCTTCGTCATCGGGAACATCGTGCTCCACGTACTCGCAGTGGACCTTCAACTCGGGCGGAGACTTGTAGCCAGGGGCTGTCTGCATCAGCAAAGTCACGCCGGTGTTTTGACCCACTCGGATGATTTTCTGTACGAAGATCAACAGAGCGGAATCCACAGCACCTTGCGGGCCGTTAGGCATCAGATGACGATCGAAGTTGCGAATGCACAGAATACGCTGAACGGCGTCCTCTGGTGTGCTTTCGCCCATCTCATCTCGATACTGACGTCCGCGGGCACCCACCAGCACCTGCTCCAAGGCATCATGCAAGCCGATCTTTTGCGGCTGGCCGTTGGAGCCGCCCAGGTTCAGTGCCGCAATGTCGGGATCCGTCTCGTCTTCGCCGCCAACGGTCACTACGTTCTCGTAAGCGTCGGTCAGGCCGTCTGCTGCGTCCCAGAACATCAAATCCCAGGGTTCGTCAGTTCCCTGTGTTGCACGGGCTGCGGCTGCCAAGTCCAGCAGACACTCTTCAGGCTCCTCACTCGTCAACACCAGACCGGCTTGGCCTGCTGCAAAATAAGTCGCCAGGTTTTTCACTACACTCATGTGTTTTCCTTTCGTTAATGTTTTTCTTGCTGTTTCTGTGCGTTGTCTGCCTGATAGAACTCAGGCTTCTTGACCGATTCGGTAGGTGCACCAATCAACGCATCAACTAAAGGCTGCGTAGCTTTCACACACGCACCTCCCTTGTAGCCAAACGCTTCGACGGTGACTTCTCCATCTTCATCGATGGTGATCTCAATTCTTTTCGACATTACACATCCCTTTCTTCGACAACGATCTTGGTCTTGTTATTAGGCAACGGCACGACCTTGATGTTCTTGTTCGCGAATTCCGGGTTGCCTGCCTGAACTTCTTTTTGGATTTTCCGTAACGCAGATTTTTTAGCGTAAGCTCGCTTCAGCTCCCCGCCCCAGGAATCCTTGCCCTGAGTTCCTGGCTTGTGTTTTCCCACACCGGGGCTGTTCAACAAGCCGTTTCCTTGGGCATAGAAGTCAGTCATCATCATGTACTGACCCTTGTTGACCGGGTGAGGCACGAGACCGATTTCGTAAGCATCGCTTCGCCCTTTGCCATCCTTGTACTTGATGACGAACTCAGCGTCCTTGCCTACGACCTCCGTGGAGATCTTGTCGTACGCTCGCTTGAACGTGTCGTTCTCGAACATCTTTCGTTGCTGCTGCAAGTTCCATGGGTTCTTGAGCAGGTCCAGCAGGTTCGCTGGCAACGTCACGCCTTTCTCTTTGGCAAGCTGGTGGACGTCGACACCTTTCCGCTTCAAAGCGGCCATCAGTTTGACCTGATACACGCCGGGCAGCGGGTAGTCGCCAACCAGCCTGCCGTGGTCTGTTGCCCAGGTTCGATATTCCTTTTGGCGAACCAATTGGAGCTCCGGGCATTGCTCCTTGACTGTTAACGCGAGGGCTTCGATGTCCGTCACGGTAAAGCCACTTTCAAGATGACTCATGTGTTTTCCTTTCAAAAAAAAAGCCGCCCGACAACCAGGCGGCCGTGAGATTCTGAGTTTGATGTTAGCAGGAGTACTCTGTCCACTCCGACACATCGCAATGTCCGATCGCCTTTTTGAGCGTTTTACCGGTTTCAGACATTGCCTTCGTGAAGCAAGTGTCTTTGTCAAAAACAAAACAAGCTTCTCCGAGAGGGACTTCATACCCGTTATACCTGGACGAGCCCCACGCTCTGACGGACTCCAGGTAAGGGAGATCTTTGCCTGTTTCGTTCATCCAGGTTTCGAGTATCTCTGCAAACAGGCCTTGAAGCTCGTCGCTGTACGCGACGTGCGTGTCCAAGTCGTACTTGCCTGGCTCACCGTTGACCTTCACAACGGACGCCACGCGTTCGCGAATGACGTCGAGCTTCACGTTGGTAGGGATTTGATCCAGTGGCTGAAAGTGCTCAACCACCGCCTCTCTCCAGCCGCTTTCTGGATCGTCTTTCAACGCCTTACAGCACTGGTCGTAAAAATTCTGGCAAACCTCTACGGCTGCTTTTTTGTTTTTACCAGTGATGAATCCCATCATCTGGTCTGTGGAAGCCAAAACACCACTTTCTGAATAGATGTCAGTACCCATAGTTTCCTCCGAAACAAAGAAATAAAACCACAAAAAAAAGGGCCGATAGTTTCCTAACGGCCCCGTAAACTCAAATTCAGCGATGCGTTACCTGCAACAGCAACATGCTCGCAGCCTGGCAAAGATCGCAGCACGTCGTGCCTGTCGACAAGCGATACGAGCACGAGAACGAGCTCGAGCGTTGCAAGCAGCTTGTTTAACAGCACACGCACTATTTCGGACAATGCACGCCCCAGCTTTGACCACGACACAAGGTGCCGCAATCACAACACGTGCAGCTCTTCGAACTGGCTGACCTTTAACCAGGCAAGCTCCGTCGGCACAAGCAGCTGGGCAATCCTTGCAAGCAGCTTTTTCTTGTGCAGCTTCCTCTCCTGCGAGAGCGGGTGAGATACTGATCAAGCCCAGCATCAAGGCTAACAAAATGGTACGCATTGTTACTCCTCTGCGTCATGGTTATGGTGCCGTGGCACCCTCAACGATAGATCGAAGTTGCTGTACAGCCGCTTCGGTCTTACCTTCTTTTAATCGTAACAGGGATAGCTGCTGCAATAAAGCACTCATGTTTTCCAGGTAAGTTGCTTGCATTTCAGCAGTTTTTGAATTCTGTGACCCATAAATAGCAGAATACATCTCTGGGTCATCTGCGTATTCTGCGTCAACTTTTTCTGACTGGTCAGCATCGAGAGCTAACCTCAGCACGTCAAATGGTTTAACCACTCCTTCCTCTCCGAGAACCTGACTGATGTATTCCCGGATCTCTTCAGAAAACTGGGATTCTGCGGAATCGTCTGGTGGCCAGAGGAATAGTGCTTCCGTAATTCCCAGCAGTATTTCGTCCGCGTCTGCGGGATCGAACTCGTCCGGCTGGAAATCATCACCGGCGAGAATGTTACAAAGCTCGATGAAGCGAGTAACGTCTTTGTAGAAGAAGTTCGTGGTAACGATCGTGATCGCTGCCATGATCTTGTCGAGACTCTCTTTTGGCAGCTGTAACTGGTAATCGTCTTCCAACTCGCGGCGTATTGTTTCTGGTGCCCACTGAAGAGCCTCTTCGCCGTAATCGTCCATGACAATCAAAAACAAAGCAGAAGCGAAAGACTCCTCAGAAAGCAGCAATGCTCGCTTAACTGCCTTCGAGTTGACTTGGTAGGGCTGCGTCTGGCTGGAACTAGCTACTTTCTCGTGCCGGTCCAGCAGGACTCGCAGCAGTTTGTTTTTGGCTTTCATGATTAAAACGTCCTTGTCTGTATTTCAGTCGGGCACGTAAAACGCCGATATCACACATGATATGGGTCAAAGCAAACTCACCCAGCTCGTCAACGGCTTCTGAGTTGTTCGTGTCCCAGAAGGATTTTCCCCCTGTAACAGACACCCACCGGGAATCGCATACTGCTAACATGACAGCAGGCTGAGCCAGTCCAGCAGAGCATGCAGAATCGAATGACTCGACCTGTTCTCGGAAGAACTTCAAGATATCGTATATCTGGGCGTCAGAAAATAGATTCAGGTGCGAGAGCCAGTCGCCCAGACAGACGACCAGCTCGCACTCTGTTTGCACCGCTCGCTTCAATCGCTTGACTTGCGATTCGTCCAAGATCACGAACGGGTTCATTGTCTTGAAGTCACCTCGTACTTGGCTCGATATGCCGCGGGCTGGCACCGCGTGTGAGTCGGAGGCAGCAGTTCGCCGTCATCTCCTTTGAGGTTTTCGATTGTTTCGCCTTCGCTGTTGATCGGATACGCCGGATCGATCGCACGCGAAATGCCGGGAAGTCCGGTAATTCCCTCTTTTGTTGCCGCGGCCAATACCGCCTCGCGAGCCCGGGCACTTCCAAGCTCTTCAATTTGAGCACCGAAAGAATCGGCGTCAGACTCGATCAGAACTGACCCTCGACTTCCATCCCCGGTAATCTCGACTTCCACTGCACGGATTCCCATGTTTTCTCCTTCTTCGAACAAGTTTGGCTACGGTGAATGTCACCGCATCAATTGTAACGCAAGCAGCCAGGAACTGCCAGAATGTATGAACATCCATTGGATTTTCAATCCTCCCTTCCTAATAGCTAAGAAAAAGCGTGAAGCTCCGACAGCTAACACGCAAAGGGCCCAGCGAGTTAGTCTACACAATCATGATTAAATACCGTTTTGTCAGTATTCAAATCACGATCGTGTGACCAACCCGCTGGGTTTGTTTGACCCCCGTCATGGGATCAATGCGAAGACACCAAGACTTTTGGTTCTTCTTTCATTTCGAGCTCTCCTCGGACCACCTTCATGGCCCGGGGTGCGTCGACTCCGATTTTAACGGCCCCCTTCGAGGTTGCCGTCACGACGATCTTGATGTCGTCGCCAATGGCGATTTTCTCGCCTACTTTTCTGGTCAGAACGAGCATTACACTCTCCTTTTCTTTTTGACGTTGGTGATTTATTCTCAGGCCACTTCGAGGAAACTCGAATCCGCCTGCTCCCGTTCGACAGCTTCTTCAGCCGCCGCCTCCGGGCACCATCCGTTGCGAATGTAAAAATCCGCAACGTGTCGCATTGCCGGATCCTCATCTGCTTCGACTGCACAGTGTGCAGGGTCAGCAGCGGTGTCGACCTTCTCGAAGCCTTGCCCGATTTCAACTTCTCCGGCGAGCTTATTCAGCTTGTCGAAGAGGTTGAGGCCTTCACGACCCTGTAAGTCCAAGGCCGCATGCTCAGCTACCTGAGCAAAAGTTTTCGTCGTTTTAACCATGATTTTCTCCTTCATGTGCGGCGGTACCGACGTGGCACCGCCAAGAAAATTGGAGGTGGCTGCCCACGCGGCAGTCACCAGGAAACTTTTTACTTGCCCCTGCTCCTTTTGGAAGCAAATTCGGGGAACTCTTTCCCGCGGAACTTCTCGGCTTCCCCGGGGTATTGCTCGCGTTTGATCGACGCTACGAGCCTCAGAATTCTTGCTGAGCGTACGCCTAGTAAGGCTAGGTCAGCAAACAGAAGGCACCGTAACCACAGGGGTAACGCGTCCCAGAAAATAAACAACAGGCATAAACCCACTTTGACCTCCTTCATGGATGGGGTTACCAAGTAACCGTGTAGGAACAGCCGCAGTCGGCTATTCCCGGACTTTCATGCACCGACCTCAAGTCGATGCTTTTGACGTTCGTGTGCACCTTCAACGTGTGCCGTCGCTCGATGCCGGTACACCCGACAAAGAACACCCACCACATTAAAAGCACGAGTAAGACTCCATTCCTTCGCATAAGCTCCTCACTTATTACACCCAGCGTTGCCGGAGGTAGTCCTCGTGTAGTTGCCGAACCGAGCGTTCGGCTTTGCGGCAGTCTCTTTCGAGTGCCGCAAAATGGCCCCGCAAGGGGGCCTCGTATTCGGGAAATTCCCGAATACAAAGCTTGAGGAACCCGATCCGTGTTTGCGGGCCGAATTCCTCAAAGATTAAATCCAGAAGTGTTTCCACTTCTGATGGGCTTGCTGCCCGATTGATAGTTGATGCAACCATCGTTCTCTCTCCTTCTTGGATAAGAGGTAAAGAAAAAGCCCGCTCAGAATCGCTTCTGAACGGGCTTAGAAAACCTAAGGTTTCCCTTCATCTAATAATGACACGAAAATGCCATTTTTTTAGGTGAAGGGAGGGGCTCACACGGCCCTCTCGGAGCAGGCCGCGTAGTACCCGGTCCCGCCAATGGCGAGACCAAGAAGCAGGCATGTAGCCTGCTCCAGGTAAAACCGACCGGGGTCGGCCACCTCTGCTCCTGAGCTGGAGCCCAGGATGGCCGCTATCGGGCCAGCTTCCCATTCGTAATACAGGACCCCGTTCACGAGGCCCACGTAACCGAGGAACAATCCGCCGATAATCATCAGTACGTACTTCAACATCACAGTCTCCTTCTTGGATTACCAGCACTTCTCGGGGAAGAGCCGGTAGACTTCATGAATGGAGGAACAGGCCTTCACCTGCTCTTCCGTAACTTTGCATTCACGAGGGCACCAGACGTAACTCCACGCTGGAGCGTGTCGGCTTACTGCCCCTCCTTCGTCATGTGCCGCAAAATCGCGGCGGCTTCGGAATCAGTCAACTCATCGACCTTGAGGTCTTTGACCTCAGAGCTGATTACAATCGGGTCGTAAGCCCCAAGGGGCTGAGACGCCCCGCGAGCAGCAGCCTTCACCATGTCCTGGGGGTCATGCCCCCAGCCAGGTACCGGCTCGGAGTTGCAGACGACCCGCACGTCGATGACGTGCTGCTTCCGCTGAAGAACCAGCGGAGTCTCTGGCTCGATGCTCATGATGCCGCTTGCCAGATCGAGATGCAGCCCGCTGCCCCTGCTCGATTGCGGTGTCTTCCCACACTCTGGCAGGTCCACCTCCGGCTCGTCTTTCAGCGTTTCCGCGTACTTGCGAATGACTGCCGGGATCCGCGGGTCCAGCTTGAACGTCGGCTCGTTTTCCGGCCGAAGCTCATCCGGCTCGATCCGCATCTTGGTGAACTTGCCGGGATCCAGTGTCTTCCCCCACTCTAGGTAGAGCGACGCGAGCTCCTCAAACCGATCTTGAAAAGCTTGATCGGGGCCAAAAAGCGATACTGGCTTCGTCAGTTCCACCACCTTCACAACGGTCGCAGCCTCCACCATGGGAAGTGGATCAACCCCTGCCGCAAGTTTGGCAACGAAGCCGCCCTTGTGGGCAAACACAACTCCGTCCAGCCCCTCCAGCCGGGAGAAGTCCACCCGAGGGTGGTCTTTCCGCCGGAACAGGGTGAGGCCGTCACCCCTGTCGTCCTGCGTGATAGTGCCAGCGATCTCGCCCAGCTCTTGGGCGTACATCTCCAGCCCGAGGACGGGGCTGTCAGTTCGATCAATGCACGTGGCATCGACGAACCGGAGGCCGCCAACTTCGATCACCTGGGCGTTCTCACGCAGGTAATCAAGTCGCTCGGTCAACCCATCGAGGTAATCGAGCTTCTCTTTGCCGAGGCGGCACATGAGACCCCAGAGGGCCTCACAGTGCTCAGCGAACAGCGTCCGCATCTCCTCAAACCACCTCAGCACGGTGGTCTCGACCGGACTTATCCCGGCGAACAGAGCGTCAGGGTTTGACCCCAACTTCTCTGCCGTGGCGAACGGCCCCTTGCTGTCCAGCAACTCGCTGAATTCCAACCAGTCCCAAATGGAACGGGCCTGATCGTCATCAATGCCGAGGTAAGGCAGGATCAGCGTGATTGAGCACGCTGGGTCAGCGTCTCGATCAAACTGATGGTGATCAAAGTTGCACAACCTCGGTTCGTGCCGACCACCTTGGTCAAGCACGATCGTGTTGATATCGTTCAGGTCTTCGGCTGTGCAGTCGCGTCTTTCGATGCAATCAGCTTTGCCTGCTGCGATCAGCAAGCAGCAGCTGATAAACTCGTCGCGGTGAGCTGAGCCGGGGTGGGTGACGATAGTTTTCATAACTCAATCTCCTTCATGGAAAAGGTAAAGAAAAAACCCTCACAGCAACGTGCTGCGAGGGCTTTAGATGGAGAAAGGATAAGGTTTCCTTTCATCTAATAATGACACGAAATCACTATTTTTTTAGCTAGAACGTGTACTCCGTAACTTTGCCTCCGGCGGCCAGCCGTACACGCACTTTCTCTGCCCGGAGCAACTTTTTCAGTCGAGCTTTCTTCTCTTTGCCCATAGAAACGATCTGCTGCTTGGCGGCGTTGATAGATTGAACGCGAGCACTGGCTTTTCGTCCACAGCGGCCGCAACCGGTTCGTTTTCCTACCGCTCCGCGGGCAACGCTGCGTAGAAAAGGATATTCCCGGACAAAGTTAGGGTTGCTACTCATTGAGCGAATAACAGACTCTTCCAGTACCAATAGTTTATGTAATGCAGGTGCAGCCATCGTTTATCCTTACGTGCTGGTGGATTGTGAAGAGGTAGAGCCAGGATCTGGCGGAGAAGGACACCACACGTCTTCGACAGCCTGTAGTTGGGTTAGTTTTTCCATGGCGGACACAAGAACACAAACTTCGGCTTGAATCTCATCCCAGATCGCGTCTCCTTCTGTGGCAGAAGCAACATCCAGCTCCACGTAGTTCAGCCGGTAATACGGCCATTGCATGTCCGGGTTTGGCTCACCAGCAGGAATAGATGCCAGTTGCGGAGGACCTGCCACCGCCTCAAAGTTGTCGCAGTCCTGGTCTGTGTACGGACTCGGCGGATTTCGTTTGTAGATGAAGATGTTTTCGTCTAAATCCGCACCCTCGACGCCCGTCACCTCAACCCGCAATCGATACGCACCGTAGTTGTTGAAATTGACAGTCGTTACAGCATATCGCGTTAATCGTATGCGTCTTGTGGTCATTGAACTGCTCCATGTCCGTTTGAGAGGATCATCCCTGATGGAAGTTTAATCACTTCCGGCTTGTAGCCCCGTTTCTCGTGTACGTAATCCGTGATTTGCCTTACAACTTCAGGCTGGGTGGTCGCCCACCGCTGTATCAGCATCATCCACCTATTGTACAACTCACTGTGGCGAATGCTTAGGGAACTTTGCTCAGACTCTGCTTGAACCAGCAACGCTTCAGCAAGTTCACGGTCGCCTTCAAGCTCTGGAACCCTTTCCCAGAAAAACCGATCGTTCCAAAGCTCCGCTATCACGGTGTGATCTAAAACTATCGTTCGGGATCCCATGGGAACCTCTCCGAATGACCGCGGCGACCGCCCTGCTCACGTGCCGGACATGCAATCAGACTTTTGCCTCTATTCCATTGCTTGATTCCGTACCCTGCCTGGTGCAGTTGCTCGCCAATTGTGATGTCTCCTCCGTTATGCCCCAACCGACGGCACGGAATGTCAGCTTTTCGCATAGCATCAGTCTCCATAGCCCAGCACCAGCCTACGGCGAAGTCTATCACGCTGCCGTTTGGCGATTCGACTTGACCTCCCCGGTTGCGGAAGTGCTTGCCGCGGTACCACTTCGCGGATTTGAACCACTGATCCGGCCTGCCTCCGTTTTTGGCGTAATGCTTCATGTCGTGGTACATCAAATTGCCGTAGCATCTGAAATTGTAGTAGTGGTTGTTGATAATGTTCTGACAGAGATCGTTAATCCACTGCGGTTTGACGACCCAGGTGTCATCGTCGAGCCAGAGGAAGTAGTTTGTCTCGATGGGACGCTGCTCGTCATAGAACATCTCCCGCATCACCGGATATTTGTGTCGATTCTCGCTGTTGATGTAAAGCTTCGTGATTGGAAGCGTTCGCAGGTAGTCGATGGTTGACTGGGCCGCCTGGTTGGTCGCCACACGGATGTCCAGCCGTTCTGCGGGCACTGAAGCCAGCAAACTCGACAAGCATTTACGGGCCAGCTCCGTGTAAGGACCGTAACAGAGCACAAAGACGGTCAATTTGCCGCCGATGATTGGATCGTCCATGCACTCCAGCTTGCGTTGAATAGTCGGGGACTTTTCACGCTTCACCTCATAAGGGTGTACCTGCTGGTAGGGTTTCTGCGTCCGAATATCCACCGACGGCTCGCGAATAACCTCGATAGGGCCTTTAGTCGTAACGGATTCCTCTGGGCCAGACACGGAGGGAGAAGCCTCTTTTACCGTATCTGGTGTGACCTTGATAAGCTGTACGCGAGGCACAGTGATCCCGGACGTCTCCGGCTTAAATTCCGGATTTTGACTGCTGTATTTTCCTGTGGGGGTACCGATTGGGGGCAGTACGCCTTTTTCGTAGTATTCCATCACTGCCTCAACTATGTGATCTGACAAAATTAGGTCTTGGCACTTTGGAACTGCATGTGATCCCTCAGGCCGAATAGGTTGTCGGCACATCTGATAAGACTTCTTCGTCAGATCAGCGGGATCCAGCGGAACCGTACGCTTTTTCCAACAACCCTGCACGTCGCAGCATTCCAATAACCCAATTGTATGCAAAAACTTGTGTTCGACCTTCACAGGGTTGGCATCTTTTCCAAATGCCTGGAAGCTGTTTGTGTAAGCCTCAAACCAAGGCTCTTCACGCCCACCTGCATGCACAACACAAGGCTTCTCAAACGCAGCAGCAATGTGCATGGCACCGGTGACGCCGCAAATGACGCCATCTGCGTGTAGGATCATGTTCCAAAGATCACGAACGTTTTCTGTCTTGCCGACCATGTTCGTGACACCACGCAAGGGCGGATGTATGTGGCTCGAATGTACTGCCCCGACCTGCACACAATGGATACCCTGCATTGCCAGCTTGTCCACCACTTCTTGATGGCGATGGGCGTGCCAATGCTTGGTTGTCATGTCTGTTTTGCCGCCGGAGATGATAATCCAGTAGCGTCCCTGAATTCGACGTTTGCGTTCCTCCGCATCCAGGTGCAAATCAGGCCGGGGATCCGTAACGGGAACTTCAATGCCGGTTTTCTTCGTAAAGTCGTAGTGATACCAGGCGAGAATGTGCTTCATCTCCCTGCGACCACCATACTTGGCGTACGAGTTCCATTTGATCGCATCTCCCCACTCTACAGTGACCTTGAGAGGCCGGGGGAGTCCAGCTTCTTCGAACTTGGTAACGTAAGGGTTGTTCCACCAAACGTTTGTCCAATTCGTATCGACTTTGATTTCATATTTATCGGGATACGCCCGGTGAATATCACGGACAAGACCTGTCATTAACACCGTATCGCCCAAGGCCCAGCGGTGCCTAATGACGATCCTTTGTTTAGCCATGCGTTACTCCCGAACAACAGCCAGTTTCAGGACGATTCCTTTTTCGTCCTTGTAAACAAGAGCTTTCTTGTTTACAGAATAGTATATCGTACTGTTGAGGGCGAGTGAGTCATTCAAGGACGGAACTGGCAATCCGTCGGCTATTGCAATCTTACCTGTCGCTCCTTGAGACCCTTGATGTCCGAAGCGTCCTTGATGCCCCTGTGCTCCTTCTGCTGTTAAAGATTTCTCTGACAGGTGCTCTACGCTGGCAGATAAGTCTGCGATCGTATCGAACCATTCACCTCCGTACGGGTTGAAATCTGGGCTCAGCATCATCGGCTGGGCTTGCGGACCTGGGGCTCCTTGGGCACCTGTTGCTCCTTGTGCTCCTGTTGCTCCTGTTGCTCCTTGGGCACCTGTTGCTCCTTGTGCTCC
>Ga0098074_1001426_pt1 | contig 12213 bp, 13 predicted proteins | sample 32_taG_FD_75064 | JGI IMG/M metagenome (GOLD analysis project Ga0098074, IMG submission 75064) | Marine viral communities from the Gulf of Mexico - 32_GoM_OMZ_CsCl metaG | ecosystem: Environmental > Aquatic > Marine > Oceanic | place: Atlantic Ocean: Gulf of Mexico | collected 2015-07-12
ACCGACGCGGCGGGGAACTCCGACCCGCTGACCGCCCGGGTCAGCACCCGGCGCACGTTGGTGTCGAGGACGACGTGCCGCCGGCCGTAGGCGAAGGTGGCGATCGCGGCCGCCGTGTAGTCGCCGACGCCCGGCAGGGCGATCAGGTCGTCGTAGCCGCTCGGGACGACGCCGTCGTGCTGCTCGGTGATGGCCACCGCCGCGGCGTGCAGGCGCAGCGCGCGCCGGGGGTAGCCCAGCCGCCCCCAGGCCCGGACCGCCTCCCCGGTGCTCTCGGCGGCCAGGTCGGCCGGGGTCGGCCAGCGCTCGAGCCACGCCTCGTGCACGGGCAGCACGCGGGCGACCGGCGTCTGCTGCAGCATGAACTCCGAGACCATCACCGACCACGGGCTCGCCGCGGGGCCGCGCCACGGCAGCTCGCGCTGGTGCACGTCGTACCAGTCCAGGAGCTCGTCGAGCATGGCGTGATTCTGCCTCGGAGTGCCTCCCCGGCTGCGGGCGCCTGCGCGACTAGCGTGCGGGACCATGGCGACCACCCGCGGACCGTTGGCCCCAGCGGTCTACTGGCGTCGTCGACTCTTCGTGCTGGGCACCCTGGTGGCGCTGGTGCTGATGCTCGTGAACCTGGTGCGCGGTGACGACCAGCCGCGCGCCGACTCCCAGGCGACGACCGTCTCCGGGCAGCCCACGAGCGCTCCGACCACGCCGGCGGATCTCGGCACCAAGAAGAAGAACCGGAAGTCCGGGAAGTCGCAGACGACGACGCAGACGCCGGCACCGCCGCCCGAGCCCGTGCTTGCCAGCCCCACCGGGCCGTGCGCGGACGCCGACGTGGTCGTCACGCCGTACGTGGCCGGTGCCGTCGCCGGGCGCCCGGTGACCATCACCCTGCAGCTGCGCACCGTCGAGAGCGCCGCGTGCACGTGGCGGGTCACCGCGAACCGGCTGGCGCTGAAGGTGGCGCGGGACGGCGAGCAGGTCTGGGCGAGCTGGCAGTGCCCGGGTCAGCTGGGGGTGCAGGACGTCGTCGTGCGGCGCGCGGTCACCGCGACGGTGAACGTGCCGTGGAACGCGCGCTACTCCGAGAGCGGCTGCCCGCGGGAGACCCGCTATGCCGGCGTCGGCGGCTACACAGTCTCGACCGCGGCGTTCGGCGGCGAGCCGGCTGACGCCGACTTCTCACTGGCGCAGCCGACGGTGGGTGCTACACGTAGCGCTCCAGGATCGTCGACTCGGCGAGCCGACTGAGCCCCTCGCGCACGCTGCGGGCGCGCAGCTCGCCGACGCCCTCGACGGCCTGGAGGTCGTCGATGCCGGCCGAGAGCAGCTTCTGCAGGGTGCCGAAGTGGTCGACGAGCCGGTCGACGACGGGGGCGGGCAGTCGCGGCACCTTGGTGAGCAACCGGTAGCCCCGGGGCGCGACCGCGCCGTCGAGGTGCTCGCCGGTGCCCAGTCCGAGCACGCGGGCCGCCGAGGCGGGATCGACCAGCTCGGTGGGGGAGAGCGCCTCGAGCCGGGTGAGCAGCTCGGCGGGGGTCTTCGACTTGCGGCCGCCCGGCACGTAGTCACGGATCACCAGCTCGCGCTCGACGTCGACGCCGGTGATCAGCTCCTCGAGCTGCAGGGTGAGCAGCCGGCCGTCGGTGCCGAGCTCGAGCACGTAGTCCTCGATCTCGCTGGCGATGCGGGTGACCATCTCGAGCCGCTGGGCGACCACCGCGACGTCGCGCACGGTGACGAGGTCCTCGACCTCGAGGGCCGACAGGGTGCTGGAGACCTCGTCGAGACGCAGCTTGTAGCGCTCGAGGGTGGCCAGGGCCTGGTTGGCCCGCGACAGGATCTGCCCGGAGTCCTCGAGCACGTGCCGGGTCTCGCCGACGTAGGCGGCGATGATCTGCATCGACTGCGACACCGAGATCACCGGGAACCCGGTCTGTCGCGCCACCCGGTCGGCGGTGCGGTGCCGGGTGCCGGTCTCCTCCGACGGGATCGTGTGGTCGGGCATGAGGTGCACCGCGGCGCGGCTGATGCGGGTGATCTCGCCGTCGACGATGATCGCGCCGTCCATCTTGGCCAGCTCGCGCAGCCCGGTGGCGGTGAAGGGGACGTCGAGCATGAAGCCGCCCGTGGCGATCGACTCCACCGTGCGGTCGTTGCCGAGCACGATCAGGGCGCCGGTGCGCCCGCGCAGGATGCGTTCGAGACCGTCACGCAGGGGGGTGCCCGGAGCGATCAGGGCGAGGGTCTCGCGCAGCCGGAGCTGCTCCTCGCTGCGGTCGGTCGTGCTCACGACCCGACCCTATCCAGGATCGACCACCTCGAGTGCGTGCTTGGTGCGTTCCACGAGATGCAGGACGCGCAGCGCGGTGTGCACGTCGGGCGCCTCGACCACGCGCATGCCGTCGACCATCAGGTCGGACGACGACGCCCGCGGGCCGCCGGGCGTCGTGTGGTTGGCCGGCACCACGGCCATCGCGAAGCCGAGCCGGGCGGCCTCGGCGAGGCGCTGCGGCAGGTCGCGGATGCGACGCAGCTCGCCGGCCAACCCGATCTCGCCCATCGCCACCACCCCGGCGGGCGGAGGACTGACGAACGTCGCCGAGGCGAGCGCGACGGCCACCGCCAGGTCGCTGGCCGGGTCGACGAGCCGGGCACCGCCGACCGTGGAGGCGAACACGTCGTGGTTGTAGAGCCGGATGCCGCAGTGCTGCTGCAGCACCGCGAGCACCATCGCGACGCGCGAGCCGTCGAGCCCGGACGTCGTGCGTCGCGGCCGTTCCAGAGGCGAGGGGGTGACCAGGGCCTGCACCTCGGCCAGCATGGGCCGCCGACCCTCCATGGTGACTGCCACGCACGTGCCGGACACCCGTCCGTGGTGCCGCTCGACGAACAGCCCGGTGGGGTCGGCCACGGCGGTGATCCCCTCGGGTCCCAGGTCGAAGCAGCCCACCTCGTCGACCGGGCCGAACCGGTTCTTGACCGCGCGCAGCATGCGGAAGCGCGAGTTGCGGTCGCCCTCGAAGTGCAGCACCACGTCGACGAGGTGCTCGAGGACGCGGGGTCCGGCGATGCCGCCGTCCTTGGTGACGTGGCCGACCAGCACGGTGGCGATGTTGCGGGTCTTCGCGACGCGCACCAGGGCGGCGGCGACCTCCTTCACCTGGGTGACGCCGCCCGGCACGCCCTCGACGCCCGGGGCGCCGATGGTCTGCACGGAGTCGACGACCAGGAGGGTCGGGCGGACCTCCTCGATGTGGGTGAGCGCGGCCGCGAGGTCGGTCTCGGCGGCGAGGTAGAGCTCGTCGTGAACGCCGTCGGTGCGGTCGGCCCGCAGCCGCACCTGGCTGGCGGACTCCTCGCCGGTGACGTAGAGCACCCGGCGGCCCTCCCGGGCCGTCCTGGCGGCGACCTCGAGCAGCAGGGTGCTCTTGCCGACCCCGGGCTCGCCGGCGAGCAGGATCGCCGCACCCGGCACCAGGCCACCACCGAGCACCCGGTCGAGCTCGCCGACGCCGCTGGGCCGGGAGGTCGACTCGGAGACCGAGACCTGGGCGATCGGCACCGCAGCCGTGGTCACCGGGCCCGCGGTGGCGCGCATCGTGGGCGCTGCGGCCTCGGCGACCGAGCCCCAAGCCTGGCACTCGCCGCAGCGACCGACCCACTTGCCGGTCTCCCAGCCGCACTCGGCGCAGCGGTACTGGGGTCGGGGGGCGCGCGGGTTGCTCTTCGGCATGGGCCGACCGTAGGTGACTGTTCCGACAAAGCGGTCCGGGACTCTCGGTACCGGCCCGCCTGGCGTCGTATGCTGCGACTTGGATCGTTCAAGAGGGGCGTTCGAGAAGGGACCACCGTGGGCAGCCTGGGCCGGATCAGCAGTCGGGTGACGGTGCCGGCCACCGCGCCCACGCTGGCCGACGTCGCCGAGCGCGCCGGGGTCTCGCGGCAGACCGTCTCGAACGCGGTGAACAACCCCGACCTGCTGCGCCCCGAGACGCTGGTGCGGGTGCAGGCGGCCATCGACGAGCTCGGCTACGTGCCCAACCGGGCCGCTCGCAACCTGCGCACCCGCGCCTCGCACCTGATCGGGCTGCGGATGAGCCCGGTCTGGGAGGGCAGTGCGAGCGCGGCGATGGACCGCTTCGTGCACTCGCTGGTGTGGACCTCGCGGGAGGCCGGCTACCACGTGCTGCTGTTCTCCGGCGATGGTCCCGAGCCCCTGGCTGGCTACGAGGACCTCCTGCGCTCCACCGCCGTCGACGCCTTCGTGGTCACCGACACCTACCTCGGCAACCCTCAAGCGGCCTGGCTGCGCGAGCGACGCGCTCCGTTCGTCGCCTTCGGCCGCCCCTGGGACGACCCCGAGGCCAGGCACCCGTGGGTCGACGTCGACGGCGCCGCCGGCACCGAGCAGGCCACCGTGCACCTGCTCGAGAAGGGGCACACCCGGATCGCCTGGATCGGCTGGCGCAAGGACTCCCACATCGGCGAGGACCGACGCGCGGGGTGGAGTCGCGCCCTGCGCGACCGCGACCTGCCCACCACCGGGCTCGCCTCGCGGGTGGAAGACACCGTGTGGAGCGGTCGCGAGGCCAGTGGCGTGCTGCTCGACGAGGCGCAGCCGACGGCGTTCGTGTGCGCCTCCGACACCCTGGCCATGGGCGTGCTCCACACCCTGGCCGAGCGCGGCCTGCACCCCGGTCGCGACATCGCGGTGGTCGGCTTCGACGACTCCCAGGTCGCGCAGGTGGTCTACCCCGGGCTGACGTCGGTGCGCCAACCCCTCGAGGAGGTCGCCATCGCGGTCGTGCGCGCGCTCGAGGACCTGCTCGGGGCACCCCGCCAGGACGCCGCCGGCCTGCTGCTCGCCCCGTCGCTGACGGTGCGAGGGTCCAGCTAGGCCCTACCAGCTAGAACGTGCGCGACCAGAGGTTGACGGCGTAGTCGACCTCGAGCCCGTCGTGGTGCGCGATGATCCACTCGGCCACGTCGGGCTTGAACTCGATACGGACGACGTCCTCGAAGTCCGCGCGCGAGGTGAACCGCCAGCCCATGTCGACCGACTGCCGCACCCAGCCGCGCGAGCCCCAGAACCGCTCGATCTCGGAGGCCGACGGCAGGTGCGGGTAGCCGCGCCGGAACCACGCGCCGAACGTCGAGCGGGAGCCGTCGTTGTCGATCACCAGTGCGGTGCCGCCGCGCCGCACCACGCGGGAGAGCTCGGCCAGGCCCGGCTCGCAGCCGGGGCCGAAGAAGTAGGCCCACCGCGCGTGCACGACGTCGACCGAGGCGTCGGGCAGCGGGATCGCCTGCGCTGCTCCCGGGAGGAGCCGGACGTGGGGGAGTGCACGGGTGCGCCGGGCCGCCAGGCGAAGCAGGTCGGGGTGTGGCTCGACGCCGACCACCTCACGCGCCGTCTGCGCGAACAGCGGCAGGTGGAACCCGGTGCCGCAGCCGAGGTCGAGCAGCGTGCGTTCGGTCCAGTCGACGGTGTCCTGCAGGGCACGCCAGAGCACGCCGTCCGGGTCGACCGCCCGGTTCTCGACCTCGTAGGTGGCCGGGTGGTTCCAGATGTTGGCGCTGGGGATCGCGCCGGCGACGGGCTTCAGGTCGATCAGATGCGGACGAGCCCGGACTCGCACTGGAACTGGGCGGCCAGGATGCCCGGTGTGCCGTGCGGGGCGACCCACTCGACCTTGACGTCCTCGAGCGGCGCCTCGACGGTCTCGCCGAGCCACTCGCTGACGCGCTGCGGGTCGCCGGCGATCTCGAGGCAGTTCAAGGACACCGAGTCGTCGGCGCCGTAGTAGGGGCGCAGGTTGGACGGCACGCCCCACTCGATGAAGAACGGCAGCTGGGGGTCGGCGATGAGTCCGTTGACGCCGATCTGCTTCCACGTGAGCTCGGTGCCGTCGGGGCGGTGCCGGTTGCCCGGGACGGCCGCGCGGCCGAGGCGCTCCTCGACGACGGAGATGTCGGAGACCGCGACGACCCAGCCCAGCCAGCCGCCGCCGAGGGCGGACCGGGCCTTAACGGCCTGGCCGAACGGCGCCTTGTCGGAGGCCGGGTGGTCGAGCGCCTCGACCACCTCGAGGTAGGTGTGGTCGGCCAGGGCGAGCGTCATGTTGCACGTGCCGAAGCGGGGGTGGATGCCGCCGTCGGCGAACTCCGCGCCGAGCAGCGATCCGATGCGCTCAGCAGTGGCCTTCAGGCCATCGGGACCGGCGGCGTACGAGAGGTGGTCCAGGTGCATGACGCCCATTCTCAGCGAAGTCTCAGCCGCGGCGGACGCCGGGGTCGGAGTGTCTCGACATCGAGAGACCAGTGGTGGCTGGGCTCAGCGGGGATCGGCCGGATGCAGCGCCAGGAGCGAGCGCGACCGCACGTGGGCCTCGCAGTGGGTGACGAGCTCGGCGTACGCCGCCCGCCCCATCAGCTCGACGAGCTCGGCCTCGTGGGTGACGTAGACCGGCTCGACTGCCACGTGGGCCTCGGTGTTGCCCGAGCAGTACCAGTCGAGGTCGTGACCGCCGGGGCCCCACCCACGTCGGTCGTACTCGGTGATCGTCACCTCGGTGTACGTGGAGCCGTCCTGGCGCTCGACGTCGCGGAAGGTACGTCGGATCGGCAGCTGCCAGCAGACGTCGGGCTTGGTCTCGAGCGGGTTGCGGTCCTGCTGCAGGGCCAGTCCGTGCAGCGCGCAGCCCGCCCCGCCCCCGCCCCCCGGCGGGGCGAAGTCGGCCCGGTTGTGGAACACGCAGGCCTGCTGACCGTCGATCTCGAGGGTGCGGGTCTTGCGCTCGCCGTCCTCGTCGAGCTCGATCCAGTCCTTCTTCTTCACCGTGCGGCCGGGGTGGAACTGCCACTGGGTCTCGTCGAGCTGGGCGACGAAGCCGGCCACCCGCTTCTCGTCCTCGGCGTCGGCGAAGTGCGCACCGAGCGTGCAGCAGCCGGTGTCGGGGGCGGTGTCGTAGATGCCCTGGCAGCCCTGGCCGAAGATGCACATGAAGCTGCTGGTCAGCCAGGTGAGGTCGCAGCGCATCACCTCGGACTCGTCGGCCGGGTTGGCGAACTCGACGAACGCGCGTGGGAACACCAGGTCGACCTCGGGCATGGCGGCAAGGCTACGGCGGTACCGTGGAGGCATGCGCCTGGGCGTCCTCGACATCGGCTCGAACACGGGTCATCTGCTCGTGGTCGACGCCCATGACGGCGCCGCCCCGCTGCCCGCGTTCTCGTACAAGCAGCCGCTGCGCCTGGCCGAGCACCTCGACGAGACGGGTGCGGTGTCGCAGACCGGGATCGACGCGCTGACCGAGTTCACCGCCGAGGCGCTCGTCGTGGCCGAGGAGAAGGGCTGCGAGGAGATGCTCTCGTTCGCCACCTCGGCGGTGCGCGACGCGGGCAACTCCCACGACGTGCTCAGCCACGTGCGCGACCGCACCGGCGTCGACATCGAGGTGCTCTCCGGTGAGGACGAGGCGCGGCTGACCTTCCTCGCCGTCCGCCGGTGGTTCGGCTGGTCGGCCGGGCGGCTCGCGGTCTTCGACATCGGTGGTGGGTCGCTCGAGATCGCGGCCGGGGCCGACGAGCGCCCGGACGTCGCCTGGTCGTTGCCGCTCGGCGCCGCCCGGCTGGCGCGGGTGCTGACCGACGAGCAGCCGGACGACGACGGGTTGAAGGCGATCCGCAAGCGCATCCGGGCGCAGATCGCCCGCGACGCCGGCAACCTCCTGCGGGCCGGTGCCACCCATCGCGCGGCCGCCACCTCCAAGACGTTCCGCTCGTTGGCGCGCATCTGCGGTGCCGCGCCCTCGGGCGAGGGTGCCCTGGTGCCCCGGTCGCTCCCGCTCGCCGACCTGCGCGAGTGGATCCCCAAGCTCGTCGCGATGACGCCCGACGAGCTCGCCGACCTGCCCGGCGTCTCGCCGAGCCGTACCCACCAGATCGTGCCCGGGGCGCTGGTCGCCGAGGCCTGCATGGACATCTTCGACCTCGACGAGCTCGAGATCTGTCCCTGGGCGCTGCGCGAGGGCGTCATCCTCGAGCGCATCGACAGGTTCAGCGTCTCGATGCCCGACCCGTCGTGACCCGTATCGGGCTGTCGTCGTCCTCGGTCTACCCCGAGTCGACGGCCCACGCCTTCACCTACGCCGCGTCCCTGGGCTACGACACCGTCGAGGTGATGGTCGGCATCGACGCGTTGAGCCAGCAGACCTCGGCCATCCAGCAGCTCTCCGAGCACCACGGCATCCCGGTGGCCTCGGTGCACGCCCCGACCCTGCTGCTCACCCAGCGGGTCTGGGGCACCGAGCCCTGGGGCAAGCTCGAGCGGTCGGCCGAGATGGCGCACGGCGTCGGCGCCGAGGTGGTCGTCGTGCACCCGCCGTTTCGCTGGCAGCGCGACTACGCCCGCGACTTCGTCGACGGGATCGCCTCGCTCGAGAACTCCACCGGCATCAAGTTCGCCGTCGAGAACATGTACCCGTGGCGGGCCACCAAGCGCCGCGGCGCCGAGATGTACCTGCCCGGCTGGGACCCCTCGGAGGAGAACTACGCCAACACCACCATCGACCTCTCCCACGCCGCCATCGCTCACTCGGACGTCGTGGAGATGGCCGAACGGCTCGGCGACCGACTGCGCCACGTGCACCTGACCGACGGCAGCGGCTCGGCCAAGGACGAGCACCTCGTGCCCGGACGCGGCTCGATGCGGGCCGCGGAGTTCCTGCAGCACCTGGCTCGGGTCGGGTTCGACGGCGAGATCGTGGTGGAGATCAACACCCGGCGCTGCACGACGCGCGCCGAGCGCGAGCTCGACCTGCGCGAGTCGCTCGAGTTCGCTCGCGAGCACTTCGCCGTCCACACCTGATCCGCCACACGTAGCCTGGGCGCATGTCCTTGCTGCGCCAGCCGATCCTGCTGCTCGCTCGCAGCAGGGCGGTGAAGAACCTCGTGAGCACGCTGCCGGTCTCCTCCGGCATCGTCACCGGCTACGTGCCCGGTGAGGACACCGCCTCAGCGGTCGCTGCCACCTCGACCCTGGTCGAGTCCGGACTCCACGTCACCTTGGACTTCCTCGGCGAGGACACCCTGGACGTCGAGCAGGCCGACGCGACCGTTGCCGCCTACCTCGACCTGCTGCAGTCGCTGAGCGCGGCCGGTCTGGCGCGTCGTGCCGAGGTCTCGGTGAAGCTCTCGGCGATCGGTCAAGCCCTGCCCGATGTGGGCGACAAGCTCGCGCTCGAGAACGCCCGCACCATCTGCCGGGCCGCGCGCAACGCCGGCACCACCGTAACCCTCGACATGGAGGACCACTCCACCACCGACCGCACGCTGGCGGTGCTGCGCGACCTCCGCAAGGACTTCCCCGAGACCGGGGCGGTGCTGCAGGCCTACCTGCACCGCACGGAGGCCGACTGCCGAGCGCTGGCCCACGAGGGCTCGCGGGTGCGGCTCTGCAAGGGCGCCTACAACGAACCCGAGGAGGTCGCCTTCCAGGACCGTCTCGACGTCGACAAGTCCTACGTGCGCTGCCTCAAGGTGCTCCTGGGTGGTGCTGGCTACCCGATGATCGCCACCCACGACCCGCGGATGATCGACATCGCGGCGTCCTTGGCCAGCCGGTACGGGCGAGCGCCGGGCAGCTACGAGTTCCAGATGCTCTACGGCATCCGCTCGGCCGAGCAGCGCCGGCTGGCGGCGGCGGGGGAGACGGTGCGGGTCTACGTGCCCTACGGCGAGGAGTGGTACGGCTACCTGATGCGTCGCCTCGCCGAGCGACCGCAGAACCTGTCATTCTTCGTGAAGTCCCTGATCTCCAAGTCCTAGGAGCACCTCGTGTCCACCGGTTCGCAGACCGCCATCATCGGTGCTGGCGTGATGGGCGAGACCCTGCTCTCGGGCCTGGTGCGCGCCGGCCGCCGCGTCGACCAACTGCTGGTCGGCGAGAAGCGTCCCGAGCGGGCCCGCGAGCTCGAGGAGCGCTACGGCGTCGCCGTCGTCTCGAACCGCGACGCCGCGGCCAAGGCCGACACCCTCGCGCTCGTGGTCAAGCCGCAGGACATGGTCGACGTGCTCGACGAGATCGCCCCGGCGATGCGGCCGGGTCAGCTGCTCGTGTCGCTGGCCGCCGGCATCACCACCGCGACCATCGAGGCCCACGTGCCCGAGGGCGTGGCGGTGGTGAGGGTCATGCCGAACACGCCGGCCCTCGTCGACGAGGGCATGGCCGCCATCTCGCCCGGCTCGCACTGCTCGGAGGAGCACCTGGCCGAGGCGGAGTCGCTGCTGTCGTCGGTGGGTCGGGTGATCCGCATCCCCGAGCGTCAGCAGGACGCCGTCACCGCGATCTCCGGCTCCGGTCCGGCCTACATCTTCTTCGTCGTCGAGTCGATGATCGAGGCCGGCGTCCACCTCGGCCTGCCGCGCGCCACGGCGTCCGACCTCGTCATCCAGACGCTCGTGGGTTCGGCCAAGATGCTGCGCGAGACCGGCACCCACCCGACCGTGCTCCGCGAGCAGGTCACCTCGCCCGGTGGCACCACCGCCTCGGCTCTGCGCGAGCTCGAGGTGCACAAGGTGCGCGCTGCGTTCCTCGCCGCGATGGAGGCCGCCCGCAACCGCTCGCGAGAGCTGGCCGAGGGCAACTGAGATGCCCGCCGCAGACCTGCCCGACGTCCGCTTCTGGTTCGACCCGGTCTGCCCGTTCGCGTGGATGACCTCGAAGTGGGTGCGCATGGTGCAGAGCCAGCGCGACTACGTCGTGGACTGGCGGTTCATCTCGCTCCGACTGCTCAACGCGCACGTCGACTACGACGAGCACTTCCCGCCGGAGTACGAGGCCGGCCACACCGCGGGCCTGAAGATGCTTCGGGTCTGCGCCCACGTGCGTGACGAGCACGGGCCCGAGGCGGTCGCCGCGCTGTACCCCGCGCTCGGGGCCCGCAACTTCGACCAGCCGCCCGGCTCGTTCGACCCGGCCGAGCCCGGCGCGCTGACCGCGCTCGTCGGCGCCGCCCTGATCGAGGCCGGCCTCCCCGCGGGCCTGACCGAGCACCTCGACGACTCCAGCCGTGACGCCCAGATCCAGGCCGAGACCGACGAGGCGCTGGCTCTGACCGGCAAGGACGTCGGCACCCCGATCCTGCACGTCGCCCCGCCCGAGGGCGCGGCCTTCTTCGGTCCGGTGATCAGTCGGCTGCCGTCGGAGGAGGACGCCGGCCGGCTCTGGGACCACGTCGTCGGGCTCGCCACCTTCCCGGGTTTCGCCGAGCTCAAGCGCAGCCTGCGCGAGATGCCGCAGCTGCGCTCGTTCGGCGTCGAGGACGGCGACGTCGGCGTCGAGGAGGACTGGCACGGCGGTAGTCGGCGCCAGAAGAAGTGAGTGCGCGGACGGCTCTTCCCTGGGCCTGGGGAGCGACGGCGGATGAGGTCACACGTGCCTATCCGGCTGACGACGCGGTCGGGACCCCGGCCGTCCGGATGACGCGGGCGATCGACGTGGACGCGCCAGTCGAGGTGACCTGGCGCTGGCTGTGCCAGATCGCGGTGGCGCCCTACTCCTACGACTGGGTCGACAACGGCGGGCATCGCAGCCCGCGGACCCTCACGCCCGGCGCCGATCGCCTGGTCGTCGGTCAGACGATGGCCAAGGTCTTCCGACTGATCTCGTTCGCCGAGGGCCGCCAGTTCACCTGCGTCACCTCCCCGCGTGGTCAACGGATGTTCGGCCCGGTCGCGATGACCTACGCCGCCGAACCCAGCCCGCTGGGGTCACGGATTGTGTGCCGGATCGCGGCTCGGACCGGGCAGTTGGCGCGGGCGCGCGCGTACGCGCTCGCCTGGGGTGACCTGGCGATGATGCGCAAGCAGCTGCGCGTGCTCAAGGCCCTCGCCGAGGCGGGCTGATCAGGCTGGACGCGTGCCCGTGTGGTCGCGGATGACGGTTGTCCCGGAGGGTGTGGTCCAGGTGTAGCTGCCGGGGCTGGTGCTCTCGTATCGCCAGCGGCTGTGGGTCTTGGCGCGGTGGTGTCGCCGGCACAGGGGGGCGAGGTTGTCGGTGCTCGTCTGGCCCGGCGGCCCGCCGGGGTCGTACGGCGTGATGTGGTCGAGGTCGCAGGACCGGGCGGGTCTGGTGCAGTTCGGGAAGACGCAGTGGTGGTCGCGCAGGATCACTGCTTCGCGGATCCGGTCGGGGATCTCGTAGGCGTTCAC
>Ga0098074_1001427_pt1 | contig 12200 bp, 25 predicted proteins | sample 32_taG_FD_75064 | JGI IMG/M metagenome (GOLD analysis project Ga0098074, IMG submission 75064) | Marine viral communities from the Gulf of Mexico - 32_GoM_OMZ_CsCl metaG | ecosystem: Environmental > Aquatic > Marine > Oceanic | place: Atlantic Ocean: Gulf of Mexico | collected 2015-07-12
TCAACCCACGCAACGTGGAGTTCCAAGCGAACATCCGACAGGAATTAGAGCGACGCAAACGAGCAGCAGACCAGCAACTCTAAGTCAATCACCAACCTCAAACATTCACTATTCAAACCAAACCAATTCGCAGAAGGACAGACAAATGTTTCGACACAACTTAAACCAAGTCGCAAGAGAGATTGCAAGGCGCAACCAACGAGGACTAGAGATGAACCCACGTCAAGTGGCAAGGGTTAATGAAGTCCGTGCAATGCAAGGACAGCGCCCCCTGAATGGACAAGAGATTGACTTGCTGAATATGGTCAACGATTTTGACTACGGCAATGCAGTCAGGAACCAGCAGCTCAGAGATGCTCAAGAGCTGTTGGGTTACAAGCGCCAGACCTTAGGCGGTCAAGAAGTCAGTAACCCCAGTAGGTTTGAAGAGCTGCTTGGCAAAGAGAAAGCTAACCGTAAGCAGAAGCAGACCAAGGAATTCAAACGCAATGCCACGATTGGAGGCGGCGCAATGCTTGGAGCAGCAGCACTAGGTGCCGGTGCAACTGGAGCAGCAGTGCTTGCCAATGGCGGCGAGCTGTTCCCATTTAGTTTCGATATGTCTGCTGGAGATATCGGTGAGCTCAGCAAGAAGCAAGCGCTCATCGAAAGAGAACTTGAGAAGAGAGAGTTCGAAGACCTGCTCGCCCAAGAAACAATTGCAGCACAGACGCAGCTGGCAAACGATCTGTATGCACGCCAACAGAGAGGCGCATTGGATACTCAAATGGCGGTGATTCAACAGCAAGCCCTCGCTGGTCAAGGTGCAATGGCAGGTCCAGCTGTTGATGTGATTGGAAAGGTCGAGCGTCTGGCTGCAGAATTTCAAGCGCAAGGGATTGACCCAGACCAGGCTTACTCCAAGGCAGTCAAGATTATTGAGCTTGACGGGCGGGCAAATAATTATTTCTGATTAAGAGCACATCAGATATTCACTACAAAGGTAAAGGGGAATGGGATTACGCACGCGATTCGCAGCATTAGGCGATGCATACAGGGGGTTTGCTGACAGGCAGCTCAAACCTTTGCTACGTGGGATGGATGCAGAACGTGCCAGCGGTGAGGAGATTCGTGGTCTTGCTTGGGACAGCAGCAACCTGCGTGGTGGCAATGTCCGACGGGCAGATCCCGACGCCAGGCTCAGCAACGATGCATTCCTTCGAGCACAGCAAGAGCTGAGGGAGGGCACAGTTCCAGCAGGAGGTTGGAGAGAGCAGGCTCCTGTCAGCAATGAAGAGCCAAACATCCTGGGCCGTTTGCTGGTAAGTGACCTGGATGATGAAGTCGCCAACAGGCTGCTTAACGACACTGAGTTCACCGCAGCACTAGGCACCACACCTGCCCAGCTACAGGCAGCACGTCTACGGATTAAAGACGCAGTTGATATGGGTTCTGCCATTCAAAGCAGAAACCTGGATGAGCTTGCACAGCAAGGCTTCTCAACCCCAGGTGGGGGGCCATCTCTACTGACCTTGCGTGATCAAGTGCGGGCCAACCCCAACAACGTCAACGTCTCACGGCTGCTTGATGAGGTGCGCGACCCACGCATCGCACAACTCAAGAGCGCTGATGTGTTTGATGAGGTTGACCCAGCGGGTGCACCGTCTCAACTCAGGTCACAGTTAGCAGAACCGCAGCAGCCCAAAACGTTTAAGGAATACAAGCAGCTCAAGCAACAGCAAGAGAAGAACCTGCGTCGTGCACTGCAACGGGACGGCAAGACAGCAGCGGAATCAGACGCATTCATCAAAAACAACCCAAGCCCAAACCTGCCTGAGCTGACCGAGCAACAGTTCAATGAGATTGTCAGCACGCTTGATGACCCATTCCTGCTTGGCGTGGAAGTGCAGAAAGGAGTGCCACGCAACCTGCCTACAAGGCCAGACAGTGACAGGATTCAAGAGGAGTTCTTATCCGACTTCTTAACGAGAAAGCTTGGCGTGAGTCCCGACACCATCGACCTAGCAGATGCATCGGGCAATCCAGAAGTGAAACGCAAAGCACTGCTAGCTCAAGCAACCAAACAGCTGTCTGATGAGCTCAACTTTGCTGGGGGCTACACCGACCCATTAAAGGTTGATGTTTGGGAGGACGACGGCAGAGCATTGGGGCAAATGCGTGATGCTGTGATTGGTGCAGAGAACATCGGGAACAGAGCAACAGACCTGCTGCAGGCCGATGAACTTGCACGTCAACGCACTGCACTGGAACGGATGCGAGGTGGTGAGAAGGTCAGGATTCGGGATCCGTGGACAGGCCAGTTAGACAGCGGCTTGATGGACCCTGACGTTCGCAAGTTTGTTGCTGAACTAGAGGACATCCAAGAGCAGGCACGGACACCTGAGGAAGTGCGCGGCTTGATTGATTTAAAGGTGGCTGAGCTCAACGCGAGTCGCCCTGATGTTGTGGAGGCGGGGCTGCGTTATCTCGACAGCAAGCAGCTCAACAGCAAGCCGACAGGTGGTGGTCGAAAGACAGCAGCAAAGGTTCTCGCCAAGGCTGACCGCGCAGGGATGGACGTGCCTCTGCTTTCAAAGGAAGCACAGGAAACCTACCGGGCATTCGTCAATCCAAACAACCCAATGAACATTGGAACACCAGTGCTTGCAATGAGTTCAGGAGGATTGGCGATAGCAGGTGCGCTGCTTGTAGATGCAATGAAGGAAGAAGAACTGGACGAATACGCCAGCTCTATGGCCAAGCAGCAGAGCATTGACACGCTCAGGAAGGCCGATCCAACCGTGCTTGCTGCAGCAATCGAAAACGCTGGCTGGTATTGAGTCAGTCGCTCAGCTCTAAGGGAAGGCGGGAGTCACTCCCTCAACTGGGGGAGAGCAACCGCACAGATGAGTCAGAGATATCCCTCGATTGGGGGAGGTGAAGGACATCCCACCACTCTTACGTTGAAAACACAGTCAAGGACACACAGCAATGCAACCACTCACAGGTCAACCACTTCTCACCAACGACCGGACATACACCGGTAACTCACGTGACTTCGAAGCACGTGCTCTGCACAGCGGCTACGACGGTGACGATGGCATCAAAAACTTCTTCACCAACCTAACGAAGGCAGCAATGGACAAGATGGGAGTGGACCAAGAGACACAGAAGAAGACATTGCCAGAGACAGACTTCAGCATCTTCTCTTGAGCGAGAGACAAGCCACAGCCAACAACTGACAGACGGGGATGCCTATTGATGTCCCTCCTCTATACCCAAATTCCAACTGGAGAAACGACCAATGCTGACCAACGAGATGACCAGCCGATTCATTTGTGAACAGCTCAAGATGCGTGGCTACAGCTGCGACCTAGTTATCTGGATGGATGAACAACGGGAAAAGAACATTCCCGAATGGTCAGAGGTGCAGGTGCTGGATGACGGAAGGGTGTGGCGAATCACAGGCGTAATGCCGGAGCCACCGCTCAAGTCAATAACGGAGGAGCTAAGAGAGGAGCTGAACATCACCTCATCAATTCTCCTCACGGTGGGTCTGGTGTTTGAAGCCAAGCAAGGACGGACACAACAACAGGTGAGCCAGCTTCTCAAGGACAAGCTGTATCACTGCGAGGCAAACCTAAACGATGATGGCTCATCAGCTCTGCTAGTTCAGAAGCAGGTTCCCCTGATTGATGGCGATGCGTTTGAAATCGAGGATGTCATCGCACTGCTTGACCAGTTCAAAGCAACAGTCACAGAAGCAGTGAATGCACCGGCTGCACTCAAGTGAGAAACTAAAAAAGGGGGACACCGATAGGTGCCCCAAAGGTTTCACTTGCTAGCAAGCAGCTCGTCAACTGATGTGGCCAACAGCTGAAGATCAGATGCTTCCATCCGATTGCTCAGCATATTTTCGTTGATGCTCACAGCAGCCCACTCACCTTCACCTGAATCCACAGCAACACGAAAGAAGCAAGTCCTCCTGCCCGCCACTGCTTTCAACAACAGCGGTGTATGCAGTTGAGCTTCTGTCAGTTGACCGAGGCAAGTCAGGAGTGATTGCCCAGCCCAGCTTGAGAGACCGACATAGAGGGTATAAAGCCGTTGCCCAACAGTCATTGATACTGCGAGCTTGGTGTAAGCCTCATAGTCACCTCCGTAATCACGCTCCACCACTTTGATTTCGTGAATAGATGCAATGAACTTGGAGGGCAGGTATACCCTGCGCTGCTCGGCATCCAATGTGTAGACACAGGTTCCAGCAGCACGGTGTGCATCAAGACTCAGGAACAGAGGCGTTGTGCTTGTGGTCGCTGGTTTGACATCAGTAATAAAACCATCCAGCTGCAACACAGCCGGCTGTTCAGCCACTGCCTCAGTTGAAGCAGCTGCTTGATTGCCATAAGAGGTTGTCATCGGAAATCCGATAGAGAACACTGAGGTAAAGAGCCTCCGGTAGGAGGCGTATGGTTTTAATTACTGTGCGTCAACAGCATTCCAATACCAAGACTCAAGGTAATTGTGAACTTCTTCAAGGTGGTGCAGCATTTGTGATCGCTGGTGTCTTGCTTGTTCGTAAACAGACGAAGGCTGCATCTGAAAGTCACGACCGTGACAGGTTGCTGCAGCCAGGAGACGCTCTGCAATACGAATAGCATTCAAAGCAGCACAATATTCATCTTCAATTGAGCGTGCGCTACTGCCGTTGAGATTAAACACTGGCAATGCATAAGAAGCTGCATTGGTAGCTGAAGTAGTCATAGGTAAAAGTATCAATGACAAAAGAAAAGAGCGCCTCCGATAGGAGGCATAGGGGTTGACTTGCTTGTTAAACCAATGCTTGACAGGCAGGTGACAACCAAGGTTGCTCATCATCAGCAGCATCACAAGCAGCTATGGAATTCAGCTCTGGCACTACATCAGGCTCAGGTGCAATTAAGTCAGCAGCTTGGCGTGCTTCCGACAGCACCTTGAACAGTTCCTTGGCGCCACCTGCCTTCAAGCCTTTGACCCAGCTTTTGAGGTAGGCAGCGTGTTGCATCAATTCGCAACCAATGTTGAGTCGGTAGCACCCGAGAACACTCGCCAGTTCTGCAATCAATTCTTCTCGCGCATAACCAGCTGAACCAAAGCGATGGATGAGCGGACGGTTAAGCCTTGAGCTGTGCCCAGTGGAGTGCGCTTGCTCGTGCAGCCAGGTGGAGCACATAGCTTCACGGGAATGAAACGCCTGCTTCAAAGGCATTGAGATGCTGTCGAGGTGCGGCGCATAGAAAGCAAGTGTGCTGCCTCCCCACATCACAGGCACAGGCCATTGTTCAAGGTGTGACTCAGCTGCTTCGAGTCGAGTGCTTGTGTCAACAGTGGGCACGGCCACAGTCTCTTCAGCAATGCGTGAATCAAGAGTCGCCTGGGATTCCTCAGTCATCCCCTTCAGGTCAGAGACATTGAAAATGCAGACGGGGCGATAAGACACCCAAGCGGCGACGACAGCATCACCATTGCCATCAAGCACAGGCTTGCCGTCAGCATCAGTGCGCTCACGTTGGTTGAGCTGTGGGCGAAGGATCCGCACAGCACGGGAGCCTTTCTTCGGGCACCATCCGCGTTGCTTGGCTTGAGATGCACCACACCAGAGCGGTAGTGAGGAGCCACGCATCAGCAAGCCCAGTTCCAACAGAAGAGGATTACTGCCTCGATAAGGTTTACCTGTAATCAAGCTCCTGTGCTCACCACCCTTGGCAGTCCAAGGTTTACGCCACGGTGGTAAGTCGCTGCTTTCCATCAGGGCGATGAGGTCGGCAACCAAGACGTCTTCAGAAGAAGCTTTGTTCTTAGCAGACATAGATAGTTCAGATATAAGAACACGCAAAAAGAAAGCGGGTGATAACCCGCAGTGTCTTAAGTTAGAACGTAGTCACCAGCATCATTCCGAGATACCATAAGCTCATAATCAATACGCTTACGCTTCAGTTCAGCAAGCATACGAGCTACGTGAATGCCGATATAAATCCGCAGCTTTGTGCTGGGCAAAGTGACAGGAATACCTGCCCTATCACCACCAACGTCTACGTCATCAAGACCAAAGTGTTCTAGTTCTTTGAGCAGCAGAGCAGCAGTAGCCGTGTCAGGCTGTAGGTAATAACAACCAGGGACTGCAGAGGGATTAGTAACAGGCTGCCGTTGATCGAAGATATGCTGAGTCAACCAAGACTCAATAGCATCATTGGCATCAGCGATTGCTTGAGTATTTGACGATTGAATATAGGGTGACTCAGCTGGGTTGGGAATAAAAACAGTTAGCCACTCAGGCTTAATAGTTATAGGCTTAGGCATAAAGAATTGTCTATTACTGAAACGCTAATCGAAATCAATTGATTGCGTGGGCATACAAGAAAGTGCAGCATTATCAAGTGCTGCTTATAGCTTTTGATGGTGACTGATGCCAGTGTTAGGCAAACCAACAGTCACCCCAGGTCGGCGCTGCTTACCAATAAGGGGAACAGTCAAACGGAATCCAGGCACACCAATCGAAGCTGAGACTCCAGCGCTACTGGTATGAATCCGAAGTAAGCCACCGAGTAAAGACTTACGCTTCTGAAATCGCATCAGCCTTCCTCGATAGCAACACTGACCGTTGAGCTGTCAATGACATAGCAGATGCTGCCACATTCAAACTGAAGATCACGCTTGTTATGCCGAAGGTCAAAGCCGGAACCAACTATCGGACCAAGCCGTGACATCACGTTGGTAGGCAGTTGCCGTGTAATAGCTGTGTCATCTACAGTCTTGATAGGTCTTACGGGGTAATCAACTTTCATTAGTTTTCAAAGTAAAGTTATAAGCAGTAATCTATAGTTATGTAAAGCGCCACTCATTAATAGAGCAGCGCCACAAATAACTATCAAGCACCAACGGGTGAGGTGCTTGTCCCGTCATCATTACTGAGCCAACGGTCGAGATTAACGCCAGCCTCTTCAGCTTTCTGACGCAGCACCTCCTTCTGTTGTGGCGAATAGGCAGTCATCACTGTTGAGATAAGACGACCACCTGCCACAACGCCGCCAACGATGGCAGTTATACCAGCAACAGGGGCAAGAAAAGGGAACACACCCAGAACAATAGAGACAGCAGCGATCGCAACCGCACTACCTTTGGTCGCTTCCCAAGCTGTGGATTGAACTTGATGTAGCTGCTGACCTCTAGTTATTGTGCCAGCTTTGACAGCAGGCTCAAGTGTAAAGAAGGTAAGCAGTGATTGATAGACAGCATAGGTAAGGATCCCTCCTCCAAACGCTTCGACTCCTTCAGTAAATGGTGAGTCAAAGCTGCTGCCATTTAGATCAGTGCTGATGCCAGCGCCAAGGGCTAAACCCTCAACATTGGCACGAGGTATCTTCGGAGTGAAGAACAGATCGGAATCATCTTGATGTTGATCAACAGGTGTAGTAGTCATAGTTAGCAGTAGCAGAAAAAAGGATTAGAAGTTAAACACTTCATTGGTTACAAGAGCCACCGGTAGGGGGCAAAGCTTTAGGCACCAAGAGCTAGGCGTTGCTCAAGAAACTGTGATGCTGCTTGCTCAGACAATCCAGCAGCGGTCACGCGTGAAAGCCAGTCAACCTTGAGCTCATCATCAGTGCGACCATCAGCAGCACGGGCCACCAACATCTCAGGGGAGTTATTGGAGTGAAGCAATAGGTTGAGCTCATTGCGTCCAGCACTTAAGGCATTCAAAGCACCAAAGAAAGCGCGTGCTTCAACACCATCTGTGTGGTAGTAGATGTGGTTGCCTACGCTATCAGTAGCGTGAATGACGCCATCAGCGGTGACACTTTGGGGTATACGCGGGGAAGTCATAGTTACTCCAGTTGCAATGGCTCACCAGTTAATTAGCAAGTCGATCTGAAACAGAAGATCGCTGATAGCATCTTCGTGATCTTCCCAATCTTCGCTGTTGAATTCGTCAAGAACATTTTCACAATGTCCCGCTTCAATAATAAGACGGGCAATTGGATGATCACGCCAAGCACTGGGAGCATTGGCTTTAACGAAAGCAAGTGCCTCTTGAGCGTCGTGAAGGGTAAGGGTAGAAGGTGTAGGGATAGTGGTAGTCATAGGAGCAGATATTAGAAAGTCGAATCAGTAAAGGGGTATGAGTAGTCAATCGGCATCCACTTCGGAATCCTCTTGAGGCAAAGGATAGACAGAAGTAAAGTCAGACATCTCGCAGTCAGATAGATAGTCAGAGACCTGAGCTGGTGATGGTGCTTGTATGCATAACGCCTCGGCTATCTGTTCTATAGTTGGTTTCATTGGTATTAGAGTCAGCAGTGAAAAAGGGCAGCTATTAATTATGAGAAGCCCATATCTATATAATAGCCTGCCGGACAGGATTTGTGCGACAAACAGCCTGGAATATACAGTAGTCACGGGAGCAAGGTGCTACCAAATATGACCGGGGCCTAGAGTTAATAGCTACCAATTATGAGAAGCTAATAAGTCAAAGCAGATGGATCAAGCCACCCTGCTTGTTAGACAAAGGTCAGATAACAAAGGCATCAGAATCATATGCATCAGGTGGTAGTGCAGGGATACGAAACTCACCTACATTGAACAGTTGAATGAGCATACGTGCTTTACGGTGGGCAGCATCCCAAGTTTCACGGTAGGCAAGGTCGAGGTAATACCTATCGCTATACCTACCGCTAGGGTCAGGTGCTTGTATCGTTGTCATCGCTAGAAGCAGTCATTAGTCATCACAGTTAGTCGCTACCTTGCGCTGCTCCTCTAATCGTTTCTCTTCGAGGTAATCAGGGAACTCACGGCAGATAAAGTCATAAGACTTGTCTTCAAGCCAGCGGTCCATCACGGTTAGGCCCCAGGCAATGTCATCAATAGGGTCGATGCCTGTGCCTTGGGCAAGAGCTAGTGGGATGTGTTCGTGGTTGATCAAAACAAACCATCGGAAGTCTCGCTTCAAATCATCGAGCTCACGTTCAGTTGTTGGTCGGTTCATCAGTCTTCTCGGTGGATGCAAGTCGATTCACAATGGTTGGTGGTATCTCTAGTTCTCCGACAAGCTCATAGCCTTGTCCAATAAGTCTGTTGTAGTAAGTTCGAAAGTCATCGTGGCTATCAATGAAGCCAGTGATACCTTCGTCGGTTCGGAATGAGCACCAGTTCAAGCTGTTATGAAAAAGGGAAACGCCTTTGCGTATCTTCCCGTGCTTGTTCTTCTTAATTAGCCTTGCCACTTGCTTGGTTACAACAGCCATCCATATAAATAGTCACTGCATCAATAATAGTCAGTCGCTACACAAATAGTGGCGCAAGTTCTTGAAGAAGTAGCAACCATCTCGGAACCTGAAGCAACAGTATTTGTGTTGGAGTGTAGTCAACCAGGTTTGATTCCAATCAATGACAACACCATCAAGCGCAGTCAGCTCGTCTCCTAGATCAAGCAGCTCCCAATAGAGATACAGTGCGAACTCACGAGTAGGGTTATAGCTATCGGTATCAAAGAGATAGCGCTCGCAGAACTGCTCACCAGAGACGACACCAATGTCTATCAGTTGATAGAGGAAGTTGGTAGTCTCATCAGTGCTCCATTGTTCTGCTTCAGTAAGCACCGACTGTATCTGTGAAACAAATTCGTCAGCGCCGTGAATGCCAGAGATTTGGATTGCCATTGAATGCAAGGTAAAGGTTAGGTAAAGGCCCGCTACCTAGAGAAAGTAACGGGCAGTGAAATGACTAGACCTATGATGCAGTAGGAAGAACAGGTTGTTAGTTGGGCTACTCCTTCCAGACAGAACGCGGAACCGTAGCCATCTCTACTGTCTCTCGGATACTGCCCTCATATTCACAACCAATACATCCAGGTCGTGCTGTCTTGGTGTAGTCAACCAGTGCAACAGCCCTCCAGTAACTACCGTTGATTTGTTTAGGAGAACAATAACTGCGGTTAATTCGAACGATCTCCGATTCATCTGACTGAAGGAAGAGCCATTCTCTGCTCAGTGCTTTACGTAAACCAGCACGGCAGTTGGCCATTGCTTCAGCACGACTGCTTGCGGTCACTTCAGGTGGCTTGAAGCAGCCAACAAGGGTGAGTGCAATGGGAACTCCAAGCAGGGCAGTTGGCTTCATCGGTCAGGCAGCAGCAGTGATGTCTCCAGTTGAATCGACAGCCAGAGATTCCGCATCCCTCACTTGAGTGATTTTGTCCTTAGTCGCCCGCTTGCTTGCAGTCCTCTTAACAGCAGTGCTGGACTTGGTTGTGCTGCTTGTCTTTCTAGTTCGTTTAACCGTGGCCTTCTTAGGGGCAAGCTCAGGTTCAACGGAAGGCAGCGCAGCAACAGGCAGCGGTATGGGAGCAGGTAGAGGGGGACGTTGTTCAGAGACAGTCAGGAGCTCCCATAGAAAACGGGCAGTGAGCACAAGCATTGGGATAGCTCGTTGGGTCAGAGCAACAGTGATTGCTATTGAGTAGCAAGCCACTGTGATCAATAGATTTTTCATTGGTGATTAAGAGCAAAGGTCAGTAGCGGCATCTGCTTCTGCTTGTGTCGGAGGAAAGTCACATCCATCAGCATCGACACAGAGCAGAAGGGATTGAAGATATTCAAAATCATCAGTATCGTGGTCCATAGTTATTCATTCATCTAACTCTTGTCTAACGAGAAAGAATGAACAACGCGGAGTAACGGCTAGCGAGAAAGAGCAGGGGCATTATTCCTGCTCGTATCTCTTCGGTCTGAAGTAGTCTTCGTTGTGATCCGCTACTTCTGGCGGTGATGATGAGATTTGTGGGTTGCCTTTGAACCGCACCACGTAGGACAATCTAACAAAAGTTAGACACTTATGTGAAACAAAAGTAAGTCATTAGTTGATTTGAATTAACCAACTAACACTCACTCCCATAGCCGCCGGTAGGCGGCAAGGAAGGCCACGGGTAGGCAAAGACAACTGACGCACAACCATCCAAGCAACGAAGCAAGGAATGAAACCGGCACACGGACACACAATGATCAATAGGAACAAAGGATGTGTAGTGCCGGTGGTAGTGACTGCAGTAACCAACCACGAAGCAGGCGTGCTTACTGATGGAGATCAAACTCTCTGAGCTTGGCTTGAGCCAGAACGTGAAGGACAGTCCAAGCTGCTTGTCCAGAGAGAACTTGCTCATCGCAGCAATAGCTCACTGCATCCTCAAAGAATGTGGTCAGCTCATTGAGGTCAGCACGAGTGATAGCAATAGTCATCAAGCAGCACCTCCAATGGAAGAGCGGCGGCGACGGCGGACAAAATGCTCAACCTCTTGGGTAGCAGTTGCAGGGTTCAGACTTCCAGTAGTGAAGCGCCTGTCAATAGATGCATAGCCGCCAAAGACTTGACGGGTAGAACGCAGAGTGCGTGTAGACATTGCTTTGTTTAGCTGTGTGGATATTGCCTGCCACTGACTCCAGGCGGCGGCTGGAGCTCCAATGCCTTAGGTGTTTGCGCCCCAGTGTGCCCACAGGTTCAGCTTCAACAACCTCGACCTCCGCTCCCCAGCGTCGGCGTCATCGGATGTCTCTGGATTCAATAGAACACAGACCGTGCGCTGTCGTCAAGCAATAACGGTTAAGGCGTAGTGAGAGCAGGGTCAGTCATATTTGCAGTCGCGCATTGCTTGTGTTGCTAACAAGAGGCAAGAGCAGAAGATCTGGCCGATGGGTGCACCTGACCTGAAGTGGAAAGACCTGACCAAGGAAGAGCAGGCAAAAGTTATAGCGTCTGAAATGCTGGCGGACGACCCAGCAGACTATGAGTATTACCGGCTTGCAGGTGAGATCTACGTCGCAGAGGATGAGCATTTCTACGTATTGGAGGTGCCTGTTGAGCACGAAGATAAATACCCTGAGTTGTTTGCAGACCAGGATGTGGGTTGCCAAGACCCTGCCTGCATAACGAAGGTCTGCCTAACGCCGATAAGCGCAGAAAGTCTGGATGAAAGCTTGTTGTGGTCAGAGTATTTTCAGATTGAGCAGAAGCACGTGTCGGACATCAGTATTGTTGGGTAGTAAGCAAAGGGCTGCTTGATACAGTCCAACATCAACTGAAGAATGACGACAATAATAATAAATGGAAAATGTTTGGGAAAGTGGCGTGACACGTGGGACAGCTGGGCAGAACGCCTGCAGTGCAATGGATTAGCCGTCACACTTTCGTGA
>Ga0098074_1001432_pt1 | contig 12179 bp, 17 predicted proteins | sample 32_taG_FD_75064 | JGI IMG/M metagenome (GOLD analysis project Ga0098074, IMG submission 75064) | Marine viral communities from the Gulf of Mexico - 32_GoM_OMZ_CsCl metaG | ecosystem: Environmental > Aquatic > Marine > Oceanic | place: Atlantic Ocean: Gulf of Mexico | collected 2015-07-12
GCAGAAAAGAACAACAAAGTCTATACAGCTTATTTTTTACTTGATAATATTGATATTTCAAAACTTAATTTGAGGGATAAAATATTTTGTAATGGTAATTACTACTATATTAATAAAATTACAGATTACAATCCAGAAGTAAAACAATCAATAAAGGTTGAGTTAATTAAATTAAAGGGTAATGTGAATTATTTGAGTGCTGAAAACATTATAAAAGAGATAGAAGAAGATAATCAGTTATTCAGTGATAATTTCAGTAATAATTTTGCATAATGAGTGAAAAGAATTATAGTGTAATAAAAGCAGAGCTTGATGCTTATTTGAATGATAGTGTAGCGAATAAATCTATATTGCCATCTTTATTAAATGCTTCATTAACTGATCTTATAGATAGTTTAGTTAGTAGAATTAATTACGTAGTTCATAGAGTAGAGAATTTAACTATTTCAACAGGTGTAGTAACTATTGATTTACAAAGTTCAAATCATTTCAATTTAACATTGGATGAAAATATTACGATACAATATACTAATGCTCCTTCAACTGGCTACAATGGTACTTATTGTGTTAATGTTACAAATGATTCAACTGGAGGTTATACCATTTCAAATGGTTCAAATGTAGTTGATGTTGATGGCATTGCAGATTTCAATGATGGTGGTGATAGTGAGTTTCAAATTTGGTTGTATTGGAATGGTAGCGAATTAATAAAAAACATTGTTAACTTATGATTCCTTTAAATAGTTTGAATCATATTCCTAGTGGTGAAACTTGTGATGATCGCCCTTTAGTTTATGGAGGTGCTATTGATTTTGATGGTGTTGATGGTATTGTTGACTTTGACACACAACCTCAAGAAACAACAGATAATATTGGTTTATCAATCACATTAAATGCGGATAGTTTAGCAAATAATAAATTTCTATTTCGTTCTGGTTATTTTGTGTTTTTATCTTCAAACGGAACAAATATTATCGGAAATTCAATATATTTAAACCCGAATGATATAACTAATCAAGGTATTTCAGCAGGTGATATATTTGAAATACATATTTTTAATTATAGAGATGGATCAGATATAAAAGTTAAGCTTTATATTAATAGTACAGAAATAGCATTTTTAACAAATGATGAAACTGATTTTAACAGACCTTTTGAAACTTTAGGTTATAATACGAATAAGACAGATAGAACTTTTAATGGTAAAATATATCAAGCGGTTAATTATAAATACCCTAACACATTCACAAATTATACAAGTTTAATAAGTTCATATAATTCAAACGATTTTGATACATTAAGACCTTATATTATAAGGCAGTATAATCTCGAAGAAATGAACGGAACAACAGTTTTTGATTCAAGTGGTAATGATATTCACGGAACATTAGAGGGTGGCGCAAGTTATGTAAATACAACTGAATTTAGTTTTAGAGATAATTATGGATACAGTGATGGAACTGGAACTTATGCAGGTGTTTACATTCCTAGAGATGAAAGCAACATTAAATTTGACGTTTTAGGTGATAGTTTACAGTATAAATTACCATCTTGTAATTTACCAATATAAAAAATAATAAAATGAATAATACAACAGATTTTTATTTTTGCTCGGTTGAAGGTCAACCAGTAAAATTCAGGATAACAGAATATCAGGTTAAATTTAAAAACGGTTATGTTTTAGTGAAATACGAAAAACAAATATTTAACAGTGATAGAATTAAGGTATTAAGTACCATAGATAAATCATATAAGATTAAAAACACACCTGAAAAACTTGATGTTAATTTAGATGTAATTGAAGATGCAAAAAATGATTTTGACTTAATCATGAGTAATCCAAAAGAAGAAATGGAAAAGACACTTGATAAAATATTAAGGTTAAACGGTTTGGAAGGTGTTGATCCAATGGTATAAAAAAACAAATTTTCAAAACATTATAAGTAGGGCAAAAACCCTACTTTTTTTATTTTAAGATATGGCTAAAAAGGAAGTATTAATAGAAGTTGATATTGAAACAAAAGGACTGAATAAGAACTTGCAAAAAGCAAATAAATCAGTCAAGCAGTTTGGAAATAATATTGATAAAAACATATCTAAAAGAAAAGGAGCAGTTACAGAAATAGGAAATGCCTTTAGTTCCTTAGGCGGTTCTATGGGTGGAGCAATAAACGGTGTAAAAGGTTTAAATAAATCATTGCTTACATTAGTTGCAAATCCTATTGGTGCGGTTATTACTGCCATAGTAGTTGCAGTTACTGCCCTTTATAAGGCTTTTACATCTACAAAAGAAGGGGCAGAACAAGTTGAAGCAATAATGGCAGGTTTAAGTGCTACTGTTGATGTTTTAAGAGATAGATTTTTAAAATTAGCTAGTGCATTAGGTTCTTTATTATCTGGTGATTTTACAGAAGCACAAAAACAATTTGAAGAAGCAACAAAGGGAGTAGTTGAAGAAATAGCTAAAGAAGCAACAACTGCATTTGAATTGACAAGGCAATTACAAAAATTAAAAGATGCTGAACGTGATTTATCTGTTGAGAGGGCAAAAGCAAATGCAGAACTTGCAGAAGCAAGATTAATTGCAGAAGATACAAATGCTACTTTTGAAGATAGGATTGATGCCTTAGATAGAGTTATTAAAAAAGAAGATGAACTACTTGAAAAGGAGTTAAAAAATGCAGAAGAAACACTAAGAATTAAAAAAGAACTTGCAGATCAATCAGATTCAGATGCTGATACGCTTGATGAACTTGCACAAGCAGAAATAAGGGTTTCAAATTTACGTGAACAATCAGTTAACAGAGAGAAGAGAGTTCAAGCACAAAGAAGTGCGTTAATAAAACAACAAGAAGCAGAAAGAAAAGCTAGTTTTGAAGCAGAAAAGAAAAGGATTGAAGAGTTAGAAAAATTAAGATTAAAAAATTCTTTATCAGATATAGAATATCAAGCAGAGAGAGCAAAAATACTTGCTAAAACTGATCTTGAAATATTTAATATAGAGCAAAAGTTATTGAATGATAAAATGGCTTTATATGATAAAGATTCAGAAGAATATAAAAACTTACTAAGGAAAAAGAAATTAGAACAATTAAAGTTTGAACAAGAAATAACAAAAGCAACCATAAAAGGCAATGCGGAAAGGGAACAAGCAACAATACAAGGAACAGAACAGACTGCGGAAATAACAAAAACATCATTAGAAGATATATTTAAGTCTTTTGGTGAGTTTATGAATACTAATTTAGGAAAATCTTTACAACAATCTTTAGAAGGTGCTATATCGTTAACGAATGAATTAATTGCAGGGCAAAGGGAACAGATAGAAGCAGAGTTAACAAGACAAACAAATGCAATTGAAGAAAACCAGACAAGACAAGAAGCAATAATAAATTCAAGGCTTGAAAGGGGATTGATAACAGAACAACAAGCAAATATTGAACGTGAAAAACTTGCAAAAGATCAGGAAGCAAAAAAGGCTAAACTAGAAAAACAAGCATTTGAAAAGAAAAAGAAACTAGATATTTCACAAGCAATTATGAACACATCTTTGGCGGTGTTAAATGCTTTAGCAACTACACAACCATTTGTTCCTGCGGGTATTATTGCAAGTGCTACTGCAGGTGCTTTGGGTGCGGTTCAGATTGCTAATATAAAAAGACAAAAGTTTGCAAAAGGTGGAGTTTTAAACGGTGCAAGTCATTCGCAAGGTGGAATACCAACACCTTATGGAGAACTAGAAGGCGGTGAAGCGGTTATTAATAAAAAAAGTACTGCAATGTTTAAACCTATTTTAAGTGCCTTAAATCAAGCGGGGGGTGGTGTTAAGTTTGAAAGTGGCGGTGTTTTAGGATCAAGCACACCAACTGCAACGGGTGAAAGTACAGATTTAGTTGGAATATTAGACAACTTGAATAAGACTTTACAAACACCAGTTAAATCTTATGTGGTAGAAACAGAAATAACAAATTCACAAAATACAGTTAGTAATATAGAAGATAGAGCAACTATATAAAAAAAGCCTTTAAATTAATAAAGGCTTTACTGCAACTGTTCAAAGATTAACCAATATGTCTTTGTAAACACTCAAACTTACCAATTAAATCTTGTAAAACATATTCTTGAACTTTTTTATGTCCATAAATACCAATTATTTCACATAAATAATCTTCTAATTCTCCTTCAATTTCTTTTTCCATGTTTTATTTTTTAAATATATTTTCGAATTTTTTAAACTCTTTTATTTCTGATAAATCTAATTCTATATCTTCTTGGTCTTCATTATATCTACTTGACATAGATATAAAAGTTATTTTAATAATATCCTCTTTTTTTAATATATCATCTAATTTATCAAAGTAATTAATAAAAGGTACATCTATCTGTATCCAACCAAACAAGACACCATGTTTTTCTGTATATACAAATATTTCTTCACTATGATACCAAAACTCATTTACTTCATCTACTTCACCCCATTCTTCTTCTGGGTAAAGTTCACCATCTAACCATTCTAATTCTTTAAAATCTTCTATTTTCATACTCGAATTTAAACAAAAAAATTAAAACAAAAAAACATTATTAATGTAATGGATAATTTACCAGTTTATAAAATAAATATTGCAGATCTAAAACATGGAGTTGATAAAATTTCCATAGTTGAAGAACCTGCAATTGAAGAAAATTTTTTCAAATTCTCTTTAGATAATACATCGTATTCTTTTCATTTAGCAAGTGAAGAACAACAAAAGTTAATAGGTGCTTTATTGATACCTGACAAGCCAATTTACAGAAGTGATGATAAACTTGGGGAATACTACGTTGTATTTGAAAAAGATACTATTGAAGAAATAGCAAAAAGATACAATTCAAGAGGTATGGCAACAAAATTTAACCTAGAGCATGAAAAAGATGTTTCTGGTGTTGTGCTTCAGGAAAATTGGATTGTAGAAGATGAACAATTTGATAAAACAAAGGCTTTTAATCTTTCTTATCCCGTTGGCACTTGGGTTGGTTTGGCTAAAATAGATGATGAAGAATTATGGAATACTGTAAAAGAAAATTTTAATGGCTTTTCAGTTGAATTATTATCTAGTTTAAAGCTATGTAAGGAAGAACCTAAACCAACAGATCAAGAAATGTTAGATTGGTTATCAGATAAGGGTGAAAACATAGAAGAATATGAAAATTCTGATGAATGGGAATTATTAGAAGGTGATTTTAATTTGCATGATGAAGATTTAGAAAATGATTTTGCAATTACTTCAAGGCCTAATCAACCTTCAAAGTATGATAATGAAAATTACAGAACTAGATACAGATATACTGGTGGAAGAATAAAAGATACTACAAGGGATTTTTGTCGTGAAATGTTAACTACTCATAAAAACAGAATCTTTAGATATGAAGACATTAATGCTATGAGTTTCAGAAGGGAAAATGAAGATTTTGGTTTTTATTCAATTTGGAAATGGAAAGGATCATACAAATGTAGGCATAGATGGAAAAAATTATTATTCAAAAAAATAAATGCAGAAGGAACTAAAAAACCTGCATCACCACCTAATTCAGATAAAGCAGAAACAAGAACGGATAAATTAAAAACACAAATAAAACATATTAATAAACAAGTAAAAATGATTAATATTTCTTTAAAATTAGAAGCAGTTGCAAAAACTGTTGAGGGTGTAGAAGTTTACACACCGACACAAATAGAAGTAGGTGCTACTCTATTTGTAGGAAATGAAGAATCTGGAGAATTTGCCCCAATGGGTGAACATGCTTTAGAAGATGGTACTATTGTTATTGTAGGTGAAGAAGGAGTAATTACAGAAGTTATTGCACCTGCAACAGAAGAAGCACCTGCAGTTGTAGAAGAAGAACTATCTGAAGAAGAAGAAAAACCAGAAGCAGAAGTTAAAAAACTTTCTGATGAAATTATGGAAAAAGTAAGGGAATTGGTTAATTCTCAATTTTCAAAAGTTGGTGAACTTATCAAAGATGAAGTTAAAACTGCTTTATCAGAAAATACACCTGCTGAAAGTGTAGAATCTAACTTTTCAGAAGAAAAAAGTAATGGAAAAGGGATATTTCCTGCATTTAACAACAAAAGAAAAAGATAATTAAAACATTATAAATAAATAAAACAATAAAAAAATGAGTTTAGACGTAACAACATTAGCACAATATAATGGTGGATATGAACAAGAGTTCTACACTAAGTTTTTACTAGGATCAGAAGTATTAAATGAAGTGTTTACACTTTTACCAAATGTAAAAAATTCGCAAAACCTTTCTATTATGGAAGTTGATGCAGGTGTGATTCAAGATGCAGATTGTGCATTTTCTCCAACTGGTGCAACTTTAACTGAAAAGAAAGTAACTGTTCAGGATAAGAAAATTAATGTAGAGTATTGTTATAAAACTTTAGAACAAATTTATTACTCTCAATTCTTACAAGCAGGATCAAACAACACAAATTCGCCTGAATTTAATGAAGCGGTTTTATCTGAAATTGCAAAAAGAGCAAATGCAGAATTAGTAAATAATGCTTTAGGAACTGGTGCAGAATCAGTAGTTACTGAAATGGCAGGTGATGCAGAAGTGGTTGATGTAACTATTTCAGCAATTACTTCAACAAATGCTATTGAGCAATTTGGATTAGTTTATGAGGCTTTTCCTGCTGAATTAGAAGATGCAGAAGGGAAATTCTTTTTAGTAGATAACGCAACATTTAGAGCATTAAAAATCAATGCAATTGATACCACTGTACCACAATCTTTATGGGATGAAAAAACTGGTGTTACTTTCTTAGGTATTCCAGTTTATCAAAGTGGAGCATTAGAGGCTAACACTATTATCATGTCAAGAAAAGAAAACATGATTTATGCAACAGATTTAGTATCTGACATGGAGCAAGTGGAGGTGATAGATAGAATGCCAGTATCAGGTGAGCCAAATATCAGATTTGTGGCACACTTTAAATATGATTTCACTTATGTATTTGGAAGTGAGATTGTACTTGGACAAACTGCTTAATAGTTAATTGATTATAAATTAAGGGGTATTAATTTACCCCTTTTTAAAAATATTTTATATGAGTTGTGAAACGAATTTAATTACTTCAGGGATGGAAAATCCATGTGTTAACAACACTGGTGGAGTAAAAAGGATTTTAATAACTGATGCCGTAAATGTAACTATTGATTCATCTGTTGATGTTACAGATAAAGTAATCACAAACATTACAATGGCTTCATCTACTCAATTTTTTGAGTTTATACCAACGAGAAATGGTGCATCTTTAGAAGAAACAAGCACTCCTAACTTAGAAACTGGATCAACATTCTACACTCAAACTGTTGTGTTTAATGCTCCATATAGAGATTCTTCAAGAAGTATCACTGTTGAATCACTAATGGAAGGGCAAAAAGATCTATGTGCAATCATTGAAGATGGTAATGGAATTTATTGGTTTCAAGGATTATTCAATTTTGCAAAAGTTACAGAACTAGGTGGAGGAACTGGAACTAATAAAGATGAATTAAACGGTTATACAGTAACAATGGTAGCTGAGGAACCAGAGATGGCACCTGAAGTGGAATCCACTTTAATTTCAGATTTATTAATTCCTGCAGTATAAAAAAAAGGCTTTTCTTTCTTTCATTTTATATTTAATTGTTGCCCCTCGATATTTTCGGGGGGTTTCTTTTGTAAATATTTGATTTTTAAAAACATTATAAATGTATGACAATTAACATTTCAAATATTAGTTTAATTCCTTTTAGGGTTTCAGAAAATGTTTATACTGCATATACATTAGATTTAAAAATGATTACATCTAATTATACAAGTACAGTTACATTAACAACTACACAAGATAAAACACCTAACTACATGGTGTTTACAACTGATTTAAGCACCTTAAACGAGGGGCAATATAAATATGTTTTAAAAGGTGATGATAATGCACTTGATGAAGGTATTTTTTATTTAAAATCAGTGGATGGTTCAAAGAATTACATATCAACTACAACTAAACAAAATGAATATATTTAATATTTTTAAAGATAAAGAAGTTGATAATTCAGATAATTATTCTACTTTTTCAAATCAAAGAAGGAACGAAGATACACCAGAAGTAAAGACTAAAAAAGGAAGGTATCCCTATGTTGAATTTGGTGAATTTAATCTTTTTCCTGATAGATTAAGAGATTTATACTTATCAAGTCCTATAAATAGTGCTATCATAAATAAAAAATCTATGATGGCAACTGGTAATGGATTTGAAACAACTAGATATACAACACTTTCAACATCAATACTAGAAAACAAAGATGCTATTTCATTAGATTATATTTGTTATGGTGCTTTTGCTTTGGAAGTTTTTTGGTCGTTTGACTTTTCAAAGATAGTTAAAATAAATAGGATTGATGCAGGAAATATTAGAAGTGGATATTTAGAGCAAGGAAAAGTAAGAACATACTATTACAAAAAAAACTGGGAAGATAGACAAGAAGAATTGATTGAAATTCCTTGTTTTGATACATCTGATAAAGAAAATCATAGGCAGTTATATTATTGTGCAAATGATACTTTAGGAATGGATTATTACGGTTTACCTAAGTGGTATTCTGCGCATGAATGGATTAATATTGATGATTCTTTTTCAAATCACTTTTTAAACGAGTTAGAAAACGGATTCACACCTAATATCATGCTTCAGTTTATGGCTGAACCATCTGATGAAAAGAAGCGTAAGATTGTAAACGATCTTAATAATTCATATACTGGAAGCAGGGCAAAGAAGATACTAACTATCTTTAGTAAAAATAAAGATTTAACAACTACTGTTACACCTATTCAAAAAGGTCAAATAGATAGCCAATGGAAGGTGATAAATGATTTAGCAATTAATCAGATTTTAACTGCGCATGGTGTTACTTCTCCAATGTTATTTGGTATTAAAACAAGCGGTCAATTAGGCGGTTCTAATGAATTAGATGTTGCTTATAGAATCTTTTTAAATACCGAAATTAAGCCAATACAAAAGAAGTTAGAAAAATATTTTAACATACTGTTATCAATAAATAATGAACCATCTATAAAATTTAATAATTATGAATTATTGGTTTGATCCTGAATATTTTAGATTATATTCAATACATACGGAAGGAGTTGATGAAAGACAATATCAACAACACCTAGAACAAGCACAAGAATTTCTATTAGTTGAATTGATAGGTGAATCTTTGAAGAATCATTTATATTCTGCAATAATTGGTGGAACTGCAACACAAGAAGAACAAAATTTAGTTAGTTACATCAAGAAATATCTTCTTTATAATGTAGAGTTGAAACTATGTGATTTTTTATCATACCGTAACACATCGAAAGGTGTTCAAGAATTTACACAATCAGATTCCAGTGTTTCAGATTATTCAAATAATGTAAAATTGAAAGATACATTTAAGCAATACATTGAACAATGGAAGGTTAAAATATGTAAATACTTACATGATAACAGATTATCTTTTCCATTATGGGATTTGCAGGAATGTGGAGAGTGCTACAATAAACAAAATGAACAAATAGACGTATATTTTTAAAGATGAAATTTGATTTTGAAGTTACAACACTTTCTACTGGTGGAGTAGCAACCGCAATATATAATTTTTTACAAGGAGATCATGTGCAAGTTGTGATGGGTATTCTTGTATCAATAAGTGTAATAGCATTAAACATAGCTAAAATATTAAAACTAAGAAGAGATAAACATAATGGGAAGGAAGAATTATAAACTAAGCCAAAGAAGTAAATTAAGGTTGTCAGGGATTGATAAAACCTTAATGGCAATAATAGAAGAAGGTATTAAAAAAAGTCCTTATGACTTCGGTATTCCTAAATATGGGGGATTAAGAACTAAATACGACCAAAAGCAACTTTATAAACAAGGTTTATCACAATTGGATGGTTACAGAAAAAAATCATACCATCAATCTGGGAAGGCTTTTGATATTTACATTTATAACCATCAGACAAAAAAAGCTGAATGGGATAAACAAAAACTTGAAGAAGTTGCAAGACATTTACAAAATATAGCCATTGAAAAATTTGATGTTGTGTTAGAATGGGGTGGAGATTGGAAATCATTTTATGATGGTGTTCACTTTCAAATGAAATAGATGGCAGATTTTAGACCACGTTTAAAAGGAAAAAAGAAAAAAGCATTTTTAAACCTTACAAAAAAAGAGGATAGAGTTTTAGTGATAGGTGATTTACATGAGCCTTTTTGCTTAGATGATTATTTAAAATTTTGTAAAGACACTTATGAAAAGTTTAATCTTAATAAGGTTGTTTTTATAGGTGACATAATTGATAATCATTATGCAAGTTATCATGAAACTTCAAATGATGCTTTTGGTGGTGGTCATGAATTAGAATATGCTATTGGAAGAATCCAAAGATGGTATAAAGTTTTTCCTGAAGCATTTGTTACTGTTGGTAATCATGATAGGATTATTATGAGAAAAGCACAAACATCAAATATACCTTCAAAATGGATCAAGAGTTTTATGGAGGTTTTAGAAACACCAAAATGGCAATTTGTAGATGAAGTCATGATTGATAATGTTTTGTATTCTCATGCTGATAAATCTGGTAAACCAAGAATGAGTGCAAAAAGAGATATGATAAGTAGAGTAGGAGGGCACTATCACACTGATATGTATTGTGAATGGTTTTATGGAGTAGATAAACAGATATTTGCACTTGCAACTGGTTGCGGTATAAATGAAAAATCTTATGCTATGGCATACATGCAGGGAGGTAAAAAACCTGCTTTGGGTTGTGGTGTTGTGTTAGGCGGTCATACTGCTTTTAATGTACCAATGAAAAAATAATAATATGCCAATATTTAAAAGTAAACATATTGATAAAAGTTTAGATGTAGTTGATAAACTTGTAGTTGATAAAGATAAAAAGGCAGAAATAGCAAGTGAGATTGTAGAAAATGAATTAAACAGTTCAAGTTGGTTTGTACGTTCTGCCAGACCTATGATAGTTTACGTAGGTTTACTTGTTATAATCTTAGAAGTATTTGGTGTAAGGCTTCATATATTAGGTGAAGCAGAAGGAAAAATAAAAGCATCAAATGCAATATTTGAATATTTTTTAATGACTTGGAGTGGTGTTATAAGTATTTATATTGGTGGCAGAAGTTATGAAAAGGCTAAAATAAGACAATTAAAAAAGGCACATAAAAAATAATATGTGCCTTAAACAGAAACGAAAATCAAAGATTGATTGTCTGGCAGAAACTTATACAATATAGCAATTAATATTTAATTACAATACTATCTTTAGTATAATTTTTAATTAATTTTGGTATTTCAATACCTTCTTCATCAAATATAGTTTCTTTTGTATTTGAAGAAAGTTTTAGTTTTTCTTTTCTTTCTTTTAATTTATTTTCAATTTCTAAATACTTTTCATCTTTAGAAAAGTCATATTTAACACTGCCATTTCTTTTTTCAAATGAAACACCATTAACAGTATATTTTTCATTTAAAGTTGATTCTAATTCTGATCTAACATTATCTAAGAATGTATTAATATATTCTTTTAATCTTACTGCATTTGAATAAGATTTAAACAAATCTACTTCACCAGAATCAATTACTGTTAAAGCATCTTTTAAGGCTTTTTCTTTTATTTCTTTTTTACTTTCTGTAAATGTTAAATTTATGTTTGCTAATTCTTTCATAATTAAAATTTATATTATTTATTTTTTAATAGATTATATCCTATGGCACAATAAACCCTTATATGGTTAGTTTTGTGCAATTGCACATACACGCTTGTTAGCATTAATACTTAGTTCGCTCTAATCCGATAGCTACTGCCTTTTCAGAAATATCACAACCTATAAAACTTCTATTTAAGTCTTTACATACTTCAGCTGTTGTAAAACTACCACCGTAAAAATCTGCAACTAAATCTCCTTTATTACTACTTGCTTTTATTATTCGTTCAAGTAATGTTTTAGGCTTCTGTGTTGCGTAACCTGTGTAATCTTTATGCTGTGAACTCAACATAGGTTTTAAATCATCCCACCAATCAATAGGTAAAGATTTGTCATAGTTATAAGTAACACCGTTTAATGTTTTTTTATAAGAACC
>Ga0098074_1001434_pt1 | contig 12166 bp, 10 predicted proteins | sample 32_taG_FD_75064 | JGI IMG/M metagenome (GOLD analysis project Ga0098074, IMG submission 75064) | Marine viral communities from the Gulf of Mexico - 32_GoM_OMZ_CsCl metaG | ecosystem: Environmental > Aquatic > Marine > Oceanic | place: Atlantic Ocean: Gulf of Mexico | collected 2015-07-12
ACTTCACGCTGCTCCATCCACCAGGTGCCGGGCAGCAGGTCGGGCCATGCCCAACGGAACGCCAGGCTCTGGATGATCAGCGGCAGGAACGGCCCCAGAATGAACCCGACGATGAGGATCAGATAGACCTTCTGGAAGCCTGAGAGCTGATTGTTCAGCGCAGTGTTTGAAAGTTTGCGGGCCATCAGTTTCTCCCGATCTTGCGTTCAAAGCGGCGATAGATAGCCAGGTATGAGAACAAGATGATGCCAGCGACCAGAGCAATGGAAACCACGGTGGCCATACCTTGCAATTGCAGCGTGTAGTCAGCATCGTTGAAGTAGCGCCAGGCAACGACCGGCAAGGTGTCGGGGAACCCGCCGCCCAGGATGAACGGTGCTTCGAAAGCCCCGACATTGAAGGCAAAGCAGATCAGGGTGGATGAAACGACACCGGGCATGATCTGGGGCAGCGTGACCTGAGACAGGATCTGCCAGCGGTTGGCGCCAAGAATGGCCGCTGCCTCTTCGGTTTCCCGGCCAATGCCGAGCATCACCGCATAGATCGCCAGGGTGATAAAGGGAACCTGCTTCCAGACATAGACCGCAATGATGCCCCAGCCGGCATGGGTCTTGAGGATCTGCGGAAAATGGGAGGGATCAGAAATAAAGCCGAAGAACGCGGCCAGTCGCGAAATCATGCCGCCGTTGCCCAACATGATTACGGCCAGGGCAATGCCCACCGTATAGGGGATCATCAGCGGGAGCTTATAGACGTATTTGTAGAGATGTTTGCCCGGAAAAGTGCGCACCAGAGCCAAGGCAAGCGCGATCCCCATGACCAAGGCAATCACCGTTGAGACGGTCGCGTAATAAAGCGTCAGCCAGAGCGATTGCCAGAAGGAGACAGAGCCCCACAACGCACCGAAATATTGGAAGCTCGGGAACGTGTTGACCCCGAACCAGGGGGCGAACCCCAGAGACTGCACGACGGCAAGCACCAGAGCGCCACCAAAGAGCACGGCAAGGATGAGCAAGACCGGGGAAAGCTGCAGCCAGAGCCACATTCTTTCCTTCAGTGCGCTGTCGTGGGAGCGTGCCATATCAAACTTCCGGGACAAGTTAGAGACAGGTGGCCCGGCCCGCGCCGGGCCACCAAATTGCGCTTACTGGTTCAGATTTTCCGCGGCGCGGGTCACAATCGTTTCGATCGAGTCCGTGCTGTCGCGTTCGATGTACTCAAGCCAGGTGGCTTCGATTACATCGACCAGGGTTGCGTTGGTATCGGGCGCGATGTTCGCGTCGAGCTCGGAAGCATCGACCCCTGTGTGGCCCGGCGAGGCGGCAGCAAGCGCTGCAGCGTCTTCCTCGCTAAGCAGCCACGGATCGATACCCGCTGGCATGCCGGTGAACTCAAGCTTGGAGATCTGCGCTTCAACGGTCGTCATGTAATCGGCCAAGACCAGAGCCGCCGCCGGATTGGGCGCATTGGCCGGGATGGCCAGGTAGTTCTTGTTCTTGATCATGTTGCCTTCTGGAAACACGAACTCCTGGGCTCCTTCAGGATAGGTTCCTTGGCTGAGGCCGGTGGACACTGCATAAAGGCCGAACTTGCAGTTGAAATTGACCTCACCATTGAGGAACAACCCGTCCAGCGCGTTGGGATCTTCAGGATAGCGCGGCGTGCCACTGTCACCGCCGAGAAGCAGAGGCTCGAGGTTCTTGAGGTAGTCCAGACCAGGAGTGATCAGACGCGCCAGTTCGGCTGCGCCCAATTCGTCCAGCGACTGCTGGAACGGTTCAGCGCCGGTACCATCGGGATTGTGCGCATAAATCGCTTCCTGCACGAAGGTGTTGCCGAGGTAGTGCGGCGGCTTGACGTAGATGAATTTGCCGGGGTTAGCTTCGAGGTAGCTCCGCATTTCTTCGAATGTGTGAGGTACCTCATCGGCGCTCACACGATCCGTGTTCACGGCGCAAACATACTGCTCGCCGGACCAGGGGACTTCCGCTCCATCGGTGAGCACACCGAAATCGCGCAGATTGAGCAGCGAGCGGGGGTCGCTTTCATCCCACTCGATGTTTGTTGCGTTCGGCAACAGCGGCGCGAAGGCCCCAAACAGAGCGTCTTGTTTTTTGAGGGTCGAAAAGTTCTCCCCGTTGAGCCAGATCGCGTCGACGCTGCCTTCGCCGACCATCTTGCCGGAACCAAGCTCGGCCAAAACCAGGTCGACGGCGTCCTTGGTGCCGGTGATACGAACGGGGTTGAGGGTCACGCCCAACTCCAACATTGCCGGAGCGACGACACTGTCCATCCATACGTTGAGTGGATCGCTACCACCCCAATAGTAGAGGTTCACGGTGCCTTCGGATTGAGCACGCTCGGTCACGGCTGACCATTCGAGGTCCCCGGCGAGAAAATTCTCGCGGAATTCGGTAGCGGCCGGATCCTCTGCCTGTGCGGCGCCGGCTGCGAGCATTGCAGCGATTGAGACGCCTAGTGCCAGTTTACGCATTTTGAATTTCCTCCTCTTGAAAAACAATCGTTTCTAGTCGTCACCCCTATTGCTAGCGGGCGATAGTCCACACCCGGTCCGGTTGGACCGAGAGAACAACTGGCTGCCCCACGTCAAGCAGACGACGGGACTGCTCGGCGACGGTGATGTCCTCTCCAGCACCGACGACATACTGAACAGACGCACCGAAGAACTCGCGCGCCTTGATCTTGCCAGAGATCAGATTTTGGGTACCTTGGGGCGCCTCGGATTCGGGGTAGAGGTCGATACCTTCGCTGCGCAGCATCACATACACATCGTTGCCAGGCTTAAGGCCGGGCTGAGACATGATATCAATGGCTCCAAAGGATGTTTCGGCGCGATCGGCAGCCACCAACTTTGCACTGAAGATGTTGCTGGCCCCCATGAAGTCGGCGACCTCAGTGGAATTGGGCTGCTGGTAGAGCTCTTGTGGGGCGCCAAACTGGGCGAGCTTGCCGTTGAAGATGACCGCTACGCGATCCGCCAGCTCCATGGCTTCGACCTGATCGTGAGTCACAAAGATGGTAGTGATGCCAAGACGCTTCTGCAGGTCGCGGATAAAGCGCCGCATCTCGCCACGAAGTTTTGTGTCGAGGTTGGCCAGCGGCTCGTCCATCATCAGAACGGAGGGCTTGGTGATCAGCGTGCGCGCGATGGCAACGCGCTGCATCTGTCCGCCTGACAGCTGCGCGGGAAAACGCTTGCGGAACTTGTTGAGCTGAACGACCTCGAGAATCTCCTCAAGTCGTTCGCTGATTTCCTTCTTGGGCAGACCCCGCACATCGAGCCCGAACGTCACGTTCTTTTCGACTGTCATGTGGGGAAACAGCGCGTAGCGCTGAAAGACCATGCCGACGTTTCGCTTCTGAACGGCGACATCAGAAACGTCATGACCGTCGAACAGAACTTCTCCTTTTGTCGGCGCTTCGAGCCCGGCAATCATGCGCAGCGTTGTCGTCTTGCCGCAGCCGGAGGGCCCCAGAAGAGCAACCAGCTCCCCGGACTTGATATCGAGATCAATGGATTCGATTGCCGTAAAGGCACCAAATCGCTTTTGAACCGCATTGAGCCGGACTTCGGTCACGCGTGCCCTCCCTTATGTGTGAATTGGTTATATCCAATTCAATACTACAAATTAATGCCGAAAAATTCCACGTGTCAACTCCAAACGCCTCGTGGGCGAGGAGAAAGGCGAAATTCCTAGCGCTTTTTGATGCCCAAAGTGACGAGCCCGGACCATTCGCCAAACTCTGACAGAACCTGTTCCCAATGGCCGGCCACGAGGACAAAGTGGTGCTCGACGCCGTGATCGAGAACTGCCGCCACAACGTCGTATGCGCTGCGGGCTTGGCCATCTGCAGCGAAGTGAGAAACCCAGCCACGGCAGCCGGTAAATCCGGTTTCCGGTGCCTTTACCACCTCTGCTTCGAAGCTGAAGCGACTGGCACCACTCCGCCCCAATCGGAGCACCGTCACCGCGCCGAGGGCAAAACAGTAATCCGCGATCGCGCCGTAAATCGGCCCTTGCTCGGTGCCCCGACCAATCATCGGGTGATTGATCCAGCGCGCCCGCCCTTCGGCGAGATGAAGCGGCCCCCCACCGCCATGCCACATCAGGATCCGATCCTGCGTGAGCTGCGGCGAGGTCATGTCGAGCAGGCAACCAACCTTGCCTGTCATGGATTTGACGGCAAGCTGAGTTACCGCTCCCATAACATCACCTTCCGAGGCGACCGGGATGGCGTCATGCTCTTCCAGCCAGCTGAAAGCGGCGCCCGGATGAAAGCCAGGATCCTGCTGCAGGGCCGGCCAATCGGACACAGCCAGCGCGTCATAGCGATTGGCCTGTGCCAATTCGCGCAATGCCAGCACCATGCGCGCAGTCAGGTCCATCTGAGCTTCGTTCACCCCATCCACGTCAGCAGTAGCGGCCATGGCACGCAATTCTTTCGCGACCAGTTCATCAGCAAAACCAGGCATGGCCTGGGTCACCTGATGGATGTCTACATGTTCGACTTCAACGCCGAGCCGCGAAAACAGCGCGTCTTGATCTACGGCCATGTTGTAGAAGGTCGGAGCCAGCCCACCGACAACCCCAACCCGCGACCCGCGCACGGCCTTGCACATGGTCAGAGCCTTGATCGACTGGCGCCACTGCCCCAGCAACGCAGCGTCGTCCGGCGCGCCGAAGTACCAGCGGACCGGAGACTTGCCGAGATCGCGGACACCGCGGGCAATCGACATGCTCATATTGAGCGAAACGAAATTGTTGAGCTGGATATCCCCTTCGTGGTTGGGCTCAGGCGTCGCCCAGAAACCCAGAGGCACATCAAAACTGGCAAGCGTCCGGGCGACATCGCCCATCGTGAAGCCGCCGTGCAGCAGGATGACAAAATCCGCGCCCTCCGAGAGGACGGCGCTCATGGCCGCCCGCGCCTGGTGTCCATCCATCGGCACGTCGGGAGCAACTACCAACCGGGCGCCCTCTTCCGCGGCAAGACCTTCCAGAGCGGACACAGCCCGATCAAAAACACCATGCTTTTCCGGGAAGTAGCTTGGCAAAGATGCTTTGATCAGGCCGAGGGTGAAGGTCATTGCGCAGAGATTCCTGCCGCGTTTCCGGCTGTTCGCGTGGGGGCTGATTTGTCGAGGTTGTAGGTTATGGGCGACTGCCGGAAGACCTGATCGTAGAAGACAGGCTTCTGGTCCTCGTCGAACGCGGTGCAGGCCTGCGAGAGAATGGGCGCATTTGGCTTGACGGCTAAAAGTTCAGCGATTTCGGAATCCGCGACCAGCGAGCTGATCACTTCGCATGCGCGCGTCCACTGCATCTTGAACCTACGCCCGAGAATTCGCAGGATGGATTGATCCTGACCCGTTTCGGGAAGGTCTTCGGCGCTGATGCCATCCACCAGATGGCTGGGCACCCAGGTGCGAACAAGCATGACGGGTGCGCCATCGACAGTTCGCAACCGACGGATGAGCGTCAGTTCGCTATCAAACAGAGCGGCAACTTCGGGCGGCACCGACGTCGCGGGCGCTTCGATACCCAAAAGCTTTGCCCCGGGCATCCGCCCCTCGCGGATTACCTGATCGGTGAACGAGACAAGACAGGTCGAAGATGGTGGCGAAAGCGTCGAGACGACATAGCCGCTGCCCTGGCGCGCGGTAATGTATCCAGACTGCACCAGCATATCGAGCGCCTTGCGCACGGTCACGCGGCTTACGTCGAACGCCGTGGCGAGTGCTTCCTCTGTCGGCAGGCGCGTTCCGACCGAATACATGCCGGATTCGAGCCTGTTGAGTACTTCGTCGTGCACCGACTGGTATTTTGGAATGGACTTGGTCGTCACCTGGTCACCCTTTCAAGAAAAACAAATTGATTAGATCAAATCAGATTCCTTGAGACCGAGCCATACGCTCTTGGTTTGTGAGTACAGCGCGATCGCCTCTTGGCCCATTTCACGGCCATATCCACTTTGTTTCATCCCGCCGAAGGGTGACGCTGCGTCCGTATCGCCCCAGGTGTTGACCCAGATCGTACCAGCCTGCAGCCGAGCCGCCATCCGGTGGGCTCGAGACACGTCATTGGTCCAAAGGCCGGCGGCCAGACCGAAATCGGTATTGTTGGCGCGCGCGAGCACCTCAGCTTCATCGTCAAACGAAAGCACTGCCATGACGGGTCCGAAAATCTCTTCCCTCGCGACCGACATGGTATCGGTTACTCCATCGAGCACGGTCGGAGCGACGAAGTACCCGGCGTTGCGGACGCGCTTGCCGCCGGCAACGCACTGCGCACCCTCGGCCTGCCCCTGCCCGACATAGGAAAGAACTTTGTCCATCTGCTGCTGGGAGATGACGGGGCCCAGATCATGGGATTCCGAATCCATCCCCGGGCCAACCGAAAGCGCATTGGCCCGCCTCGCCAGACCGGCGACAACCTGATCGCGAATGGAGCTGTGCACAAAGAGCCGAGCGCCCGCCGTGCACGATTGCCCGTTGTTTCCGAACAGCGCCCAGAACGAGCCCTCTATCGCGGCTTCAATTTCCGCGTCGGGGAATATGATGTTGGCAGCCTTGCCACCGAGCTCGAGCGATACCTTCTTGAGATTTCCCGTCGAAGCGGCGACGATCCGCCGACCGGTTTCGGTCGAACCGGTGAAGCCGATCTTGTCGATACCCTTGTGACCCGCCAAGGCAGCACCCGCGCCCGCGCCAAGACCGGGCACGACGTTGAGTACGCCGGGCGGGAAGCCAACTTCAAGCGCCAGATCGGCGAGATACAGAGCACTGAGCGGCGTCTGCTCTGCAGGCTTGAGAACGATGGTATTGCCAGCTGCCAGGGCCGGCGCCAGCTTCCAGGCTACCATCAGCGTCGGATAATTCCATGGCGTGATCAATCCGCACACGCCGACTGGCTCCACACGGGTGTAATTGAAACGGCCTGGATCCGAGACAGGAATAGTGCGCCCTTCGATCTTGCTGGCCCAGCCGGCGAAATAGCGGAAATGGCGGGCGGAATAGATCGCATCGACGTCACGCGCCTTTGCAAAGGGCTTGCCGTTGTCGAGCGCGTCCAACTGCCCGAAGATGTCCTTGCGGGCCTCGATCGCGTCAGCCAAGCGCCAGATCAGCACACCGCGATCGTGGCTGGACATGGTGCCCCAGGGGCCGGAAAGCGCCTTGCGGGCTGCATCGACTGCGGCGTCGATATGGTCGGCATCGCCGCAGGCAACTCGCGCAAGATGCTCCTCGGTGGAGGGGTTGAGAACCTCAAGGGTTTCGCGAGCCTGAACCTGCTCAGCGCCAATGCGCAGCCCCTGGACCGAAGCCAGAAAATCGGAAACTTCTGGGTTTAGCTCCAGCATGGTCATGCGATGGCCTCGTTCATGCCCGCCAGCCGGTCGCGGCCGGTTGTTTCCATCCAGCGCGCCATGGCGTTTGCGCCCTCTGATCCGAAAATGCCGATGGCATCGCTCCAAAGCGCGCGACCACACATGTACCCTGCCGCCTTGCCGGAGCTGGACTTGCAGAACTTCAAGCCTTCGACAAACCGCTCGTAGGTCACCCCGGCGCTGAGATAGACAAAGGGCATGTCGCCCGCCGCGTTGGATACATCCACTACCGCGGCTTCTGCGTCGCGACGGCTCATGGCGGGTGTCCCGAAACCCTCGACAAATTCGAGCGTAACCGGGATCTCAATCTTGAGGACGTCGATCTTGTAGTCCGGATTGACAAAATCCTCGACGGCACGACGAACGAGCTCGGGCTTGAGAAGCGCGTATTCCTTCGAGGCGCCATCGGAAACGGCGCGGTCATAGACGATTGGTTCAAAAAGGAACGTGGTGCCCTGTGCCCTGCAGCGATCACCTATGGAGCGCACAAGATCGAACTTGCGCTGGTTTAGTTCGGCAGGATCATTGGGGCCATAGTACAGGAAGAATTTCAGGACAGGCGCGCCGAGCGTCGGAAACTGTTCCACGGTGAGGTTATCGGGCAGACGAGTGATCCGGTCCTCGTCAGCAATGTGATAAACGTCGGCTTCGAAAGCCAGCATGGGAATGCAGGGTGGCGCCATGAGCGGCAGCAAGTGCGCCCCGTAGGTGGAGTCGACCAAAAGGGTCGTAGCTACAGGGCTGGCAGTTTCCACGACAATCCGCTTGAAGGTCTCCAGGTCATCATCACGCGCATCTGCGCCGCGCGCTGCGGCAATTGCTGCAGCCAGGCCACTGCCCTGATCGACGGCTACGCCGCGGATGGGCTCATGGGGTTTGAATGGAGCGGGCATCACGACTTTGCCTCCTGGGTCAGCAATGAGATTGCGGGGAAGGCCGGGCTGTCGGAAGGTTCACACCAATAGGCCAGCATTTGGTCTGTCGGCTCGAGCAGAGAGATGGAAAAGCCGCCCATTTCCTGGGTGGTCACGAAACTGCCCACCATCGGAGCAATCGCCTCGACCCCCTGTGCCGCCAAAGCTTTGCTGGTCTCATTCCAGATCGTGTACAGCTCCATCAGGGTGGTACCGCCCATGCCATTGATGATGACGGCAGCGCGGCCACCCTCAGCTATGGGCCGGTCCTCTAGCAGCTTGTCGACAATGGTCCGGACCAGCTTGCCGACAGGCCCATGTGGCATCCGACCCGCGCCGGGCTCGCCATGCACGCCCATGCCGATGAAGATTTCGCCTTCGGGCAGCTTGAACATCGGCTTGCCCGTCAGCGGAGAGATGCCAGGGGAAATGGCCGCCGAAAGGCTTACCGTGCGGTCGCGCACCGCTTCACCCAGCGCCACCAGACCATTAAGGTCCAGCCCTGCTTCTGCGGCCGCGCCAAGGATCTTGTAGATGAACATGGTACCGGGAGCGCCGCGCCGATCCTGGCGCCGTTCGGGCGGCGCCGAGGCGACATCGTCGTACATCAAGAGGCCCCGGACATTGAGCTCCTCGTCTTCAGCGAGCATGATGGCCGCGCGGCCGTTGATCACGTCGCCGGAGTGCTGCGAGATCAAAAGGAGCGTTCCCGCAGCGCCGTTTACTTCGCGGATGCCATCGAGGATAAGATCCGCCGAGGGGGCGGCAAAGACATCCCCAACCACATTGGCGTCCAGCAGGCCTTCACCAACAAAGCCCATGGCTATGGGTTCGTGTCCCGAGCCATTGCCAATCAGCATGGTGACCTTTTCGTCGGGGTTCTTGCGAGCCCGGCTGCGAACGACGACACGCGGGTCAATCTTGCCGCGTTCGACTTGTGGAAATGCGGAAACGAAGCCGTCGATCATGTCGTCGACCATGGTCTCCTGCGAGTTGAAGAGCTTGGTCATTGGCTTTCCCGGGTTTCGCGAAGTACTTCAAACAGGATTAGGATTGAGGTTGCGCCGGGGTCCTGATGCCCCCTGCCCTTGCCCTCGACATACTGGGCACGGCCCCTGCGGGCATCAAGCGCGATAGTCGCCTGGCATCCTTGCCGCGCCGCCTCAATAGCGGCATCCAGATTACCACCATTGAACGCCGCGACGGCGGGGGAGAGCGCATCTATCATGCTCTTGTCGCCGGGTTTTACCTGACCCAAGTCGCATATGCGGGCTTCGGCAAGCGCCAGTTCGGACGGCAGGTCTGCGTCAGAGATGAGGTGTCTCTCGATGGCAATCAGTACTAGACCGAACAGCGTGCCTGCTGCCCCGCCCGAAGCGCGCATGAAGGCCTTGGCGCCCATACCCGACTCGGCTTGCGCAGCCTTGGTGAGGCCGCGCAGCATCGTTGTGCCGTGATCGCCATCGCCCAGCGCTGCGTCGAGCGCGTCGAGCTCGTCCTTCCGCGCCTCGATGGCGGCAAGCAACCGCGTAAAATACTGTTGTGCAACGGTCATAGCGAGAAAGTCCTTTGCATGAATGACAGTGTGGTCCGCGCCGCCTCGGTGGGGTCCGCTTCAATGTTGCGCCAGATATTGACATCAGCACTGGCCGGATTCCCGGCCATGACAAACATCTCGGCCACTACCCAGCCGTCATAGCCGATCCGGGAAAGCGCCTGCGCCGCTGCGCCAAAATCATACTGGCCGCTACCGGGAACGCCGCGGTCATTTTCGGAAATATGGAAGTGCACCAACGCCTTTCCGGTCTCGTTAATCGCGTCAGGGGGCGACTTTTCCTCGACATTCATATGAAAGGTGTCGAGCAGCACCCCGATATTCTGGCTGCCAGTTGCCTTCGCGATTGCCGTGGTCTCGGCAGCGGTGTTGGTCAGGTCGGACTCAAATCGGTTAAGCGCCTCAATTCCAAGAACAACGCCCTCTCCACGCAACACACCATCAAGTTGTGCGAGCGTTTCGGAAGCGTATTTGGCGCGTTCGGCCTTGCGGGCTGGGTCGAAATAGCCCCAGGGACTGGCGACGACACCTGAGAGGTTGCGTGCGCCCATTGCGCCAGCCGTCTTCACCGCCCCTGTCAGGGTTTTGATCGCTGCACTACGCCGTTCGGGATCGGATGAACCGGGGTCCTCTCCGACTCCCAGCCCCGTGGAGCAGGTGAGCGCGAGATCGAGATTGTCCGACAGGGTTCGCAATTTTCCTGCGTCAGCAAAGCCAACCCCCAACAGGGATAGCTCCACCCCATGGTAGCCAAGTGCTTTGACCCGGCTCATGATCGGTGCCGGATCGTCACTCCAAGCGCGTTGCCATAGCCCCGCATGTACGCCGAATTTCATGAGACCTCCCAATTGATAGCTACAGATTAGTATGTACCAATTGGTGACGTCAATGCTTATGGGCGTCGATTTCTGCCTGACGCAGCTTCTTTCGGTTGATTTTGCCCGACGAAGTCATCTCGAAGCCCTCGACATAAGCGATCTCACGCGGCGCCTTGTAAGGTGCCAGGCGCGAACGTACGTGCTCGCGCAATTGTTCGGTGAGATCATTTGATTGCTCAAATCCGCGAGCCAGCTGCACGAAGGCCTTGATGATACTGCCACGATCCTTGTCGGGCCTGCCAACCACCGCCGCTTCAGCAACGGCCGGATGTGCAATCAGGCATTCTTCGATTTCGGCAGGGCCAATGCGGAAACCCGATGACTTAATCAGGTCGTCGCTGCGGCCCTTGTACCAGAAATAGCCATCGGCATCGCGAACGGCCAGGTCATAGGTTCGCATCCATTCGCCCAGGCGCAACTCGGCTTCCTTTTCGGCATTTTTCAGATAGCCGAGATAGCGGGTCGGAGCGTCCGCCCGCGTGACGATCTCGCCCTCCTGGCCGGGTTCGACTTCCACACCATTGTCGTTGACCAACCGGACATCATGCCCCGGATAGGCCAGTCCCATGGAGCCGGGTCGGCGCGGGTAGAGGGCCTGACAATTGCCGATCAGATGGTTGACCTCGGTCATCCCGTAAAACTCATTGCACACGGCACCAAGCTCGCGTTCCACCCAAGTGAGCGTTTCTGCAGCTAGCGCTTCGCCGCCACTGCAAATGACGCGCAGCGACAAATCATATTTGCTCCGCGGGTTGTCGGTATCGGCTAGCCGCTTGATCGCAGTGGGGGGCAGGAAGGTGTGGGTGACCTTGTGTCGCGCCATGAATTCGTAGGCCCACTCGGCCTTGAAACGCGCTTCGGCAGTCGCAACTGGACGGCCCGCCATCCATGCGGGAAACAGCATATCGAGCAGACCACCAACCCACGCCCAGTCAGAGGGAGAGAAATACACGGCATCCTCATCCTCAAGGCTCAGATTGAAAAACAGATTGATCGAGGGCCGGTAGGAGGCGAGCACCCGGTGTCCATGTAGAATCCCCTTGGGCATGCCGGTCGACCCGGAGGTGTACATCAACAGAGCCGGATCATTGGCACCCGTCAGCTCCGGAATGAAGTCAGCCGGAGCGGATCCGGAAAGTATCTCCGTCAGGTTTGCTTCCGGCCCCGCGGATTCGGCCACCAGCACGTGTTCGAGTTGGGTGAAGGTCTCAGCGGCATTGCCGCGCAGCGGCGCCCAAGCCCTTTCAATGGTCAGCAGGCATTTTGCTTGGCTGTGGTTGAGCGCGTGGCCGAGTGCATCCGGACCATAGAGCTGCGAAAGGGTTACGGCAGTACCACCTATCTTGCAGATTGCCATATGGGCAATTGCCGTCTCGGGGCGGTTGCCGGTGTGCAGGGCCACAAGGCTG
>Ga0098074_1001436_pt1 | contig 12145 bp, 4 predicted proteins | sample 32_taG_FD_75064 | JGI IMG/M metagenome (GOLD analysis project Ga0098074, IMG submission 75064) | Marine viral communities from the Gulf of Mexico - 32_GoM_OMZ_CsCl metaG | ecosystem: Environmental > Aquatic > Marine > Oceanic | place: Atlantic Ocean: Gulf of Mexico | collected 2015-07-12
AAAATAGAAACGATTTAATTACAGCACTTATTGATCACATGGTTAATAAAGCTTTAAAAAAAGGTTGTAAATTTGTATGGGCAACAACATCTAATAAAAACATAGTAGACAAAGTAAAAAAACTAAAATACAAAGTGTTAGATAAAAAACACGATATAATATATAAATATTCATAAATATGGGAGCAGCATCAGGAGTAATCAGCGGAGCAGTTGGTATACTTGGAGCAGGAGCCGCACAAAGAAGAGCGAGAGATGATAGAAAAAGAGCGGAGCTTGAAACACAACGTCTTAAAGGTGAACTAACTACACTAGAAAATACTAGACAGCCTATTATAAATCCTTATGAAAATATATCGGATACTAGTGGTGAGTTAACTAATACATATGCTAATTTAGGTGTAGCAACAGAAGCAGCTAAATTTCAAGCAGAACAAGCTGATATATCTTTAGCAAATACATTAGACACTTTAAGAGCGACAGGTGCTAGTGCTGGTGGTGCTACAGCTTTAGCTCAAGCTGCATTACAAAGTAAAAAACAAGTTTCTGCTAGCATACAACTACAAGAAGCTCAAAATCAAAAACTATATGCTCAAGGTGAAGAAAGATTAAATAATATGAGGATGCAAGAGCAGCAAAGATTACAATCAGCAGATGTAATGGGTAAACAATTTATGTTTAATGTAGAAGAACAAAGACAGGTTGCAGAGTTGAATAGAACTGCTGGTATGTTAGACAATGCTAACCAAGATCTAAGAGATATGCGTGCAGCTGAAGCCGCTGCTGAAGCAAATATGTATAATTCAGTTGGTCAAGTAGTTGGCGGAATTGGTAAATTAATAGGAAGTTAAAATGGCTACAAAACAATCATCAAGTTATCCCTTACCAGGAGTTAGTTTACCTAATGTAAACTACGGTCAATACTCTCAACCAAGAAGAGGTAGATCTGTAGCTCCAGGAGCTGCAATGGTAAATGTATTACAAGGAGGTCAAAAACTAACTCAGCAACAAGAAGAAGCTAGACGACAAGAAGAAGAAAGAAAAAGACAAGAACAGCAACAAGTAATAAACAGGATGCAGCAAGTTCAAACAAATGCTGATCTTTGGAACTTAGAGCAGATGAGTAATATGAACACTATGCCTCAAACTTCAGCTATAGATGATCAGTTACAAGCTACATTACAAAAAAGACTTGATATTGCAACTCAAGCACAGGTTTATTTAAAAACTCAATTTGGAGATAAGGAAGCTAGAAAATCTGCACAAAAAGCTATTAATGATTATTATGACTTGTTAACTTTAACAAAACAAACTACAACTAATTTTGGTGCTTTAGGATCTTATTGGAAAGAAAAAGCTCCGACTATTGGTTCAGCTATAACTATCATAGGTAATGATGAAAATGAAATAGCTAATAATCAATATTTTGTAAACGCATTAGGTGGTGTTTATGACGATGCTAAATTTGAAATGTTATATGATGAAGCTAATAACGACATAATGATAAAAGTTTCTGGATATGAACATGATTTAGTAGATGGTAAAATGGTACAAGGTAATTATAGAGAAAAAATCATGAGTGCTAGAGCTTTTAATGCTAGAACTGGAGAAGGTAAAGATTTTGGTTTTGTTTCAACAGTGCCTCAAGTAGTTAATGAAACTATTAAAAAATTATATCCTAGTACTAAAACACCAGAAGGTGATGGTTTAGGTATTTTAAATGATAGAGGTGTATTATCTGATAAATACTGGAGTGGTGAAGCTGTAACAACAACTAACTTAAATGACGGTTATGTTTCTACAGCTGTTAACAAGCAGTTAAATATTGATCTATTAAGAAAAGATATGATAGGTTTAATAAAGCAAAAGATTGGTGGTGTTGTTTCTACAGGTCCACAGCAATTAGCTAATTTTTGGAACATTGATTTAAAAAATTTAAATAAAGGTTTTGAAAACTCTTATCAAAAATTATTACCAGATAATGCTACCATGGAAGAAGCTTTATTTAATACAGTATTAGAAAATTTAACTAGTTACGATGGTATTACTAGAGACGAAAATGGTAATATATTTATGCAGACTAATAAAAATATTAGTAAACCAAGTGTTTCATCAGGACCTGAAGGACCTTTAGATTATAGAGTAAATACATTACAAGAAGTTATAACACTTAATACTAAAGAACCTAGTTCAGCTATAGCTTCTGTTATGAAAAAACTAGCTAATAAAGAATTATATAGTAAAGATGAGGTTTATGATGTATGGTTAAACTCTGCACCAGCTGCTGAGCTTAAAACTAATGCTCCTACTAATAAAGACTATTACGAGCTTAAAAAACAAAATCCTAGAACAGCATTTAATAAAATGGATATAAAAGGTGAGTTGTTTGAAGTTAAAAATGGACGTGTAGTTGGTATAGGTGATTATGATTTATCAAAAGCTCAAGATAGATTTGAATATGTATTAAACAATTTGTCTTCTGCTGAAAGAAAGAAAATGGAAAACTTAAGCTCGCTTAGAGCATTGGCATGGGCTGCTGATTGGAGAGTTGATAACCCGCAAATAATTCCTGCTGAAGGTGTAGCAAGAACAAAAGACAACTACGAAACCCTGGAGGAGTATATTGCTAGAATGAAAGCTGCTTATAAAAAACAGTTTAAAAGAGATTATCCTTCAAATTAAAATTAAATATGGAAGAATTATTTATCTATCAATTGCCTGACGGTCAAAGGGTAGATGTTTCAAACTGGCCAGAGACAGAAAAATTCTTATGGTTAGCATCAAATCCAAATGCAAAAGCAGTTGAGGCTACAGAAGAAGAAACAGGCATGCAACCAATGGATGAAAGTATGTTTGGAGGTGGTAAGATGCGTATTCTTCCTGAAGATCCTTTTATGCCAGTCCCTAAATATCAAGATTTTGATTTAGACAAAATGACTGAAAGACTTTTTAAAGAAGATTTTAGTGCTAATTTTGGTATTCCACCAGGTCCTGAACCTTTAATTGGTAATGTTGAAGAATTTGATAGAATGTTTGGAGATATTGGTAATACAGTGTTTGGTGATGATATAAGTATTTACGACGTTTCTACAGGTAGATCATATGCTAGCAAGCTTTCTAAACCTAAAAATTACAAAGAAGCAGATAAACTTGATGAAACTACACTAAATCAAATTAAAAAAGTTTATAATCAAGTAGGTGGGTTAGATCCTGAAAGAGATAATTATGCAATTGCAGGATTTGATGGAGAAGCATTTGGACAAGATGTAAAACCTGAAGATCAAGTTTACGGACAAAGAGATATTGCTGCATTTTTAAAACAACCTGGCATTCGAAAAGCTTTAGACGAAGGTTTAATAGAAAAACAAGATTTAATGTTTGGTATGTATCCAGGTTATACTGGATGGGTTCACAATTATGATGATATTATAAAAGGTACATCTAAAATATTTATAGAAAAAGAAAATAGATATTTAAAAAACCATGAAGTTTTTGAAATAATGTGGCAAAATGATATGCCATATTGGACTGATGTAGAAAGACTAAAAAGACAAGCTAGAAAAAAAGTTGATAGATTTGTTTTAAGAACTCCTGATCAAATAGCATCAGTTATTGATTTAGAAAAATTAAATCAACCTTACATATTTGAAGAGTTTTCAGAAGACGATGGTTTTGTAGAAGATTTTTTTGGTGCTGAATCTTTAAAAATGGATCCTAATTTTAATATAAAAGATTTTAATGGATTTTTAGTTAACAGGCAGCATAAAAAATACATACAAGGAATGCTTGGTAAAATAAAAGCTGATGATAGTGAAAATGCAATGAAGCATAGAGAGCTTTTAAAATTACAAGGTTTAAACTTATATTTAAACGAGCAGATAACTAGAGATTTAAAACAACAAAAATTAATTTGGGAAAGAAATAATCCAGGTAGAGATGCTGACACTGAAGGAATACAGTTTAATATATCTCCAGGAAACTTTAATCCTTCTTTCATAAAAGACTGGATGAAAGTAGAAACACCTTATGTTTATAATCAACTAGAGAAAAATCAATTAAAGATAGAAAAAGAATATCAAAAAGTTGTTAAGTCTGGAGGTGATGTAAGCACAGGTGAGTTTTTAAACAAAATAGGTAGTAATGCTTGGTTAGGTTTTTGGCATGACTTTACAACTCCACTTGCCACGTATACAATGGAAAGTTTACCTGGCGAATATACTGATGAAATTGCAGAAAACTGGAGACGTAATACTTTAATTAACAACTTTGAAAAAGGTGATAATTTAAGATATGGTTATAAAAGAGGTAGAAAATTATTTTTAGAAGATTATGGTGTTGAATATTTAGTAGACAATACTAATAGAATTTACGATACTACTCATAAAATTGAAGCTACAGCTTTATTAACACCTGAGCAAAGATCTGAAATTATTTCAAGAGTCAGAAGAGATGGTTCTGCGGGTAGTAGCGCGTCGGGTTATGGTTTAGCTTTTGAGTCATCTAGAGTTATTGGAGATTTATTTGGACAAGTAGCGTTAACAAGAGGTATTGGTAAGTTCAAAGCTGCAGTAGGAGGTTACACTAAAGGCATGGGTGTATTAGGTAATACAAAAAGATTTTTAAAATCACTACCGGTTAAAAGTGTAGTTGCAGATGCTATTATAGCACAGTCTACTATAGGTTTTGTAAGAGGTTATGAAGACACCATGATGGCTGGAAGAGCAGCTGGTTTACCTGAAGATGAGGTTAGAGAGCTTGCTGCTAGCGCATCAACACAAACAGGTTTTTGGTATGCTATTACAGCACCTATAAGCCCACAGACAAAAGCTCAAAACTTATTATTTGGTAAACCTGTTAAAGAAAACATTGAGGTAGCTGTTCAAAGATACATGAAAGGTGGTTGGAAAGGTTGGAGTGATTTTTGGAAAACACAAGGTCAAAGATTTGGGACTAGAGAAGGTTTAAAACAAACTGGAAAAGATATTATAAGAACAGCTGATATGATACAAAGAGAAGGTTGGAAAGAACTTTTTCAAGAAAACATACAGCAGTTTGGAGAAACAACTCAAATTGGTGCTGATATTAATAGACAAGCTGGTCAACAAATAGTCAAAGAAGATTATACTTTACAAGATTTTATACACACTTCTGCTTTATCATTTACAGCTGGTGCATTTATGCCAGGCGCAGGAACAATAACCTCCTCCGCAAACAATCAGTTAAGAGAGTTTATGGGTTGGGACGCTGTTGATAGATTTAATTCTTTAGCATTTATGGCTTACAATGAGTCTGATTTAAAATCATTATTAGCTAGTCAAATAGAACAAGGTATATATACACAGCAAGAAGTAGATAATTTATTAGGTGAAGTTGATCAATATAAAAATACTATTAATCATGTTCCACCGAATATGTCAGCTAAGGCAGCTTCAACTATTTTATCTGACATACAACAGTTAAATCAACTAGAAAACGATAAGAAAAAAGCTCCTAAAGGTTTTACCGGTTATGATGATCAAATTCAAGCATTAAAAGACAGAATAAATAACACTTATTATAACGAGTTAACTAAGTCACAAAGAAAAGGTATAATGGCAGCCGCTAGAGCTGGTGTAGCAGGGGACACTATATATAAAGCTTTTGACAATGAACAACAAGCTTTAGATTATTTAAAAAGCACTGTAAACAAATACAGTGAAAGTCTTGGTAGAGAAATGACAAACCAAGAATTTGAAAGATATTTAAAAAATAGATTCCTTAAAAAAGGTTCATTTGGAGCTATGTTTGATCAAGACGGAACTAAATATGCTCTTGAGTTTAAATATAATGCGGCTAAACCTGATGCTTCTGGTAGACGTATGACTCAAACAGCTCAGCACGAGTTTTTTCATGCTTTAATAAACGAAGTAGTTAAAAATGATCCTGAAGCAGGTAGACTGCTTGGTAAAGCTTTATTTAATGAATTAGCTAAGCTAGATTTACAGTTAAAAGATGATGCAGATCAAAGCGTATTACCTAGTTCATTTAAAAGAAGATTATTAGGTTATTTACAAAGAGCTGAGGATGTAAAAGAAAAAGTTAGAAGAAGTGTTCAAAACAAAGCTATAACTAAACAAGAAGGTGATAGAATAATAGATGAAGCACTAAGTAATAGTTGGGAAGAAGCTTTAACTTTATATTCAGAAGCTATTGGTGATCCTGATGTCCAATTAAACTATGACGAAAATGCCATACAAAAAATTAGAAACTCTTGGAGAAGAGCTATGCAATTTGTTGGTGCAAGAGATATAGATTTAGGTAGTGGTAAAGATGTATTTAACATGCTACGTGATTATAATAAAAGTGTTAAATCAGGTATGTTAAAATATAATAGAGCTTTTAAAAAGCTAGGTGAAAAACAAGGTCTAACAGAAGAAGAAAAAAAAGGATTACAGCAAGAAGAAAAAGAACTTGAAACTACTACTAAAGAAAAACTTAAAAAGAAAAAAATAAGACAGCAAGAAAAAGCTGATCGTTTCAAAAAAGTAGCTGAAACTATAGTTGAAAAAAATAGAAAAAGAGCAGAGCGTAGAGCGGCTATTACAGCAGCATCAACAGCGGCAACAACTGATGAAGAAGAAAGTCAACTAGCAGATGAAATAGATACTAAGTTTTCTATGCGAGTTGAAAAAAGATTAAACCCTGATGAGTTTAAAGATAATATAAATAGTTATTATAGTCCTGAAGTATTTTCTACACAAACAGGTATTGATAGTGTTGTATATGATATATTACAAGATTATACTGATGTTATAAGTTATAAAATACAGACTCAATACTCTAATCTACCTAATATTTTAATAGAAGATTTAATAGCTGAAACACAGGTAGAACTATTAAAACATATAAGAAATTTTAATAAAGAATTTTTAAAATTAAGAGAACAATTTAAAGATGGTTTAGCGGCGAAAGGAATGAGTCAAGCTGAAATATCTAAAAGACTTGAAGCTCAAGACAAAAAAGGTTATAAAAACAAAAAAGGTGAAACAATAACAGAGAACACTGATTTAAACGCATGGATAAATGCTCAGTTAAATAATAAAATAAAGGAAGCCTTAAAAAAACCTGGTATTACAACTCAAAAATTTACTGGTGAAATAGATGAAAGAACTACTGGGGAAATAGACGAATCAACTGCACGAGAGCAAAAAATTAAATTTGATGAAGATCAAGATCAATTAATTGAACTACTAAGTGATCCTGTTTTTAGTTTTGTAGATATAGATGGTAATGATATTACTATAGAAACTATACCGTTAGGCGATAGAATTATTAGTTTAGAAACTTTAGATGATCCTGATACAACTATAAATAAAAGAATAGCTGCAGAAGAAGATCCTGAAGTTAAAAAACAATTAGAACAACAAAAAAGAGATTTAAAAAGAGGTTTAGAATTAGAAGCCATACAAGGTAGAACTAAGGCTGAAAATGATGAATTACAAAGATTAAGAAATTTTGAAGCTTTTGATTTAGGTTCTGGTTCTATTGTTAAAACTTATGAAGCTCTAAGAGTCGCGCAGAATCCTGTAGAAATGATTATAAAACAAGTAGAAAATGAAATATTAAGATCACCTAATATTGAAACACTACAGTTTTATAATTTTCAAAAACTATTACAAGATAAACTATATCCATTAGTTAGAACAATAACTTTTAAAAAAGGTTCTGATTTAGATAAATTCATGTATGATAATTGGAAATTATTACTTGATGTTATTAATAATCCAGTTGATCCTATAACAGGTGAGTCTACTTATTCTGCTAAAATGATGCCAGAAGTTTTAAAAGAGTTTAACGATCAAGGTCAAAGAATAAAAAAGAAAAAAGTAACAAGAGCATTGTTTTTACAAACATATTATGGTAAAGCTAAGGCTACAGAAATTATAAATAAATATAGTAAAAGTCCTGCTGCAGAATTAAAACAATTAGGTCCTGTAGAAATAACAGAAAAAACAGGTAGAGAGATAGGATTAACTGGTGTTTTTGATAGAAGAACATCTTTAATTAGATTAATTACTAATGTTGCTGTGTTACAACAAGCTAGAAAGTCTTTAAGAAATCAAAGTTTTTTAAATCAAATAGGTAATAAAAATCCTAACCTATATAATGAATTAAAGAACGATAACATAATGGACGCTGTTCTTAATGACATGGCAAGTGGTAAATCTTCTAGCGTTAGATTTAGTATTAATAATGATTTAAGTCCTTTCTTTAAAGGTAGAACAGCTTTACAACAAATACTCATGTCTGAGGTTATGGCTAAAGCAAAGATTAACACCCAAGTTAAATCTAAGCGTAGCGAAGTTAAAAACTCTAGAAAGTTTTTTGTACCTAATCTAGGTAAGATGAAAGACCAAACAGTTGCTTTTTATTTAATAGATAAGTTTTCTAAAGGTTATAATAATTTTGAATTTAGAAATATTGAAAACTCACAAGGTAAATTAACTAAACAACTATTAGAAGAAGGTGATGTTAAGTTTTCTAGTGATTTTAACTATGATGAATATAGTACAGATTTAAATAAAGGTTTAAATCAGATTGTAGCTGAAAATGAAAACATATCTCCTGAAAAACAATTTGATAATGTTGAAGCTAGAGCTAAAGGCAAAAAAGGTAAATATAGAAATACTTGGTGGATGGGCCCTGCTGATCAAGATTACAAAGGATTACTATGGATGTTAGCCAGAGCTAGTGGAGCAAAAGGTGATCAACAAATTGATTGGCTATATGAAAATTTATTAGACCCATATGAAATGGGTAACCTTAATTTACGTAAAGCTAGAATATCATTGCTTAACAGTTGGATGACGTTGCTAAATAAATACCCTGGAATAAAAGGTAGATTAGAAGAAAAAGTACCTGGATATGGTGAGTTTACATATGGTGATGCTATTAGAATTTATTTATGGAATAAAGGTAGAATGAAAATACCAGGTTTAAGTAAGAAAAATGAATTTGAATTATCAAACATTATAAGAAAAGACAAAACATTAAGAACATTTGCTAATGAAGTTAGCTTGCTTTCTAAACAACCTAATGGTTATATTGAACCTGAAGCTGATTGGAGTTATAGTACGTTAATGATAGATATTTCAAAAAAATTAGTTAATATTGATAGAAAAAAATATCTAGCACCGTGGATACAAAAAGTCGATCTAGTTTTTACACCTGAAATGTATAATAAACTAGAAGCTGTTTACGGTAAACCATATAGAGAAGCTTTAGAAAATATGATTTACAGTATGAAAACTGGTAAAAATCAAAACAAAGGAGAGCAAGACAAAGCAACATCAGGTTTTATGGGTTGGTTAAATGGTTCTGTAGGTGTAACAATGTTCTTAAATGCTAGATCAGCTATGCTGCAGCTTATATCTACTATAAACTATATAAATACATCAGATAATAATGTTTTAAAATTTGGTGTAGCAATGGCTAATGTACCTCAGATGAGTAAAGACTTTTTATATTTATGGAATTCTGATTACATGAAAGATAGAAGACAAGGTATGTTAACTAGTTTGCAAGAACAAGAAATACAAGATATAATTAGAAATACTAAAGAAAAAGATTTTAAAACAGTAATTAACAATTTAATTTCTTGGACACTTAAAAAAGGTTTTATATTAACTAGAATATTTGATAGTATTGCAATATCAGCAGGTGGTGCTACATTTTACAGAAATAGAATAGGAACTTATCTAAATGAAGGTTTTAGTAAAGCTGAAGCAGAAGAAAAAGCTTATTTTGATTGGTTTAAACTAACTGAAGAAGCTCAGCAATCTGGTGATCCTTCTAAAATATCTATGAATCAAGCAAGTCAAATGGGTAGACTAATGCTAGCATTTCAAAACACACCTTTACAGTACGGTAGAATAATTAAAAGAGGCGCTGTTGATTTACTTAAACGTAGAGGCACAGGATTAAAAGATCCTTCTCAACTTAAAATTGGTAAAGGTGACTTTAACAATGCTTCTAAAGTTTTATATTATAGCACTCTTCAATATGCGGTATTTGCTTTTATACAAAACGCATTGTTTGCTAAGTTTTTTGATGAAGAAGAACAAGAGTGGCCAAGCGGTAAATATGATAAACAAGAAAGTAGATTTTGGAATGGTTGGCTTGACAGTATGTTAAGAGGTGCTGGACTACCTGGAGCTTACTTAGCGTGGGCTAAAAACATAGGTTTAAAAGGTTATCAATTATATAATGATCCTAAAAACATGTATAAATCAGGAGAGTTTGCACTTGCTTTAACAGATGGTTTAACACCCATAGCAATAAAAGCTAGAAAAGTTTTCCAAGCATATAACACGTTGGTTTGGAATAAAAAAGAAAATGATTGGTTAGTAGAACAACATGGATTGTTTAGTTTAAAAAATCCATATATGATACAGGCTACAGCCGCAGTAGTTGAAGGATTTACAAACATACCTACATCTAGAATATATAATAAACTAACAAATGTTTCTAATGCGTTTAATCAAGAATACAGTTATTTCTTAAGGCTTATGTTCTTATTAGGTTATAGCACATGGAACTTAGGATTAGAAGATGGATCAAGTGGTAGAAGAGGCAAAGCAAGTGAATTAGATTTTGGTCCAAATATAGAATTTGATAATGATTTACGTTTTGCACCTAAAATAAAATTTTAAAAAATGAAAGAAAAATTTACAAAATTCGTAGACAAACTACAGGAAGCTTGGAATAAGCTATTATATAAATTAATGTTTAAAAAATATAAATAATAAAAAAATGAAATTATGGAAAATTGTCCTCTTTGTGGTGGCATTTGCGGTTTCTGCTAATGCTCAAGAAAAAAACAAATTATTTAAAGACTTTCTAAAATATAGTACGGTTTATATTTCTGGAGATATTAAAAATTCAAAAGAAAATGCGCCAAGTTATTTTGTAAGAACAAATCCTAATGGTAACTTATACGATGTACCTGTTGTAGTTGACGGTACAGATTATTACGATCATGACTATAGATATGGTTTTGGTATTCGTAAGATTGCTAGGTTTGATTATGAGTTAAAAGGTAAACAATACTACGATGGAACTGAATCTAACGTATCTATGACTGCTCCTAATTCAGCTATTAAAGGTTTTGAATATGTATTTCATACTGAAAAAGAAAGAGTCAGAGATGATGTGTTTAAAAATCATAGATATTTCTTAAAACACAGCGGAAAATATCATATTGTTAAACTAGAAAGTAGAGCACAAGGTAAAATAAACTTTGATTATAAATCTGCAGAGTTAAGAGCTAAACTACCTATTGGTAAAAAGTTTAGTTTATCAGCTGGAGTCATGTATCGTACACATGAAAGACCTTATGGTTATAATCCTGTAGAAATATGGTTAAACGAAACAGATGAAAATGGATGGGCTGTAAATCCATGGTACACACTTGGTTTTTATTATGGCTATGATGATATTTATTATACATCAGAAGATCAAAATGGAAACGAAATAAGTGATTGGTATTGGATTAATCCAGCAGGTGATATTGTAGCTTATACAGATCTACAATTTAGGCAAACAGTATTTACTGATCTTATGAATCGTTATAATAATGAAATATGGGAAGATATAGATGCTTTTGGTGTTATATCACCAGTGCTCGGTTTTGACTATTATCATTATAAAAATAACTTTTGGCTTCATGCTTATGGTTCTTATTTATTACCTTATCACAAATATGTAAAAGGTGATGAAGACTTTAGTTATCACAATAGAAACAACTGGGGATTAGGAGGATTAGTTGAAGATGCTGAAAAAGAACAATGGGAAGATTATCAAACCGGCGTACAGTTTGGTTGGAAACTTAGTAAAAGCATTGGTGTATTTTTTGAAGGTGAATATACTAAGTTTTGGGATAGTAGAATATACAACAGTTCAGTTGGATTAAATATAACACTAAGATAAAATGGCAAATCAAATAGGTGAAGATACAAAAATAACACTTGATCTTAAAACAATAGGAATAATAATAGGAGGTGTAGTGTCATTAGCTAGCTTATACTTTGTAATGCAGGCTGATATAGCTCTTGCTAAAGAATTACCCAAACCAGTTATTGATAGGGTAGAATATGATTTAAAAGATG
>Ga0098074_1001438_pt1 | contig 12143 bp, 14 predicted proteins | sample 32_taG_FD_75064 | JGI IMG/M metagenome (GOLD analysis project Ga0098074, IMG submission 75064) | Marine viral communities from the Gulf of Mexico - 32_GoM_OMZ_CsCl metaG | ecosystem: Environmental > Aquatic > Marine > Oceanic | place: Atlantic Ocean: Gulf of Mexico | collected 2015-07-12
TACTATTGAAGAAGCACGAACTAAAAAATTATTTAAGCCCATGTTGGCCCATAAATATAATGAAAAATTTACTGAAGAATTTCCAGTATATTCTCAACCCAAATTAGATGGTGGTAGATGTAATGTTTATTGGTGCCCTGTTGAAGAACGTGTAGTAATACGTACTAGATCTACAAAAGAATATGTATCATGCCCACATATATTAGAAGAATTAGAAGAACTTTGTAATGAAAATCGAGATTTAATTATAGACGGTGAATTATATAACCATAATTTAAAACATGATTTTGAAAAAGTTATGTCTTTAATAAGACAAACAAAACCTACAGAACAAGACCTTATTAATTCTGAAGAAATGGTTGAATTTCATGTTTATGATATTTATTCTAGGGAATTACCTAAAATGAATTTTGAAAAGAGAAAGAAAGTTATGGCTGCTATGTTTGAACAAAATTTTAAAATGATCAAACAAGTACCTACAATTCTTTGTTCTGACCAAAATAAATTAGATCAATTAGAAGAAGAATATTTAGAAAATGGATACGAAGGACAAATGGTTCGAATACCAAATTCTATTTATAAGGTAGATGGAAGGTCTAAAGATTTATTAAAAAGAAAAGTATTTACAGATGAAGAATTTGAAATTGTAGATATTTTACCAGGATCTGGTGATTGGGCTGGAGCTGCTAAACATATAGTTATTAGATTAAAAGATGGTCGTACACAGGGATGTGGTATTGATGGTTCTTATGAACTTAATCAAGAACGACTAGAAAACAAAGAAGACTACATTGGCGGCCAAGCTACTGTAAGATACTTCAGACTTACAAATGATAATAAATTATATATTCCAGTTTGTAAAGATATAAATAGACACGATTAATGAAACAATATATTGAATTACTACTTGACATAGTAAACAATGGTACAGAGAAACCCGCGGCACGTGAAAACATGCCCGGGACTCTGAGCCTATTCGGAAAACAACTTGATGAGATTGACCTTTCAGAAGGATTCCCTCTTCTAACCACAAAAGAAATAAACTTTAAACATATTGTAGTAGAATTACTATGGTTTTTAAAAGGAGATACACATGTTAAATACCTTAATGATCACGGTGTAAAAATATGGAATGAAGATGCTTATGCATATTACTGTAAAACCCTTAAGTATATAGGGTGTACAGTAAACGAAATTATTTCATACAAAGAATTTATTGAAAAAATAAATAATTGTGAAATAGAACCATATACTAATAAACCTTATGGATCATGTGGACAACAATATGGAGCTCAATGGAGAGATTTTAATGGTAACACAGATCAATTAGCTGAGTTAATTAAAGGGTTAAAAAATAATCCTGAAAGTAGACGTCATATAATTACGGCTTGGAATCCAAGTGAACTTGAAGATTTAGCATTACATCCATGCCATTCAATGGTCCAATTTAATTGTAGACCATTAACTAAAAAAGAAAGAATGGATTGGGCATATAATAAAATTAAGAATGACCCTAACAGACAAGATATTTTAAGTTATACTCAACCTGATCAAGAAGGGGCTCCAAAATATTATCTAGATTGTAAAATGTACCAAAGAAGTGCAGATGTATTCTTAGGGGTACCTTACAATATTGCATCTTATGCATTATTAACTCATATTTTAGCTAATATGTGTAATATGATACCTGGTAAATATACTCACACTTTTGGTGATGTACATATTTATGATAATCATATAGAACAAGTAAAAGAACAAATTAATAGAGATCCACGTGAGTTACCTACTCTTAAAATAAATGATGTTGCTCAACATAGTACAGTAGAAGATATAACGCATTGGATACCTGAAATGTTTGAACTTGAAAATTATAATCCGGATAAAAAGATTAAAGCAAAGTTATCGACAGGAATAATTAAATAAAAATGATAAAACAATTACGTAAAGAAATTGTTGCAATAGTTAGACATGTTGGACAAAAACATAAATTAGATCATAGAAAACTTTGGAACGAATTGTTTAGACAATACGCAAAAAGATATCATATAAATCCCCATGAACTTTATATAAATGACCCGAAAAATCGTGGTAAATTAGATTTATTAGAAGAATATGAGGAATTATATGGTACTATGACAAAACTATCAAAACTTATTAACGAGTTAATATAATGGGATATAGATTAAATTTAAATACAGCTCAAAAATTATTAGAGTTATTAGAAACAGTTGATGAACTTAAAACTATACCTACACCATGGGATTTCCGATTAGTGGATGTAGTAGAAAAAGCTGAAGAGCTTGATAATATGAAACAATTTTTAAAAGAAAATTTATAGTATATGAATGTAAAAGATTTTATAGAAAGTAAGGGTAGAGAATATTTTGAAAATACTACTCACTCTGATGCTTTCACTGAATACATGAATCACCCAGATAGAACAGCTGACAGTTCATCTATCTTCTTCAAAATCAAGTATAATGCTTACTGTAGAGAACTTGGTATACAACCGATTCAAACAAGTGAAATTGCTGATCTAGCAATGAAACCAGAGGAAAAGAAAACTGTTACAACAATTGTTGCTGGTGAAGAAGTTCCAGCTGATGATGCACCAGTTTTACCTAAAAGGGTAATTGTTAATTATAAAGAACCTACTACTGAAACAATAGTTCCTAAAACAATCCCTACTGGAACTATATTTGATCGTATCATTTCTAAACGATTTACAACAAACGCAGATAAAGAAGCTTACAAGGAAACATATGGTACAGAAATGCCTGAAAATATGTATGAGCTCGGCGGATTTACACGTCAATGTGTAGATATTACAGCTGGTAAAGCAGGATCTGGTAAAACTTATTCTAGAGCTATATTAGCAGCTAAAGCTAAAATATTTGCTCGAGCTGAATTAGGTATAGACATTAGAGTAGGTTTTATATCTGCAGAGATGAGAAAATCTGAATGGGATTCTGAAGTAGAAGATTGTGAATTACTAAAGGAATTAGAAGTTGATTACATGTTAAATTATGTAGGATACGCTAACTATGAAGAAATCTTTTGGGAAGCAGTAGCTGATTATGATATAGTTATTGTAGATTCATTTCCAGCTGTATTAAGTCATTTTAGAATGATGCCTGGAGAGAAAAGGACTGAAAAAGCAATGACATTTGATTTTATCAGACAAATCTTACAATCAGTTGAAGAAAATAATAACAATGTTCAATTAATTAATCAAGCCGTTAAAGATGGTAATTATAAAGGTGGTACTGAATTACCTCATATGATGTCATCTATGTCATTCGTTCATATCGATGGTCAACAAAGATATATGAGTTTTGATAAAAATAGAAATAACGGGACTACATGTAAAAGAAAATTATACTTTACTAAAACAGATTCTGGGGATTTAAAGTTTAACGAAGAGGTATACATGGCTTCTTATGAACAAGTTGAAGATAAAAAAGCCACTGTAGAAGAATTAATTAATACTTTAAATGATTCAGAAGGGGCTCTAGATAAACTTGATGGAACCAATGGTGATGGTACAGAATTAACAGCAGCTGAGATGGAAGAAAACGATCAAAGAGAATTTGAGGCTAGCGATGCAATTGAAACTACTGATGAAGAAAATACTATTCCAGATGATTCTGATGTAGGGGCTTATCATTTAGTTAATGATGAAATAACTGATCACGGAAGGCCTTTAACTGACTTACCACCAGAAAGTAATCCAGATAATTTAGATGAAAACGGTTATCCTCTTCTAGTTGAAAATGAGACTGAAGAAACTAATGAAGAGCATGATATTCCACAAGAAGTAATTAATGCTCCATTTAGAAATCGAAGACAATTAATAGCAGAAGGGGCTGATAATACACCAGCTATTGAAAGAGAACCTGGTCATCAAATAGATCTTGAAGAAATGATTGAAGAAGTAGAACAAGAAAAAGAAGAGCAGAAAGAAGCTGCTTAATATTAATAAATAAATAAATAAAAAATGGCAAGAGTAAAAGTAGCTATGTCCCAAGAGGCATACGTCAAATTTAAAACAGATGTCTTAGATCAAAAATTACTTAGACGAGTAGATGTTGAAAGTAAAGATATCGAGTTTGATAGCTTAACTGGTATTTCCATAAATGGCACTACTATTAAGTTAGAACCAAAAGCTTTAAGTAGTTTAACAAAATCTTTAGGATTATCTAAAACATTTGTGGATACAATTAATTCAACATTTGATGAAAGAAGTCCTTTATTACAAATGTTAATTAAAGCCGTAAAAGAAAAGAAAGCCAAACGATTTACGTTAGTATATGATACACGAAGTAAATCTATTACACATGTTTATCCAGCAGGTACTAAATTAATTTCTGATTTTCAATATTTTGAAACATTAGAAAAAGTATTAGCAAGAACACCCGGAGCTTATTTAAGAAATATTACTCAAGAAAGTAATGGAGATATTATTGCAACTATTGCAAATCCAGGACTTGAGTTTGATTATAATAAATTAAGTGATGAAGTTTTTACAGCTGGTATGACTTTAGGCTTATCTACTAAACAAATGTATACTAATTTCTTTACAGAAAGATTAGTTTGTACTAATGGTATGGTAACCAAAAATAAAATTTGTTCAGTAAATGTTGATACCAAAAATAAGGTACCAGATTTCCTATCAGCTATTTTAGATAGTGATTATCATATTAGTAGTATTGCAGCATTTAAACAACGTTTAAATAGATGTTATTTTACTACAGCATCTCTGAGTGAAGTATTAACTACAGAGAGAAGTTTACGAGGTATTTTAGGTGATGGTGCTGTTGCTGATGGATTAATCGCTGAAATGTCCTCTAATCATTTAAAAGAGGCTTTTAATGCAAAGAGCCCTAAGTACCTAGAAAATACAGCAATTCATAAATTTTTAAATACTGATATCACATTATGGGAGTTAGTTAATGAAATTACTGCAGTCTCTTCTGCCATTGAACAAAGAGGCCTCGCAATAAGTGATAGACAAAATACCGCCATACAAATGTTAGGAGGGGACCGTATGTTTAGAAGCCCTGATTTAGCACCTAACAACATTGTTCAGGTATTTAAATAATAGAATCCCTCTTACGATTATCGATATTTCTTAGTATCTTTATAAGAATGAAAATACGAGAAATATGGCTTTTAGAAAGAGTAAAAAAGGTAGTCGTAAGAGGGTTTATTGTGTTGATATAAAAGGAAAAAAGATTCTTAATCTTAAAAAGTGGAAAGAAGAACACCCAAAACAAATATATTTTGAATCTGAGTTTGAAAGACAAGCATATATAATGTTTAATGCTGCGGGTTTAAATTTTGACTTTCAACCACCAGCACGTGAATTAATCCCACCATTAAAAACTTTAGCACTTAGTAAGGGGAAGACTAAAAAACTATTTTTATCTTCCGTTAGACCTATTACATACACAACAGATTTTGCAATTTATTGTGATGATGGTACTACTGTTTTTGTGGAGACAAAAGGATTTTTTCACCCAGACGCAAGATTAAGATATAAACTATTTCAACATACTTTAACAAGCAAAGAAATATCTTTATTAGCATTTGATACATATACTGCTAAAGGTAAAGATAGAATGACTGATGTTAAAGCTATTATAAAAATAATTAAAGAGAATTATACTAACCAAAAAACTACAAATACAATAGATATATGAGTAATTATTGGAGTAAGTATAAAGCAGAAGTGAAGAAAAATATGGCTTCGTATGGATCACTTACGAAGACAGTTTTATTATTTGGTTTAACAACCGAAGTAGGTGATTTATTACAATGTACCAGCCAAGAAATTTGTGTTGGTACCCCGGCGGTTGAAGAACGTATTAGTGCTTTAGGTGATATACTTTGGTATATAGCATCTTTAGAAATTCACTTTAACCTGCCTAACTCTATTTATTCAAATTATATTGGTACCCCTATGACAATTAATCCAAACCATGGATTAGATTTAATAGGGTTACATACTGACCTTATGGGGTACTTAAGTGAAATTAGTGAGGCAATGTTACGAACTAATTTAGATGACTTACAATTTAATTTAAATAAATTTTTGTACGCTATTTATAATGTATTTATATACTATAATATGAATCCATTAGGTGTATTAAAGAGGTCAATGGATCATATGCTTAATCAAGATAATGATGGTAAACCTGATTATGAAGCTGAGTATGAAAATGATAGAAAAGCTATTGCAGCTATAAATTATGAAGAAATCCTAATAGATATTAAATTAGATAAAAGACGTAAGAATCCTTTTGTAGGTGTTATTATGAAAGCCTACGGTGAAGAACTTATGTTTAACTCTGGAGATATTATAGCTGATTTCTTCTCTGCTACAAATACTTTATATGACAAGCACAGTGATAAAGAACATACTATAATCTATAGTCCTAAACTTAGGGAATATTTAGAAGTAGATCAACCAAATGTCCAGTCTGGATTTATTATTGGTAAACGAGTAGTTAGTTTAAACGCTATTCTAAAAAGTGCTACTTTAGAAAATGGTTCTGTTCGAATTGATTCTAGTGCTAGACCTGTCTTAATGTTTAATCAAATAACTAAATTAAATGATTTATTAGATTACGTTAATGACGCACGTCGAGATACAAAATAACTAATTATATAATAATGAATGGCCTCCTAAGAAATTAGGGGGCTTTTCTATCAAAACATTTAAAAATTATGGAGGACACATTACCTTTAGTATATAACTATGAATATGTACTTGAAAAATCTACTGAGTATTTTAATGGAGATATTTTAGCGGCTCAAGTATGGATGAATAAATATGCACTTAAAGACAAAGAAGGTAAATATTTAGAGTTAACCCCGGATGATATGCATATAAGGTTAGCTAGTGAAATAGGAAGGATAGAGCAAAACTATCCAGACCCATTAAGTAAAGAAGAAATTTATAATTTAATAAAAGATTTTAAATATATAGTACCTCAAGGAGGTCCCATGACTGGTATTGGTAATAAATATCAATTAGCATCCTTATCTAATTGTTTTGTAGTTGGTAATGAATTTGATAGTTACGGCTCTATAATGAGAACAGATGAAGAGCAGGTACAGTTAATGAAAAGGAGAGGTGGTGTTGGTCACGATATTTCTCATTTAAGACCGGATAATACACCTACTACTAATTCAGCAGGTACCTCAACTGGAGCAGTATCCTATATGCATAGATATTCAAACTCAACTAGAGAGGTAGCTCAAAATGGAAGACGTGGAGCTCTTATGTTATCGATTTCAATTAAACACCCAGATGCAAGAAAATTTATATCAATTAAAAACGATGGAACCAGTATTACTGGTGCAAATATATCAGTTAAGATTGATGATGATTTTATGAATGCTGTAAAAAATGAAGAAACTTATACTCAAGAATTCCCGATCGGCAGTAAAAATCCGACGCATTCTTTCGAAATTAACGCAAAAGAATTATGGGATGAAATTATACACAATGCCTGGAATAGAGCTGAACCAGGTATCTTATTTTGGGACAACATTATAAATGAATCTATCCCGGATTGTTATGAAGATTTTGGATTTAAAACAACTTCAACTAACCCGTGTGGAGAAATTCCATTATGTCCATATGATAGTTGTAGATTGTTAGCACTTAATTTATATAGTTATGTTACTGACCCATTTACTGATGGAGCTCAGTTTGATTTTGAATTATTTGATTCACACGCTAAATTAGCTCTCCGTTTTATGGATGATATAATAGATCTTGAAATTGAAAAATTAGATCTTATCATTAATAAAATTAATAGTGATCCTGAGACAGATAGTATTAAACAGGTAGAGAGAGATTTATGGATTAAAATTAAAGAAAAATGTATTCAAGGTAGACGTACTGGTATTGGTATTACAGCCATGGGAGATATGCTTGCAGCATTAGGATTTACATATGGAACAACAAAAGCAACAGATTTTGCAGCTGAAATTCATAGACATTTAGCTTTAAATGTTTATAATTCATCTATAGATTTAGCACAAGAAAGAGGAGCATTTCCAATTTGGGATGCTGAACTAGAAAAAGAAAATCCATTTTTACATAGATTATTTGATCAAAGTACTTCCTTAAGAGAAGACATGTCAGAATTTGGGCGACGTAATATTGCATGTTTAACTATCGCACCTACGGGTACAACTAGTATGATGACACAAACTTCTTCCGGAGTGGAACCAGCGTTTCAAATTTATTATATGAGACGTACTAAGATTAACCCTGGAGACCCTAATTCTAGAACTGATTTTATAGATGAGGTAGGTGATCACTGGATGGAGAACCCTGTATTTCACCATAAATTTATTGAATGGTATAAAACTAATTTTGTTATTCCGCCTGATAAAACACCTCAAGAAGCTTTAGAGTGGTTTTCTAAAGAAGATTTAGATAAGTTAATAGAAAAATCCCCGTGGCATAATGCTACAGCTAACGACGTTAATTGGGAGGAAAAGGTTCGAATGCAAGGAGCAATTCAAAAATGGGTAGATCATTCCATATCAGTTACTGTTAATATCCCAAAAGAATCTACTGAAGATTTAGTTAATACTATTTATATAACTGGTTGGGAGGTTGGTTGTAAAGGTATTACGGTTTATAGAGATGGGTGTAGATCTGGTGTACTTGTTACTAATAAAAATGAAGAACCTAAACCTGTATTTAATGATAATAATGCCCCTAAAAGGCCTAAACAATTAGTAGCTAAAGTAATTAGATTTCAAAATAACCATGAAAAATGGATTGCATTTATTGGATTACTTGATGGTAAGCCATATGAAATCTTTACATTTAAAGCGTCAGATGATATGAAAATTAAATCTGATGTTATGGGGCATATTGTTAAATCTAAAAAAGACGGACATGGAAAATATGATTTTGTTTGGGAAGAAAATGATGAACAATATATTATTGAAGATATACATGCTTGTATGGACCGTGAATTCGCTAATTATGGTAAATTACTTTCCGGTGTTATGCGACATGGTATGCCAATGCCTTTTGTCATTAACATGGTAAGTAACTTACATTTTATTCAAGATCATATAACCACGTGGAAAAATGGGGTGCTTAGAGCGCTTAGACGTTTTGTAAAAGATGGAGAAGAGGGAGGGAACTGTCCTGACTGTTCTAGTAAATTAGTATATGCAGAAGGGTGTTTAACATGTCCTTCATGTGGCCATTCTAAATGTGGGTAAAATTAAACTTATGGATACAATTAATAAATTAACTATATTTCTACTTGGATCTTTATACCTTGATGGTGAATTTAAATTAAAGGTACATGTATATGATGTAGAAAAACCATCACCTAAAACTATTACATTAGTTGATGGTAATAGAAAAGTACGAAAAAATCGTACAGATATAGATATTGTATTATCTGAGCATAGAAATGATACATTTGAAAGTATATCTTTTTATTGTTTTTGTGAAGATGACAAAGTAGAAGAGATGACTGAAAAGTTGAAGAAAGCGGCTATTAGTAAATTCAAAGACTTAGAAAGAATTTACAAATCAGCCAAGGATGCTATAAGCAGTCCTTTAAAACTTACTACCTCAGTGTAGTGAGACTATAAATTTTCTTGAGAAGGTCCTTGTTAATTCGAGGACCTTTTCTTATATTAAGGCAATGGATAATATGATTTAAAATTAATAATATGAAAATCGCCGTAGTAGGATCTAGAAATTTTAATGATTATGAATTATTAAAAGAGTTTTTAGATCAAGAAAATATCACACACTTAATTTCTGGAGGTGCTCCGGGTGCCGATACTTTAGCAGTTGATTATGCTATAGAAAACAATATACCTTATACTATTCATTATGCAAAATGGGATGATTTATCTCATCCTAACGCTGTAATTAAAGTAAATAAAGGCGGTAAAAAATATGACGCTTTAGCTGGATTTAGACGTAATACAGCTATCGTAAAAGATTGTGACAAATTAATAGCTTTTCACGATAGTGCTTCTAAAGGTACTTTAGATAGCATGGAAAAAGCTTATAAATATAAAAAGAAAATAAAAATAATTAAATACCTTATGTTATGAAAGGAGTGAATTTTACAAACTTCCTTATTAAAGGAAATGAACAAATAGGTGATCGTATAGATTGTGTTTGTAGTAAGGCTGGTGTTGATAAAGAATTTATAGGGTCCGCTTCTGTAATAGATAAGGATAATGATCATATAACTTGTAGACTTATAACACATAATCAAGATACTTATTTTGTACGACGTGAGTCTAACTTTGATAAAGACGACCATTTTATTGGTATAGAATTATTTGTACTTGATGCTATTAAATCTAAATATTTTCATTCAGATGTAACATCTGGAGAATTCATTTATAATTTATGTTTTGATCCAGCATACACTGAATTAGCAATTGTATCCGCTGTACAACGATTCTTAGATTGGGATGAATCTCCTGAGAAAGATTGGAAAGTAGTGAAATATGATTTATATAAACGAATAGAACGAGTATGAACACAACAGAAAACAATAAGCTAATAGCTGAATTTATGGAGCATCCTGTGATGGTTTGGAATGACCCAGACCCAATAGAGGGTAATGATTATAGAGTTGTTTACTTTAAGAAATTATGTGATAAAACCGCATTGATACAATATGGGGTTGGGAAATATAATTCAGAAGCCGAAGTATTTATTAGTGAGTTAGAGGATGTTAGCTTACAATACAACACCTCATGGGATTGGTTGATGCCGGTGGTGGAGAAGATAAAACAATATTGTTTATATAAAGTTGAAGATGTTGGTGGTGATTACAAGGTTGTATTTATAGACAATAGTGGTTATAATCCAAGTGAGCAAAAAATGTTTATGTATTCACATGAGGATTATAAAAAAGCAACCTACAAAGCAGTAGTGGAATTTATTAAATGGTATAACGAAAATAAGGGGGACTAAAAATGGAAAACACAACCTATCATACAAAGGTAATAAAAGGAATACCTTTAGGAATACCGAATAGAATAAGTAAAGAAAATAAGTGCTTTTATATATCTTATAATAATCGTGATATAAATTTATACGGTTCAAACACAACAGCATTATATATAAATGAAACTGGTCAATTCCTTATTTTAAATGGTAATCATACAAAAGAATATGAAGACTTAAATACTTTAGAAGAGCATTTAAAATACTTTTATTCTAATATAGATAAAGTAAATTCTAGAAGTGAACATAATAAAATATTTAAAATAGTAGATAATAAAGGAGTTTATGTTGATGGTGGATATTAACTAAATAAAAAGAATTAATAATGAATAATAAATATAAAATAAAAATTACAGAACCTTTAATAAGACCTGGTATTACAATAGAAACTACATGTTCTGAGAAATATGTAGGTAATGTAGTAACTAAACTAATGGAGTTAGTAAGAGAAATTAATAACGATGGAGACAAATAAATTAATTATATGTCAAGGGGTACCTGCCTCGGGTAAAACAACCTGGGCAAAGAATCATATTAATAATATGCAGGAATCTGGTGACTATTCCTGGGTACGAGTTAATAGAGATGATTTACGCAGATCTACTGGAGTAAATTATCATTTTAAAAATGAGGCTTATATAACAGAAATAGAACATGCAGCTATATTTACTGCATTAAATAACGGATTAAATGTAATATCTGATAATACTAATCTTAACCCTAAATTTTTAAATCAATTAACAGATAAGTGTGAAGAATTATCATATCAGTATGAAATTAAAGAATTTAATATTACATTTGAAGAAGCACTCCGCCGGGATGCTGGTAGAGAGGGTGAAGTAGGTAAGAAGGTATTAAAACAATTCTTTAGTAAATATTTCCCAGAATATCGTAAAAAAGTAGACCCTCGAGTAGGGAAAGAAAAATATGCAGTTATGAGCTCACCATTGCCTTTGGCAATTATATGTGATATAGACGGTACCATTTCCATGATGAATGGTAGAGACCCATTTATTGGAGAAGACTGTGAAACAGATATCCCTAATCAAGCTGTAATAAATGTATTACAAACATATAAAGAACGTGGTGTAGAAATTATCTTATTCTCCGGTCGTAA
>Ga0098074_1001440_pt1 | contig 12125 bp, 9 predicted proteins | sample 32_taG_FD_75064 | JGI IMG/M metagenome (GOLD analysis project Ga0098074, IMG submission 75064) | Marine viral communities from the Gulf of Mexico - 32_GoM_OMZ_CsCl metaG | ecosystem: Environmental > Aquatic > Marine > Oceanic | place: Atlantic Ocean: Gulf of Mexico | collected 2015-07-12
GAAGGGGCAGAGGTCATACCCTTCTCACCACGAGCACGCCGACCTCTTGCCATACGCTGACGCATTTCACGGCTTTGGCCATCTTTAGTGACCTTCTTATTACCGTATCGGTTAGTAGGCATGTTGATTAATGTGATCTAAAATACGTTGTTGTCTTTCAGGATGTAGACCAAATCTGGCTAACATCCATTCATCCCACGGTTCGCTTCCTTTGCTCTGATTACAACTGCGGCAGGCTGGTACACAGTTAGAAGATATTGTTTCACCACCTTTAGAACGAGGGTGGACGTGATCAATAGTAAGGTCATTGTAATCATAAGTTTCTCCACAATAAACACATGTACAATCAAAAGTTTCTTTGATAGCACGCCTCCAAAGGCGTGTAGCTTCAGAGGATGTCATGGTTATTAGGTTTGCAATGTAGTAATCAGGATTAGGAAGCAGCGGGGGCATTAACTCTTACGCCTCCGCATACGTGCCTTTTTACGGGCACCATCTTGTCTATTCTTTTTGGCGTCACAGGGGACAACTTTGCCGCCTTTGTGGCACATATCCTTGCCGCCTTTACCCATGAGGCCAGCAGCACGGCGTTTGATAGCTAGCTCACGCCGATAGGCGCGATCCTTAGGTGATTTGTTTTCCTTGGTATCGTTGGCTAGCTTCTTTTTGTATGCTTCGGGATTAGCTCTGTAGTAACGGGTGGTCTTACCAGGGCTCTTAGTCTTACGTGGAGCCATAAAGACGTTGTTTAACTAGTTCAGGGTCTACCTTTGGCATAAGAGTTGCGAGCTTATCCAATGGGTTTCCGTCGTATGCGACACCAGAGATGTCGTTAGTTTTAAGCCAGTCGCAGGCTGCTTTGAGATCAGCCGTAGAGGCCTCCCCCGATTTGATTCGGGAGAGGAACTCTTTGGTTACTAGATTATGCAACTCGTTAAACTGATCTTCAGTTGCTTTCTTTTTCATAAGCGTTGAGGTTGACATTGATACGACACGTATCTGTAGGTACAGAATCAGAGTGATAACGTAATCCGTCAAACACTAATACTCTATTTGGTTCAGGATAGACAAGATCAGAAACTTCAAGATCTTGCTGTAGTTGATCCATACCAGGCTGCCAATACACATCCGTTAGACGTGTAGGCGCATTAGACTTAGTAAGATAGATCAGGATAACCGTATGTGGTTGCATCTGATCTACATGGAACCATCGTGTAGTTTCGGTAACTGTATTTGGAAACTTACAGTTAGCTCTTGCTAGATCTATTTTTTTGAGGTTAAGATCAAGCGCAGCATTGACTTGATCGACAATACTGCGACAAAGAATCTTAGGTAAATTGCGCTGAAACCCTTGATCTACATCAGCACCCAAGGGATCAGTCATGTGTTGAAGAAATTTCCAGGAGGAATCTCTATCGGTGACTAAATTGTAAAGGTCATCAAAGTTAGAGAGGAAGTTATCTAGAACTACCATTTGCCAATCGGGCACTTTTGTCCAGGAATGTGAACCTTGAGGTGCATAAAGCAACCGCAGGAGGCACACCGTCGAGAACGAGGCAGCCAGTTTTCACATTCCCTACAAAGATCTAACTTCTCAGCCGCGGTTTTTGGTTGCGGAGAGGAGGTCTGCATAAGAGTAATCAGGGTCAGATTGAATTTCAGCGATACGAGCGTTGATAAGGTTGAGCAGTTCAGCATTACCTGCAGCTGCTTCCTTTTGTGCCAACATATAAAGAGTCAATGAATCGATATAGTTAGGAGCTTGACCCAGATCAACAATGTAAGGGTCATAAGTAGCAGCAGCCTCAGTGTGATTAGAAGGGACAGTAACTTTAGGATCAATAGTTGTCCGAATTTCACCGACCTGAATAGCTTTTGTAGGCACACCAACTTGACGGTAGGTGGAGTCAAAACGGCCTACTTCAACGTCAATTTCTTCGGGTGTGAGATCTGGAGCAATGACAGGTTTTGCACGCTGTCCGTTTTCAAATACAACAGTAACTTCCTTACCGTTGATAGCTTCTACAGTGTATTTCATAATTAGACTTGGGGTCCGTTAATTGTTCCGTTGTTGGTCATGGTAACCGTGTTACCGTTTGATTGAACTGAGTTACCTGAAGCACCGCCAGCGGCGCCTTCAACACCATCAGAGGTGTCACCGTTGTCGCCAGTACTGCCAGTTGCACCGTCGCTACCAGCTGCACCGCCAGCACCGCCAGTACCACCGTCTCCAGAGTCACCTGCACCTGCATCACCAGCAGAGCCATCGACTGCACCAGTAGGCGTGGTTGGATCATCTTGGTTGTAGCCAGAACCAGCTCCACCGTCACCACCGTCACCACCAACTTGAGTGGTGCTTGCTTGACAAGTAGTACAGGTTTGTTTGGGATAACCACCACAGCTAACAGTGTCAGGGTGACTACCGCAGTTGGCGCATCCAGCCACACAGTTAGCAGCTGCATCGTATTGTTTACAACCACGAGAACAGCCACAGTCACAACCGAATTGGACTGCACAGCATCCTGCGCCGCCATAGGTTGTAGTAGTGCCTGCGTTACCACCTTGGCCGCCGAGACCGCCACCACCGCCACCACCAGAGATGGTGCCGTTGTTAGTGATCACAACATCCATTTGGGCGCTGATTGCATCACCACCGTCTTGGCCTTCACCTTCATCAGTACCGTCAACGCCACCTGCGCCACCCATACCAATAATCAGACCGTTGTTAACGATCTGCATAACACCATTGAAAGTGTTGGTAGTGGTAAGAGTTAGAGCTGGTACAGCAGTGTCGTCGGAGCCGATTACAGCGCCGTCAGCAATGGTAATTCGCTTGTTAAGTGGATCTGCAAGTTGTTCAGCAGTGAACACATCATCCAGATCAATCTGGTTGTTAGTTGCAGTACCATTGTTAGCTGCAACGATGTTGACGTTAATAGCAGCTTGCAGAGTGAACTGGGTGAGAGTATAGGGAGACCTGAAAGTCTCACCATCCAAAGTAAATGTACACTGAACACCAAGCGTGTAGACAGTATCGTTATCATCTACCAGTTCCAGATCATTCGGGAAGGTTACTTGAGTCAGACCATCACCTTCAGTAAAGGTCAGGTCACAGTCAGCACCATTGTTAAAGACAGCAGTCGTGCGAGGATCATCATCAGGATCATCACCTTCAAATCCAGCAGAAGTTTGCTGCCACAGTTTCCAACGAGTAGCACTATGAGTAGCACCACATACACTGGTTGGAGTGTTGATGTTAAAGGTAGGAGTTAGATCTCCAGTGTCATTAACATTATTTGTGGTAACTGGTTCATGGACATTACCAACCTGGAAGGTAACAGCATCAGATTGATCAGACACAAACGAGTTGTTAACCGTGTTGGTTGAGTCAGCTGCTGCTTGAGAAACAGTGGCTGAATAAGTTGGTGCAGCAGTTGAGGTAGCAGGCCAAGTAGTACCTTGACTATTTGTAGTGCCAGTACCAATAACGTTAGGAACACCAACGTCATAAGCTGCTGCAGTTTGATTACCAAAATTAGTAATGGTTACATTACCAAAGTCTGCAGTTTGGACGAGTGTTTGTTTAATATCGCCGTTAGGCTCAAACGACCTATAAGTTTGACGGGTCTGATTACCTACCTCACCAAAAGTAGCAAAGGCAGAAGCACTAAGCAGTACTGATTGGATGTCTACTGTAGGTTCAGTAATGGTTAGGGTTGGGGTGGTGACACCATCAGTCACAATTGGTGTATAAGCCCTAGCATTCGTTGTAAAAATCATGGGACGCCCAGCGGCTTCCCAGTTAGTATTATTATTAGGAAATGGAATAGGCATATTTAGGGCACCAATTGAATAAGAATGCGTCTGGTGTCTCCGTCACCATTAGCTTCAGAAGTAGCAGCAATGTAGAATCGGTTAGTATCGTCATCAAAAAGGAAACTACCTTCTGCAATTGTTGTCACACCGTCTGCATCAGTAACATTATTGATCTGGTCAATTGTTGTCGAACCGCCTGTACCACCGCCGACACCATCAGTCCATTCCAACTCTTGATCTGCACCAGTGCCAGTACCAGCAGCACGTAAGAAACGGTTGTTTTCTGATGGTCTGATTGGTGGCAGAGTTAGCGTATAAGACTGAGTACAGTCATCGGCATTAATCTCAACAGTTTGGTTTTCATCATCATTTTGGAAGACAACACCAGAACCATCGTTCATGTTGAGGTCACCTGTCATGCTGTCGCCGCCAACATTCACATAGGCAGCATCAGGGTTATTCCGAACAAACCGCTGATATAACCAGCTTCCAGCTGTGTCTGCATCAGGCTGAACCCAGGAAACAATGACAGTAATGTCTGCACCTGGAGTAAATGGAACAGGTGTAGGGATACCAGTAATGTCTGGATCAGTTTCGTCAGTATCGTTGAAGTCAGTGCTATCTAGTAGCTGTACTGCAGTTCCGTTGTCATCTTCATCAAAAGTGCCTGCTAACGTATTGAGAGCAGCAACGTCTGCAACAGCCTGGGCACCATCACCACCACCAGTTCCGCCAAGATCAGCGCGAGTCCAGTTAGCATTGTTGTTAGGCATTGCACCCGTATTTACATTACGGGATTCACCTGCCAACAAATTGTATTGGTAGTAAGTGGTAGCTGCAAATGCACCATTAGCAGCATCATTATAAACAAGCATTCCCACTTGAAGCATTGAAGCAGGAATGTTTGTTGGGGTATCACCGTTAGTACCAGAGCAGTAGCGAAGACCACCACGAATTTCCTTATCAAGTACGATAGGAAATGTAGAAGGGTTTGGAGACCACGTACCAGCAGAACGCAGTCGTGTCAAACCATCATAATTAGCTCTTGAAGTCATAGTTAGCTCCTATCAAATACAACACGGTCGTTGAAACCGTTTTGAAGTGTGATTCCGTAGCAGGTGTAGTCAACAGCAGTTACATTGCCATCATCATCTTGCAAAGCTACGTTCTCAACAGTGGTCATATCAGTTTCAGTAAGACCAACACCTTCCACATTGATTCGAGCACGGTTAGGTTGGTTAGCTGCAGTTTCACGTACGCAGAACCAGAAGCCAGTTACACCACCAGTGTCATTGTTGACAGTTTGGTCAAAAGTAACAGCTTCATCACCAAGCACAGTCACATCATCTTCAAAACCAGTACCATCAATTAGGCTTGCTTGGGTAGGAGCATCACCAGCATTACGGCTATTACGGAACTGGGCAAGGCTTGGGAAAGTGAATGTTGCAGTAGGAGTCAAAGTTACAGTCTCGTCTTCAACGGTATATGCAGTTCCAGTAACAGCTGCAGGTCTGGTGTAATCAGTAGTGCAAGTGATTGTTGGAATAGTTGCTGTATCCCATTCAATAGGTTCATCCCAGACAACACGCTGAGTAGCGTTACCAGTGAATGGTTGAGTCAGTGCTCCACCAGTACCAGTTTGGAACGTATCATCAGCATCGCTAGAAGTCAGTGTATGGCTAGCGTTACCTGGTGTTGCAAGGTTTTGAGTAGCAACAACAAGCTGGCAGTTTTCATAACTCTGTAGGAAGGTATTGCCACGCATCGAGGCTGGATTACCTGTGGTCAGGTTAGTGCCAGCATTAGGCCATTCAATATTACAAACAGCAGTGTTAGTAGAAGTAGTGTCATCAACCAAACGGAATGTCACCGTTGCAGTCGCTTCACCACCTTCAAGACCATCAGTAGCGTCTGTACCAGGTACAATCAAGTTATCGTCGTCACCAACAGTGAAAACCTGAGTCGAAGTAACACCAGCTGCAAAGTCATTATCAACACCAGTAGTGGTGTACTCAGTCAGGTCCGTTTCAAAGTTAGTAGCAGTAGTCAGAGGGCTGATAATCTCATCAATAAAGTTGGTCTCACCAGTGGGGTTCTGGACAGTAACTGTAAATTCATTGCACTTCTGATCCCAACGCAGGTTGGCAGGACCAACTGCAGTAACAGTAAAGACACCAGCAGCAAAGGTGATGCGGAGCACATCAGCTCCGTTAACCGTCACAATTTCAGTTTCAGCAATGTTACGAGGATCTCCGTCAGCAGTATCTTGGAACTGCAACGCCTCGCGAGTGGTGCCAGTGCCAGACCAGATTAAGTGAGAAAAGAATGTCCCATCATCACCGCCAGTAATACGAGCGTTAATGGCAGCAGTCGTAGCAATCTGAGTGTTACTGGATTGCCAGTCATCATCACTGGTAACCACATCACCGTTGACCCAGTTATTACCGTCGAAGTACAACCAGTTACGATCTTCACCGTCAGTGACAGTTACATCCTCCAGATCATCCAATGTAATACCATCGGTTCCAGGAGGCTGGGCTGCACCATTCTCAGACAAGGTATTAGACAACTCCTGAATTAACAGCAGAGTCTGCTCTTGGTTAGCGTTTAGATCCTCTGCACGGATTGCAGATCCAGCAAAGAACTCAACAGCAGGATCGCAACGATCTGTCTCACGGGTGATTAGTACGTTATCAGTACCGGTAGGGGCATTGAGGCGAATAGTAGAAGCATTCTGCCATTGGTATTCATTGGCATTAGCAGCACTACCTAAAGTAAACTGCGTCCAGTCTCCAGGCTCACCGACGTACACCTCCACATCGGCCCTGTTAATATATTCAAAGCCAAAAACGTAATCGGCTTCTGCCCCCGTTCCATTGCCACGGAAGGGAGGCTGGTTACATGTGTTTGCAGCCATTATGCAATGTCAAGGATAGTTTGTATTTCGGTGGGGATTTGATCGTTAGCCGCAACTTCAGCAGCTGTCTGGTAAAGACCTTTCCACTGCCTGGCACCTGGACCTGTAGATACAAGGTCACGGGCTTCAATGTTGTCGTTAAGTTGTTGTAGAAGGACTGGGTCACTACGAAGCTCACCATTCCTCATTGCATCAACTTTGGCTTCACGAATTTTTTGTCGGATGCCTTCACGGATAGCTTCAAGATAGACATGAGCAGTAGTGCCTTCTTCAGCGCTACCGTCTATCTTGAGTTGCTCCTGGAACTTCTCCCAAAGACCGTTACCTGTTTGGTCGATCCAAGCCTGCATGTTGGTAGGAAGCTCAGCAACCTCAAACATGTCACGGGCCAAGATAGCTTGCTGGTTCTTATCTAGCTTTACGCCTTGAACCTGATGCATATACTTGTTGTGGTTCCACTTGAAGCCAACTTTATCGAAGAAGTTATAGATCTTGTTGTTCTTATTCATCACGTTCTGTACCTTGAACGGGAGGAACTCTTGCAAGAGCATGCCTAGTCTGGCTTCAGTAATGCCTGCGTCATAGCCAACAGCAACCTTTGCCTCCGGTACATTGAAGAAGGGGTTGATCTTATCTGGAAGTGATACACCACCAGTAATTCGACGATCTAATGCAGAGGCAACGTTTCCGCCAAAGTCACCCTTTGCATAGGTGATCTTTCCATAGGGTTCCCACATACCACCCATAGCTCTGACAATGGCAGGACTAAAGCCAACCAAGCTGGCAAGGATTGTGTGCAGTGAACCACCATTCCAGTTCTGATAGTTAAACAACTCAGTCATATCAACAACACCAGCAAAGATGTTCTTATCGAGAGTTGATTGAGCCATAGAACCTAGGATCGCTTGAGTCGCCTTGTCGTACTCACCTCTAGACATATTGCCACGACGATACTCATTAACACTGTCAGCAATAACCCTCATCCAAGTGGCGTAGGGTTCAAAGCGGCTGTAGTCAATGGCCATCTCATTGCCATCTCCAAGGGGAATGATGAAGGAATCAACGGGGCGATTGTCACCACCTTGAGATCCAGTCATCAGGCCTTGCCAGGCAAACCAGACAGCACCCATACCAGCGAGGTTGGCAGCAGCAAAGCCAGATTCAAGCTCAAGCATTCGGGCTCGCTGGACAGCAGTAGCGCCATCAGCTGTGCCTTCCTTGATGATCTTCCTAGCCTTGGATCCAAAGTTACGGGTATAGACAGCATTCACACCAGGCAATCCCTCAAAGGTCTGGGAAGTGACATCCCATCCCATGCGGACAAAGGGGTTGAAGTATTTAAAGACAGCACTTGTCTCCGATGCACTATCAAGTGCAATAAACATTTTGTCGAAGAAGTTGGCATCTTCAAGATCAGGCAATGCACGCTGGAAAGTAAACCTGCGTGAAGACTCAAGGGCAAACTGTCCCAGGTCAGTGTCGATCCTGATAACACCATTCTCTGCACCACTCTGGAAGACATCCTTGAAGGACTCAATTGAGTACTTACTAAGGTTCTTGAGACTCTTATCGTCCAATGCACGGAGCATTGCATCACCCTGAGCCACCTGTGCAGCCCTGAGGACTTTGAATCCTTCATCCTGAGCTTGCAGGAGTCGGGGGCCGTAGTTCACATAGGGATTGAATGCAACCTTTTGCAGCATGTGTTGGGCATGAGCAGACCATGCAGCTGCAGGACCCTCTCCGTTTTTAGCAATTTCGAGAAGACGTGCCTTATAAGCAAGAGTAGATTTAGATGATTGCAGTTGTAGTGTCTGAGGTTCAGCTCCAAGCTTGAAACGCTCACCACTATTGATGGCAGAGTTTTCTTTGAAGGATCTGCGGAATGCAGACATAGCAGAACCAACATGGTTCCAACCTCCACCAAACTGAGCCAGACCAACCATGGCTTTAGTAACACCAAGCTTGACATCACCTCTGGCAACATCAACAGCACCACTCCAGAGCCCGCCAAACAATGGTTCAGCGATCATGCGAGTCATGGTAGTTGCAAATGCAGCTGCCTGGGTCATACCCCGTGTCAGCATCATTGCGTAGAAAGCCTGTTTAATAGCCCTCTGGGTCATTCCCCGCTGTGCAGATTTGATTGCCTCAGCGTTAAATTTAAGAGCAGTCAGCAGTGTTGAAGGATCAGAATAGGCAAGCTGATTGACGATCTGGTTAAGCAGTTGTTTGGATGCATCATCCCCTGCTTTAGCCTTACGGAACAGCTCTTCCATATTGCTGTTATTGACCAGTGTTTCTAGAGCAACAGCCTTTTCTTCAGCACCCATCTTGTTGAACTTTGCAACCATGTTGTCTTCAAAGTTCTGGAGCATGTCGAAGGCTTTCTCCATTGCTTCCTTCTTACGCAAGGCCAGACCTTGGCTAGAAGAACGAGCAGACTTACGAATGGGAACAAAGAAGTTCTCACCGAGTGCTACAAGACGCATGAAGTTACGCATAGCATGGTCAGTATTCATGCCTGAGTTTTCCAGGTTGGAAACCTGCAGAGCAGCCTTTTGAATACGAACGCCTAACTCTTCACCAATAAATCCACCGACAACAGTACCGGCCTTAGTAGTCTCTCTGACCTGCTTAATCTTGTCGGCTGTAGAAGTCTTGCCTTTTTTATATCTAGCTCCTTCCTCAGTCTTCGTCATATCGTCGTAGAACTTCTGGAGGAACTGTGCATAGGCAGCGTCTTCACCGTCAATACCACGGATAAACAGCTCTCGGTTTTTGAGGTACCAGTCAGCAGAACGAGCGATAATACGCAGACGCTCTGGTGCTGCAAGTTTTAATTTACGGTAGTACTCACTTGCTTTCTCGATACCCTTACGAGCAAAGTCAGTCTTAGCCCAGGTCTCAAGGTTAGTGAAATAGCGACGAGTAGGTGCATCCAAAGCGCTGTTGCCTAGTGGCATCACATTTGGATCAACCTTCTTCTCGACACCCTTCTTGTTGATAACAGTTGTTTTGGCGTTTGTTGTCTGCTGACGCAGAGCTTCCGCAGCCATTGCATCCTCTTGAATAGGAGCCTTTTCTGATTTAGAAACAGGAACTCCTGTATCAACACTGGAGGCACTGGCCGTAGAGGGCTCTGTGTCAGGTGTGTAGGGAGGCTGGGTTGTGTTATTAACAGCTTTGTTGACTTCATCAGCACTCTTACCAGATGCTTTAGCAGCTTCAACGACTTCCTTTACAGGCTTTGCATTCTTCTTGACGAGGTAGCGAATAGCATCAGGAGATAGGTTGATGCCCATGTTCTGAAACATACCCAACACCGCCAGGTATGCCTGAGAACCAGGCTCTCCATTAAGCAGAGTATTGATGACTTCCTCACCACTGCCAGGGTTCAGAGCATCAGCTGCTTTACCTATTTGATAAGCAATAGTGCGAGACAGCAGCACTTCATCCGCAGAGTCCTGTGTAGCCGTCTCTAAGGCGCTTTCACCGACCAAACCACCCACACCACCAGCGAGGGGCAGAGCGCCGCCTGAGGGGCCTACAAGTGCTCCTCCAATGAGTGTTGGGGTAAGGATCTGCATGACTTCAAATGCAGCCTCTGCAGCAAGGTTCCCTTTGAAATATTCCGGTGGGTCAGACCAAGGATCTGTGTTCTGGTTAGCAATAGCTCCAGCCACAGTCAGTGGGATCATCATGCCAGCTTCAATGCCCTTACCACCTCCAGCAATTACAGAGCCAACAGGATTGGTTGCATAGTCCTTGAATTGCTGATCAGCCGATTTGAAGACGTTATCTTCTAAAAAACCAACAGCATTGGAAAGGTCATTACCCTCACCAAGACGCTCATCAAAAGTGTCCTTAAGACCACTAACTATCTCGTTAGCTTTGTCAGCTGGGTAGTCAACAATATCCTGAAGTGTGGTACCAATTTTAGTTATGATGCCATCTTCTTTCGGTTTACTTTGAACCGTCATCGCCTGTTTATACAGGTCATCCTCAGGTTCAGGTAGTGTCTCACCGAGATGAGCAAAGCTACGACTCCCCATTGGAGAGTTGAACTTTTCAAAACGGTCTACTTCTGGCTGCTGTTCGACTAGTTCAGGGGTTTTAGGAACCTCTTCCCCAACAGGTGTAGCGTCAGCTGGATCACCAAGAGATTGCTCGGTAGGCGCACCTTCGAGCCGTTTAGCACCGACCTCACGGAATTGCATGAGGTCGATCTCTTCATTGTCCAGCATCGTACGGAGCTCCTGAGGTGTTTTCTTCAGAAGCTCCTTGAGCTGTTCTTCATTCATTTCGCGAAATGTCTATGAGTCTTTGTGCTTCCTGGAATCGATCACCGACATCTCCATATCCCCAGAATTGCTTGGAAGCGTAAATCAATTCTCGTTTAGTAGATCTTGGATCGGTAAAGATTGCGTATGCTTCGGCATATAGTGGGTTTGTGCTCAGCTCAAGTTGCATGTACTGAAGCTGTTCCATTGTGTTGATGTCTTGAATAGGCCTACCGAAATGCTTTTCAATAGCCTCAAGACGAGTAGCACGCCAGCTGACAAGACCACCCGCAGGTGCTCCAACGTCATTCCATGCTTCTTTATTGGGAATCCAGCTACTTTCTTGGAAGATGTTGCCGCTGAGATAAGCAGCACCAGGCACAGGGAAACCTTCCCCATCCTTACCAAAACCAGGCCCCATTAATAGCTGCATACCTTCATAGGAAGTCAGCTGCTGGGGTCCAGTAGAACCACCTTGACCAGGAGAAATCTGTTCAGAGACAGGACGAGGACGGCTATTGGTAAGTAGGCCACCTAGATCAAAGTCTTGCATCTCTCCTTGACGCTTTCGATTAACGACTTGGCTAGTCAAAAGTGCTAAGGGTGATTTGCCTAATCCATTGGCAGCATCAATAAACTCTTGATCAAATGAGCGGGTATCAGCGTATTTCTGAGCAGCAGCTTGTGTATAGTCTAATGTGAACACTAAATCTCCTCTCCGTAACGATAAGTTCCCTCCTTTCATTTCAGGGGGAATAGGGCTACCAGGAGTCCAACTTGTGTAGAACTTTTTGAATGCCAAGACATCTTGGTTGTCACGACGAAGATCTTCTTCAATACGTTGTAGTTGAACAACTGATGTATTTTGCAGATTAGCAACTGCATTTTCAGCCTGCTGTTTCTGCTGAGCATTTGGCAGATCGACAAGCTTAGGCTGTTTGTTTAAGCCTGCCTCTTGCGATACTTTGGTCTGCTTCCACTTAAGGGAGGCAAGGTCAGTAGTGGTGTCCCATGCAACGTACTTGAGAGCGTCAAAGTTATAGACACCATTCGGATTTTTGACGTTTGCGTTGTACCACTCTTTTAACTCACGCTGGACAATTTGTTCC
>Ga0098074_1001441_pt1 | contig 12089 bp, 13 predicted proteins | sample 32_taG_FD_75064 | JGI IMG/M metagenome (GOLD analysis project Ga0098074, IMG submission 75064) | Marine viral communities from the Gulf of Mexico - 32_GoM_OMZ_CsCl metaG | ecosystem: Environmental > Aquatic > Marine > Oceanic | place: Atlantic Ocean: Gulf of Mexico | collected 2015-07-12
ATACTCATGACGCCTCGCGAAGTTTTAGCGTCACGTCGTACAACACCCGGTACCGTTCGCTGCGGATGTACGGACGTTCGAGCGACTCGGTGCGATACAGGGAATAGCTCGACGCCGTCCGCGTCGTCGTGTCCACGTAGTAGCGGACGCGGTCGCCGGCCGAGATCGAGTTAACCCAGTGATACTCAAACGACCCGGTCGGCCTGGTCGCCGGCTCGTCCTCCTCGAGCACGTGTGACTTGTCCAAAAACTGCCAGCCGATGGTTCGCGTTTTCTTCGGCACCGCGATCTGCGTCACCTTGACCTTGCCGGTGGTCGTCGCCCGAACGCTTCCCACAATTGGCTGTTGCTCCCGCGAATCCGGCCCGACCGGCTTGCCGGGTGCCCACCATCCCGCGCACTGGTTCGGCGCTGCTAGCTCGTTCCCCGAGCTCGACGCGGTCGCCGCCGTGAACCCAAACAGCGCCGGGTCAAGCGTCGTCGACGCGTGCGCCCACTGCAACGCAAACGGACCATCGGCCGAGATCGAAAGAAACCCGTCGCCGTCGACCTGCACCGTATAGCTGACCGCGCCGGTGTTGCTGTTGAGCATGCTCTGAAAGAGCGCCACCGCGTCGTCGGCCTGGCCGTCGGCCGCTAGGAAGTAATCCCCAGACAGCGAGCCGCCGAACGTCAACGCGTCGGTGGCCGCCGCCGAATCGACGACCAGCACATAACTCGACGCGCCAAACGTAACCGGCGTCAAAATCCCTGCGTTTGGTAGCGCCACGATCAGCCCCCCGCCGGCAACAGACTGAACTCGTCGTCAGCGCCGAGCAAGCGTTGAATTGCTCGCGCTTGCCGCTCCTCGGCCCCCGGCAACGTGCCCGGAAAGCTCACGTTGATGACCGTCGTCCGGTTTTGCGGTCGTCCCCGTCGTGGATCGAATCCGGTCGGCTCGGTGTCGATGCCGACCGCCGTCGGTGCTCGTCGCGCCGCCGCATTGCCAGCCGCCGCGCCGGCCGCTTCGGTGGCCGCCGCCGAGCTGGACCGCAACGCGCCCGCGGCGCCCTTGAGGACCGCGCCTCCGACGACCAGCCCGATCCCCGCTTTGACCCCCAGCGGTCCGCCGGTGATGGCTGCGAGCCATGGCGCAACGGTGCCGGCTTTGCCGAGCAGGATCGCCGCGGTGCCTAGCTGGATCATCATATTTCCGACGCCGTCGATCAGGGTCGCGAAAAGCCCCTTGATTGCCGCGCCAAATGACAAGCGGCCCTGCGCCGCGCTCACGATCATCCCCGAAATGAATTGCGACATACCTTGGATGCTGATCGTCGCGAACTGATCGAAGAACCGCTTGCGGTCGGCGTTGATCGCGTCCAGGTTTTCGCGTTGCGCGATCAAACGTTGGGTCTCGAGGTCGGTTTGTTTCGCGTTGAACTCGGCGGTCGCTTCAAGCTCCCGGGCCCTCAGATCGGCGATGTCTTCGCGAATCTGTTTCTCGGCCTCCCACGCCGCAACGTGCGCGTTCATGACGTCGGCGCGCGCCGGTGCTTTGCCCGCCGCGTCGTCGTCGGTGCCGGTCGGCGTTCGGGGGGGCGGTGCCCCGGTGCCCGCTGGCGCGTTCGCCGCCGCGGTCAGCTCTTGGATCAATTGTTCGGTAATCGTGTCGACGAACACGTCCGCCTGGCCGACCAGCCGGCCGCCCCGTTTTGCCACAAGCAGCTTTAGCGCCTGCGTCAGCTCGCCACGCCGAAAAGGTCCGACGCCGCCCTTGAGCTCGGCCCGCATCTCGCGAGCGGTCATTAGCTGCCCGCCGACCATCGCCGCCGCCTCGACGGTCCCGGCCGGCGCCGCGCCTGGATCCCCAGGCTCGGTCAACGTGTCCTTCAGGGTCTGCGCTGCCTTGTTCATGCCGACCCAAGCGCGAAGCGCCATTGCCGACATGCTCAGCATCTTTCGGAAAAACAAATCGAGCGCGTTTTGCCCGTGCTGCGACGACAAAAACCGCGTCAGCCGCTCGACCGCGTTCGTAATCGCATCGACGCCGCCTTTGAGCGCCTCGCTCTTTGTGACATTGGAACCCAGCACCTCGAGAAGGTCACCGTATGCCGCCTCAAGAACCGCCGTTTTGCCGGCGAGCGTTGTCGACCTGGACTTCGCGATCTCGAAGTTTTGCAGGAGGATCTTCATCGCCTCGGCTGAGTTTTTGGCCTGGATCCCGTATCGCTTAAGCGCCGACGTATTGCCCGCATACGTCCGCACCACGATTCGCATCGCCGCGTTCAGATCTTGCCCGGTGGCCTCGGACAGACCGATTGTCGCCCGCGTCGCTTCGGCGAGCTGATCATTCCGCAGACCCATCATGGACATCTGCGCCTGCATTTGAAGCTGTTGCTCGTCGCCGATGCCCGTCGCGCGCTGGGTTTCCGCGTTCAGCTTTTGAAGCTGTTCAAAGTTTTCCTGCGTAAACTCGCCGCGCATCCGCGCCGCCTGAATGAGCTTGCGCTCGGCCTCGATCTGAATCGTCGACAGCTTGACCGCCTCTTTGCCGATTCGGATCGCCGCGCCCATCGCGGCCGACAGCGCCTTGTAGGCCGCCACCGCCCCGGCCGCCGCCACCGCGACACCGCCAAGCGAAGAGGTCAGCGAATCTCGGACGCCTTTTGCATCTTTTTCGACCGAGCCTTTATCCAGCCGGACGGGAATCCTTACCGCGGGTGGTTTAGCCATCGCCGCCGCCCCCGCCGCGCTTCATTCTTTCGTCCAGCTTCGCGGCGTGCGCCGCGCGCAGCTCCCGCCACGCGTCGACCGTCCAGGCTGACCACGTGCCGCCGTCCCAAGCGTCGTGTGGGAGCTCCTCCGCGCATCCCAGCGCCCACCGGCCCCAGACGTCCGCGATCAATGGATCGTCCCGCAGCACCGCTTGTGGGTGCTCGTAGACCGGCTCGCCATCGACCGAGCCCAGCGGACCGAGCGCCGGCACACCGGGAATCATCCCGATCGCCTCTAGCTCGTCGATTCCCATGTCCGGCGTCGGCTTGATCACGTCGTCACCGTGAGAGACTAAGAACCGGAGCTTTTTTTTTGCGCCGCGGTCGGGCTTTGTCCGTTCATGGCGGCGAGCCCGCACAAGTACAGCGCGTTCACGTCGAGGCAATCGAGCGCCTCGATAACGTCCGCCTGGTCGTGGAGCTCCTCGATGCTACGGTCCCCGATGTCGGCCCCGCCGGCGCGAATCAAACACGCCGAGAGCACATCACGCCCCCAATCGGCTAACTGGTCCTCGCCCTCCGGCGTCATGTAGCCGTCAAGATGGTGAATCGGGTACCGGATGTCCTGTTCACTCGCCGGCTGGTCCTCGAGCCAGACCACGCCCTCGGGGACCGGCACTTCTCGCCGCAGCTTGTCGAGCCGGACACGTTCCGCCATCGCCAGCGATGAGAACGCGTGCGCCCACCGCCGCGCCTGTCGCGGCTTCACCCGCGCGCAAACGACGTAGAGCGCCCCCAACGCCTCGACCTGGGCGGTGTACTCTGCCCCGACGTCGACGCCGTAGGCGCGATCAGGAGCGTGCGAGCCGGAAGTACTTGTAGACGTCCGTTCCGCTTCGGACCCCGGCGTCGATGACCTTGATGGTGATTTCCTGTCGGTGTTTGTTTCCATCCGGTGCCGTCCTTACTTCGGTAATCTGCGCCGCTTGCGCGTAGAAAAAACAGGAATTGACGACCGAGCCGGACAACAACCCCTTCCCCATTTGGATCTCGATTGTGCCCTGCGTCTTCGAATCAAAGTTCGTTTCGAACGTCTGATCGAACGCCGGGTTGATCGTGATCGTCGGGTTGACGCTTAAAACCTCGATGTCGCTTCGCCCGTTGGTGCCGGCGGTGCTCATGTTGTCCTGCGCGTCGATGTTGAATTCAATCCCGAACGACTTTACCGCGACCGCGCTACCGTTCCAGGCGACGCTAGACAGCTGGGCAACGGTCGGCGCCGGGTCGAACCCGTCGATGGTTGGCAAGCTGCCCTTGCGCGCCGGTGACTCGGCCGCCGCGTCGCGGCTCGCAACGCGATCAAACCGCATTGTCACGTTAGCGGTAATCTTCCCGCCGGCTTCGCCCTGAATCGAAAACGCGGTCACCCGACACCCGAGGTACTCATAAATCTTGTCATCGATCTGCCAAGCCGCGGCGAGGCTCGACCCGTCCGCTTCGGCGTCGCCGTAGATCTTAGCGCCGTAAACGATATCGCCGGCCGATGGCGTCGTGTCCCAATTCCGATTGATCGCGTAGGCCGAGCTGCTCGACACCGTGTGACGCCACTGACCAGCGGTCGCACCGTCGGCGACCGTGACGAAAACGTCTTCGGCTCCGAGAGTGTCATCGGTGATCGAAACGTCGCTTGCGGTCGCCGCGGTGACGTCGTCGCCGGCAAACGTCGCTTTCGTTCCGAGGAACGAATTGAGCAGATAGTCGAGCCAATCGTCCGCGCCCGGTGATGACCCGTTCCCCGCCGCCGCGGCCAGCCCGATCATGGACACCGAAAAGCTGAACTCGCCGCCATCCGGTCCGGCGACGTCGGAGGTCATCCGGTTTCGGTTGATCCCCAATTCCTGCTCGAGGCTCGCCGCGCCCCCGGTTGGAAACGTCGGCACGCCGTCAACCGGTACCGCGAGGTAATCGGATCCGTCGGTGTCCGGGTCAGTTCCAAAGGTCGACTCTTGGTCAATCCAAAGCGCGTATTTCCGTACAATGTTAGGCACCGTCGATCTCCTCTACCTCCGCCTCGAGCTCGAAGCGTATCAGGTAATCGTCTGAGTCGGTGTCTTCACGCGTGAACGCGTTACACCGAACGTAGCGGACGCCTGTCCCCCACGATGTATTGAAGTTGACGCGGTTTTTCAGCAAAACGCCTTCGTCGAAGAACCGATCAAACTCCGCGGTCAGGCCATCGCCGGCCGTCGAGATCCGCAGATTGCCGACGAACCGGACGACGTCGATGGTCATTGTATCCGCGAAGTCCGTTTGCTCGGTGCCGCTCTCCGGCTCAAACCAAAACAGCCGCTCGCCTTCGATGTTTCGCCCGCTGACCTCGCGGTAAGGCTCCGCCGTCCTGGTCGGTGGCGTCGTCGCGGCCCATAGCGTAGCGACGTCGTCGCGCGCGTTTTTCGCTCGCGAGGTCATGACCAGGTTCGCCGCATCCGCTGGGACGTCCAGCTCGAAACGACCACGTCGCCGTCTCGGTCATCGGTGGTTGAAAACGAAAGCGGCCCCATTGCCGACCATCGGCTTTCGGCCTCGGTTCGCCAATCCTCGGCGAGCGCCCGCGATTCGGAATCCAGCCCGCCGCCCTCGGACCGGAAAGCCAGCTCGAGCGCCTTTGCGACGATGCAAAGCCGAATCGGCTCGCGGTCGACGATCAAGAACGGCCGCGAACCGCCCTGCGCGTGAATCTTGCTCATGAGCCACAAGCGCACCTGCGCCCAGGCTTGCATCCCCAGCACCGACGCGTGCTGCTCGGCGGTGCGACCGCTCGCAATCGCCGTTGCTTGACGCGTAAGACGCGTCCCGATGTCCGCGATCTCGTTTTGAAGATCGTTCAGCGAAACCAACGGCCGGTAGGGTTCGATCACCACGTCAAACCGGATTGTCTCGGTGTACGTGACGCCGTCGTACACGTAGGTCACGACCCAAGACCAATCCGTTGTCAGCTCGTAGGTGCTCGTATTCGAGGCGTCGATGGTCGTTGTGATCTTGCTGACACCGTCGACCGCAGCAACGGTCACCGAACCGGACACCGTCGCGGTCGACTCGCCGGGTTTATAAACCTCATACGTCGGCGTCCCGGTGACCGCGACGTTGCCCACGCCGGGATGTTTTGGCCAAAACGTGACGACGTTTGACGCGTAGCCGCGCCGGATCTCTTGTCTGACGTCGTCGAGCTCGGCCGCGTAGGTCACGTCTGAATCCCTCGACCCCTGCGGGTCTTACTTCCCTTCGGTCGTCCGCGCTTCCGCTTCGGTTTAAACGCCGGCGCCGGTGGTGGTTCCGGCGCCGGCATGTCAGCCACCAAAATCGGTCGCGCGAGCACGTCCGGTGCTCCCGGCGGCGCATCGATCATCCGCCAGCCCTGCCGCTCCCATTGGAAGCGAAAGCAAACGGGAATCAACCACGGGTCATTGCCAACCCGCACCGCCTGGAGCACCTCGGTCACGCGTCAGCCTAGAGCGTCGGCGGCGAGTTCAGAACCCGCACGCGACCCTGCCGGCCCACGTAGCCCCACAGGCTCGACACCTGCAACGCGTCGGACGTCCGGTCGGTGTAAGGCACGATGCGCGTCGACGGCATGACCTGCTGCGCGACGAACACCTGAGAAACATCGGCGAGCACCGACTCGGTCGACTCGACCGTGATCGCGCCGACCTCCGCCGTGGACGAAATGTCCGACGCGGTCAGCGGTACCACGATGGTCGTGGCGGTCACGCTGGTGACCGCCGTTGCCGACGTAATGTCCGCCGCCGCCGTGTCCGTGTCGAAGGTGATCTTCTGCCCAGGAACGATGCCGTGACCCGCATCGACGGTGATCGTCAGCACGTTGCTGGTCAACGCGATGTTATTCGACGCCACCGTGCGACGACGCAGGCAGCTGGAGGTCTGGAACACCGGGATCCCGTAGACCGTACCGACCCGCCGAATACCCAGGTCGCCGTTGGCCGCCTCGGTGCCGTTCGGCTGCCAGCCGCTGATGCTCTGCATCGACGCCACCGCGAACGGGTGCATAAAGAACGCGAGGTTGCTTTCGATGACCCCGCCGAGCTCCATCAGGCTCGCGATGGTGCCGGTGAGGTCGGAAGCGGTCAGCGCGTCCGCCGCAACGTTGTTGTGGTAGGTCGCGCTCGCGTCGTAGCCCAGCGTCTTGATCAAGTACTCGACCAGCGTCGAATCCATGTTGTTTTTGAGCTGCAACATAGCCTGCTGGGCGACCTGGTCAGCCCATGCGCCGTCCATGTTTTGGTAGCTCTCTTCGGCCGGCAGCTCGGCGAAGATCGCCGGGTGGTTGTTGGCCTGGAGGCTCAGAACGTTGGTCGTGACACTCTGAATGGACGCGGTCGCGCCGCCGTCGCTCTCGACGGTCAGATCCGCGATGGACGGGATCTCGATGATGTCGCCACGGCCGAGCGGCTCGCGCAGGTTGGACACGTTGTCCACGACGTAGTTGGTGCGGCCGGCCAGATCGGCCAGACGGGAAAGGACTTTCTTTTCGCGTGCGTCGGCCATGCCGACCCCCTAATTTCTTGGGACGCGCGGTCAGCTTTTGCGTGCGAGCAAAGCGCGCTCATTGCGAGGAAGCGAAGCCGGGTCAAAATCGGGGTCAGCGTCTAGCCTAGCCTTTTTATCCGGGTTCGATTTCGCCAGAGCCACATACTCGTTAAGCGTTTGCGGTCGCGGGTCCGAATCTCGCGGCGCCGGTGGCACTCCGCGCGTTGATCGGGCATCCCGCCCCGGCTTGCTCCTCGCTTTTTGTCCGTTTGAACGGACCACGCCCTCGAGGATGGCGCGTTGGTCGATGGCCGATCGCCCTTCGAGCAAATCAGACAGCGACTCGAGCTGGTCAGGATCCAGACGGCCCCGCAGCTCACCCAGTGCGACATACGCCTGCACGACTTCCTCAGAAACCCCGCCGGCCGCGTCGCGCGAATCCGTCGAGGGTTGCTGATTCTCGGTGGGCGCCTGGCCCGCCTTCGCCTTGCGTCGGAGCCCTGCGAGCTCCTTGTTCGTCTTGGACTGGTAGGACGCGAGAGAAGCGGTCAGCCTTTGCACTTCACCGAGTAGGCTTTCGATTGTCGGAACGTCGGGAGGAACCTCCGCACCTTCAACCGTCGGCTCGAGCTGATCCGCATCGCTCACTGCCCCAAGTTCTACGGAAAAACCGTGGAACGGTCAAATGTTCCACGGGAAATTATCTAACCCTCCGGAATCTCTGAATAAACCACGCGGACCGCGTCGACCGTAGACGCCCCCTCGGTGCTCGTTTCGATCTCCGGATTGAAGGCCCCCGGCACCTTTTGCGCTCCATTCCGACCGGTGGCCGCATGCGCCCCCCCATCGGAGATCGCCGCCGGGTTTTGTTGCTGCGCGACCGGGAACTGTTCGCGGTCCGTTTGCACCTCGTTGAAAACGCGGATCGCGCTCCTGCGGTCCAGCCCGTCGCGCCGCATGATGTACCGAATCAGACTATCCGCGCCCACCGCGATGTCTTTGAACGCGGTTTCTTGGTGTTCCTTCGGATCGTTCGGCTGCCAAGTTTCCGCCGGCGTCGCGGCGAGCTCGGCGTCGGTCGGCAGGGTCTGACCGAACCACCCGCCGTAATTCTGAATCCGAGCCATCATCGCGTAGAGTTGCTGCTCAAACTGGCCCAACATGGGGAGCTGCATCCGACGACGTCTTGCAAGCGGTCGTTCCTTGACCTTTAGCGCGGTCCCGGTGACCGGCGCCTTCGATGAGTCGAACGTGTCGCTCGGTAACGACTCCATTACCGACCAAAACCGCAGGGTGCGGTCGAGCACGTCGGCCGATTCGCTGATCTTTGGGTTCGTCGAGATCGCGTTGACCGTTGCGTCCTCTGGAATCGTCCAGGTCGTGCCCGGTCCGATGGTCGTCGGTGTCCCTCGAGGGTCGTTCGTCGAGATCGCGATGGTTGTGTGTGCTTCCTGTTTGATTAGCAAGCTGACGTCGTTCGCCAACGCCGCCGCGTTCAGACAAAACGACAACCGGTTCTGGTTGAAGGGCAACCACGCCCGACCGCGCGGCGCCTCGTCGTAAACCATCACGGCCGGCAGGCCGTAGGGACTCAAACCCGACTCGCCAAACGGCTGCGCGCCCACCTTCGCGCCGGTGCCGTCCACCACGAACGCCAACCACTCGCCCATCCCTTGATTGATCCACAGCTCGAAGAGCTGCCCCTCGGCTTGGTGATGGTTGCGAAGACAGAACGCGACCGCTTGATCCTGCTGAATGTCCGCAGCATGCCGAACGTTGATATCGCGCCGCACGTTGTAGGGCTCGAACACGCGCAACGCCGGATGACCGTTGACCTGGTCGTCGTGCAAAACAATCGCGACGTTGCGAAACAGGTTCCGCAATTCGTCCATAGTCTGCATGTGGAGATCGACCAGCGAACGCTCGTACACCTCGGACAACGCGATCTGACGCGGGTCGTCGTCGGAGAGCTCGAGGTCATCGACCACCAGCCGCCGGCTCGGTGGCGTGGAGTACACAACCGACTGCTCGGCCACAATGCGACGCAACGCCGCGACGTCGAGCGGCTTTTGATTGTCGGGGTCGCCCACGCCTAGCGTCCGCAGGTGCCGCCGGATGACGTCTTGCCCGCGGTTTTCGTAGATCTTGTGCAGGTCTATTTGCTGCTCGTCGTACAGGTCGCCGCCCGGCTTGTTGTCCTGGTCGCGCCGGATCAGCCCGGCCATGTCGAAAAACTTCATCGTTTCAAGGTCACCTTATACCGCAAGAACCGATCCGCGGTCCTCTTCGCGATCTTGCGTGTCCGGTCGGTCGCCTCGATAAACCGATACAGCTTCCGACCGCCTTCTTTTGCGCGCTTGTCCTTTGGTGGCGTCGACAAAATGCCGGCCAACGCCGCATTGGTGTCCGCCGTTCGTCGTCGAACGCGACCTAGCTTCAATTCTTTGCGCATTTCGCGTTTCGACATCGCCGCCGCGCGCGCCGGGTTATTCGTCGCAAATTGCGCCTTCTTTGCCTCGCGCAACGCGCGCGTTTTCGCTCGAGCGCGCTTCTTTTTCGCGGCGACGTTCTCATCCGGTGGTCGCTTTCCGGTCGCCATGACCACCTGTCGGTTAGGATTCCGGCGGCTTTGCACCGACCGCACCGAGCCGATCAGCGCACCGGTTTTTTGCAGCGGTTTCCCGCCCGTTTTCGGTCGCGGTAGCGCCCCCGTCGACCCGATGCCGCGGGTTGCTCGGCTGGTGATATCCGAGGCAATGGCCGCGCCCATCGCCGCAACTACCTGCGACTCGTTCACGGCCACAAACTTGATCTTGGGCACGATGACCCCCAGCTTCAATTTCATCGAACCTCCGCCCGCCGGTCGTTCGTCGCGGTGACCTGTTGCCATTGCGCGCGAGCTCCCGGCAGCTCATGATGCACCACGTACCGCAATGCGTCCGACGCGTGATCTAGCTTGTTGTCGCGCTCCGGGTAGCCGTTCGGCTTTCGGCGAAACCGCATGACCGCGTAGAGCAACGAACCCTTGTCGCGTTTGAGTTTGTCGCTGAACGTTAGCCGCGTCACCCCGTCCGCGTCCATCAAAGCCGCGTTAACCGCCGCGTATCCGGCCTCCGTACTGTCGGCTTTGCCCTTGCGCGATTTCTTGACGATTGGAATCGTCGGAAACACGCGTCGAATACTTGCGATTTCGTCCCGCCGGATCGTTGGGTCGGTGAATAGCGACGATTGCCGCGGGTCGATCAACCATCCCCGCGTTTTGATCTGCCGGCAGAGCTGGTCGGTGCTCACGTCCGCCGCGAACCAATCGTCAACGACGTGCAAACCATCGACCGCGCGGCCTGTTTTGCCGGTCGGAATCTTCCGCGCCTGGACGACGACGACGTGGCTTTGGTCGCCGACGTCAAAACCGATTTGCACCGGCTGCGAACGGTTACCCGCGTCGCTGACGATGTGAACGCGCGTCGAAAATTGATGGTAGATCAAATGGTCCGGTCGTTGCCAACGGCCCTCGATATACTTTCGAGCTTCCGCGGCCGACGTCGATGCTCGAAACATCGCCTTCTGCTCGTCGGACAAATACGGGTTGTCCTCGCTGTGCAGGAAAAACGCCGTTCGACCTATCGTTTTGCCGTTGCGCAACGTGACCGTTGCGTCCACTCGAGCGCCGGCGCCGATGGGCGTCTCGGTCGCCGCCGGCCATCCGTCGAAAATCTCTTGAAGCCAACCGTGCTCCGGCAAACCGGAAGCCATGCACAACCGCGAACGTGCCAGCGCGTCACGCGGTCGCGCCTGGTAGTTTAGCCATTGGCGCTTTGACGGAATCAAATGCGCCTCGTCGGCCCACAGAGCCGACACCGACGCGCCCTCGGTCATTCCCTTGAACGTCCTGAAAACGATCTTGTGGCCGTTGCTCATCTCCCATTCCCAATCGGGCAGGTTGCGCTTCTTTCGGACCAGCGACGCCGGGGTAATTCGCTCGAGCTCCCGAAACGCCGAATCTCGGAGCACGTTTCTTGTTGCGCCGACGACAATCGAAAGCGGTCGACCGTCGCCGTACGCTTCGGTCCACGGGTTCTCGAGCACATGCCTCAAGAACTTCATCGCCGCGCCGGCGGTTTTGCCCGAGCCCCACCCGCCAAAGTAGCCGATCAGAAAAGACCGGCAATTTGACAACTGAGCCTGCGCCGGAAGCAGCCCACCGATCACAAAACGCCGGGTCAATGGACGACCCGCTCGGCCAGTTCGCGAAACTCGACGACCACGTCCGCGAAGTCTTCGCCGCCTTGCGTCTGGAGCATAAGCGCCCGCGCTTTTTCGATCTGGCCGATGGCGTTCGCACAATCGCGCGGATGTAGCTCCGGCATCTTGCGCATCAGCTGGACCAACAGACGCGAAACGATGCCGGTCATAAATCGCAGCACCGCCGCGGTGTCTCCCTTCGCCAAATCGGGGAAGCGCTTGCGCGCCTCGCGAGCCATCCGCTTTACGTCGTGCAAATCCGGGTCAATGCCGATCAGCTTGGCGGCGACCTCCGGTTGCTTCGGCCAAATGCTCAACACCGCGGCCAGCTCGGCGAGCTGCATCGCCTCGTCGGCCACCTCGAGCACGCGAGCCGCCCGACGCTTGCTGCGCTCGCGGCTGGACTTGCGCTCGCGGGTCCCGCGTTTCTGGTACGGGTGTTTGCATTCCTCGCACCTGGCCGGCGCTCGGCCGAGCCGATTGGGGACGGCGAACTTTTGCCCGCAGGCTTTACAGGTTGCGACTCGTTCCACGTTCCACGGTCCAAAGTGTTCCACGCCACCGGTCGGGTCAACATACGTAAAAACCCTTATAGGCACTGGAAAAAGG
>Ga0098074_1001444_pt1 | contig 12080 bp, 9 predicted proteins | sample 32_taG_FD_75064 | JGI IMG/M metagenome (GOLD analysis project Ga0098074, IMG submission 75064) | Marine viral communities from the Gulf of Mexico - 32_GoM_OMZ_CsCl metaG | ecosystem: Environmental > Aquatic > Marine > Oceanic | place: Atlantic Ocean: Gulf of Mexico | collected 2015-07-12
GTCACGTAGAAAAAGCCGGTATCGGCCGTCGAGACGAGCTTGATCTTGATGGTGGCGGCCTTGGCCATTTCTGAAGTCCTTCACAAAGCGAAAAGCGCTGCAGCGGGGCAGCGCCGGAATTTGCGCGCAACCTACGGATTTGCGGGCCATTGTCAAGTGATAGGATGGAGCCGAGGAGAACTCACATGACCCAACCGACAGCCCTGCTCAGCAAGTTGCAGATCAAGGCCGGGGCCAAGCTCTGGCTCATCAATGTTCCGCGCGCTCTTGCCGAGGAAATATCCGCAGGCGCGGAGGTTGAGATCGTGCACGAAGCGGACGGATATGACGGCGTATTGGCCTTTTTCGGGACGGCTGCGGAGGTGCCGGCGCTCATGCCGAGAATACTCGCGCAAATGCCGCACGATGGTCTGCTCTGGGTGGCTTATCGCAAGGGGCCACAAGCCAAAGCGGCTGGCCTGAACCGAGACCTGGGCTGGGAAAGCCTCAGTGCTGCCGGGTGGCGGCCTGTGCGGGCGGTCGCCCTCGATGACACGTGGTCAGCACTGCGGTTCCGCCCGCGAGAGCTGGTCAAGGCGAAGGAAGGCAGTTCCTTTGGATAATCAGTCGCGCTGTCCGGTACCGAATCCATACATGCGATTGGCCCATTGCAGGCCCACAATAGCACCCTTGATGGAAGGCAGCATGGCCAGCGGCAGGACGATGGCCAGCGGCACCATGGTCACCACATAGGTGATGGGCTGCACATGGTAGGACATGTCCAGATGCAGCATCAGGAAGATGATGATGTGGCCTACTATGGTGATGGCAATATAGGGCGGGAAGTCGTCGGCCCGGTGGTGACTGAGTTCTTCGCCACAGGCGTCGCAGTGGTCAACCGTCTTTAAATAGGCGCGGAACATCTTGCCCTGACCACAATGGGGGCAGCGGCAGAGCGTACCGCGCCACATGGCTGCACCAATGTGGCGCGCGTCTAGAGTGCGGGACTGATCTGTCATCAGTTACCTCTTTCTCCGGCCAGTCGGTCTGGAGGACTTGGGGCCGAAGCTTCGTGGTGCACCTTTTCTGGGGCGTCTGCCAGATGGCGGATTGCCGCGCTTGCCTTCCGAAAGGAGCTCGAAGCGTAACGCGCCGGCTACGGGTGCTGCTTCGAGCAGACGAACTTCAACGCGATCGCCAAGGGTAAAGGTTTCCCCAGTTCGCTCCCCAATCATGGCCTGCCGTTCTTCGACGAAGCGATAGTAGTCCTGCCCGAGCGTGGAGGCCGGGATAAACCCGTCGGCGCCAGTCTCGAGCAGACGGATGAAGAGGCCCGAGCGTGTAATTCCCGAGACACGGCCCATGAAGCGAGCCCCGATGCGTTCGGAAAGGAACTGCGCCAGCAGGCGGTCAGACGTCTCGCGCTCCGCCAGCATGGCGCGGCGCTCGGTGGCTGAAATGTGCTGACCGATGCCAGTGAGCTTGCTCACCTCCTGTTCGGTCAGGCCGTCATCGCCGAGCCCAAGCGCACTGACCAGGGCCCGATGCACGATCAGGTCGGCATAGCGGCGGATTGGCGAGGTGAAATGGGCATAGCGGTCAAGATTGAGGCCGAAATGACCGTAATTTTCGGCTGAATACTCAGCCTGCGCCTGGCTGCGCAGCACCATCTCGCTGACCTGTTCGACATTGCCGGCCTTGCGGGCCTGATGCAGGATGCCATTGAAATCCGCCGCGCGAACGCTGTCGGATTTCTTGACAGCAATGTCGAGGCTGCCGAGGAACTCACGGAGTGCCTGAAGTTTTTCGGAAGACGGCTCGTCATGCACGCGGTACAGCAACTCGCTGCGCTTTTGTTCGAGCGTTTCGGCGGCCGCGACATTGGCGGCGATCATCATCTCCTCGATGAGGCGATGGGCTTCGAGGCGCTCGGGCACATGAATGTCCCGGACCATGCCCTTTTCGTCGAGCAGGATTTTCCGCTCGGGCAGGTCGAGGTCAAGCGGTCCACGCTGGTCGCGGGCACGCGCCATGGCCTCATAGGCGTCCCACAGGGGCCGCAGGATCGGTTCAAGCAGAGGGCCGGTCTGATCGTCCGGGTTGCCGTCAATGGCCGCCTGCGCCTGCTGGTAGGACAGCTTGGCTGCAGAGCGCATCAGGATGCGATGAAAGCTGTGGTTTCTCTTGCGTCCGTCGGCCCCCAGCACCATGCGCACGGCCAGGGCCGCGCGCGGCACGCCCTGCTTGAGCGAGCATAGTTCGTTGGAGATGCGCTCGGGCAGCATGGGCACGACGCGGTCGGGGAAATACACCGAGTTACCGCGCAGATAGGCCTCGCGATCAAGTGCCGTGCCGGGGCGAACATAGGCCGCGACGTCAGCAATCGCGACAGTAACGACAAAGCCGCCTGTGTTGCCCGGATCCTCGTCAGGTGCGGCGTGCACAGCGTCGTCATGGTCCTTGGCATCGGCCGGGTCGATGGTGATCAGCGGCAAGTCGCGCCAGTCCTCACGGCCCTTGAGCGTGGCTTCCTTGGCCTGCTCAGCCTCGCGGATGACGCTTTGCGGGAAGACGTGGGGAATTTCAAGATTGTGGATGGCGATCAGCGAAATGGCACCTTCCGAGTGCGGATTGCCGATGACCGAGGTAACCCGGGCGCGCGGAATCATCAGTCGACCGGAGAATTTGACCTCCACTTCCACCAGGTCACCATCGGACGCGTCGCCAAGGTCGCCCATGGCAATGCGCATTTCCTTCTGCTTTCGATCCACCGGGATCAGGCGAGCGCCATCCTCGTCCTTGCGAACGATGCCAATATGAGCGCGGCGCGGCTTGTCCAGCACCTTCATAGGCTTGGCGGTGTAGTCTGGGATTGCATCGTCCCCAGCGTCGATACGCGCGAGAATGCGGTCCCCGGGGGCCGGCGCCACGCGAGCGCGCGGGCCCACGAGAACGCGGACGCGCGGCATTTCACCTTCCTCAGGATTCCACTGGGCCGGAAAGGCGTGCAGGTCGTCCGGGTCGGCATCGCCAGGAATGTCGAGCACCGTGACCGGGGGAAGTGCGGCGGTACGGCGGAGCGCCTTGCGGGTCCGCGTGATGACCCCTTCACCTTCGAGTTCGGCCAGCATGTCCTTGAAGGGACGGCGCAGATCGCCGCGGATGCCAAACACCTTGGCCAGATCACGCTTGCCCTTGATGTTGTCTTCCTGGGCAAGCGCTTCGAGCAATTGCTCCCGTGTCGGCAAGCGCTCCGCCACGGGCAGTCGCGGCCGCTTCGGACCAGAGGTGTTCTTTGATTTTGGGGTTTTGGCCATGAATAGCGTGTTCTTGAGGTTCGATCCCTATGTAGGGGATCGGCGGCGCTTTGCCAAACGCGGCCGTCACCATGCACGTGCGCAGAGTCACTCACCCTCTTGTGACAATGGGCGGTGAAAGGCTAGACCTTGGCCAATGCCAAGAAGAGGGGTGGTTTTATGCCCGCCGAAATACTGCCGCTGATCTTCGCCCTGGTGCTGGGATATCTTTCCGGCTCGATACCCTTCGGCCTGATCCTCACCCAAGCTGCCGGCATGGGCGACATAAGGACCATCGGGTCGGGCAATATCGGGGCGACCAATGTGCTGCGCACGGGCAACCGACCGATCGCTGCGGCAACGCTGGTGCTCGATGCACTCAAGGCCGTGGCTCCCATTCTGGTAGCGCGCTATTTCTGGGGTGAGGACGCCGCCCGCGTCGCGGCACTCGGCGCTTTTCTCGGGCATTGCTTCCCAGCCTGGCTGGGCTTCAAGGGCGGCAAGGGGGTCGCGGTAATGATCGGATCCCTCCTGGCCCTCAGTTGGCCCGCTGGCCTGATCTTTTGTGCCGTGTGGCTGCTGATCGCCTTTACCCGCAAAATATCGTCACTTGCCGCGCTGACCGCCGCGGCAACTGCGCCGATCTTTGCCTATGTGTTTACCGGGGAGCGACTCGCCCTCGTCGTAACCGGACTGGCGCTGCTGCTGTTCTTCCAGCACCGCGAGAACATCGTCCGGCTGCTCAAGGGGACCGAGCCGACCATTGGTGGCGGCAAGAAGGCAGGCTGATGCAGGCGGGCCGGGTGACCAGAGAGCTGACGCCGGCCCAACGCATTGCCTGGTTACGGTTGATCCGCACCGACAATATCGGGCCGGTCACGTTCCGGCAGTTGCTCAACCGCTTCGGTTCTGCCGAGGCCGCAATCGAGGCGCTGCCCGAGATCAGCGCGAAGGCGGGCCGGCCGATGTCACCCGTCAGCCAGGCCCGGGCGGAGGATGAACTGGCGGGTCTCAACCGCTATGGCGCGCGCATTGTGGCACAGGGCGAGCCGGGCTATCCCGAGCATCTGCTGCAGATCTCCGGCGCGCCGCCGCTGCTGACCCTGGCGGGTGGCGAGCGGCTGGACTGGCACCGGACTGTCGGGATTGTCGGTGCACGCAATGCGTCGAGCGCCGGGATCAAGATGACCCGAATGCTGGCCGCCGAGCTTGGCGAGGCAGGGTACTCGGTGGTTTCGGGGCTGGCCCGCGGGATCGACACCGCTGCGCATCGGGCGAGCCTGGCGACCGGTACGATAGCGGTGCTGGCGGGCGGCTTTGATCGCATCTACCCGGACGAGAACATCCCGCTGGCACACGACATTCTCGACAATGGCGGGGCTCTGCTGACCGAAATGCCGTTGGGGTGGGAGCCAAGGTCTCGTGACTTCCCAAGACGTAACCGTCTGGTTTCGGGCCTGTCGCTGGGAATTGTCGTTGTGGAAGCCGCCAAGCGCTCAGGGTCGCTGATTACAGCCCGACTGGCGCTTGAACAGAACCGTGATGTGTTTGCCGTTCCCGGTTCTCCGCTCGATCCGCGCGCGGAGGGTGGCAATCTGTTGATCCAGCAAGGTGCGCGGCTGGTGACCAGTGCGGCCGACATCATCGAGGTTGTGAGCAGTGCTGATCCGGCGCGTCAAGCGCTGTTCGAGCCTGAATGGCTACCGGATGAGACCGCCTCGCCGTCTGTCGAGCCGGCATCAGATGACCGTAGCAAGCTTGTTCAATCGCTCAGCACAACGCCAGTTGAGGTGGATGAACTGATTGCCCAGACCGGGATTGCGCCGCAGGTGATGCAGATCCTGCTGCTGGAGCTCGACATTGGCGGACAGATCGAGTGGTCGAGCGGCCAACTGGTGGCGCTACGCTATAGCTAGAGAAATATCGGCTCTTCGTGGAGCGCTATGCCGAAGCGTGCCAGTACCGTTGCTTTGACATGGTTCGCCAAGGCCGCGATGTCGGACTGTTGCGCGCCGCCGTGGTTGACAAGAACGAGGGCGTGCCGCTCGGAAATGCCGGCCGGTCCCATGCGGTAACCCTTCAGACCGGAATTCTCGATTAGCCAGCCCGCGGAGAGTTTTGCGCGTCCGTCAGCCTGCGGGTAGCAGGGGGCCGAGGGAAATTCTTCCAGCACAGGGGCGGCGTTCTCTGTGGTGACAATCGGGTTCTGGAAGAAAGAACCGGCATTTGGTGTCGTCCGCCAGTCGGGCAGCTTGCTGGTGCGTAGCGCGATGACCCGCTCCATGACCTTTTGCGGGTCGAGTTCTGTCGCATCCGCGAGATCCGTGAGGCCGGCGAATCTCAGATTGGGTGTCCATGACTGAGGCAAGGCCAAGCGCACCGAGAGCACGACATATCTGTTTGGATGTCGTTTGAAGGTGCTATCGCGATAGCCGAACGCGCAGTCTTCCTTGTCAATTGTCAGGGTGGCGCCAGACGCCCGATCATAGGCTGTCAGGGAGTGGAATATATCGGCCAGTTCGGCGCCATAGGCGCCAATATTCTGTACCGGTGCAGCGCCGACCGTGCCGGGGATGAATGCCAGGTTCTCAAGTCCACCGACGCCCTGGTTCACTGTCCAGCGCACCAGATCATGCCAAACCTCGCCTGCCGCGGCTTCGATCAGCGTTGCTTGGCTCGTCTGCTGGACGATCGACCGGCCTCGCAGTGCAAGCAGGGCGGTGATGCCATCGAACCGGGAGGACAGCACGACATTGCTGCCGCCGCCCAGAATCCGCAGCGGCAAGTTTTGCGTCGCGGCATAATCGAAGAGTGCCGGCAAAAGGGCAGGCTGATCGATCATCACGGCGAAACGTGAGCGAGCCCGTAGCGCCAGAGTGTTGTGGGCGGTCAGGTCAAAATCAGGAATCAGGGCTGCAGCAATGTCGGTCATCGGCCGCATAGACATCACTTTTGCTGTCCCTCAAGCAAGAGGGTATGCGGCCCCGGCATGGATGGACGGGGCCGCACTTAGTGACTCAGCGGCCGCCTTCGATCTTGCGGTGGCGCTGATTGACCCCTCCGACACCGTAAGGGTAGTCGGACATATCCGGCTTGCTGGCTGCGTTCAGTCGATCCACTTCCTCAGCCGTCAGGGCCAGGCCTGCCGCGCCGAGATTGTCGCTAAGCTGCTGTTCGGTGCGGACACCCAGGATTACCGACGTCACTGCAGGCTGTGCGGCTGTCCAGGCCAGTGCAACCTGCGCCATGCTGACGCCGCGCGCTTTGGCAATGTCTTCGACAGTTCCAATAACGTCCCAGGTGCGCGTTTGTGCGTTGCGGGCCTCGTAGGCCTCCATCCCGCGCTTTGGGTTCTCGCCCAAGCGGCTTGCGCCGGTCGGCATCTGATCACGCTTGTATTTGCCCGAGAGCCAGCCGCCACCGAGTGGAGACCAGGGTAGCAGACCCATTTTGGCGTCCTGACAGGCGGGAACAATTTCGTGTTCAATGTCGCGAACAAGCAAATTGTATTGCGGTTGCAGTGTTACGGGCGCAGCAAAGCCCTGGGCCTTGGCCAGCCATACGGCTTTGGTGAGCTGCCAGCCAAGAAAGTTAGAAAAGCCGTAATAGGCGATCTTGCCGGCGCTGATGGCGTCATCGAGAAAGCGCAGGGTCTCCTCGATCGGGGTCAGCGCGTCCCAGGCATGCATCTGGTAGAGGTCGATCTGCTCGACGCCGAGCCGGCGCAGTGAGGCGTCGAGTGCTTCAGAAAGATGCTTGCGCGAAAGACCGATATGGTTGGGACCATTGCCCATGGGAAAGCGCCCCTTGGTCGCCACAACCAGATCACGCAGCTTTTTGCTCTTCAGCCAGCGGCCCACGATTTCCTCGGATACACCGGCCGAGTAGACATCGGCAGTGTCGAGGAAGTTGCCGCCAGCCTCGACATAGGCGTCCATCAAGGCGTGTGCGTCGGCTTCGTTGGTTTCAGCCCCGAAGGTCATGGTGCCCAGGCATAGATGCGAAACGACGGCACCGCTGTTGCCGAGATTGCGATACTCCATTGATTTTCTTCCTCGATTGCGTCGGCCATGATTGCCCATCTTGTGCGACAGCAAGTGCGGCTTAGTCAGGCATGGCGATTGTTTGCTAGAGCGCAGGACGCGCTTCGCCATCTGAGCATGTATGGAAGATCATGTGCAAGGTCTGTATCGTCGAATGCCGATGTATTGAAGATGGTCCTGTTCTGCCTCCCCGTTGACACCGGCACCGGCCTTCACCATGTTGCGCGCTCTTTGAGTTAGTCGTTGCGGAAAGCTATTCCATGAAGGTCGTCGTCGTTGAAAGTCCGGCTAAAGCCAAGACAATCAACAAATATCTGGGCAAGGACTACGAGGTCCTGGCCAGCTTCGGCCACATTCGTGACCTGCCTGCCAAGGACGGCTCAGTCCGCCCGGATGAAGATTTCGCCATGTCATGGGAAGTCGATACGGCGGCAAAAAAGCGCATTTCCGACATCGCTTCAGCGCTCAAAGGGGCCGACGGACTGATCCTGGCAACTGACCCGGATCGGGAAGGCGAGGCGATCTCCTGGCATATTCTGGATGTGCTGCGCGCGAAGAAAGCGCTCAAGAAGGACACGCCGGTCCAGCGCGTGGTGTTCAACGCCATTACCAAGGACGCGGTGACGGCCGCCATGGCTGCACCCCGCGACATCGATATGCCGCTGGTGGACGCCTATCTGGCCCGTCGTGCCCTTGACTATCTGGTTGGGTTCACCCTGTCGCCGATCCTCTGGCGCAAGCTGCCTGGCTCGCGTTCGGCGGGGCGGGTGCAGTCGGTGGCCTTGCGGCTGGTGTCGGATCGAGAGCGCGAGATCGAGAAATTCCGGCCCGATGAATACTGGTCCGTCGAGGCGCAACTGGCACAGGACGGCAAGAGCTTTGTCGCGCGGCTGTTTGCCGTTGATGGCAAGAAGACCGACAAGCTCGACATCAAGACCGGCGAAGATGCCCAGGCGCTCAAAGAGCTGATTGAGGCCGGCCAGTTCAACGTTGCCAATGTCGAGAAGAAGCCGACCAAGCGCAATCCCTACGCGCCCTTTACGACTTCGAGCCTGCAGCAGGACGCGTCTTCGCGGCTGGGGCTGTCGCCGAACCGCACCATGCAGATCGCACAGCGTCTCTACGAAGACGGGTTGATCACCTATATGCGAACCGACGCGGTGCAAATGGCCCCTGAGGGCATTGCCATGGCCCGCTCGGTGATCGGGAAGTATTTTGGGGCGGAATATCTGCCTGAAAAGGCTCGCATCTATCAGTCCAAGGCCAAGAATGCGCAGGAAGCGCACGAAGCAATCCGGCCGACGGACATGTTCAAGCGGCCCGAGAGCCTCAACCTCGATGCCGATCAGGCAAAGATTTACGGTCTTATTTGGAAGCGGACGCTCGCGAGCCAGATGGCGTCAGCCGAGATCGACCGCACCTCGGTGGATATCGCTGTCAATGTGCCCGGCCGGGCCGCAACCCTGCGCGCGACCGGATCGGTGGTGAAGTTCCCAGGCTTTCTGACCCTTTACGGGGTAGAGGCCAAATCTGACAATGACAATGACAGCGACGGCGACGACGAAGGCCGCGAATTGCCCCCTCTGGCCGTCGGCGACAAGCCTGAGCTGAAAAAGGTGGAGATCGAGCAGCATTTCACCCAGCCGCCGGCGCGTTACACTGAAGCGAGCCTGATCAAGAAGATGGAAGAGCTGGGCATTGGCCGGCCGTCGACCTATGCGGCGACCCTGACCACGCTCAAGGATCGCGACTACGTCAAGCTTGAGGGCAAGGCGCTGCATCCCGAGGATCGTGGGCGCATCGTGACCTCGTTCCTGGAGAGCTTCTTTTCCCGCTACGTCGAGTACGATTTTACCGCCCATCTCGAAGAGCAGCTCGATCAGGTTTCGGCAGGCGAACTCGACTACAAGGTGCTGCTGCGTGACTTCTGGAAGGATTTCACGGTCGCCACCGAGGAGATCAAGGATCTACGCGTGTCGGAGGTGCTTGATGCGCTCAATGACATGCTGGCCGACCATATCTTTCCGGCCAAGGAAGATGGTTCGGACCCGCGCAAATGTCCCACTTGTGAAACCGGCACGCTGTCGCTGAAGCTTGGCAAGTTCGGGGCCTTTATCGGCTGCTCGAACTATCCCGAGTGCAAGCACACCATGCAGCTTTCGGACGCCGCCACAGGTCAGTCATCCGAGGCCGCCACCGGCGATGGTGTGTTGGGCACGGATCCGGCCAGCGGCGAAGAGGTGTTTCTCAAGTCTGGCCGTTTCGGACCCTATGTGCAGCTTGGTGAGGGCAAGGAGCCCAAGCGCTCGTCTCTGCCGAAAGGTTGGGATGCCGCCAGCCTGACTTTGGAAAAGGCGCTGCAATTGCTCTCGCTCCCACGCGAGGTGGGCCTGCATCCGGAGACGGGGTTGCCGATTTCGGCGGGGCTGGGCCGGTATGGGCCGTTCCTGTTGCATGACGGCAAATATGCGAACCTGCCCGAGGTGGAGGAAGTCTTCACGGTTGGGATCAACCGTGCCGTTGACCTGATTGCACAGAAGGCCGCCAATGGTGGCCGGGGTGGACGCGGGGCGGCGGTAGCCGCGATCCAGACTTTCGAGCATGACGGTGGACCGATCACTGTGCGCTCGGGACGTTATGGACCCTATGTCAATCAGGGTAAGATCAACGCCACTTTGCCAAAGGACCTCAAGCCCGAGGACGTTACGCTGGAGCAGGCGATTGCATTGATTGCCGCTCGGGCGGAGGCGACAGGCGGCAAGAAGAAGGCGCCGGCGAAGAAAGCAGCTGCAAAGAAACCCGCGGCAAAAAAAGCGACCGCCAAGAAGGCGGCACCGAAGAAGGCTGCCGCCAAGAAGCCGGCCAGTTCGGAAGATGTGCCGTTCTGAGGCGGCGCTTTAGCCGATCGTGCGTTCGAGCACGCTGAGCCAGTTTTCGAGCGCGATCTTGCGGACGAGTTGCTCGCCATAGCCACGGTCCAGCAGGGCCTGAAGCAGTTTGGGAACGCCGGTGACGTCGCCGATCTCTGCCGGCACCATCGCGCCATCGAAATCACTGCCAAGGGCTACTCCGTCCTCGCCAAGCGCTTCCAGTAGTGCGTCGACGTGGCGAACCATGAGGTCGATGGGCGTGTCGGCTAGAAATCGCCCATCGGGCCGCAGAAAGCCGGTGGCGAAGTTGAGGCCGACCACGCCGCCGCTTTCCCGGATGGCAGCCAGCTGCCAATCAGTCAGATTGCGGGTGCACGGGCATATCGCATGCACGTTTGAGTGCGTGGCCACCAAGGGCTTGCTGGAGATGGCCGCGACATCGCGGAAGCCGGCGGCATTGAGGTGGCTGAGGTCAATCATGACGCCGCGCTGGTCGCAGATACGTACCAGTTCCTTGCCTGCATCAGTCAGGCCCGGCCCGATATCGGGGTCGGCATTGAATCGAAAAGGAACGCCGGTGCCAAAGGCATTCGCGCGGCTCCAGGTGATGCCGATCGAGCGCAGGCCGGCGGCATGGAGAACCTCGAAGGACTGGAAATCGGTGTCGATGGCCTCGGCGCCCTCGATGTGGAAAATAGCCGCTAATCTGTTGTTCTTTATGGCATTTGTGAGCTCGCCCACCGAGCGGCAGACGGACAAGGCGCCGGCGCGCTCGAGCTGCAGTAGCAAGGCGGCCATGCCGAGGGTCGATTTTTGCGCGTCCGCGAGGTCAAGCTGAGGCGGCAATTGGCCTTTTGCGTAATCCGGGGCGGCGGCGACTTGGGCCAGTCCGGCCTTAAGTGGCGGGGGGAAGATGGCGAAGAAACCGCCGGCCATGCCCGCTGAACGGGCGCGGGGCAGGTCGATGTGACCCTCCTGGCTACCCTTGATGAACAAATCCAGCTTGTCGGCACGAGCGTGGTCGAGCAGGCGCAACAGGGTGTCGTTGTGGCCGTCAAAAAATGGAATGGTCACGCGGCATCCTCGTGCATGAAGACACTCTTGCCACCAACGATGGTGCGCATGACCTTGCCCTGCATGCGGGCGTCCTCAAAGCTGGTGTTGCGCGAGCGGGAGCGGAAACTCTTCTCGCTAACCTGCCAAGGATAGTCGAGGTCGATCAGGATGAGATCGGCGGGTGTGCCCCTGGCGATGCGGCCTGTCTCCAGCCCGAGGATTTCGGCTGGACGGCAGGTCATGGCCCGCAGAATGGTCGTGAGAGCGACGTCACCTGAATGCAAGAGCCGCAGGGCAGCGGCTAGCAGGGTCTCAAGGCCAATCGCGCCGTTGGAGGCTTCGGCAAAGGGCTGGCGCTTGACCTCGGTGTCCTGGGGATCGTGATCGGAATGAATTGTGTCGATGACGCCTGAGTTCAGCGCCTCGATCATGGCCTGGCGGTCATCTTCGGTGCGCAAAGGCGGCGTCAGCTTGAAGTAAGTCCGATAGCGACCAATGTCGTTCTCGTTGAGGCAAAGATGGTTGATCGAAATACCCGCCGTAACCTTATTGTTACGGGATTTGGCGGTTTCGAGCAGATCAGCGGAACCAGCAGTTGAAATTTGTGCAGCGTGATAGCGCACCCCAGTCAAGGCCGCCAATTGCAGGTCGCGCGCAAGCGGGATAGTTTCGGCCTCGCGCGGGATGCCTTTGAGACCCAAAACTGTCGCAAACAGCCCTTCATTCATCACGCCTTCGCCGGTCAGGCCGGCATCGGACAGGTGGTGGACAAAGGGCATGTCGAAGTTTGCGGCATAGCCCATGGCGCTGCGCAGCAGTGATGTAGACTGGATCGA
>Ga0098074_1001449_pt1 | contig 12055 bp, 20 predicted proteins | sample 32_taG_FD_75064 | JGI IMG/M metagenome (GOLD analysis project Ga0098074, IMG submission 75064) | Marine viral communities from the Gulf of Mexico - 32_GoM_OMZ_CsCl metaG | ecosystem: Environmental > Aquatic > Marine > Oceanic | place: Atlantic Ocean: Gulf of Mexico | collected 2015-07-12
AATCAAATTAAATTAAATTAAATGATAGTAAAAAATCTGAACTTTGGCGATGACGCCAGAGATCAGGTATTTAAAGGAATAGAAAAACTCACAAATGCTGTTAGCTCCACATTAGGAGCTAGCGGTAAATGTGTAATATTAGAAGATGCTAGTGGTAACCCTATTATTACAAAAGATGGAGTAACTGTAGCAGATTCAATTATTCTTTTAAATCCTGTAGAAAACATGGGTGCAACGCTAATTAAAGAAGCTGCACGTAAAACAGTAAGAGAAGCTGGTGACGGAACTACTACCGCAACTATATTAGCACACGCTATATTAAATGAAGCATATAAGCATATAGATAAAACAAATAGTAGAGAAATAAAAGATGGTATTTTATGTGCTACAAATAAAGTTATAAAATATCTAAATAAAGTATCAGTACCAGTTGAAGATAAAATTAAACAAATTGCTACTATATCTACAAATAATGATAGTGAGCTTGGTGAGTTAATTGCTGAGGCATTTATAGCAGTAGGTAAAACAGGTGTAGTAATTATGGAACCTTCACAACACGGTGAAACTAGAGTTGAAGTTGTAGAAGGTGTTGAATATGATAAAGGATTATTAAACCCTAACTTTGTAACAAACAAAGAAAGTAATACTGCTGAGTTAGAAAATCCTTTAGTATTAATAGTTGATTCTAAAGTTGAATCAATTAGACAAATACAAAATGTATTAGAATACGTTATTAAAAATAAAAAAGCTTTATTTATTATTGGCGAAGTAGAACCACCAGTTTTATCAGCATTAGTAATGAATAAAATGAAAGGTAACATTAAAGTTAATATTGTTGATCCACCAGCTTTTGGTTTAAGACGTAAAGAAATACTAGAAGATATTGCATTACTTACAAATTCGCAAATAATAAACGAAGATTTAGGTGATGATTTAAATACAATTGAAGTTGATTATTTAGGCACATGTTTAAAAACAACTACTAACAATGATCAAACTATAATACAAGTTGAAAGTATTAGTGAAGAAGTTGAAAACATAATTTCTGATATCAAAAACAAATTATCTAAAAAACTCAAAGCTCACGAAGTAGTGGGTTATGAACATAGATTAGCTCGTTTATCTGCTAAAGTTGCAGTTGTAAAAGTAGGTGCAAATTCAGATATTGAACTAAAAGAAAAACAAGATAGAGTTGAAGATGCTATATGTGCTACTAAAGCCGCTATAAAAGAAGGTATTGTTCCAGGTGGTGGAATAGCTTTATTAAATGCTTCACAAAATATTAAACATGATAATATTGGTGAAGAAATTTTATTAAAAGCAATATCATATCCTTTTAATACAATACTTAATAATGCTGGAATAAAAAATGATATACCAATAGTCAGAGAAGGCCATGGTATTGATGTAGTTACAGGAAATATGGTACAAATGGTAAAAGAAGGTATTATTGATCCATTGTTAGTTACTAAAAGTGCACTAACAAATGCGGCTTCTGTAGCAACTACAATATTATCAACTGATTGTGTAATTAATAATATACGTGTCGATGAAAGCAGTAGGAAATAATTTAATTATACAAAAAGTTGAAGAAAATATAACTAAGTCTGAAGGAGGTTTATTATTAAATAAAAACGATAGAGCAGATATTAGATATATTGAAGCAAAAATAATCTCCGTAGGAGATACTATAAAAGGTTTAGATAAAGGCAATACTATATTTTATGATAGACATGCTGGACATTCTATTGAAATAAATAACAATACTTATCAAGTTATTAAGGCGCAAGACGTCGTCGTTGTTTTATGAGAAGGCTATCGGCAGGAGATTTAAAAGATCTTAATCTGCTTAAACACTATCGCATTATCCGTAAGTGGGCTTGTAAAAACAACGGCTTAACTGATGCTGATTTAGAATTACTTATTTATTTAGACTGTATAGATATGTTTACTATCAATGATTTTAAAATGGGTACATATTCATATAGTTGGGACAATAGAAGGTGGAATAAACTAATACAAAATGATTGGGTTGTAGTATGGAGATATAGAAACAGAACCACTCAAAAATATAATATATATAAAGTTTCTTTTAAAGGTAAACAATTAATACAAAGAATTTACCGTATAATGTTAGGTGAAGATGATATACCTACAAGTGAACGTAGAAACTCTATTATGAAAGGTAAAAGTTATATGGATAAAGTATTACAAACATCCATATATAATGTAAACAAAGATAAAAATAGATAATATGGGAGCATCAGCAGCAGCAAGCGCAGCATTCGGTGGAGGTGGTGGAGGCGCAACACAATCTCAAAACTTAGCACAACATATGGCACGTATGGAAGCAATGCGTAGGCGAGGTGGTTTGTCTATGGGCTCAATCATATCTGACATGATAGCAGCAGCTCAAAGACCACAAATTGGAACTGCATCTAGTATTAATAATCAAGATCCAAACAATTTAAGTTCTACAGGATTTGGAGGTGTAGTTACACAAAATAACAACATGATGAATCCTGGTGAAGCACAATTAGCTACAGGTGCTCCAGAAGAAGATTATGGTCAAGGATATAGAACTAACTGGAAAGGAGGTTTTGCAGGTCCAACAGGAGGAGGTGTGCTAACAGCTGGTATGGCAGTAGGTGATGCACCAATTGCAACAGCTGGAAACTTTAATCCACAAACAGAATTTGCAGCTGCTCGAATGTTTGGAAATGGAACTCAATTTGCAAAACCAAAAAAATTAATAAATTTATAAATAAATAATTATGAATCATAAACATTACAAAGTAGACCCAGGCCACACTAAAGATATGGGTGGTAAAAGAGGTGGAATAGTTGGAGAAACTCATATATGGGACGGACCATTAAGCCAAGTTGGTAGATTGCATGGTGAAGGTTGGAGCGCTGGTATATATGGTATGAAATTAAAAACTGATGCTGTTCCTTATTCACCAGGTCCAATAACATTAAAAGCACAAAAATAAAATGGCACTATTTAACAAAGCAATTCCGGTTTTATTAAGCGATACTATAAATATACCTCAACCAGGTGAATATATATCTGCTGCAAGTAGCACAGGTGGTGCAACAATTACCACAGCGGGTGCTGAATTTAAAGGTCAATATAATCCAGCTAGAACAGGTTATAGTAATAGAGTTGCTGTAGGCGATGTAGTATATGTAGATAGTAACGCTACAGGTCGTCCAGAATTTATTACTCAAGTAACAAATGTTGATAGTGATACGGTTTTAACAGTAGATCCACCAGTTGGAGGGATTGCTGCACCTTATAATTACAAAATATATAGAAGTAATGGAGGATTAAACAATGTAACTTCAGGTAATCCAGGTTATACATTAATTGGACCATTTGCTACTAACACAGTATTAAACGTAATACCAGCTGGTCAGGATAGTCCAGTTTTTATTAAACCAAATGATACATCAGATTTAGGTATGGAACAAGTATTGGTACAAAGAGTACTTGCTACAAACTCAGTTGATGTAACAGAATATGGTTTGGTAGCGTTAGAAAAGTCAGACGATTATTAAATAAATAAACAAAAATAAAAATTAGAAATTATGGGATACAAACAAAACAATCCGTTACCAATGATGAAATCAGCTATGAAAATGATGAAGGCTGAGAAAAAAGCAGGTATGCACAGAGATTCAGCTATGTACATGAACTCACCAATGTACAAAGAATCAAGAGAATTAAAAGATATGCCAATAGTAGATATTGAAAAAGGCGATGCTAAAGGTTCTCCAGCTAAAATGAATCATTCAGAAGGTACACCAGCTAATCATTATTTTGATCCAATGCACAAACAGCATAAAGATGATCACAAGCCAAAGAAAAAAGGTTCTCCAGCAAAAGCTGCTAAACCAGATTATATTGATATTGATAAAGATGGTGACACATCTGAAAGTATGAAAGAAGCTGCTAAAGACAAAAAGAAAGGTTCTCCAGCTAAAAAATACGATAGAGTTGTATTAGGTGGAAACAAAGGTGACAAGTCTAAAACTAAGCCAGGTAAGAAAGATTATGAAGGAAAAGGATCACCAGCTAAAAAAGAAGGTATGTCTAAAAAAGAAGCAAAAGACTTAGGTAGAGTAATTAGAACAGCTGAAGGTAAAGCGACTAAAAAAGACGAAAGAAAAAACAAAAGAGATACTAAAAAGACTATGCGTCATGTAAAAAAACATGGTAGTGGTCTAAAAATGGATTAATTATGGGAAGAGGATATAGTGGTAATCACCCTCGTTTTTCACACAAACAAGACGAGAGATACGATGCTAAAGAAGCATATAATAAAGATCTTACTGCATCAGCTCGTTTGCATTATTTAGAAAATGATAGACACGATCATGAATCACCAGCTCATTCTCACTGTTCACCAATGCATATGCATACTGATCGTCATATAAGAAGACAAGCTGAAAGAATAGCTAGAAAAAATGAAGGAGATGTTCAAGACATTTATTATGAATTAAAATCTAGAGCAGCTGAAGATGAAAGATCAGGTAGAAAAAGAAGTAATGATGAAAGATCAGGTGAAGAAAGAAGAAAAGATATAGATGAAATGATCTATGAAAGACCTGATTCACCAATGAATGCATGTGCTAAATCAGAAGGTGGAAGCGGATGTATTAAACAAATGGGTGGAGCATGGAGAGTAATTAGTAATAAAACTGATAAACCTTGGCCAGCTAAATATGCTAGTAAATCAAAAGCAGAAGCTGCATTAAGAGGTTATCACGCGGGATAATATGGATACTTTAGGTAAATTTAAAACTAATTTTCTAAAAGACAGAAGTTCTTTTAAGATAGGTTTTAATAATAGATCACCATTAAGTCAATATAAAAGTACTATGCCGACTGAGTTTGCAGTATCAAAATTATCTCCTACTATAACAAAAGATGGTGAATCAATTTTAGTTCCAGATGATGGTAGGCTTGAAGCTGGAAAAATGATTGGTGAAGCGATAAGTGAAGCAGGTCAAACAATAGGTAAAGCTATTGAAAAGAAACAGTTTAATACAATTGTCGATAACTTAGCTGATCATAGTGAAAAATGGTTGAAAGAAAATCCTGATAAAACTCAAGAAGATTATAATGAAAAGTTCAGTGATCATATTGCAGCCTTTAAAAATAGGTATGAAGAATATGAAGATAAATATGGAAGAAAAGGATATAGAAAAAAACAAAAATAACAGTCATGGATCTGTATAAAACCAAAGAAACTTAGAAATATATAATAACATTAAAAACAAAAAACATGGCAAAATTTATTAACTTTAACATTGTTGGTGGATATGATCAAGTTGCTGCAAGTGCAGAACCATCATTAGATGGTGATAACTTAGTAGCTGTTGATAGTATTTTAAGTGTAAAAGCAGTAGCTGCTGCTGGTGGTGAGTATCAAGTTATTTTACAATTAACAGGTGGTTTAACAGCTACTGTTACTTGTTCTACAGATGCTGAAGCTACTGATCCAGCTCTATCTATACCAACAGCAAGTAACTATTTAGCTTTTATGAAAAAAGCTGTTAATAGAGCAATTACTGCTAACCCAGGTGGTGTAAAAGCAAGTGTTATTTTACCAATAGACAGTGATGATCCTAATGCAAAATATGATGAAACACTTAGAGTATATTGGAAAGATATATTAATAGCTTAATATGAAACCTAGAGGTTTAGGCGATAGTATAGCTAACTTCACACAAAAAACAGGAATTAAGGCTGCTGCGCAGAGAATCGCGAGTAGCCTTAATAAACCCTGTGGATGTCAGCAAAGACAAGACTATTTAAATAAAAAATTTCCTTATAAACAATGAAAATAAGATTAAGTAGTGGGTTTAAAATAAACCCTCCATTTCAACAGGACACTACACCTATCTATGCTACTGATCTTGAAGAAGGAGTTTTAGGTAAAGCAAATAATAATGGTACTATACTGATATCAGATAAAATAACAGATCCAGAAGAAAGGCGAAGTGTTATAGAACATGAAAAAGTACATTTAGATCAAATGAAGCGAGGTGATCTAGATTATGATGATGACTTTGTTTATTGGAAAGGTAAAAAATATTCACGCGACGATATGAAAGAAGGTGCTCAAGATTTACCCTGGGAGGCTGAAGCATACGCGAAAACAGATCCATTTGAAAAATATTAATTATGGGATACAAACAACACAATAATCCATTTAGCAGAAAAATTTCTAGTCCATTAAAACACAATGTAACTAATGCAGCTGGTGAACCATGGAGACATGGTCATAGAAGCAGTGGTAAAGTTTTTTCACTTGAAGCTAAAAATATAGTTGGTAGTTCAAAATTTGGTGAAAGACCTAATAGAGCAGTTAGAAGTAAAGAAACAGGAACAAAAAGATTATCTGAAGAAAGAGGTGGAGGAAGAGCTACTGAAAAAAATTATGCTTTAGATTATGCTAGACAAATAGCTGATATGTATAATAGAGGTGAACTAGTTGGAGGTCAATTTATAGCCGATGATTTTTATAAAAGAAAAGCTAAAACTACTCTTAAAAAAGGTAAATTAAAAATAAAACCTAGATTTAAACGTATTGGAGATGCTGAAAGATACAACGTGCAATATGCTGATATGCAAGAAGGATTTGATCCAGAAGTTGGTTTTCAAGCTGCTGAAACACAATACACCCCAGAGCAAATATATGATATGATGGTTCAAGGTGGCGGAATGGTTAGTATTGTAGATGGTAAAATTGTAGCAGGTAATCCTAATGAAGTAAAATATGAGTTATCTGATGACGATTATAATAGAGCTGCTCTTGCTGGAACTAAGAGATATAATACTAAAATTTTTGATTCTGGTTATGTTCCTGAAGGTTATATGATTGACGAAAGATCAAACGCGAGTAATAGTCCTTTAAATCAAACAGAGGATCCTGGAGGAGAAAACGATGAAAGAAGTAATCAAACTTTTAATTTAAAAGAAGGTTATAATTATGATGAACCAGTAGTAACAGTAACAGAAGGTGAATGGATAGATGATCCTAATAATCCTGGTCAACAAATGAGAGTTATAACAACAGATGAAACTATCACAGGAAGAAAAGAAAATTTAAATCCAGTTGGTCCAAAGGGTCCTCAATCTGAAAACTGGACTAAATTAAAAGAAGATATATGTTCTGGTGAATATTTTAGAAGAACTGGAAAAACAGGAGATACTAGTATTTGCGATGATGTGCAAAATATAAGTAACACTGTAACTGAATATAGAACTATAGAAGTTGAACCACCAGTTGAACCACCAGTTGAACCGCCAGTTGAACCGCCAGTTGAAGAACCAGTTGTAGTTGTAGATAGATTTAACACAGATTCAGGTTCTTTACAAGGTAAAGGATTGGAATTACAATTGCCTCAAATGAGCATGCCTGATTTACAAGCTTTATTTAGACAAAAAACTGGCAAAAGCTGTAGTGGGTGTCGAAGAGCTAGAATGATAGATGTAATATTGGGTAGAAGAAGCGGTTAATATGTCTAAAAAACAATTTAAAGATACAACAGTCGGACAATTATTGTTTGGCGCAGCATCTGTAATAAATCCTACATTAGGAAATATATTACAAGGTGTAACATCTCCTAAAGAAGCAATAGCTGAAATAACTAAATCAGATGTTTCTTTAGAGGATAAAATTAAATTACAACAATTAATATACGAACAACAGAATAAAGAAATAGAAGCTATAACATCAAGATGGCAAGCTGATTCTATGTCAGATTCATGGTTAAGTAAAAATGTACGACCACTTGTTTTAGTATGGTGTATTGTTGTATTTTCTTTTGCAGGTATACTTGATAGTGTAGACGCTATTGCATTTACTATACATGACACTTGGAATGATACTTTTGAGAAGGTTATGATGTCAGTAATCTTAGCCTATTTTGGCGGACGTACGACAGAAAAAGCAACAAGTATATTTAAAAGTAAAAATTTATAATAACAAGTAATTATACACTTAGAAATTAAATTAAATTAAATATTATGAAAAAATTATTATTAAGTATAACTATGCTATTTAGCATTGCTATGCACAGTCATGATTTAAGCGATAAATTAAGAGGCGCTTGGTCAAGTGAAAACACAAGTTATTATGTTGTAATATTACACAACGAAGATAATGGTTATGAATTAGTTAATTTTTCTTTTGCAGAAAATCAAACATTAAAAGAAACTGTAATAGAAGAAGGTAAAGATTATATTAAAACTAAAGTATATAATCCAACTAATGATTTTGAAACTTTTATTACTTATACTTTTGTAGATGGTGAATTACATTGTACATTTGAAGGAAAATCAAATCATGTTACTGTTTATAAAAGATATTGGTTAATGACAAATTAAATTAAATAAAATGGCAGAAAATAAAATAACTAAAGAAGAATTAGAAAAAGTTGTAGATTTTCAAAATAAACTTTATAAAATCACAACTGATATTGGAGTTCTTGAAACTCAAAAGCATGCAGCTTTACATGAATTGGCTGGTGTTAATCAAGAACAAGAAGAATATAAAAAAGTATTAGAAGAGAAGTACGGATCAATAAATATAAATTTAGAGGACGGTACTTATACTGAAATAAAGAAAGATGAATAATGTAATAAGAAAGATCAGTATAGGTTCTGACTATAAAAATGATGCTATGCATTATTCTATAGGTCAACAAGTTTATGGTGGTCACGAAATATCTCACATCTTATTTGATGAAAAAGATAATTCATATAATATTTACATAAAGAAAAACAATGAAGTATTACCATGGAAAAAATTTAATTCTAACATGGCTATATCAATTGAATATGATTTAGAATATTAATGAATAGTTTATATGATTTTATAGTAAAGCCTATCGGAGAAGGTAGATATAACAATAGTAAAAAAATAGGTGAAAAAGAATTAATTTTAAATACTAAAATTGAATCTTGGAAATTTGTTAATAGATTTGCTGAAGTTATATCTACACCGTTGGCTATTACTACTAATATAAAAAAAGGCGATACTATAGTTGTACATCAAAACGTATTTAGAAGATTCTATAATATGCAAGGTAAACAAGCTAATAGTCGTTCTTATTTTAAAAAAGATTTATACTTTGTTTCACCAGATCAAATATATTTATACAAAAATACAGGTGAATGGCAAAGTTTTGGTGATAGATGCTTTGTAAAACCAATAAAAAATTCTGACAATTTAAGGAATAGAAAAGAACAGCCTTATGTTGGAATAATAAAAATAAGTAATAACACGCTAGAGGCATCTAATATTAACCCAGGTGACATGATTGGGTTTAAACCTGGCGCTGAATGGGAGTTTTTCATTGATAACGAGCGTCTTTATTGTATGAAATCAAATGATATTGTAATTAATTATGGACACAAAGAAAATAAAGAAGAATATAATCCAAGCTGGGCGCATAGCAGTTGATGAATTAATTAAAGTTGCTAAAGAGCCGATTATTGATTTTGGTCCTGATATATCTGCTGATAGATTAAAAAATGCAGCAGCAACAAAAAAACTAGCAATATTTGATGCGTTTGAAATATTATCTAAAATAAATGAAGAAGAAAATATTATTGAAGGTAAAGTAGAACAAGAAACTAAAAAGCCGAAAGAATTTAAAGGCTTTGCAGAAGGGAGGTCAAAATAATGTATCAACAAAGTTTATATAAAGTATTAGATGATCATATAAAACCTAAAATTGTTAATAAAAACAATAAATATAAAAAATGGGAATATGGTTATAACGTAGAGCATGATGTTGTAATCATAAGCAAAACAGGTCAAATAGGTGAAATTTTAGAAATACAAAATTTAAAAATAGCGTTACCAAAAGCTAAAGATGTCTATAAGTTTGAATCAGATAGATTTGAATATAAACCTTTACCCAAAGAATTAAAAAGAATTAAAACGATATTTGATTGGGAAGAATATCCGTTGGACTTTAAAGAAACATGGTATGATTACATCGATAAAGAATTTGCTCGTAGAGAAGAAGGTTTTTGGTTTTATAACAAAGGCAATCCTACTTACATTACTGGCACTCATTATATGTACCTGCAGTGGTCCAAAATTGATGTTGGGAAACCAGACTTTAGGGAGTCAAATAGATTATTCTTCATTTTCTGGGAAGCTTGTAAGGCAGATTCACGATCCTATGGAATGTGTTACCTTAAGAACAGGCGTTCCGGGTTTTCTTTCATGGCATCAGGAGAGGTGGTTAACTTGGCAACCATATCGTCCGACAGTAGGTATGGTATATTATCAAAGTCCGGTCCTGACGCTAAGACCATGTTCACAGATAAGGTGGTTCCAATATCGGCCAATTATCCTTTCTTTTTCAAGCCAATACAGGACGGAATGGATCGTCCCAAAACCGAGCTCGCATATCGTGTCCCGGCGAGCAAGCTCACAAGGCGTAAACTCACAGCAAACGAGACGCAGCCAGACTTACAGGGTCTCGACACCACAATCGATTGGAAGAACACGGGTGACAACTCCTACGATGGGGAGAAACTCAAACTCCTCGTTCACGACGAATCCGGTAAGTGGGAAAAGCCGAACAACATCCTCAACAACTGGAGGGTTACGAAAACCACGTTAAGGTTAGGTAGTAGAATTATTGGAAAATGTATGATGGGTTCAACCTGTAATGCATTAGATAAAGGAGGTGATAATTTTAAAAAATTATATTATGACTCAGATGTCACAAAAAGAAATGCGAATGGACAGACTCGTTCGGGACTCTATTCTTTGTTCATACCTATGGAATGGAACTACGAAGGATACATTGATTCTTATGGAATACCTGTTTTCGACACTCCGACCGACCTTATTAAAGGACCACAAGGAGTTCCTATAACTTTAGGAGTTATAAATTATTGGCAAAATGAAGTTGATGGATTAAAAGATGATCAAGACGCTTTAAATGAATTTTACAGACAGTTTCCTAGAACTGAAGAACATGCATTTAGAGATGAAGCAAAATCATCATTATTTAATCTTACAAAAATATATGAGCAAATTGATTGGAATGCAGATTCAAAGTATTCCTCAATGATTACTCAAGGTAATTTCCAGTGGTTGGGTGGAATAAAAGATACATCAGTAATATTTGTGCCACAAAATAATGGTAGATTTTTTGTATCATGGACACCACCACAAAGATTACAAAACAATATAATACATAAATTAGGTAAAAAATATCCTGGCAATGAACATCTTGGAGCATTTGGATGTGATAGTTATGATATATCAGGTACGGTAGATAAACGTGGATCAAAAGGATCATTACACGGGTTAACTAAGTTTAGCATGGAAGATGTACCGCCTAATCATTTCTTTTTAGAATATATAGCTAGACCACAAACAGCTGAAATATTTTTTGAAGATGTATTAATGGCTTGTGTATTTTATGGTATGCCAATACTTGCAGAAAATAATAAACCAAGACTTTTATATCATTTTAAACGTAGAGGATATAGAGGTTATGCAATGAATAGACCAGATAAAATATATAACAAATTATCAGTAACAGAAAGAGAGATTGGTGGAATACCTAACTCTAGCGAAGATATTAAACAAGCACACGCTGCAGCAATTGAAAGTTATATAGAAACATATGTAGGATTAAGAAATGATAATACATATGGAGATGTTTATTTTCAAAGAACATTAGAAGATTGGGCAAAATTTGATATAAATAATAGAACAACTCATGATGCTTCTATTAGTTCAGGACTAGCGATCATGGCTTGTAATAAAAATAAATATAGACCTGTTCCTAAAATTGTAAGACAAAGTTATGATTTAGGAATAAAAAAATTTGATAATAGTGGGTTGTTATCTAAAATTATAGATTAAATGAAAAGTGTATACACAAATGGTAATAGTATTTTTCCTAGCCAAGTAGTTAGTGACGCAGAAAAAGCCAGTTGGGAATATGGTGAGAGAGTAGCTCAAGCTATAGAACAAGAATGGTTTAGTCAGGGTAGAACAAATGG
>Ga0098074_1001450_pt1 | contig 12051 bp, 11 predicted proteins | sample 32_taG_FD_75064 | JGI IMG/M metagenome (GOLD analysis project Ga0098074, IMG submission 75064) | Marine viral communities from the Gulf of Mexico - 32_GoM_OMZ_CsCl metaG | ecosystem: Environmental > Aquatic > Marine > Oceanic | place: Atlantic Ocean: Gulf of Mexico | collected 2015-07-12
GGTTCTTGGACTCCTCGCCCTGATAACTTATGGAGCCAAGGCCCTCTCGATAAAGTGGTTGGTATCAACTATATGATTAACCACAGAGAGAACGGTAAGAATGATGCTATAGATAAGTTCATTTATCCAGATAGAGCTTATGTAGGGGATGTAGAAGAAATATACGACGAAGTAACAGGGCATACTAAGTATATTCTTCCTGAAGGTGGTTCTGTACAAGATATTCGTCCAGACAGCACTGTCCTTACATTCGATAACCAGATTATGATGCACAGGGACTTAGCCCGTCAGAGTGCTCGTTTACCTCAGCAGTTAATGGGTTTTAAGGTAGCAGGGGAACAAACAGCTACAGAGTACCAAGGCTTAATTGATGGTGCATTCCGTGGCTTTATTAACAAGACTACACAATTTGAAGAGGATGTCTTAGAGCCTTCTGTAGCCGCAGAATTACAAGTAGCCTTAGATAACTTCACAAGTGTTATTAAGATTTTAGAAGAAGACGAACAAGGCGTACTGCTTACACAACAAGTTACAGAGGATGACCTCAAGAGCAATGGTAAGCTTATTCCTATGGGTAGTAAGCGTTTCTCTCGACAGTTACAACAACTGCAAGGTTTGAATCAACTAGCTAATACGAACTTAGGTACTATTATCGGTGAGCACTTGGATACGTTCCAGTTAGCTAAGGTAGTAGAAGAGTTATACGGATTCGATAAGTTTAATTTTATTAAGAAGTTCAGGGCTATTGATGAGCAAGTAGAGCGAGAGAAGAAGAGCATGCTTGCGGAACAAGGGATAGTCGGAGAAGCCTCGCAGCCTACACTACTTGAAGAAGAGATGGCTCAGATGGAAGACCCCTTTGGAGGTATGAGTGAAGAACCAGTTTAAAGTACCGTCTTTCGTATCAGAAGAATTTAATAAACTTGATATGGAGCAGAAAAAAGAATTCATTGACCGATATCGCAGATGGGAGAAAAACGAATTCACAGTATTGTTCCTAGAGGGACTTGAAAAAGAATACAAGAGCCTAGTTCAAGAAGATGAAGAAAAAAGTGACTTTGTATCTTGGTTTAGCTTTTCGTATAAAACCGCTCGTAATAGAGCACAGCGATTACAACTGAAAAGTTTAATCAATAAAATTAAATCAAAATAGGTATTAGTATGTCATCTAACCCAGATGTAAAAGAAAATCAGGAGGCTAACCAGCCACAAACTCAGGAAGAGTCCAAGCCATTATTCAGTGGCATAGATAGCCAAGGTAAAGAGCGTTTATTTACTGATGTAGAAGATGTTCAGAAGTCTTGGCAAAGCTCTCAGGACTTTATTAAAAACACTGTTACTGAGAACAAATCGTTGGAAGCGCGTATTCAGGAACTTGAAGCTCAGCTTAACCAAAGCACGAAGCTGGATGAAGCTTTAGCACAATTACAAACTAAAGAGGAAACCCCTGTGACTGAACAGCAAAGCCAACAAACCACTGAGTCAACCCCTCAGTTGGATGTAGAACAGATTGAAACACAACTCCTTGATAAGATTATGGGGAAACTTACGCAAGAACAACAGAAGGAAGTATTTGCTAAGAATCAACAAGAATCTATCGAGGCGGCTAAATCTGTCTTTGGAGAGTCTTATGAAGATAAGTTACGCTCCGTAGCGCAAGATATGGGTATGTCCGATACGGATATTATTCAGGAAGCGCAATCTAACCCTAAACGGTTTAAAAAGCTGTTTGGATTAGAACGTCAACAATCAACAAACTTTGTGCCGAATAGCTCTACTTCTGTACCTGCCAAGAATGCCAATGTTCAATTGAATCTAGGTAAAGGCTTCAGTGCAAAAGAAAAGTTATCGTCACACCTTTCCGACTTGCAAGCGATTGCAAAGCAGAAAGGCTTAGATATTAATTTTTAATTGAGGAAATAAACAATGGCTTATAACAGCTCTAATGAAGCAAATATCGTTCGCCAAGAACTATATGATGCATCTCTTGAAAAGTCACTTGATGACTGGTTAGTGGGTCGTCCACTTTTTGATGACAAAACAGGTGTATTCCCTGATGGTGATACGCTAGAAATTACTAAAACAGGTGACCGCGCAGTAAGTGATTACGAGGAAGATACTGCTATTACATTTGATAATATGCAGACTTCTCGTGTTGACCTTTCAATCACTGAGTACAAGCAAGACGCTTGGTATATCACTGATAAGTTGAAGCAAGATGGTCATCAAGCAGAGGCTTTCTGGGCAGAAAACGTACGTAAATCTCAAATTGCTATGGAACGTCAACTAGAGAAAGATGTACTTGCAGTAGCTAACCAACAAACTCTTGGTAATGCTAACGCAATCAATGGCAAGGCTCACCGCTTTATCGGCGGTGGTACAGGTGGTGCGTTGCAAATTGAAGATATTGCAGCACTGAAACTTGCTTTTGATGCGGCTTATGTTCCTACAGAGAACCGTGTTCTTATCATTAACCATGATATGGAATTTGAACTTAACAAGTTATTGAACATCACTGAGGTGTCTAATGGCTCTACTTTCAACTTCAATGTTGATGGTATGGTTCAAACTGGTTTTGGTGACCGCTTAAACATTATCCGTAACATCTTCGGGTTTAACATTATGGTTAGCCATAACCTACCTGATGTTACCGCAGAGACTCTAACTAAGTTCGATGGTACTGGTAGTACATCTGTTACAGGTAAAGCTTGTATCGCTATGTCAATGGCTGATGCTTCAAGCATGCCTTTCATGGGTGCTATCCGTCAACGTCCTCAGTCTGAGTTCTTCCGTGATTTTAACTACAAGCGTGATGCATGGTCATCTACTTGTCGCTATGGCTTCGGTTTGAAACGTGCTGAAACTCTAGCCGTTATCGCTACCCCAGTATAAGGAGAATAAAATGAGCGCACAACCTTTAAATCTATATGACGTGGATGCTTATACTGCATCTAAGAAAGGCCAAGTAGTAGCTAACTATGCAGGTGATTCTGTACAGTTGGAGTACGTATTTGATGTTTCTGCTGGTCCTAGCACTTCTGCTACTGATACTTCTATCCAAACTATCCCTTCAGGTAGTGTTATTGAATCTTGCGATATTTTCGTAGTCAGTACACTATCTGGTGGTGCTAACTTTGGTTTAGGTTTATCACAACCTGATGGCACTGTAATTGATGCAGATGGTCTGGATGCGGCTGTATCAGCTACAACTGGCTATGTATCAGGTAATGGTGCTTTAGTTGGTACTCAGTTAAGTGCAGATGCACAACTTACACTTGGCGGCGACCGTACTGCTGGTGTATTGAAAGTTGTTCTTCAGTATAAAAAAGCTTAGTGGCTTTTCGTAGGGATTCTTAGGAGTCCCTATTATAAAGTTTCTCGGAGGAAGAATGCAAAGAACATTACTACAGGTTGTACAGGAATACTTAGACGCTACGAGTGGTTTCTATGTAGATAGTATTTTTGATACAGATGAATCACAGCAAGTTGCTAAGATTGCAGAGCGTGTGTACTACCAGATGGTGCAGGCTTACCCTAACCTTCTGTTTACTATGAAGCAGCGTACTCTTGAGTCTATTGCGGATGCTACAAAACCTAACTATCTCTTGCTTCCTGCTAATGTACAGAAGGTACAAGAAAGCGTAGTTATGTATAACGTATCCAAGACTACAGGTGAGGTTAATTACAAAGAACTGAAGTATTTACCGCCTTTGGACTTTATGCGCCATATGAAGCGGAATACTACGGATAATGCAATTGTAGTAGAGGGCTTTGATGAAAATAAAATGGTTGTCTTTACGAAACAGTTTCCTTCGTATTTTACAAGTTTTGATAATAAGTATGTTGTATTTGACAGTTACAATTCTGATTATGATACAACTATACAAGCCTCTAAAACATTATTGGTTACTAGCGAAGAAGAGACTTTTCTACAGCAAGACGACTTCGTAATACCTATTCCTAATTCGTTATCTGAAACCTATTTAGATATGTTCTTAGATGAAGCCCTCACTCTAGTACACCAACAACCCGTTGGTAAGATTAGTCAGAGAGCACGAGCAGGTAAGATAAAACTACAACAAGATAATAGAGCTTTAGGCCAAAGCCGTAGTAAGAAGAAATACGGACGTATTGGTCGTACTGGCTCTTATGTACCAAGAGGACATGGTTAATGGATACACTAGCTAAGAATTTAAAACGTACTACTATTACAGATATTGAATACGAGCTTTACTTTGATGGCTTGTACCGGTGGAAGAATAAAAAGGGTACTGTCGCTGCACAGATTTCAGGTGGCTTTACAAGCCCTGATACAGCCCTGTTAGCCTTTAATGTATATAATGCTAGCCTAGAGTTCATTGCTGATAAAATGTCGGGAGATGAGGACTTAGAGACGCTTACCACTAAGAAAGCCTTAGTAGGATATGCAGATGCTAAAGGTGTAGAGATTCCTGCTAAGCATAAGAGTGTAGGTGCTATTAAGAAGTTCTTACAAGGAGGCTATGCAGATGCCTAGAGTTAGAGGCGATAAAGATTATATCTCTCTAGCTAAAGGCTTAATTACGGAGGCTAGCCCTTTAGCTTTCCCTGAGAACAGTACGGCTGATGAGCTGAACTTTGTTCTTGATAAGGATGGGCTTATTCGTCGTAGACGTAGAGGCTTTCAGAGTAAAAGAACAGAGCAGACTATTGCGGGTACAGATGCCACTATAGAGAATGCGTACTACTGGCAAGCTCCTGATTTAATCCTTTTTGTGGTTACTACAGCAGCTCCTAATACAACACTCTATATACACAGAAACAATAGCTCTTTAACGCTCTTGAATTCTTATGTATTGAATACAGCAGCAAGCGTAACAGAGATTGCAGAGAATACTAATATTATTTTTATTACTACATCTGACTCTCAGAAGCCTGTTCTTCTTGAATACGAAGAGCTAGCTAATACTATTGAGATTTATGAAGTGGATATGTTTGTACGGGACTTCGAGCTAGTAGATGATACTCTGGACTTAACAGAACGCCCTACGTCTTTAGACGATAACCACAAATATAACCTATATAATGCAGGTTGGTATAAGGATAGACGTTATCAGTATTTAGCTAACCAGCCAGTACAAGACCCTTTAACATCTTTTAATTCTAGCTTGAATGATGTAACAGAAGCAGGGACTTACCCAAGTAATGCAGATGTTATCTCTATAGGCGTCTCAGTCAACGAGAACGGCGTAACTACCTTTAGGGATGATGAGGTACGTAATAATAATTTAGGTAACACAGAGGCTCCTAGAGGCCACTATATCTACAATATCAATAGCTTTAACAGAGATGCACGTATTGCAGATAAAACCCTAGATGGCTCTGTTAGTACAACACTCACTAGCGTAGGGACGGTATCTTTATAATGGCAGTAAATGCACCTACACAAACATTTGAGAACCCAGTAGCTTGTACAAGTGCTTTTGGTAGAATCTTCTCAGGTACAGGAAGTACGGTTTATTTCTCTAATGTACTTGTTACTTCTAAAGAAGCGGGTAAATGTTATCAACGTAATGACCCCATTAGTGAGGATATCCCTGATGTATTAGATACAGATGGTGGGTATATTTTCCTAGATGATGCTCTTAGTATTCAGTCTATTAAGCCATTCCGTTCAGGTGTACTAATCTTTGCACGTAATGGTGTATGGTATATCTTTAACCCTGATGGGGGTTTTAAAGCCACTGCATTCAATGTAACAAAAGTTACAGAACGGGGTATTGACTCCACACGTAGTATTGTAGAAGCCGATGGGCGTATGTACTTCTTCTCAGAGAGTGGGATTATCAGTATCTTTGCGGATGAATTCGATAACCTACGTGGTGAAGATATCACAGAGATGAGTATCCGTGATTACTATGTTAAGAACTTCTTAGGAAAGAAAACTCAAGGTGCTTATAATGAACGTGAGAAACAAATTGTATGGTGGAATCCAGATGAAGATTCTAAAGGCGTTATTCTGGATATTAGTGTTGGGGCTTTTTACCCTCAAGAAAACGCAGGAACTCCAAAAATAGGTATTCCTATTAGTATAGAAGGGGAGGTGTTCTATCCATACTGGAGCTTTAATACAAACACTACGTATTCTTTAGCACAACCGGATAGTTCAGATTTTAAAGATTTTGGTATAGACCAAGATGCTTATATAATTTCGGGATGGGAAACGCTAGGTAAGTTCAGTAATAAGAAAAGTATTACACAAGCTAAGGTTTTCTTTAATAAAACAGAAACACAGATTACGGGATACGATAACGGGTACGAATTCGACTTCCCAAGTAGCTGTCTATTTCAAGCACGTTGGGATTTTGATTCTAGTGATGCGTACTCTAAGTGGGTAGGACAAGTAGATAGTACAGGTACAGGACGTGTAATGCAACTCTATAAGCCTCTGCAACGAGGGTTTATACCTGATGCTTATCCCTATACCTTTAATACAGGGGAAAGCGTAATTACTAAGAAGTTTAATATTCGAGGTAATGGTGATGCAGTACAGTTTTTGTTTAAAGCCGAACCCGAAAAAGATATGCAGCTATTAGGCTATAGTGTTTCATATTCAATGAGAGGAAGAATGTGATTAATCTCCCAAGTACGCATACGCACAAAGAAGCCTATGAGCTACAGTATGCTATAGATGCTTTACCGGAAGAGCTTAAAATAGAACTAGAGCCTATACACTATTTTACGGAAGGTATGTACCTAAGAAGTCTTTTTATACCTGAAGGGGTTGTATGCGTAGGTGAGGTTCATAGGCACTCCCATTTTACTATCCTTGCAGAAGGTAGAAGTAAGATAGTAAGTCAAGATGGAGATTTAGAAGTAGAAGCGCCTTATGTATTTATTAGTACACCCCTAGCAAAACGCTCTGTATATGCTATTACAGATTGCACTTGGATTACAGTCCATGTAAATCCTGAGAATAAAACAGATATCGAGTCCGTGGAAAATGACCACGTTATAAAAGACGAAAAAGAATTATTGGAGGTTTTATGACTTTTGCAGCGACAGCCGCTGCTGTAGGCACCACAGCTACAACAGCAGCCGCAACAACAGCAGCCGTTCTCTCTGTAGGTGGCATAGTTGCGCAACAACAAGGTGCAAGGGAGCAACGTAAGGCTCGTAGAGCACAGAGTGCTATAAGTGCTGCACAGCAGACACGTCAACGTATGGAGCAAGTACGTCAACAACGTATAGCACAGAGTCAGATACAACAAGGAGCCGCTACACAAGGGACACAAGGTTCTAGTAGTGCTCAAGGGGGTATGGCTGCTGTGGGTGCTCGTACAGCAGGTAATATAGGTTTCTCCCAAGGTATCCAAAATATACAGCAGTCCATGACACAGAACCTAGAAAGAGCACAGAAATATCAAAGCACAACTCAAGGGCTAAGCGCTCTAGCTAACTTATCTATGCAGGCTTCTAATTTTAATACTCAAGGTTTTTAGTAGTGATTATTACCCCTGAAGAAAAAAGACAGATTATCCCTATAACGCCGGAAACTCCTGTAGAGGCAAGTATACCTGCGCCTATGTCACTTATTCAGCAAGGGAAATTCGTTCTTAACAATAGCTCCCTTGAAGCGCAGAACATCGAATTAGAGATGTCTAATATTGAAAGAAAGACAGCTAGTCAAGTTCGTGAGACAGCTAAAATTATTTCTAGGAAGGAAGCCTTAGACAGCTTTAAGGGTACTCTTGCAAATGAGACTCAGCAAGAGCTAATAAATACAGCTATGTTAAAACTAGCGGAGCGTTATGCCGGTACGGAATACGAACTAGAACAACTCACTGTAGAGGCTTTGCAGAGAGAGTCCGCTTTAGACCCTGTGCAAGCTTATATTAACGAGAATGATAAAACTTTCTTTGAGGCTCTTGGGGAGCGTATGAAGAAAGACCTTCTTATTAGTAATAAAATACAAGAGCTTTATAGTCAAGCAGACTATGCCGATATGGGCCTAAACCTAGCAGGGGAATTTAGCCTTGTAAACTTCTTACAAAGAGCTACAGGTTTCGGTCTATTTGACTACGGGGAAGAACTTCGTAAATTACAAATCCAACTTGAAGGTGCAAGCCTAGAAGACATCCCTGCCTTACTAGATGAACAAGCCGAGGTTATCAAAGCTACGCAGTTTTTAGGAGACAACCCTGCTTATGTAGCAAGTGTTTTTGCGGAGGCTAGTACAGGGAGTGTTAATGAACAAACCCTTGAAACAGTTTTAAATGTATTAGATTTTGCAGATACAGCTTTTATTGCGGGTTCTCTTGTTAAGAGTGGTAAAGGTATCCTCAGTGCTAATAAGTTGGCCCTTGCAGCTAAGGAGGCTGGGGATACAGGGAAGCTAGCCGAAGACCTCATGAATGCGGGAGGTAAATACTCAGAGCCGGATGACCCCCGTAATTTTGGATTAATGACAGGCATGAAGACGGAATTTGATGAGGCCGATAACCTTGCAGCTAAAGTTCGTGAAGAATACTTTGTATCGCAAAGAATTCTGACTCAGGCACTAGCTGGAAATAAAGCTATTTCTTTTGATGAAGTCGAAGGTATTGATGCGTTTAAGGGTATACGTGACCGACTGAAAGAACAGTTCAATAGTGGTAGTATCAATTCTTTTGTTCTAAAGCCAGATAATACAGCGGATGTGACGGTACTGAAAAGAGGGGGAAGTCCTTATGTTTCGGCTTCCTCTGCAAAAACAGCTATGAAGCAGCGAGGTCTTACGGGAGAGGTTTATCAATTAGAATCAGGTGGTTGGGGTATAAGAGTTAATGTCCCAACACTAGATGTAGAACAAGCCAACCTTTCCACTAAAGGTGTGGGTTGGTACAGGCGTTGGCTAGGTCGTCCTGAGTCTTGGGTAGATGAAAAACTTCTAGCTTTCGGTCAACTTAGTGAAGCATCCGTTAACCAGATTATTAAAGAAGGACAAAAGGTTTACGATAGAACCATCGGTAAACTTAGCAGTAAAGAAAGAGAAGATATTATTCCTTTGTTGGATAGACAACGGGAATTTGGACAAGAGTTCGACAGATGGATGACGCCCGAAGAATTGGATACAGCTTTTAGGGAACTTCCTCCGCATAGGGGTCTGACAGAAAAAGAAATGACCGCCTTGGCTGGATACCGCCTACTTAATGATTTCCAGTACAACCTAGACAATGGAGTGATTTTTGATAGATTGAATTCTCAAGGTTATGGAAGTACGGATGCAGTAGAACTAGGTGCGGAAGTCCAAGCTAAGTTTGTAGACAGTTTCCCTGATTCAGAATACATTTATATTAAAGAGGGACAGCAAACATTAAAGACGGATTCCCTTGAAGATGGGTTCTTGGATAAGTATGATGTTCTACAGGTACATGACATTGCACCTCTAACAGATTTAACAGAATACGCAAGACTTCTACAGGACTCTACTTCTTATATAGCTGTGCCTAAAGGCTCTGTTAATATAGGTGACTTACGCCCCGACCCTTTGCCGTATGTAGCCGGTGGACGTAGACGTTATGACGGTACAACAGTTTTCTTAAAACAGAAGAAAATAGGTACACGTTCTAATGGAGCACGTTTTAGGACAGCAGACAGAACACTATTTACAGCCACGAGTTTCCCACAGGCTGTAAGAGAAGCGAACAAGATGAATGTCTTGAATGCTATTCTCCGTAAGGGGCAAGATGATGTAGAAGTACGTGCAGAAGCACAGCGCTTTATACAAGAAAGACTTGTTCTTGGTACAGATAATATTGATGAGTACCTGAACAAAATAAAGGACAGGGGCTTAGACTTAAACGAGGATGTTGTACCAGTACGTAACCGAGAGCTTATCACTGTAACAGGGGATGAAGTCTTAGAGGAAGTAGGCGATATTGAGATGAGTATTAAGTTCTCAGGACGTCTTGGTAAAAGAGGTGACGGAGATGTTCCTAGCATTGATGACTCAGATGCTGTACTAAACGCCTTAGATAGTTTAAATCAAAACTTTGTAGCTGCGGCTAACAATGCTTCTTTTGCAGCCTACCGTCAATATGCTATTAAATACATGGAACGGTTTCGTCCCTATCTTGACGTAAAGCTTACTGACCCACCTATTAGACTTCTAACAGCAAATATAAAAGACGGTTTAAATATCGACAAGGAAAGAGTACGTAGGATTCTTGGAGAACAACAGTTTGCAAGAGAAGTTGTAGGAAGACAAGACCCTATTGAAATGGCAAGTGTACGCTCTGTAGAAAAGCTGGTGGAAGGTGCTCTGGATAGACTCCCCCCTAGTATTATCTCAGGTAAATACAAAAACAGATTAGTTGCTAAATCCTCGGATTATTTAAGTCAAGATGTTTTTGGTAGAATGCGGGGTCTTATCTTCAATGCTAAGCTAGGTTTATTTAGTATTCCTGCAATGATGATACAGATGGCACATGCCCCTATTATTGCGGCAATGGCTCCGCGTCATGGTGTAAAAGCGCTACTTACTGTACCTGTATTACGTATAGGACTCCTCTCTGATGACCCTCAAGTAATAGCCTTATTTGCTAAAAAAGCAGAGAAGTTGGGCTTAGAGGGGTACGGTGACTTACAGAAGTTTTTCCAAGAATTCCGTAATCACGGCTTTGACAGTTTTAGTGCTAACAATGCCTACGAAAACGCTTCTCGTGGAGATGGGGTTCTTACACGTAAAGGTGTTACAGGGGCGGCTAGTTCTTTTGTAGAAAAAGGTCGTATCTTCTTTGAGGAAGGTGAGATGGTTCCTCGTATGACTGCCTATGGTGTTGCTGTACGGGAGTGGCTAAGTGACCCTAAACTGAATCCTAACAAGCTACCTATAGACAGTAAAGAGGGGAGTCGGTATATAAGCCAACGTACTAATACCCTTACCCTCGGCATGACAAGAGCTGATATACAGCAAGGTCTACAGTCAAGCGGTTGGGGTCTAATGGGGCAGTTCCAATCTTATCCTCTACGCGCTTTAGATGCTATAGTATTCCCCTCGAAAGGTCTCTCTGTTGCGGAAAGACGTCGGATGATACTGGGTTATTTAATGATGTATGGTTCAGCAGGTATCCCTATGATGGACTCTCTTGCGGATTATCTCGCGGAATCCGGCTTTGTAGGGGATTCTAAGACAGCCCATAAAATCTTATATAACGGTGTTGTAGATGGGTTCATAATGGCAACTACAGGCGAGAACACTAACTTCGCTTCTCGTGGCGGTTTAGGTGATTGGGCTTCGGGACTTGTCCGCGATATTATGGATAAGAGATTTGTTGAGGTTGTAACTGGCCCCGCAGGTAGTACCACAGGAAGCGCTTTAGATACAATTACTGATTACGCAAAAGCTTGGAATGCAGGTTTTAATCCCGACCCTTCTCGGATTGTCCCTGAAGTGGTAATGGATTTAGCTAAACAGGTGAGTGGTTTTAATAGCCTCTATAGAACATGGATTGCTTTCCAAACAGGGAAAGTCTACGACAGCCGAGGCAACCAATTCATAGAAATCTCTAATAAAGGAGCTTTGCTTCAGTTGGCAGGGTTTCCTCCACAAGCCTATGCTAATATAGGCGAGATATACAGAAACCAAGATAAACGCAAAGAGGTTATACGTCTTCATACGGAACTTCTTGTAAAACTTCATTTAGATTTTGCAAGAGCAAAAACACCACAAGAAAAGAGAAAAATATCTAATATGATTAACGCTGCGAGTCAATATGCTGCAAGTGATGGCCTTGACCAAGAAGTCAATGCTGCGGTAGTTCGACAACTTACTGGAGACAGTACATACGATAACTTAGTAAGGGATTCTTTCTTAGAAAGCCGTTTAGGTGAGAAGGGTGTTCTTTCTACAGAAATGGAGGCTATTGAAGATGGCAACTGAGTTCACAAGAGACATAAAGCCTATTGATTTACAGAGTACGCCTGTTATTCCTGAGCCTACAGGCTCGGTAGTAGCCGATGTAGCCAACCTTGCTAGTACAGGACTACAGTTCTTCGCTGCTGAAGAGATCAAGAAGAGGCAAGCGCGTA
>Ga0098074_1001452_pt1 | contig 12046 bp, 9 predicted proteins | sample 32_taG_FD_75064 | JGI IMG/M metagenome (GOLD analysis project Ga0098074, IMG submission 75064) | Marine viral communities from the Gulf of Mexico - 32_GoM_OMZ_CsCl metaG | ecosystem: Environmental > Aquatic > Marine > Oceanic | place: Atlantic Ocean: Gulf of Mexico | collected 2015-07-12
AAACTCTTCGTGGGGTGGTTCTGGAGTTCTTGCTTCAGGTTATGGCAACACTCAAATGTGGCTAATGGGTGATGGAACTAGTGATTCATACGCTAATGGAATTAGAAATGAAGTTGCTCCTAATGACCAAAACTATACTAAACTACAGCTTAATAGCATGGTGTCGAATGATATTGAAAACGTAACTATTCCTGGATTAAGTTAATGATAATAAATGCTAACCAATATACCAAATGAACTAATAACTATTATAGCTCCTTTAGTTTCTTCTTTAGTAACATGGTACTTAACTAAAAGAAAGTTCCAAAAAACACAAGAAGAAGAAACTAGAACAGCTATACTTGCTCAAAATTTAGATATATACCAAGATATGCTAAACGATCTAGAAGCTAGATATAGGCAACAAATAAAAGAGAGAGATGAATATATTAAAGAGTTACTTGAACGACTTGCTAGATGGTCTGAAGAACACTCCTAAGAAACAAGTAGAAGAAGATCGTATTTCTTTATACTGTAAAATGAAACACATAGAAAGCAGAATAGCTAGTATAAAAATACTACAGGAAAAATGTGATCTAGATTTAAAAACTATAAAAGATGCGGCCGATTAAAAATATAATAATAGATCCAGGGCATGGAGGAATAGATCCTGTAACAGGTAAGTACACTACTGCACCTAATAAAATGCATAAATTTAAAACTGGAGAAATAGCTTATGAAGGCCATTTAAATCGTCAGATAGCTGCGTTCTTAGGAGCTTACCTAAATAACCTTGGAAAATATTTTATAATCTATACAGTCGATCCTAATGACCCTAGAGACATCTCTCTACAACAACGTGTTAGAAAAGCTAACGCCTATGACCCAGAAGATAGTATATTAATTTCTATACACTGTAACGCAAGTCCTAATCATAACGCTTCTGGATTTGAGTTATTTACAAGTAGAGGATATACTTTAGCAGATGAACTAGCAGAAAGTATTGCAATTCAAACACAAAGATTATATGACAGTGTTAATCTAAATCTTAGATATGATTTAAGTGATGGAGATAGAGATAAAGAAGCAGACTTTTATATGCTAAAACAATCTACTATGCCTGCTGTATTATTAGAATGTGGATTTTTTGATAGTCAAATAGATTATGTTTTTTTAAAAACTCCTGCGTTCCAATCTAAATTAGCTTACTATATATCCGAAGGCATAACTAATTATATAGAAAATGAAAAACATTAAACTATCTTTAAAAGACTGGTTGTTACTAAGTACTAGTGCTTTAAGTATTTTATTTTTATTTTTGTGGAGACAGGAAACTAAAAGAGTACCTAAACCAGTAGAAGTAAAAATATCTACTCCAGTAATTACAGGAAGCTTTGATCCAGTATATAATCCTGCTCCTGTCTTTACTACACCTAAGCAGGTAATGCCTAAAAACCAACGAGATACAATAGTAAAATATATTACAGAAAAAGTACAAGATACTTCTCTACAATCAATGATAGAGTTTATGACAAAGTATAGAACATACGAAGAAACGTTTACAAATAAGAATTTAAGTATTACAGTTAAATCAGAAGTACAAGGATTTCTAGATAAACAATCAGTAGATTACTATATACTACCACAACATATAGACACAACAATAACAGTACCTGTTAAAAAATCACCTACTAGTTTATTTATAGGAGGAGATATTAATTATAACTATATTAATAAATCTCTTACTCCAGGAGCTAGAGCATATTTATTAAATAAAAATAAACTATATTCTCTAGGAGCTTACTCAAATAAATCTGTAAGTTTTGGTGTTAACATTAAGCTGTTTTAATATGAAATATAAGTTTCATGGAAAAGGAAATAAAAAAGTTTTTATTAGAAAAGAAAGGTTATCTAAAAAAGTCAAACGAAATCGTCCTGCAAAGATTAGGGATCTTAAACCCGAGTATGGCCCAGATAGATACTTGCAAGAAAGTAAAAGCGCAAGTTCAAGAAGAATTAGAGAATATCTGGAGGAATTATCCAAAGAATAATATTCTAGTCATTGGAGATTTACATGAACCTTTCTGCCTAGATGGTTACTTAGAGTTCTGTAAGAAAATACAGAATCAACAAAAGTGCGGTAAAGTAATTTTTATAGGAGACATAATTGATAATCACTATAGTTCTTATCATGAAACTGTACCAGATGGATTTGGTGCAGGAGAAGAATTAGATAGAGCTATACATAAGTTATCTAAATGGTATAAAGCTTTTCCTGAAGCAAGTGTTATGATTGGCAATCACGATAGATTAATAAGTCGTAAAGCACAAAGCTCAGGGTTAAGTCAAAGATGGCTTAAGGATCTCAATGAAGTATTAGAAGTACCTCAATGGGAATTTACAGAAGAACTAGTTATTGATAACGTATGTTATAATCACGGAGAAGGTGGTACAGCTAGAACTAGAATGAAGAATGAAATGCAATCTCAAGTACAAGGACATAGACATTCAGAGTTTTATCTAGACTATATAGTTTCTCCTACTAATAAAATATTTGGTATGCAAGTAGGCTGTGGCGTAGATAGAAAACAATACGGCATGAGTTATGGCAAAAAGTTTAAGAAGCCTGTTATAGGATGTGCTACAGTTGAAAAAGGCGTACCTCATTTACACCCAATGGAATTATAATGACACTAAGAGAAATCATATTTGACATAAAAGAAATAATTCAGAGCTACTCAGATGATAGCAGTGTATCAGAAGAGCACTTAGCCTTTATTATAAACAATAAAAGAAATTTACTTCTAAGACAGTTCATGTCTAATCTAAAGAAGCCTATGCCTAAAGAGGCTATGCAGTTAATCTGTTTAAATTTAGAAGATGATCCTAACTGTACAGAAGATAGAAAACTACTTCGCTCTACTATTAAAGTACCAGCTACTATGCAGAGCACAGGTCGTAGTAATATAGTAAAAGCATTTTCAAGCGATATAAGCTTATCTAAGTATTTAAATGTAGTAGATTACCATCGCTTTCCTTTTGTAGGCTCAGAACGCTTTAATACGCGTCAGGTATATATAACAGTAGATCCTGATTCCTATCTAAAAGTGTATAACCCCAAGAACTTACATTTGTTCATGGAAGAAATACAAATAGAAGGAATATTCGAGAATCCAGAAGAAGCATATGATCTTAGTTGTAATGCAAGTGATAATGATTGTGATTTCTTTGATGCTCAGTATCCAATAGAATCTAGTTTAATAGATCCTATTAAGTCACAGATACTAAATGAATTTACTCTTAAATTACAAGTACCTCAAGACACAACTAATGACGGAGAAGATAATCAAGGATTCTCTGATGTAAGAATTAGAAGAAGTGAGTAGAGCACCTAGAGTAAAAGCAGATTATAAAAGCAAAAACTATATAGGCTATGTACAAAGACGTTGTGATTTAGATTACAATAAGATAGCCGCTATTATAAAATTGTATCATCAACTAGCTAGAGAAGATCTAGCATTAGGTGAAGCTATATTCTTAAAGCAAGAGTTAGGTACACTAAGACCAGAAAAAGAATTAAGAGAACTAGATATAAAAGAAGATGGTACTATTATTAATAACTTACCTATTAACAAAGCGGAAACGTTTAAGCTCTGGAGAAAGAAACCAGAACTAAAAGGAAAGACATTTATTAGATATACTAATCAACATAGTGATGGATATTACTACACTTTAAATTGGATTAGATCGCATGCTAAGTTTAAGAATAAATTAATTTATAACTTCCAATTTAATAGGAAACTTAAGTCAATGCTTTCTCAAAATATAATAGACAAAAAGACAGACGCATATGCAAAACGTAAATTTTAAATATATAGACATAGATGAGATTGTATCTAGAGTATCTTCTCATCCACTCTTAACAGGTCTTAACTACGAAGACTATATTAGGCATGTAGTTGATGTTCTTAGAATTGTCAACGTACCTAATAGTTATATTCAAAAACCTAAGTATGTAGATCTTATAGATTACAAAGCAGCTATTCCTTGTGATGCATTAGGAATTAATACTGTAGACTTTGTAGACGAAAAAGAAAACCATACTCCTTTAAGACTAGCCACAGATACTACAGCAAGAATTTTTAACAAAAGAACAGATGCTCAAGATAGATCAGATGCATCAAGAGTTACTACTTATCATCTAAATAATAATATGATAATTACTAACTATTCTAAGTCTGGAAAACTATTAGTAACTTATAATTCATTAGCATGTACAGATGAAGGAGTACCTATGATTCCTGACAATGTAAACCTAATGAAAGCCATTGAAGAATATATTAAAGTACAAGCATTCAGAGTAATGTTTGACTTAGGTAAAGTAAATGGTAACTCACTTAATTTAGCTCAGCAAGAATACGCTTGGTACATAGCTAAAGCACAAGCGGACTTTCAAGGATTTCTTAATGATGATGATATTGAATCCTTTCTTACAGACTTCAAAAGACTTTTCATACAGAACACTACTCATAAAGATAGAGATCTTTACGGAGTAGAAAGAGAGAGAAGATATAAGAGGCGTTAATTATGAAAACAGAAGCAACTAAATACACCCTTCAGAAAATGAATCAGGATGTGGTTCCTAGTAAGCACAGTCCTGAACTATACTATGATGCTAAGAATATTAGATTCATAACTAATAACAATGTATCTACTGGAGGGTTTGTATTTGAGAAAGGAAATAAACTAGTAGCAACTATACCAGATATAATAGTATCAGGAAGTGAAATTTCTTATGGGTCTAAGACAATAAATTTCTCTACTCCAGAACTAGCAGGTATTACTAGTTCTACTGGTCAAGAAATAATTAGTCACACTATTACTAGAAATAGTATTATATTATTTACCACAGAAGAAGGAGTATATGATTGTATCTGGGAACTAGATAATTCTACTTATGATCTGACTCTATTATATTTAAGAGATTTAAATTTCTCTAAAGACAATCCTATCCAGGCTATTTATAATTATGAGAATACAGAAATAGAAAAAGTATACTGGGTAGATGGAGCTAATCAATTGAGATATGTTAATATCAAAGATCCTGATTTATTTAATACTCCAGCTAATACTTTAAATCAAGTAGGAAATGTATCATTCTCACAGCCACAAGTATCAACAAGTGTCTCAGGAGGTTCTCACACTTCTGGAGTCATACAGTATACCTATAATTTATATAGGCTCAATGGAAGTCAAACGAAAATGTCTCCCTTGTCACAGCTCGTTTCTCTCGATAAAGGCCCGAACCAGGGGGGCGGCAGTGTTAATGAAAATGTGGGAACAACGGTTGCTGTTACGATCCCTAACCTCGACCCCAATTACACCCACTTAAAAATATATTCAATAAAATATACTAGTCTTAATCAGATACCTACAGTGTCTCTTATTGAGGAGAGAGAAATAGGGGCTAACACAACTAGTGTAACTGTTTATGACGATGGTACAGCTATATCTACTATTAGTGTAGCTGAACTATTATTTCTTGGTAGTAATCCAATTACTCCTAAGCACATTGAAACTAAAGACAATATCCTTTTCCCTATTAATATAACAGAAGACTTCTTCGATATTGATCTGGATATGAGAGCTTATTGCTTTAATTCTAATGGCTTAGCTGCTTTAATATATGATAATGTAGTAGACAACGGCTCAGGTGTTCCTACAGGTAGTGTAATTAACGTAGCTAGTGGAGGAGTTAACTACGACCAAGTTCCTAAAGAGCATGACGCTGTTAATATAGATTACAACACTTATAAATATCAATCTGGTGGAGGAAGTGTACTAGGAGCTAGTGGTAAGTACTTAGATGTAGAGATAGTACAGAAGACTGCTGCTCAATTATCTGACAGTGTAGAAGAAATAAAGTTCTTAAAAGACAGAGAGATATATAGAATTGGAATACAGTTTTATAATTCACTTGGTCAACTGTCTCCAGCTAAATGGATATGTGACTATAAGATGCCTGTAGGTAATTTAAATAATAGCTACAATACTCTTAAAGTTACACTTAACTCTACGTTTCAAACCTGGCTAGATTCACAACCAGAAAATTCTCAGAAGCCAATAGGCTTTAAAATTATTAGAGCAGAAAGAACTCTTAATGATAGAACTATTATGGATCAAGGAATGATCCAGCCTTCTATGTTTCAAGTAAGAGGAGATAGTGCAAAAAACTTAGGAGAGTTTAATACTACAGCACAAAGACAAGATGTACAAGATAATGAAGTAAAGCTTCCTACTTGGATTTCTAGAACATTTGAACAGTTTCCTAACGATGGAACTACTAATGATGTAGATGGAAAGATTGCTCCTGCTGAACACCTAGTCAGAATTAGTGCTTTAAGTTCTGCTACTAACGGTGATACTCAAGAAATATATACAGTAGGGGGCAGTGGATTTAATCCAGATAGAGAACAACAAAGCTTTGTACATTCTAAGATGATGTACTTCTATTCTCCTGAGATATTATTTGATCTTAATAATAACTTTCCAGATGAATTAAAGCTTAAGGTACATGGTACGGCTACTATTGATACAGATGGATATAACTATGCTTGGGGAAAAGAAATAGTAATAGAGACAGGCTTAGAAAGATTTGGAGGTAAGATACAAGATGGACTAAACTTTAATAGAGTTAACTCCAGTGATTATATCTATGACAATACTGCTAAAGCTCTACATAAAACTAATACTTCAGGAGAAAGTAAAGCATTTATTGCTCCTAGTGGAGAAGAAACTACTATGGACTTCTATCAATACTTTAGAAGCTATACCAGTGGCTTTAGTTATGGATCAAGTACTGATACACTCTATGATATTTATGGTTCACCAGAAGTAGCAGAAAGAGGTGCAGGCAACAAAGTATATAACAATGACTCTAGATTTACTTATTCTAATTCATTAGAAAGTGTAAACTCTTGTGGATTTGGTAATGATGTTAATCAATCTATACTAGGAGTTAATTCATATGGAGCTCAATGTGCTGTCTTTGTATTAGGAGATAATCCCAGTACTAGTACAGCTAACAGAGTAGCTATGAAAGATATGTATGATGCTGGTGGCTTTGCTGATGAGTCTAGTGTATTAATAACAGAACTAGTCAGAGATACTTATTATCCTTACTTCTCTGGTATGTACGGAGGTACTAGCTATGAAGATAAACTAAGAACTACTTATTTAGAGATAGGAGACTACATTGCTCTAAAAGATTCATTAGAATCTAATATAGAAAATGCAGGAGATACATTTGTACAAAAGTTTAAGTTTGCTAGAATAGCAAAGACTGATACAGATATATTAGCAGACAGAAGAATACAGCATACAGAAATAGTAGAAGTTAACTTAGAGACTACAGTTGATTTAAAAAATAGAAGTGACTTTTCTTTAGCAGCATGGGACTCTGACTTTCAACCTTCTGATACTGATTATCATGAATACAATACAGTATATTCTCAAGAACCTACTTTAGTACAGAACAATGCTTTTGATTTTAACTTTAGATTAGTTAAAGGCTTTGACAATAAGATAGCAGCCTCTAGAGTAAAGATTCCTAATGAAACTATTGATTCTTGGACTGACCTTCAGGAGAATGAAGAACTAGTCTTAGATGGCAAGTATGGGCCTATTAATGGTACAGTTAACTTTAATGATGAGATCTATTGCTTTCAGGATAATGCAGTAGCATTACTTGCTATCAACCCTAGAGTTCAAACAGTAGGGCAAGATGGAGTTACTATAGAACTAGGTACAGGAGGAATACTATATGATTATCAATACTTATCTACTAGATCTGGTAGTGTTAATAAGTGGGGTATAGTAAGCACACAGTCTGCTATATATTATACAGATGCGTTAAATAAATCTTTCCATAGATTAATACCGGGTAGAGGATTAGAAAACTTATCTCTTAAGTACGGTATGAATAAGTTTGTACTTAATAACTTAGATACAGACGTTCTAAGGAACGATAATCCATTAAATGATCTAGGTATAGTCTTAGGTTATGATCAGGTCACAAACGACATCTATTTCAGTTATAGAGATACAACTAATAACAATTACTTCTGCTTAGCTTTTAATGAAGCACAAGATGGCTTTAGTTCTTTCTATGATTATGAAACTCCTATGTTTATATATAACAAAGAAGTAATGCTCACTACTAATAACTTAAATGGAATATATGAGCACTTCGCAGGAGATTATAATACATTCTATGGAAATAATAAAGCAAGTAACGTAGTATTGATTTGTAATCCTATGCCTGACCATGAAGTAACGTTTAATAATTTAGAATATAAATCAGAAGCATTAGATAGTAATGACATTGAGATAAATGATTATAGTTGGGAAAGTATTCAAGCTTACAATGAGTTCCAAGATTCTGGTTTAGTTACTGCAGATAAGCGTAAAATGAATAGAAAATGGCGTATGATCATACCTAGAAACCAATTAAGCTCTGATAGAATTAGAAACACTTGGGCGTATATAAAGCTTGAGAGTAATAATTCAAACAAGTACTTTTATACTAACCACGATATCATCTTATATTATACACCAAGAATTATCTTCCCCAAATAATTAAATATTAGTTTTGTAATATGGCAAAGATTAGAGATAGTTACTACAAAAAACTAGCTCAAGTTGAATCAAGTCCAAATGATCAATACAATGAAGAGTCCGGTGCAGCTGGTATATATCAGTTTACCGAAAGTACTTGGAAAGATTGGGTAGACAGATTAGGTTTAGATTACACACTTGATGATAGATTTGACGCTAGAAAGTCCAACGCTGTAGTAAAAAAGTTTACTGAGAGTAATAAGAACTTTTTAGAGTCTAGACTAGGTAGAGAAATAGGAGAAGGAGAATTATATCTTGCTCACTTCTTAGGCCCAGCTGGAGCTGTTAAGATGCTTTCTAATCTTAATAAGACCATTGATCAAACGAATAGTTACGCATTAGGTAGTAATACTAATAGAAATGTTTTACTACATAAGGATCTAACTCCTAAGACTAATGCTGAAGTTTTAGAGTGGGCTAACAGTAAGTTCGGAGCATCTTCTAATATCCCCCATCCCTCCCAAGGTGCTCCTGAATCTGCCTCATCTTCTCTCTCCTTTACAGATACTTACAAGCCCACTCCCCCTATTAAATTAGATAGAGATCAGTTAGATAAGATTTTTCAAGAAGCTCAAAAGACTGATCTACAAGCATTTATAGACCCTATTAATTCAGTTAAATTCAAAGACGGCGGTAACATGAAGCAACCTGGCCCTGGCAAAGGAAAAAAGAAAACCAAAAAAGAAAAACAACAAGAGTACGAAAACTATTTAAGACAGAATCCTGAAGCAGGTAATCCCGATCCTGAAGAACTTCAAAGAAACATGAAGAAGGAATCTCGCTTTGGTAATTTTAGTCCTGAAGTACTTGAAGCATTAACTAGTCAATTTGACTACTTAAGAAATAAATTCAGTAGTGAAGACTATGGTAATGTATTAGATTTACAAGGGCCCTATGTTAGAGATCAATTACGTTCTAAAAGAAAGTCGTTTAGAGAAGCATTAGGAGAAGGAATTAAAGATAAGTTTGAAGATGTAGCAAATGCTAATAGAGTTAGAAAAGGACTTGATCCTGTTAAGTCTGCTCGTAGAATACAGAATGAACAAAGAGAAGATAAGCCTCTTGATGTAGGAAAAGCAAATAAGCAAGCTAGTAGTAGATTAGCTCAAGTAGAATTTAATCTTAATAACATGAGATTCAAACCTACTGACAGTTCTACTAGATATGACTCTACTAATAATATATACTACATAAATGAAAATGAGTTTGATAAGAATACTTTCATATCAGACTTTATTAATACTAGAGGAAGTTTATTAAATTCTCTTAGTGGTGAACTAGGAGAATTCTTAAGAGACTCTGGTAAGACTCAAGTAAGTAATAAACAGAAATACTTTACTAGAGAGTTTCCTTATTTAGAAAAAGCTGCAGACAGAGATTACTATGATAGATTTAACAAAGGTAAAAATCACTGGGCCCTATATAGTAATTTAGATTATTTGATGCAGAACAATTCTATGGATGAGATCAAAGAAATGATCAAAACTAATCCAGAGAAGTACAGAGATCTAAACACTGCTGTTAATACTTGGGACTTTGATGATGTAAAGAAAACTACTTTCAGAGATGGTGGTCTACTAACTCAGTTTAATACAGGAGGTAAGCATGAAGAGAATCCATTAGGTGGTATACCCCAAGGCCCTCAAGCATTAGTAGAAGAAGGAGAAACTAGAAACGGAGATTATATATTCTCTGATAGTTTATTTCTAGATGATAATATTATAAAGAAGTTTAATCTAGGCGGACTAGCTAAACCAGGAATGTCTATTGCAGATTATACTAAAGCAGTTAATGCTCCTCTAGAAGAAAGACCTTTTGATAAAGTAGAGAAAGGATCAGCACAGAGATTAATTAATCAAGCTAAGCTTGCTAATGAGTATATGAGACTCGGAGGTAAGATGAAGAAAAGCAAAGACGTCTATGTAACTGGAGGAGAAATTAATCCTTACTTACAAGGAGCTACTATGTTAACTAGTATGTTACCTGAAGGAGAAGTACAAAGAACAGCTAACTCTGCAGTTCAAGGCGCAGGCATTGGAACTATGATAGCTCCTGGTATTGGTACTGCAATAGGTGCTGTAGGCGGTGCTGGTATAGGCTTAGCTAAAGAATTAATGGGGCCTAAGTATAAAGATGTAGAAGCAGAAGCACATATGAAAAAGTATTCTAATCACATGAAAAAAGGTGGCAAGATATATAATGAGGGCGGTAAGATATATAATACTGGTGGGCCCGTAGAAGATGCTGTACTAGCATATCTTAAAGCTAATAACGGAGATAACTATGTAACTCTACAAAGACAATTAGATGCTAAGATGGCTGATCCTGATTATGATGTACGTCAAGACCCATCTTATAAGGCTGTCATAGATAGAATGATGAGAGAAAACCAAGGACAAGAGTTTAATACTCTTGATCCTACTGGTATCTTTGGTGATCTAGAAAGAGATAAGATGCTCTACAATGCTATGGACAGTGCAGAAATAAATGCAGCTAATCCTAAAGAAGAATATAGTAGAGGACTAAATGACAACGTAGCTAGTATATATTCTGATACTCCTTTTATGGGAACAGGAAATAATACACCTACTTCAGAGTCTAGACCACAAATAGAAAAAGTTGTTTCTAACTTAAATTCAGGAGTAAACTTTGCTATAGACCCTGAAGCAGATCCTTTTGAAGTATATAACACAGAAGATGTAGATAATTTCTTAGATAGTTTTAATACTCCTAAAGATTCAAACTTACTTCCTTTTACACAAAAAGGAAATAGTAGTTTTAAAACAACTACAACAGACAACACATCTAATGAAAATAATAAACTAAAATTTGATCCTAATGATCTTCTCCGCTTCGCTCCTACTGTTTCTAATTTATCAAGACTTATAAACGCTCCTGATGCTGAAGTAGAAAGATTAGACAGACTAGATAACAGATACAAAAAAGATTTATTCGATGTACAAACTCCACTCAATGAACTTAGAAACCAAGCTGGTGCTACTCGAAGAGCCATTCAGAACACGTCGATGGGAAGTGGTGCAGCAGCCCGTGCCAATCTCTTGGCAGCAGATCTTAACACCAAAAAAGGTATTGGAAATGTATTTGCAATCGGGGATAATGTTAACAGACAGCAAAACCAAATAGAGCAAGAGTTTAATAGAGGCACTGATCAATTTAATATAGGTCAAAGGAATAACGAAAAACAAATTAATGCTGGTAACAGAGCTGCTGAATTTATGTACAGAGATGCTCTTAAGGCTGGTATAGGTGAACAACTAGGCCAGATGGGTACTGAAGAAAGCTTACATGAAGCTATTCAGAATGCATTAGGCTACGATAGACGAGGAAGAAAAGTAAGTAAATATGGAGGCATACTCTCTGATATGTTTAG